>Ga0075156_10000071_pt1 | contig 44930 bp, 43 predicted proteins | sample JI81AbrownDNA_FD_70966 | JGI IMG/M metagenome (GOLD analysis project Ga0075156, IMG submission 70966) | Wastewater effluent complex algal communities from Wisconsin, to seasonally profile nutrient transformation and Carbon sequestration -... | ecosystem: Engineered > WWTP > Effluent > Algae...
TGGGTACAGCGACTTCGCCTCGATCACGGCTGGCAACAGCTCGGTGATCAGCGGCACCACCTCGTCCGGCATCTGCCGCAACAGCCCGCTCTGAACGAGCGTCGCTGCTAGGCAAGCGCCACAACTGAACGAAGCCTCTCCGGTACTCTGGAGAGGCTTTTTTCGTTGGTTATTTTTTCTTGGTACTCGTAACGCGCTTGATAATTCGACTCACGGTTTTTGACGTTTTGGCGCCACGAAGAATGGTGGTTGTTATGCGTTGTCGACGAAGGCTTTTTATTTTTGCTGGGTCTTTGGTGAGATAAACAAGGGTGCGTTCGGCATCAAATAAAAACAGGACATTACCAAGTTCGGCGATATCGCCCTTGTCCCATTGTTCACGCGAGGCGCTAATCAAGACACCGCCGTGGTGGGCGATAAGGCTTTTCAAAAGCTTCTTACCTTCTCGTTTATTGATATCGCCAAGGGTTTCGAGGATGAGGACCAAATCATAGGTTTCGTCTTGTCCTACGGGTTGCTTACGAATATCCGTCCGCAAGATGTTGCGGTAAACGGCCGGCATCCAACTTGAAGGTTTTTGGGATGATTCAACGCCATCCATAATGATGGCATCATCTACATAACGTTTAATGGATAGCCCGATAAAGCCATCGCCGCAACCGATATCTAAAATTGTGCGCGGCTGTAAGATGGCGACGACGTCGAGGATCTTTGGCAAGAGGTGATACGGGCTCATTTGCATGCAAAAAGCGTATCATGAACGGGTTTTCTATGGTATGCTTTGGCATGATGATAAGCCGTTCATTACAAATGCGCATCGCCTTAAGCCTAGGGCTTTTTGCGGTGCTTTTTTTGCTCGGCTTTGTGATTGGTACGCCTCTTGCGCTGGCGTTTTTAGCTTCATTGGCCGCGTGTACGCTGTTAGCTTGGCGTGAGCCTTACTTGGTATTGTTCGCCTGGGCGCCTGTTTCGATGATGATTGGTTGGGTGGTGAGTTTAGATACCGGTGAGTATCGTATCGGTGAGCAGGTCTTGCATGTCTATGCTGAGATCAATGTCGGTGAATTATTAGCGTTGTCGCTTATTGCTGCGTGGGGTCTGCGACTGCTTTTTTACTGGAAGGGCCGCCGCGACCTAAACTGGAAGCCTTGGTTTCCGCTTTTGGTGCCATTTGGATTGTTGTTTGTTGCTGAATTGGTCTCGATGTTTTCACCGGCCTTGCCAAGTAAAATTGAAGTGGTTAAACACGCGATTCGTTATGTAGGGTTTATCTATCTCGTGTGTATTGTTTTGGTAGCAAATTTTGTACGTTCAAAAAAACGGTTAAAGCCTCTATTAGCCATGCTTGGTATCAGCGGCGTGATCTTTGCTATCGGCGGGCTCATTACCATGATTCTTCCGAATGGTCAGTTTGGTTTGGGTCGGGCATTGCCTTTGCCGATTCTTGGCGTGAATGCGTTAGGAGGTAATCAGCACGCGCTCGCAGAAACCCTTATTATCGGGATGGGGTCATTGTTAGCGCTTGGCGCCCTCTTAAAATCCGAGATTGAAAAGTATTGGATAAAGATTGCTGTGGGTTTGATGTTTGTGGTCACACTCTTTACGTTTAGCCGCACCGCGTGGCTGGTATTGGTATTCGCCTTTGTTTGCTTATGCGCGACCGTTTGGCGTGCGTGGTGGGCACGTTATCGTTCGGCGATTTTTGGCATCGGGATTTTATTGTCTCCTCTCGCCGTGGTGATGGGGATGTATGCATTATCAAGTACGGCCATCAGCTCAATTAACTCGCGCAATATGATCTCGGCTATTGGTGTTAATGCGCTAATGGATTCGCCGATATTCGGTGTCGGTGCAGGTGGCTACTTGCAACTCGTGAGTAATTCGCGTGCTTTTTTTGTCGAATTCGGTTCGGCTTATGATGCGCATGGGATTATCCAAAAAGTCGCAGGTGAATTAGGCTTTATCGGATTAGCGGCACTCGCTGCGGTGCTTTATGCCGTAGTGAAGATCATGCGTGAAACCTATCGCACGCTTTCACGCGGCCGTGACGAACATGAATCATTTACCTATTTGTGTGTGTTGGCTGCTGGGATGTTTTTGTTCGAGTGTTTCAGTACAACCTATTGGACGCCAAGATTGTGGCTCCCGATCGGTTTAGTTATCGCTGCCTCCAAGATCTTCTTAGAATCTGAACAGGCAAAAGATCCTGATTTTTTGCGTGAGACCCTTGTGTAATTATGAAAATCATTCATGTCCTTTGGTCATTGGGTCGCGGCGGTGCCGAGCGTTTTGTCTTGGATTTGGCCACCGAGCAACAAAAAGAACACGAGGTATGTATCGTGGCGATTTGTGGCGGAGACATGCAGGCACTTTTTACTGATCAAGGTCTTGAAGTGATCGTCCTAGGCAAACAACCACACAGCTTCAGAGAACGTTTTCAGATTGTAGAACAATGCAAAAAACTCTTTCGTGAGTATGGTCCAGATGTCGTGCATACCCATCTCGGGGCAGATGTGTGGGCGGGATACTTCGCTGCCCGTCCCTTAAAAATATCTTGGATCATGACCGCGCATAGTCATGAGCCAGAGTTAGGATTTCTAACCCGTACATTGAGGTTTTTTGCCTATCGATCCGCAAGAGCTGTTGTGGCAATCTCCCAATCCGTTCGTGATATGGTGATCTGGAGATACGGCATTTCTGAGCAGCGTCTTCATGTTGTGCCTGTCGGTATCCGTATTGAACGCTTTGAACAGCGCGAGCGCCATCAAGCAGGAGATATCCCAAAGCTCGTGATTGTTGGACGATTGTCTCAAGAAAAAGGCCACGAAGTATTGCTTGATGCCTTAGCGTTATTGCATCGCCCTTGGTTTTTGACCGTCGTTGGTGATGGTCCTTTGCGATTATCACTGCAGCGTCAAAGTGAGCGTCTTGGTATTGCGCCGCGCATCCGCTGGGTTGGCGCGGTTAACGATCCGTCCTATTTCTTAACGACAGCTGATCTTTTCTGCATGCCTTCTTGGCATGAGGGGCAAGGTATCGCGTTGCTTGAAGCAGCTGCTTCTCGATTGCCGGCGATTGCCAGTGACTTGCCAGCCATTCGCGAAGTTTTTGATCGGCGGTCAATGGTCTTGGTGCCGCCAGGTGATAGCGAGAGTCTTTCTCGCGCCATTCATCAGTCGCTATCGCAGTATACGGAGGCACTCGACCGTGCCGACCTTGCGGCTAACGTGGTGCGTGAGCGGTTCAGTATTCAGTCTGTCGCGAAGGCCTACCAACAGATCTACTTGTCTTTATGAACATCCTCCACGTAAATAAATTTTTTGATTTTAATGGCGGAGCCGAGGTGTATATGCATGGCCTTATGCGCTTTCAAGAAGCGATGGGCCATGAGGTCCACGCCTTCTCAACGCAAAGCGTTAAAAACTTACCAAGCAAAGACGCGCGCTTTTTTGTGAAGCGTTTTGATTTGAGCAAGCGCGAAGACTTGGTGACGCAGGCCCAAATCGCCACAAACTATCTCTGGAATCTAGAGGCACAAAAAGCGTTTGGCGCGATGCTTGATGAATTAAAGCCAGACGTCGTTCACCTGCACAATATCTATCATCATCTCTCGACCTCGATATTGGCCGAAATCCGTAAGCGAAATATTGCGTGCGTGCAAACCCTGCATGATTATAAGCTCGCCTGTCCTAACTATAAGATGTTTACGCAAGGCTCTGCCTGTGAACGCTGCAAGGGAGGTAATTATCAAGAAGCGATTAAAAACAAATGTCTCTCACAATCGATGGCGCCAAATATTCTGGCGGCCGCTGAAATGGTGATGACAAAAACGGTTCAGTCCTATGAGCGTACGGTATCAATCTTTCTCTGCCCTTCGCAGTTCATGAAAGAAAAAATGATCGACTGGGGAGAGCCCGCCGGCAAAATGCGTCTAGCTCGCAATCCAACCGACGAGATCGCTGAGCCCGCTGTGCGTGGTGGGGGGTACGTGCTCTATATCGGGCGTTTATCAGAAGAGAAGGGGCTCGTCTCTTTTCTTGAGGCGGCATGTCTGTTTCCGTCCTTGCCGGTAAAGATCGCTGGGCGTGGTCCACAAGAAGCCGAATTGCGCGCCATTGTCGAAAAACATGGAGCTAAGCATATTGAATTTTTAGGCTTTGTCTCGCCAGATGAGCTCGTTGCTATCCGTCATCGTGCCGAGGCCCTCGTATTGCCGACCATTGTGTATGAAAATTGTAGCGGCTCCATCCTTGAAGCGATGGCGAGTGGTCTGCCTTGTCTCGTGACGCGGGTAGGCGGTAATCCAGAGCTTATCGAAGAAGGCAAAGAAGGATTTTTGGTAAAGCCTGGCGATACAGAAGATTGGACGAGGGTACTACATCGCTTCATGGCGACACCACAAGAAGTTCGGGATGCGATGGGACGCGCGGGTCGCGACAAGATACAGGCACGTCATCGCTGGGACCAGCACGCTATGCATATCGTTGAAGCCTATAGGGATGCTGGCGCAAAAGGTTGACCAATCGATTAAAGTTACATAGGTTTTACGACGTTATGAGACGACTCTTGGTGGGGATGCTGATCTTCATGCAATGCATTGCTTGGAGTTTTTCGGCACCCGCTAAAGCCGCAGATACGAATGGCGTGACGGCTCCGGTGATGAATCTCTTTTTTGGCTACAAAATCACCGAAGAAGATGCCAAGATGCTAGCGCGTTGGGATATTGTTGTTCTCGACATGGATGAAACGTATCACTTTCCTGAGCGTATCGCGCAGATTCGTCGAATAAATCCAAATATCAAGCTCCTTGCGTATGTGAGCTCAGGTGAGATCGCTGACGCGCGCTATCGCGTCGGTCGTGGCTCGCCAGGTCAAAAACTCGCAGAGAGTATTTCTGAATCATGGTTTTTAGGTCGACCTGGTGTTTCTCGCATTAGCTGGTGGCCTGGAGCATGGCTGATGAATGCATCAGATAAAAGTCCGCTCGTGAACGGCAAACGCTGGAACACGTTTTTAGGTCCCTTTATTCGTGATGAGCTAATGAGTACTGGCGTTTGGGACGGAGTCTTTTTGGATGGGAGTTATAGCGAAGTCACTTCAAAATTTGGCGCTGGTTTAGATATTGATCGTGACGGCAAAGCAGACAGCTCGCAAACCGTTGATGCTGAATATAAAAAAGGCATGCGCAAGCTGATCGAAAATGTAAAGCAAGCCATTGGCCCATCAAAGATCGTGATGGTAAACAGTTCTTTGGATTTTGCGGACACGGCAAACGGTATTTTATTTGAAAACTTTCCTCAATATGGATGGGCGGTGCCATTTCAACAGATGCGTGACGTGATACAGAAAAACAAGCAACCTGTGATTTCTGCGTTTAATACCAATACAAAAGATAAAGAACGTCCAAATGATTATCGTTTAATGCGCTATGGTTTGTCGTCGGCATTAGTTGCTGGCGCCTACTTTTCTTTTGATGCTGGCGCGGCGAACCATCATCGTACCTGGTGGTATGACGAATACGAAGCATCTATCGGGACGCCGGCGAAAGCCGCCGAAAGCAAGCAGGGTATTTGGGTGCGTGAATACACGACGGGATACGTCGCTGTAAATCCTACCAAAAAAGCTGTCACTATCACGTTGCCGGGTTCGTATGAACGCATCAATGGCAATCAAGATCGTAATATCAATAACGGCCAAGTCGTCCGCACGATTTCCGTCCCACCCGAAGATGGCGTCATTTTGTTAAAGCGTGGTGATGATGGTTTAGCGGTGAACGATGCCATTGTGACCGACGGCCAATTTTATCAAGTGCTCGATAATGCCGGTAAAAAGAAACGTAATGGTTTTTTTGCCGACGATGCACGTGTGCCAGGTGGATCGCCATATATCATCACCGATGTAGATAGTGACGGTAAACGTGATTTGGTCTACACCTCAAAAGGTAAAGTCTTTTTGCAACTCGCCAACGGCACAAAACGAGAGTTCACGCCCTATCGTGGTTTTACTGGCAATCTCAACTTTGTCGTGGGTCAGATGGACCGAGATACTCCGCATGAAATCGCGGTCGTGCAAGCATCGGGTGCCGTGCCACAAGTGAAGGTTTTTGATATTGACGCAAAAGAGCGTTTTGCCTGGTATCCCTATAGCCGCAGTTTTAAAGGAGGTGCTTCGATTGCCCTTGGTGATTGGGATGGTGATGGTTTGCGTGAGATTGTGGTCGCTGCTGGTTTTGGCGGAGGTCCGCATATCCGCAGTTATAAGACCGACGGCAAAGATTGGCGCGGAAGTTTTTTTGCCTATCCTGCCGCACAGCGCGCTGGGGCGTTTATCGCCTTGGGTGATATTGAAGCCGACGGTAAAGCAGAGTTGCTCGTAGGTTCAGGACCAGGTCTGCCACCAAGTGTTCGGTTATTTGATGCTAAACAGCAGCGCGTGTCTGAGGTGGTTATCGGTAATGCTCCGGTAAAAGACGGTGTCCAAATCCGTGCGGCAGATTTGGATGGTGATGGCAAAGCAGAATTACTCGTCCCTTCATCGCCATTTTGATTTTATGAAACGACTCCCAACGCGCAACGATCTTGCGACACATGCCTCAACGGTAGCGCTCACGCCGGCACGCGCGCTGACATCATATGTGCGCCATCTCTATGTGACACGCTATCTTAATCGTGTCGCGAAACCCGAGCGAGCATTTGCCTTTGATCTCTCACTCGTGGCGGTTGTGTTGGCGTTTGCGATTGGTGGACTCGCTGTTTGGTTGCAGCCGGCTCCGCATGCACAGCTTTGGAAGGTACGTGTTCAGGCGAATCCGTTACGATCACTTGAACCATCCGCCATTGAAGCAAGTGTGACCTGGGACGGTGAACGTCCACAGCAAAACGTGAGATTGCAGTGGGAGATCCCAGCAGGGACAACGATCTTGGCATCAGACCGAAGCATCGACCAAGACGGTTTTGTGAACTTAGGCTCAATGAAAAAAGGCGAGACGATGACTTCGCGCATCGTGGCGAGATTTTATGCGCCAGAAGGCGATATTGCCTTGCGATTTAGGGTTTTCTACGATCAGGGGATTCTTGCGGGTACCGAAACGCGCGCCATCGAAGGGAGTGCCGTTGAATTGACGCCGATCGTAGATGCGGGACTTTTGACGCGGGGTACAGTGATGCCATTTATCATCAAAAGCGGCACCACCATGCCGATTGAAGGATTGCGGCTAACCTCTTCAGATGGGTATTGGGTAAATGGCGAATCACTGACCGGGCTCGCTTCAAATGAAGAGCGCATCGTCTTTTTTGCGCCGTCATCATCAAATACCGAGATTGGTTTGCAGGCGCATGCGACACCAGTACTTACGCAAAAGTTTATTTGGGATGAAGTTTTAACACAGGCGATTACGATAGATCGTCTATTAGCCGATGGTAAATCACTTTCTATCGATGTGACCGCTCTGCAGTCGGGCGAGCTTCTCGTTTTTCATCCGGCTTTTGAAAGGGGAGTGATGCGTCAGTCTGTCTCGACCGGTCAAAGAACCATCGTTATTCCATATTCCGGTACAGTAAAAGCCGAAGAATGGTCCGTAATCCCGACGTGGAAATTTGGTGACAAAACAGCAATTGGTCATTGGGTCCGTGCCAATATCACGTCTCCTGTCTCGCTCAGTGCGAGCATTCGTTATTATGCGACGAGTGGTGATCAGCTTGGTGTTGGTCCTTTGCCACCTGTTGTAGATCGCCCAACGCGTTATTGGTTGCAATGGAAGTTAGCTCCGCGTTCTGATGAGTCAAAAGACCTCGTTGTAAAAGCAGCTCTGCCACAAGGTGTTCGTTGGACGGGTAATGTCGCCCTGCCAATCGGCGGCGATATCATCGAAGAAAACAGAGAGTTAATTTGGAGACTCGCTGAGTGGCCAGCTCAAACCGATGGTATCGCAAATATCGAAATCGAATTTACACCAACCTTCGCCATGAAAGGGATCGTGCCATACCTCTTGGGTGAATCAACCGTTGAAGCGATAGACGGTCGTACGTTTGAAACAATAAAAACAACGCACCCAGCGATGGATGCGTCGTTACCTGATGATGAGCGCGCGCGTGGCAATGGCGTAGTTCAAGACGAGTGAATCAGCATTGCATCACCAAAGCTATAAAAACGATAGTCGTGCTCGATGGCGTGCTTATACGCCGCGAGCACGTTTTCGCGTCCAGCGAATGCAGAGACGAGGACGATCAAGGTTGACTTTGGTAAATGAAAATTTGTCATCAAGCCATCGATAACGCGAAAGTTATAGCCAGGCGTGATAAAGAGATCGGTATAGTCTGACCAAGAGCTGCCTTGGCCGGCCCAAGATTCGAGCGCGCGTGTGGCTGTAGTGCCAACGGCGATGACTCTGCCGCGGCGTTTTTTTGTTTCATGAATAAGTCTTGCTGTTTCTTCTGTGACGCGTCCCCATTCGCTATGCATCTGATGGGCTTCAAGTGATGTCGTTTTGATCGGTCTAAACGTACCGAGCCCGACATGAAGGGTGACAAAGGCTTGCTGAACGCCTTTTTCTTTCAGTTGTTTTAAAAGTGCTGGCGTAAAATGAAAACCTGCGGTCGGTGCGGCTACCGATCCGCGTTCTTTGGCATAGATCGTTTGATACTCGGCTTGATTGCGTTCATTCTTTTCTACATAGGGAGGCACGGGCACTGACCCAATTCTGTCAGTCAAGTCAAAAACTTGGTCTGTTGTCATGGCGAAGTCAACGATGGCTGTGCCTTGTTCGGTTTTTTCTTTAAGGACGCAGCTCGCACCTTCAGCAAAAAGAATCCGCGTGTCGGGTTGGAGTTTTTTACCGGGATGGATGAGCGCCTCCCAGTATCCGTCCTCAAGCGGATGTAATAAGAAGCACTCCGCTGCAGAACCGTCTTCAAGGGCGCCTTCTAAGCGAGCCTTAAAAACCTTGCTATCATTAAAGATAAGGAGGTCGCCTTTATTGATAAGCGTTGGCAAATCACCGACATGTCTGTCAGAAGTGATGCCGGTAGAACGATCCAAGACTAAAAGCTTGGCGGATTCGCGTGGTTCGAGCGAGGTTTGAGCGATGCGTTCTGGTGGTAGACGATAGTCAAAATCAGCGAGTGGGGTAGGCATGTTGATGACGATAGCGCTTCTCTGAGGGAGGTCAAGGCCAAGGCTTGACAAGAAGGTGAATATTAATCATACTTTTCATACTTATTTGTATGAAGAAACCGTCGAAAAAGAACCAGATCTGCGCCTTTAATCCTGACGAGGCACTCATAAATGCCACGGTTTTGGGTGAACGTGGTCAGATCGTCATCCCAAAAGAGATCCGCGCAAAACTCGGCTTTAAAGCCGGTGACCGCTTGGTCTTGATGCAAAATGGTGATGGGCCTCTGCTTGTCCTGCCTGCATCACAGCTGCAATCAATGGTGATGGCCTTTTCAGACCGTGTCGCTTCTGCCTTGAAAAACGTGTAAACTAACCCTATGAACTTCTTGAAGAATCTGTTGAAAAACAAGTGGACCTATATCATTCTTGCTGTCGTCTTTTTCGGCTGGCTTTTCTTTGGTCGCGGCGGTAGCAACTCCGTCTTTTATGAAACCGCAAAAGCCCAAAAAGGCGATCTCGTTCGCACCGTTGAAGTAACGGGTGAAGTAAAGCCTGACTTGCGTTTGAGCCTCGGTTTTAAAAGCTCGGGCACCCTTGATCGCGTCGCGGTTAAAGTTGGTCAAAAGGTAAAACGCGGCGATCTTCTCGCTCAACTTGAATCCCGCGACCTTCGTTTTAGTGCCGAGCGTGCTCGTGCAGCGTTGGCGATCTCAGAAGCAAACTTAAATGCCCGTCTTGCTGGTGAAACTAAAGAGACCGTTGCTGTTGCACAAGCATCCGTTGATCAGGCAAAAGCTTCGTTCGATAAAGCAAATGTCGATCTCACCCTCACAAAACAAAGTGTTGAGGACGAGTTTCGCCTCGCGCAAATCGCTTACGACAAAGCCGCTTCAGACATTAATAGCGGTGGTGCATCGGCTGACCAATCAGTTATTACAGCACGCGTGAGCCTTGTAAGCGCCATGAAGGCTTCATTGGGTTCGATGCGCTCTGGTCTTACGGCAGGTGATGAGATAATCGGTGTCGATAATGCGGCTGCCAACGATAATTATGAAAATGTCCTCGGTCTTTCAGATGTCACAGCAAAAGAAACAGCAAAGTATCAATACGAAGCAGCAAAAGTCGCTTTCAAGCTCGCTGAATCTTCGATCGCGGCGTTGAAGGATACTGACCCTGCGCTCTCATTCACCGAAGCTGGTGACAAAACCCAAGATGCGATTGAAAAAGTCCAAGTCTATCTTGATTCGGTACAGCGTGTTTTGAATGCATCCATTACGAATACCTATCTGACAGAAGCAGCACTGTCTGCAAAGCGTTCAAGTATTGATGGTCAACGTACTGCCGTGAGCGCCCAGTTAGGTTCAGTTGCTGGTGCTGTTGAAGGGTATCGTTCTGCGGCCTATGGCGTTACAACCTCAAAAGCCCAACTCGAAGCGGCTTTTAAACAAGCCGAAGCAAATCTATCAATCGCAGACCGTAACCGCGCGAACAAAGTAAAGACGGCAGAGACAAATGTCATGATTCAGCAAGCAGCTTTGAATTCTGCTCAAGCAAATCTTGATGCTCGCAAAGCAGGCCCTCGCGCGGTTGATGTTGCAGGTCTTCGTGCCGCTGTATTAGATGCGCAGACCGCTTATGCTCAAGCATCTGAACGTCTTTCGGACGCGCAGATCATTGCACCGGCTGACGGTGTGATCACGGATGTTGTCCCAACGACAGGTGAATTAGTAAATCAGAGTGCTGCCGTGATTCGCATGGTAAGCACAGAAGGTTATGGTATCGAAGCGCTCGTACCAGAATCTGATATTACGATCGTTGAGCCAGGTCAATCGGTAGAAATCACGCTTGATGCGTACGGTGATAGCGTGAAGTTCGTGGGCAAAATCGTTGGCGAAAATGCCGACCAAACAAAAGTTCAGGATGCTATTTACTATAAGGTCTATGCGACGATTGATGTCGGCGATAAAGACGTAAAGCCAGGTATGACGGCTAACCTCACGGTCACGACAGCCAGCCGCACGGGCGTAATCTTTGTGCCTTCGCGCGCTTTGCGTGATGCGAATGGCAAAAAAGAAGTGCGCTTGATCAACGGCGCGACCATCGAAAACACCCAGGTCGAAGCCGGTTTGCGTGCTGATGACAGCAAGAGTGAAATTCTTAAGGGTCTTGCAGAAGGTGACCGTATCATCTTGCGAGAAGCCACGTCTGAAGAATACGCCAAACTCCCAACGGACTCGCGCTTCGAAGAAAAAGGCGCGGCCAAAAAATAACCATGTCCGCACTGATCAGGCTTGAAAACATCACCAAAACCTACGTCAATGAAGGATCGGAAACGCCGGTCCTTCATGGCGTAAGCTTTGAGGTGCCAAAAGGTCAATTCGTGGCTATCATGGGTCCATCCGGTTCGGGCAAATCGACGCTCATGCATATCTTGGGTTTTCTCGATAACCTTACGACGGGTAAATATTTTTTTGGCGACGAAGAAATTTCAACGCTCGATGAAGATGAGCAGGCGACTATCCGCGGTGAAAAAGTCGGCTTTATTTTTCAAGCCTTCAATTTGCTGCCAAAAACCAGCGTGCTTGATAACGTAAAACTTCCTTTGCTCTATTCGGATGTGCCAGTAAAAGACCGTGACAAGCTAGCGATGGAGGCGATCAAGCTCGTCGGTCTCGAGCATCGCGCGAACAATCTCTCTAATCAGCTTTCTGGTGGAGAGCGTCAGCGTGTGGCGATTGCTCGCACGCTCGTTCGCAAACCTTCAGTGATCTTTGCTGATGAGCCAACGGGTAACCTTGATTCAAAATCCGGTAAGATTGTCATGGATACGTTACTTGAATTGAACGAACGCCATGGTCATACCATTATTTTGGTAACCCACGAAAAAACCACCGCTCAATACGCAGAACGTATTCTGATGATGCGTGACGGTATGTTAGTTGAAGATAAGAAAGTAGAAGATCGTATTCAGCTCGGTGCCAATTATTCGAAATAGCCATGAAAATCCGAGATCTTTTGCAAAGCGCGGTCCAAAGCCTGACGCGCAACAAAGGTCGTACCGCGCTTACCATGCTCGGTATCGTTATTGGTATTCTCTCGGTGATTGTTGTGCTCTCGATCGGTGAGGCGGCACAGCGCTCTATTCTTGGTCAAATCAATTCGCTTGGTACCGACATTATCTTTTTGCAAAGCGGTAATAAAGAGCTCGCAAATTCGCCTGAACAAGCTTTTGCAACGCCTTCGCTCACCTATGCAGATGGTAAAAAACTCGATGAACAGCCTTGGATCAAATACGTCTTACCACTCATCATCACAACTGACCTCGCGACTGGCCGCGGCGAAGACATCACCGTGCAAGTAACAGGAACGTTTCCTGATGAGGCGCTTCTATATGATCTAGCCTTCGATGAAGGGGGCTTTTTTGACATGTCACAGGTAGAAAGTCGCAATAAATCCGTCGTCTTAGGGTATGAGGTGGCAAAAACGATTTTTGGCGATGATACGGCTGTTGGCAATTCGGTAAAGATTAACAATCAAAACTTTCGCGTGATTGGCGTTGTGACCGAGTCTGGTTCGCGTGCGTTTACGGATCTTGATAAATCCGTCTATATGCCGGTAACTGCCGCAATGGATCTTTACGGCCAGAGATTTATGACCTATGTCATCATTCAGCCAGACGGAATTTCTCAAAACGAAACCGTCGCGCGCGTTACGGATATTATGCGTGACCAGCATCGTTTGCGCGAAGGTGATGACGATGATTTTTTTATGGAGACCATGGATGAGTCGGTCGAGTCCGTATCACAGATTACGGATATTTTGAGTATCTTTCTCTCATCTGTCGCAGCTATTTCGTTGCTCGTTGGTGGTATTGGTATTATGAATATCATGTATGTCAGCGTCACCGAACGCACTCGTGAAATCGGTTTGCGTAAAGCACTTGGGGCAAAAAACCGTGACGTTCTGGGACAATTTTTAGCTGAAGCTATTTGTTTAACAGTCATTGGAGGGATTATCGGCGTCCTTTGTGGTATCGGCGTGACCTGGCTCGCCATTCAGGCGATCGCCAGCGTTCAAGACGGTTGGACGTTTAGCGTTTCAACGAGTGGTGTCATGCTCGGATTCTTTGTGTCGGCAGGTGTCGGCATCTTGTTCGGCTATGCGCCAGCAAAACAGGCATCTAAATTGCGCCCTATTGAGGCCTTAAGAAGGGACTAATATGAAATTGCGCGATATTTTGCCAATGGCATTCTCAAGTCTTACTCGTAATAAGAGTCGGACTGTTTTGACTATGCTCGGTCTCGTCATCGGTATCATGTCGGTGATCTTGATGTTGTCGATTGGCCAAGCGGCTGAGCGTTTTTTATTGAATCAAATCGCCAGCTCATTTAGTTCAGACATGATCTTTGCTCAAAATGGCCGCGGAGCTGAAAGTGGAGGTCCACCAAGCCCTACTCAAAAGAAGTCACTAACCGATAAAGATGTTGAAAAACTTGACGATCAGTCTTGGCTCAGAATCGTCGAACCCTTTATCGTACAGTCTGATTTAGCCACCTTTGAAGGCTCATCTCGGCGCGTCTCATTAAATGGTGTCACCGAAGCGTCTTTAGATATTTACCCTGATCGTCCAGAGACTGGGCGCTTTGTTGAAGCGAGTGATGTTGATGGTCGTGCGCGAGTTGTGGTATTGGGTCGCGCTGTCGCGCTAGATCTTTTTCCGAACACCGAACCAATTGGTAAGTCGGTGAGAATTGGTAAGCGTAATTACCGCGTGATCGGTGTGATGGAAAAAGGCGGTACACGTTTCTTCACCAATGTGGATGATCAAGTCTACATCCCAGTATCAACGGCCATGGACGCGTACAACCGCAAAAATGTGGATTTTATCGCGATGAAAACCGATCTTTCAATCAATGAGGCAAAAGATCGTATTCGTGATGTGCTGCGCGATAATCACAATATCGATAATCCAAATGATGATTTAGCGAAAGATGATTTTCGTCTCGGCGCCCAAGCTGACGCTGCACAGAGCGCCGGTCAAATTGGGTTGATTTTGCAGGTCTTACTTGGTTCGATCGCCGCGATCTCGTTGCTCGTCGGTGGTATCGGTATCATGAATATTATGTACGTGACCGTGACCGAGCGTACTTCTGAAATTGGTTTGCGTAAGGCGATCGGAGCACGGCCTGCTGATATCCTTAAACAATTCTTAGCAGAAGCCATCGTCGTGACCGCGCTCGGAGGTTTGATTGGCATCGCTCTCGGTGTGGTGTTTTCGTTCTTAGGTATCACCGCTCTCGCGAGTTACCAAGCCGGTTGGTCATATGACTTTCCAACCGATGCGATTATCTTGTCGTTCTCGGTATCAGCGATTATTGGTATCGTCTTCGGGTTCTTTCCTGCACGCCGCGCGGCCAAACTAAGTCCGATGGAGGCTTTGCGTTACGAATAATCCCATGTCTGAACTCGCTCTTTTTTATCTCTGGACCTGGTTGAAGCTGGTTTTGTCATTGTGTTTTTTCTATCTCATTTTGCGCTATGTCGCCGGTGTCGGCGTTGGTGCGCCGTACTTTCCGGTACGCAAGCGTGATATTGATGATGCGTTTACGCTTGTCGATATTAGCGATAAAGACACTGTGATTGATCTTGGTTCTGGTGATGGCAAGATTCTGCTTGCTTGCGTTAAGCGTGGCGCGACCGTCATTGGCTACGAATTGAATCCGCTGCTGGTTTTGATTACAAAATGGCGCCTACGTAACTATCCAAAAGCCAAGGTCTACTGGAAAAATCTCTTTACCGCTGATTTCAGCGGCGTCACCAAAGTCTTTATTTTCGGACTCGATCCGATCATGCAGGATGTCTCAAAAATGCTAAAAGAAAAAGCGATCAAAGAGATTGAGGTTATTTCATTTGCCTTCATGTTGCCTGGGTTTCAAGAGGTGGGGCAAAAGGGGATTGCGAAGAAATACCTCTGCGAACCCTCTGCCCGCATTTAGTTACTGAGATTCGGTTGGGCATCTCCCTTCTTCGAGGGAGAACTGACATCTAGAGTGTCAGTAATTGTTTTTAGTACGTGCCCGATGCGTTTATTGATATCGTCATTCGTGAAACGGATAATTGTAACACCAAATTCAGAAAGTATGGCTGTTCGTTCTGAATCGTAAGTAGTTCCTTGGTCGGTGGCATGCTGCGAACCGTCGATCTCAATAGCGATACGGTATTGAGCGCAATAGAAATCCATAATAAAGCGATTGATGCTGAATTGGCGCAAGAATTTGTACCCGCCCAGCTTTCGTCCGCGTAGATAATGCCAAAGCTCTCGTTCTTCGTTGGTGGCGTTTTTTCTTAATTCGCGTCGGCGTTCTTTGAGGCGACGATCGGTGATTTTGTATTGCATAGCGATATACCCCGTTCCATGAACCAGAGAACGGTGTCAAGGCTGCGAACCCTCTGCCTGCGTTTGTTTGCCGAGATAGTGTTAGGCATCTCCCTTGTATTCAAGGGAGATCGCTTCAGTTTCAGTCCTCCCTTGGAACAAGGGAGGTGCCCATCCAAAAACACAATGCGGGCGGTGGGTTCGCAGCCTTGACCAGGTTGCGGACAGGCTTTATAGTTACATTAGCACTCAGCACTTGAGAGTGCTACTTCAATACATGGACGCCAAACTCCTTCAGCTCCTTAAGCTCGTGACCGAAGAATATATTGCCAGCGCCGAACCCGTCGGGTCTCAGGCGCTTGTTCAGCGTCATGGGTTAGAAGTGAGCTCGGCCACGGTGCGCAATTGGTTCTCTGCTCTCGACGAGGCGGGCTTGCTGCAGCAAACCCATACCTCCGGCGGACGTATCCCGACCGAAGACGGCTTTAGGCTCTATGTCGAAAATTTCATCACTCCTAAATCTGCCAGTAAGAAAACTCGCGATCGTTTAGTTCAAGCGGCGACACTCGAAGGTGATCGCAAGATCAAACTCGTCGCGCGCGAAGTCGCTGATAGCCTCGGGCTTGCGGCCATCGTCGCCCTGCACGAAGCGGATACGTATTATACGGGTCTCTCTCAGCTCTTTGCCCAGCCTGAATTTCGCCACTGGCAACGCGTTGTTTCGATGACCGAACTCCTTGATCATCTCGATCAGACACTCGGCTCATTACGTCGTACGAATTTTGAACAGCCGCAGTGGTTTATCGGCAAAGATTGTCCGTTTGGTCCGGCATCGAGTGTGATTGTCGCGAGTAGTCCGCAAGGATTGATCGGTATTCTTGGACCGATCCGTATGGACTACCAAGACGCACTCTCGCATCTCATTGCTGCTATTGAAGCTTTATCCTAAAACTATCTATGGAAGAAAAAGACCTCTCTACTCCTCCTTCGTCGTCGATCGAGGTGACAAATGAAGAACATGAGCATAATGAAAAATGCGAAGAATACCTCGCTGGATGGAAACGCGCACAAGCGGATTATCAAAATTTGAAACGTGAAACTGATCAGCAGAAAGCGGAGTTTGCAAAGTACGCGAACGAACGTTTGTTCGAAGATCTTTTACCGGCGATTGATCAGTACGCCATGGTTCTCAAGTATCAGCCTTCGACCGAAGGCATGACGGATGACCAACGCAAACAATGGGATAATTGGTTAATCGGTGTCAAAGCCGTGTGGAGTAATTGGGAGCATGTCATGCAGACGGCGGGTCTCAAACTCGTGACGGCTGATAAGACTTTTGATCCGCAGCTTCATGAGGCGGTGGGGACGGAATCTGCTGAAGACAAAGCTTCAGGTGAGATTATCCGAATTACTCAAGAGGGTTGGATGTTGAACGGCAAAGTTCTTCGTCCTGCCAAAGTCATTATCGCTGAATAACTATGTCATTGATCAAATGGTCTCCTTTTTTTGAGCCGTTCGAGGGCATGGATAAGTCGCTTGATGAAATGCGCGCCCTGCAAACCGCTCAAGGTGTCGGTATCGTGCCTCCGGTTGATATGTATGAGACGGATAAGACCATCGTTGTTGAGACGCCGGTGCCAGGCGTAGACCCGGGCAAGATCGAAGTCACCGTTGAAAACGGTATTCTCACCATCAAAGGTGCGACCGAACGCAAAACCGAAGTTGAAGATAAAAACTATTATCGCAAAGAAGTTCGCCAAGGTGTGGTCTTTCGCCAAATCGCTTTACCAGCGCACGCAAATCATGAAACCGCTGAAGCGAGTTTTGAAAACGGTGTGCTCAAAGTCAGTATCCCAAAACTCCAACAAGAAACGAAGTCAATTAAAATCGATGTTAAAAAACAATAAGTTTTACCCCACAGAATCCTATGTCTAAAATCCTCGGAATCGATCTCGGTACCACCAACTCCTGTATGGTGGTCATTGAAGGTGGTCAGCCAAAAGTTCTTGAAAACGCTGAAGGTGCTCGCACTACGCCATCGGTTGTTGCTGTTACGAAATCTGGCGAACGTCTCGTCGGTCAGGTCGCAAAACGCCAAGGCGTCGTGAACCCAGAAAATACGATTTTCTCAGCGAAGCGCTTAATGGGTCGCAGATATGACGATGCGGCCGTGCAGCGCGATTTGAAGTGGTTCCCATTCAAGGTGAGTAAAAAAGATGACGCGCCTCGTATCTCGATGGGCGGCAAAGACTATGCTCCTGAAGAAATCGCCGCCATGGTTTTGCAGAAGCTTAAAGCTGACGCTGAGGCTCGCATTGGCGAAAAGATCACCGAAGCCGTCATTACCGTGCCAGCTTACTTTGATGATGCTCAGCGCCAAGCGACCAAAATCGCAGGTGAAATCGCTGGTTTGAATGTTCGTCGTATTATCAACGAACCAACGGCAGCAGCGCTTGCTTATGGTTTTGATCGCAAGAAAGACGAAAAGATCGTTGTCTACGATCTCGGCGGCGGTACCTTTGACGTATCCGTTCTTGAAGTAGCATATGATGCTGCTACTGAGCAGAATACGATTGAGGTACGCGCAACCAATGGTGATACTCACCTTGGTGGTGATGACTTTGATCAACGTATCATCGAATGGATCGTTGATGAATTTAAGAAATCTGAAGGTATCGACCTCGGTAAAGATAATCTCGCTTTGCAGCGCATTAAGGATGCTGCTGAAAAAGCCAAAATCGAACTCTCAAGCTCGATGGAAACCGAGATCAACCAGCCATTTATCACGAGTGATAATGGCGTGCCAAAGCACTTAATGGTGAAGATTACGCGTTCAAAGCTTGAACAAATCGTTGGTGATCTCGTTGAGAAGTCTCTCGAGCCTTGCAAGAAGGCACTTTCAGATGCAGGTCTTTCGGCATCCGATATTAATGAAGTGATTCTTGTTGGTGGTATGACGCGTATGCCGCTTGTGCAGCAGACGGTTGAAAAGTTCTTTGGCAAAAAGCCAAATGCCACCGTTAACCCTGACGAAGTTGTTGCTGTTGGTGCCGCGATTCAAGCCGGTAACATGCAGGGTGATATCAAGGGCGAAGTGCTCTTGCTCGACGTCGCGCCTCTTTCGCTTGGTATTGAAACCATGGGTGGCGTGATGACCAAGGTTATTGATCGCAATACAACTATCCCTACCTCGAAGTCACAGGTCTTCTCGACGGCCGCTGATAGCCAGCCTTCGGTAGAGATTCATGTGCTTCAGGGTGAACGCGATATGGCTGCCGACAATAAGTCGCTCGGCCGCTTCACGCTCTCGGATATCCCTCCAGCACCACGTGGCGTCCCTCAAATTGAAGTTACCTTCGATATTGATGCCAACGGTATTTTGAACGTAAAGGCAAAAGATAAAGGCACTAATAAAGAACAGACAATCACTATCACCGCTTCAACGAATCTCGATAAAGACGAAGTTGAACGCATGAAAAAAGACGCAGAAGCTCACGCTGCTGACGACAAAAAGCGCCGTGAATCGGTTGAAGTAAAGAACATGGCCGAAACCATGATCTATACGACCGAGAAGATGTTAAAAGACGTCGGCGACAAAGCCAAAGAAGAAGACAAAAAAGTCGTCGAAGAAAAAATGGCCGCCCTCAAAGCGCTCAAAGACAGCGACGATATCGAAGCCATTAAAAAAGCCGCTGACGAACTCGCTACTGAAGCGCAAAAAGTCGGCGCCGCTCTCTACCAGACCCGTCCAGAGACAGAAATGCCTCCAGCAGACGGCGCTCAGGCAGAATCCGCCCCAGAACCAGAAGAACCAAAAGCTGAATAAGCATGGCCAAAGATTACTACGCGATATTAGGCGTTTCGAAGAGTGCGAGTGAGGACGAAATCAAAAAGGCATTTCGTCGCGCCGCGCATGAACATCACCCCGACAAAGGCGGTGATGCTTCGAAATTTAAGGATATTAACGAGGCTTACCAAATCCTTGGTGATAAAAAGAAGCGCTCGACCTATGACCAATTCGGTTCAGCTGCCTTTGAAAACGGTGGCGGGGGAGCGGGTGGGTTTGGTGGTGGTTTCGGTGGCTTTGATTTTGGTGGCGCTGGGTTTGATCCAAACCAATTCGGAGATCTTGGTGATGTCTTAGGTGAAATGTTCGGCTTTGGCGGTGGCGCTAAGCGTAATCGCGGCCGTGACATTGAAACCGAAGTCGATCTCACCTTTAAAGAATCAATCTTTGGCGCAAACAAAACCGTAAACCTCTATCGCACGAGTCTTTGCTCGGTCTGTAAAGGTGACGGTGCCGAACCAGGCACCGAACTCGAGACCTGTGGCGACTGTAAAGGCGAAGGCCGCGTGCGTCAGGCAACGCGTACCATGTTTGGCACCATGCAAACCGTGGTGGCCTGTGCGACCTGTCACGGCAAAGGCAAAAAGCCAAAGACGCCATGCAAACATTGCAAAGGCTTTGGTGCCGAGAAGCGCAATGTGAGCGTGACGGTTGGTATCCCGGCCGGTATCGATAATGGTGCGGTGCTTCAGGTGCAGGGTGAGGGCGAGGTCCCTGATCATGGTGGACAAGCTGGGGATCTTTTCTTGAGAATCCGCGTGAAACAGGACACGACCTTTCAACGCGAAGGTCAAACGATTTTCTCGACCATGTACGTACCAATTTCAACGCTTGCGCTTGGCGGTAAAATCCAAGTAGAGACGGTTGATGGTGCTGAGACGCATACGCTTAGCTCCGGTACGGGTTCGGGTGAAGAATTGGTCTTGCAGGGTAAAGGTGTCCCAGGGCGATCAGGCCGTCGTGGCGATCATGTCGTCAAAATCGAGGCTGATATCCCAGACAAACTCACCAAAGAACAAAAAGCATTGTTGGAGCAGTTGAAGGAGCAGGGATTGTAACTCTCATGCCCCGCACCCCCTACCCCCGGTTGTCACATATATTGGTTGTTATAGATATGCGCCAACCGACCCCTTCCCACATCTGGGAAGGGGTTTTTGGTACTTCACTTCAGTTCTTACTCAGAACAGGCAAACCCCTTCCACAAACGTGGGAAGGGGTCGCCCGACGAAGGCTCTGCGTAGTCGGGCGGGGGTAGGGGGTGCGATGGGTTGATGCTTTTGGTATCATGCGCTCATGACCACCACCGTGGCGATGGTAATTAGCGGCTTTGCCGTTACCTGGGAGATGCTTTTGCTCGGTGGTCTTTTGTTGTCCGGGATTATTTATGGTTTTGTCGTTGGACGCGACCGCGCCGTCACCGTACTTTTGGCGACCTATGTGTCTTTGGCCGTGGTGACCAATGCGCCGATTCTCGGCCGCATTAATATCGCGCTCGGCATCAGTAAATCACCATGGCTGACCTTGTTTTGGTTCTTTGGTGTCTTTGTCATCGCTTTTTTAATCTTGTGGCGCAGTGCGCTATTGCGTTCATTGGCGAGCAATCGCGGTGCGTGGTGGGAGACGCTGTTGTTTAGCATCATGCAAATTGGGCTTTTCTTAAGTATCGCGTTGTATTTGATCCCGCCCGACATGTTGAAGGTATTATCTTTCGTGACCCTTCAAACCTTTACCGACGAACTCGGCCGCTCATTTTGGCTCTTGGCGCCACTCGTCTTTTTGGGGATTCTCGGCGGCTCAGGCGGTGGTCGCACCGACGATTTGGACTAACCTCGGCCTTTTGGGTAAGGTACGGCCATGTTGCGCATCTATAATACCCTGACCCATAGCGAGCAGGACTTCACCCCGATCAAGGCCGGCGAGGTCGGTTTGTATACCTGTGGACCAACCGTCTATGGCCGCGCCCATGTGGGTAATTTGCGTGCGTATGTCTTTGAGGATGTCTTAAAACGCACCCTCACCACGCTCGGATTCAAGGTGAAACATGTCATGAATATCACCGACGTTGGTCATTTGGTTGGTGATGGCGATGTCGGCGAAGACAAGGTTGAAAGCACCGCGACTCGCCTCGGCCGCACCGCTTGGGATATCGCCAAAGACTATGAAGCGATGTTTGTTGAAGATATTGCTAAGATGAATATCTTGCCACCAGATCACATGCCAAGAGCGACCGATCATATCAAAGAACAAATTGATCTCGTTTTAACGCTTGAGAAGCAAGGCTTTACCTATACGACGAGCGATGGTGTCTATTTTGATGTCGCTAAGTTTGAAAAGTACGGTGAGCTCTCGGGTCAATCACTCGCCGACAAGCTCGCTGGCGTACGCGTCGAAGAAAACGAAGAAAAACGCCACCCAGCCGATTTTGCTTTGTGGAAGTTTTCACCTGCCGGCCACAAGCGTCATATGGAGTGGGAGAGTCCTTGGGGCGTTGGATTTCCTGGTTGGCATCTTGAGTGTTCGGCGATGGCGCGTGCCTATCTTGGTCAGCCTTTCGATATCCATTGCGGAGGTGTTGATCATATCGCCGTCCACCACGAAAACGAAATCGCCCAGAGTGAAGCCGCCTACCACGAACCGCTTGCCAACTATTGGATGCATGGCGAATTCTTGCTGATGGATAATCAGAAGATGTCCAAGTCGCTCGGTAATCTGTATGTCTTGCATGAGATTGTTGAACGCGGTTTTGAGCCTTTGGCATTGCGTCTCTATTTCTTGGGGGCAAATTACCGCCAAAAACAAAACTTCACCTGGGAGAGTTTAGAAGGTGCCCAAAATAGCTTGAAGCGATTACGCGCCGACATGAAAGGTCTTTCAAAAGACGGGCAAGTAAATGAAGGCTTTATGACAAAATTCAAAGAAGCAATCAGTCAGGACTTAAATATCCCAAGTGCCTTAGCGGTATTGCATGAAGTCTTAGGTTCGGATCTTTCTGCAGGGGAGAAAGGTGCTACGGTTATGGTCATGGACGAAGTCTTTGGCCTCGGTCTCGCTGACTGGATCGGCAAGGTTGAATCTGTCCCAGCTGAAATAACAGCGCTGGCCGAAGCTCGCTGGCAAGCCAAGATTGCCAAAGACTTTGCCAAATCCGACGAGCTCCGCCTCGCCCTCACTGAAGCCGGCTGGAATATGAAAGACGGCAAAGACGGGTACGAACTCGAGAGAATCTAAACAAAACCCGCTACGGCGGGTTTTTGGTTGTCGTGGTATAATGAATACATGTCCGACGGTGGATTTTTAGAGGGTTTTGATTCAGGCGCGAGCCCATCACCTGAGCCTGCTTCGCCCGAGCCACAAGCCCCTGAACCGGTGCAAGAAGCACCGGCGCCCGTTTTTGTTGCCGAAGAACCGGTAGATTTGGGCTATACAACGGAGCCAGGCGAGACCATGACTCCTGGTCAGGCTGACCGCCTCGCGTTACAAGAGCTCGACCAAGATAATTTTTTAGAGCAAGGCATCGAACAAGAGTCAGTTTCTTCAGACCGCGCCATAGAATCTGCCGGAGCTTCAACGGTCGCTGCCGCTGTCGTCACAGGCAAAAAGCAACAGACTGAAATAGAAGTCGTCAAAGACGAGGTATACGAAGAAGTTGAAAAGATCGTTGAAGACGGCCTCGGTCCATTTGTTGAGACGATGGAGCCAAATGCCAAAGAACGCTTCGTTAAAAAAGGTCGCGAAATCACCGCCATTATTGCGGGCATGGTGCGTAGCATGCATGTCAAAACCAAAGATGTTTTTCGTTTATTGAAAGAATGGTTATTAACGATCCCTGGCGTGAACAAGTTTTTTCTTGAACAGGAAGTCAAAATCAAAACCGATCGAATCACTGAACTTGATCGCGTGCGTCGCGAAGAATCCGAGCCAAAGCTTTAAACCCACCAACATGTTCTTTCTTTCTCTTCTGCAAATAACCCTTGAGACGCCAACCGATGTCGGAGTGGGGAGTTCGGCATTGCAGGTTTTTGATGTGAGTACGCTTTTATCGAATCCAATGGTATTGCTAGTATTAGCGCTTTTGGGTCTTGTTGTCTTTGTCGCGATAGCGATTAATGTCGCACGGTTATTTTTACGTGGTAGCAAGGCTGCGGATGCGGCGTTTAAGACCAAGGTATTGATGGTGCGCGTCCCTAAGAACTTGTCAGCGGACGATGCCAAACAAAACGCCTCCCAGTCTCAGATTCAAGAATCGATCGGTGCCATGGAGACGGTATTCGCTACTGTCGGTGCCTTGAAAACACAAAAAGGTTTTAAGGCTTGGCTTTATGGTCGTGACGATGTCTTCTCGTTTGAAATCGTTTCACACCGCAGCAAGATCTCGTTTTATGTAACGGTACCTGAAAAACAGGTCACTTTTATCGAGCAACAAATTCTGGCTCAATATCCGAACGCGCAAGTTGAAGAAGTTCCGGATTACAATCTCTTTACGCCAACCGGCGTTATTTTGGGGAGTTATTTAGCGTTTCGTCGCGAGAACTTTTTTCCTATCAAGACCTATCGAAAACTTGATTCGGATTCGATGAACGGTTTGACGAATTCGCTTTCAAAGATTGAGGACGCAGATGGTGCCGCTATTCAATATGTCGTGCGAACAGCACCTCCGTGGTGGCGTTCTGAGGGGTTGCGTATTGCGCGTGGTTTGCAAAATGGCAAGAAAATGAAGGACTTGCAAGGCGGTAGTATCTTCTCCTCCGTGGGTAAGGAGCTTGGTAAATTTGCTACAACGAGCAGCAAAGACGACAAGCCAAAAGAAAACCAAAGCCTCTCGGCGTTAGAGCAAGAGATGGCCAAAGGTCTCGAAGAAAAAGCTTCAAAGGCTGGTCTGGATGTGAATGTGCGTATTGTTGTTTCCGCACGCACGCCAGAGATTGCACAGCGCTATCTGAACGATATACTTGGTTCATACGGTCAATTCAATATCTACGAATATGGCAATGGCTTTAAACATCAGATGCCAAGTCGCCAACAGCGCGTCATTCGTGATTTTATCTACCGTTCTTTTGATGAGAATTTCAAAATGGTGATGAATTCTGAAGAGATGGCGACGGTATTTCATTTGCCGTTGCCGACGACCGAGACGCCAAAGATCAATTGGCTTCTTTCACGCAAAGCGCTTCCACCATCCAACCTACCTGAAACGGGCCTCTTATTGGGTAAGTCAACGTATCGTGGTCATAACTACGATATTCGCATCAAGCAAGAAGATCGCCGTCGTCACATGTATATCATCGGTAAATCCGGTTCGGGTAAAACCGAGATGATGAAATCCATGGTCCAGCAAGACATTCAAGAGGGCCGCGGCGTTTGCGTTATTGATCCGCACGGCGATTTTGCTGACGATGCGCTCGCCTTTGTCCCAAAAGAACGTGCTGAAGACGTGATCTTCTTTGACCCTGCCGACTTTGAGCGTCCGATGGGTTTGAATATGTTGGAGTTTGATCCAGCAAAACCTGAGCAAAAGACCTTTGTGATCAATGAGATGTTGAAGATCTTTGACAAGCTCTACGATCTCAAATCAACCGGTGGTCCGATGTTTGAATTGTATATGCGCAATGCTATTTTGCTTTTGATGGAAGATCCAGAATCCGGTTCAACCCTGATGGAGATTCCAAAGGTTCTTGCTGACGAAGATTATCGCAATTACAAATTATCCAAGTGTAAATCACAGGATGTTAAAGACTTTTGGACGAAAGAAGCGCTTAAAGCAGGTGGTGAAGCATCGCTCGCCAATATGGTGCCGTACATCACCTCTAAGCTCACCCCGTTCATTTATAACGACTACATGCGACCGATTATTGGTCAGCAGAAAAGTGCATTTAATGTACGCGACGTGATGGATGGCCAAAAAATTCTTCTGCTCAAGCTCTCAAAAGGCAAGATCGGCGATTTGAATGCATATCTCATTGGTATGGTGCTTGTTGGTAAGATTTTGATGGCGGCTCTCGCTCGTGCTGATACCGATGCTAAAGACCGTAAAGATTTCTATCTCTATATCGATGAGTTTCAGAACTTCTTAACCGATTCAATTTCGGCCATTCTCTCTGAGGCACGTAAGTACGGCCTTGACCTCATCATCGCCCATCAATTCATTGGCCAGCTCGAGAATAAGGGCGATACCGCGATTCGTGATGCGATTTTTGGTAACGTAGGTTCGATGTTCGTTAATCGTGTCGGTGTTGAAGATGCTGAATTCTTAGCCAAAGAATTTGCGCCAACGTTTAGCGAGTATGATTTGGTGAATGTCGAAGCCTTCACTTTTAATGCCAAGATCCTGATTGATAACCAAGCGTCTAAGCCGTTTAACTTTCAGCCTAGCCGCATTCAGCTTCCAAAATCCAATGAGCTCGCTAATATGATCAAAGAGCTCTCGCGTTATAAATTCGGCCGCAAACGCGCCTTGGTTGAGGCAGAAATCGCCCAGCGTCGTGAGATGACGGCGCTCGCCGGTGATGACGCGTTTCTCTAATGCGTTATACTAAGTCATATCTAATATCCAATAGCTAAACCTACCTAATATGCCAACCCCATTTCAACTACCAGAAGATGAATCGTCACAAGACGAGGTTATTATCCCAGATGTCATAAATCCTTTCGAAAAAGAAGAATCAGACAAAGAAGAGCCGGTAACTCTATCAGCGATTGAAACCAAGCTCGCTCTCGCACAACGCGTCATTCGTTCACTTAAAGAGCAGATGGATACGCTCGAACGCCTTCTTGATAGTCGCGCCGAAGCGGCGGACGTCGAAAAGCTGCTTTCAGAAGCCAAAGACTTTGGTATCTCTTTTGAAGGCAAGTCGATAGACGGTGTTTTTGATGGTGAAAATATGGTGGGTGAAGATGGTAACCCTTATCCTGTGCCACCAAACTACGCCTCCAAGTCAAAGCTTGTTGAAGGTGATTTGATGCGTGTCACGATTACAGATTCTGGTCGCTTTGTCTTTAAACAACGTGGCCCAATTGAGCGTCGCCGCGTTATCGGGACTTTGGTTATGGGCGACATGAGCACGGACTTCAAAGTCCTTGCTGATGGCCATACGCATCGTGTGCTTGCCGCCGCCATCTCGTTTCATAAGGCAAAGCCAGGTGATGAGGTGGTGATTCTCGTACCAAAGAGTGCTCCATCCAAATGGGCCGCCGTTGAACACGTCATGAAAAAGGCCGAAAGTACATGGGAGTGAACCCTCTGTCGCCTTCGTCGACATCTCCCTTTAAAGGGAGATCGGAGGGTTACCGTTCGTGCATCTTTAGTAACGCGGGTGCCGGTGGGTGTTTTTCGAGTGCTTGAAGGGCGGTGGTGATGGATTTGAGTACGTGCCCAATACGTTTATTAACGTCTTCATTCGTAAAACGGATTACAGTTACGTCAAAGGCGGCCAGGACATTAGCTCTTTCATTATCGTACTCAATCCCTTCGACAGTATGGTGTTGTGATCCGTCGATTTCAACAGCAAGCCTGTACTGAGCGCAATAGAAGTCCACGATAAATGAGTCGATACTGAATTGACGAAGAAATTTATAACCGCTCAGCTTACGTCCTCTGAGATAGTGCCACAGCTCGCGCTCTTCTGGCGTAGCGTTTCTTCTGAGTTCTCTACGACGTTCTTTAAGCTGCGGGTTCGTGATTTTGTATTGCATAGCTTAATACCCCGTTCCACGTAACCACGTAGAACGTCAAGTCCTCCGTCTGATCTCCCTTTAAAGGGAGACACCCCGACGAAGGAGGGGAGAGGGTTCCTGCTTGCGGGGTGCCTGCCGAGAGGTCATGATACGGGCCATATGCCGTCCCTGAGCCAAGTCCATCGACCACAACGTTTTGCTGATGTTACGGGCCAGCAACATATTACTGAGACCCTCCGTAAAGAGCTGGCCACGGGGCGCTTAGGGCATGTCTTTTTGTTCTCGGGGCCAAGAGGTGTAGGTAAAACGACGACGGCGCGTATTTTTGCCAAGGCGCTTAATTGCGCCAGTATGAAAGACGGTGAGCCTTGTACGGTTTGTGATACCTGTCAAAACGCTCAAACCGGGCGCTCTTTTGATACGATTGAATTAGACGCAGCAACGAATAACGGTGTGGACGCGGTACGCGAAGCCATTATTGAGCATGTACGTTTTGCTCCAACGTCTGGCCGTCGCAAAGTCTATATTTTGGACGAAGCTCACATGCTTTCAACGGCCGCATGGAATGCGCTTTTGAAAACGCTCGAAGAACCTCCTGAATATGCGTTCTTCATTCTCGCCACAACCGAATGGCACAAAGTGCCAGCGACGATTTTATCTCGTAGTCAGCAATTCGCGTTTCGTCGCATTAACGATGAAGATATGCGAGCGCGTTTGCTCGATCTCGCTAAAGCAGAGGGCTGGACTATTGATGATGGCGCTATTCGTATCTTGATCAAAAAAGCTGATGGTTGTTTGCGTGATGCCGAAACGCTTCTCGGTCAAGTGGGTGGATTGGGTGATGCGCATATCACCGAAGCCACGGTCGGACTCGTCATCCCGGTTGGTCAGCAAGAAAAAGCGGCTGAGCTTTTTGTCTCTTGGGGTAAGCGTCATTTTCACGATAGCTGGAATCTCGTAGAGCGTCTCGCTGATGAGGGCGTGCCATTTTTGCCGCTCTTTGATGACCTGATCCAATGCGTAGAAGATTTACTTACTGCTGAGGCTGATGCCGGTTCAGCTGAACGTTATCGCGCAGGCTCAGGTGCTGAACGCACTCTGGTGAGTTGTTTGGGCTGTTTTACGCCGAGCGAATTGCATAATATCGCCTTGTCGTTATTTGAACGTCGTCGCGATGTCAAAATGGGCATGGACCCGATTTTTGCTGTGCAATTGGTTGGTTTGAGCTTGCTTGCTCCAACGCAGCTGACACAAAACCCGCCAACATCAAGCGCTCCAGCGCCGGTCATGCCAAAGCCGCAACAAAAGTCTGAACCGGTTGCCGTAGCTCCTGTCATCGCGCCCGAGCCTTCAATTTTAGAGAAAGAAGTTATTGAAGAGATGCCTATTTCGGCACCAGCTCCTGTTGCAGCACCAGTTGAATCCGTTGCACCAGTGGTTTCGATGGCGACGGTACGTGCTCAATGGCAAGAGATCATTCGCCTCGTTGATGAAAAAAATCACTCATTGCCATTTATTTTAAAAACGTCATCACCGCATTCGGTCGAGGGTAATACGGTCTTTATTAAATTTCAGTACTCTTTTCACCGTGATCGTTTGATTGGGGACGGGAAGAATCGTGCCATCATTCAAGAAGCCGCTCGGATCGCCTTAAAAAATGACCAAATCATGATCGAAGGGATCGTTGCTTCTGAAGCAGCAGCGGCCCCGGGTGGTGCGCCTGATATGGTGGGTAATATTCTGCAGGCTTTTGGTGGTTCGGTGGTTGAATCCTAATTATGAATCAAGCGCGCGCGGCCATCTTGAGAGCGCAGTGCTTTTTTGCGGCGCTTGCTTATCCACCAACGCGTTTTGAATTGGTCGCGCATGCTGAGACGACGAATCCGGCCATTTTTAATGAAGATGCAGAACAAGCAATAGACGTACTCGTTCAAGACGGTGTGTTATTTTTTACAAAAGGTCGATACGTTTTTCAAAACGCAGAGCAGCTTATCGCCGAGCACCGCGAACGAGAAGCGCTTTTTCCCCGCAAGATCCGTCGCGCAAAACAGTTTGCGACATTTCTCTCTCGTTTAGGCGGAGTAAAAGCGGCCTATGTCTGTAATACCCTCGCCTTAGCGCATACCAATGAAGAGAGTGATATCGATTTTTTTATCGTGTGTAAAAACGGCACGGTTTGGCAAACGCGATTTTTTGCCACGCTTTATTTAGCTATTAGACGTTGGCGAGTAGAAAGCGCAAAACAAGATCCGGTTTGTCTTACGTTTTTTGTCGATGAGACCGCGCTCGATCTCTACCCGCTCGCTATCGAGAATGACGTGTATTTGCGCCACTGGTTTCTTTCTCTGCTACCGCTCTATGATGATGGTATCAGTGAAGTACTTTGGCGTCAGAATGTAAAACTACGCACATCAGTATCTCTAGCAATGCCATGGTTATCATTGCCTGGTTTTCATAATGTTATTAAATCTATACGATTACCTGTTTTTGCTTGGGTTGAAAAACTCACACGACGACTTTCAGAATGGAAGTTCGTTGCAGATATCCGCTCGCAATTAAACAAAACGACCGCGGTCATTGCGAATGATCATATCTTAAAATTTCATGTTGATGATCGTCGCTTAGCGTATCGCAATCGTTATCTCGAGCTTTGCAAAACGTATGAATGTTAAACGCGCCCTCTTTATTCTCTTGATGCTCGTTTTGCCTTGGCAAACGCGTTGGTTTAGTGATGCGGGGTTGCTGGCCGGCTATCCATGGGAGCAGGGCAGAATCTCGATCTATGCTTTTTGGTTGATATTGCTTGTGTGTGCCACTGTCTCTCTTTGGCAAAAGCGTGTTCAATGGCGTAAACCACAAGTTATTGAACTCATACTACTGGTAGCGGTCCTTGTTCCTGCGCTTTTTTCGGGTGAGCCGCGTGCAAGCATTGCATGGCTTATCTCGGTCGCTTTTGCTGGGGTATTTGTTTGGGTGATTCAACGTGAACAGATTCGCCTAACGGATTTAGCGCTTTGGTTCTCTATCTCATTGATTCCGCATGCATTGCTGGGGATGTTTCAATTCGCCGTTCAATTTGGTTTTGATCAAAAATGGTTGGGATTGTCAGCGCTCGATCCTGCGACCAAAGGAACGGCGGTTATTTTGAATGAAGGCGTGAGATATTTGCGTGCTTATGGCGGGTTTCCACATCCAAATATCTTTGGTGGATACTTGGCGCTGGCATTATTGGGCATGGCTTATTTCTGGTCGACCTTTTCAGATTGGGTCAGAAGGTTTTCGGTCTACCACTTACCGTTATTAGCGATGGCGCTTGCACTGACGGCATCTCGTTCGGCGTGGCTTGTCTTTGTTTTTGGTTCAATTGCTCTTTTCGTCACCCCGAGCAAGCGAAGCGCCGTCGAGGGGTCTCGTCGCTTATGGTTGGCAATCTTTTTACCCTTCGTTTTAACGCTCGCGATTTTTCCTTTTCTCGTCCGTCCTGTCTCCGCACCAAATCAAGGAGCAGCTGAAGCGCAGTCGGTGAATGAGCGCGTTGTCGCACTTCAACAAGTACCTAGCGTCTTTGCTCGTCATCCGTTTTTTGGTACGGGGCAAGGGGCGCTAGTACCCGTTCTTATAACAGCAGGGCAGAAGCCTCTTTTACCTCATGTGGTGCCGGTTATGGCATTGCTCGAGCTTGGTCTTGTTGGATTCGCCAGCCTTCTAATTGCTCTCGGACGCTTTCGATGGGATTGGAGGAGGGTGTCGATCGTCAGTGTAGTAATTTGGCCTTTATTGCTACTGGATCACTATCTCTGGAGCTATTGGTCGGGGCATATTTTGCTCGCTATTATTTTGTTATTCATTGGTCTTGAACGTCGTCAAGAGATTCGCTAACCTTGAAGCCGATTAGCACTCTCACTGTTTGAATGCTAATCTTCATTCATGAAATCTACTATGATATTACGACCACTTCATGATCGCGTTATTGTGATCCCGACGTCCAAAGAGACGCAAACCGCATCAGGATTTCTTTTACCAGATACCGGTGAGAATGAACGCTCTGAACAAGGAGAAGTCATTGCTGTTGGGCCAGGTCGCCTGCTTGAAAGCGGCGCCCGTGCTGCCATGACCGTTGCAATCGGCAACAAGGTGATGTTTAAAAAATACGCCCCAGACGAAGTAACAATTGATGGCAAAGAGTACCTCGTCGTTTCTGAATCAGATATTATCGCCGTGATTGAATAATATGAGCAAGATTATCACCTTTAACGAAGACGCACGCCAAGGCTTAAAACGCGGCGTCGATAAATTAGCGAATGCCGTCAAAGTGACCCTCGGCCCAAAAGGCCGTAACGTTATTATCGAGGGTTCATACGGTGCACCAACCATCACCAAGGATGGTGTTACGGTTGCAAAAGAAATCGAGCTCGAAGACAAGCTTGAGAATATGGGCGCCGAACTCGTCAAAGAAGTTGCCTCACGTACCAATGATGTGGCAGGTGACGGCACAACGACGGCTACCGTTCTTGCCCAAGCCATGATTGCAGAAGGCTTAAAGAACGTGACCGCAGGCACAAATCCGCTCGCGATCAAACGCGGGATGGAGAAAAGCGTCGAAGCCATGATCACCGAATTACGCCATCATGTTTCGCAGCCGGTGAAAGGCGAGATGATTGAGGCGGTGGCTTCGATTTCGGCAAATGATAAAGAGATTGGCAAAACCATTGCTGAAATTGTGGCAGAAATGGGCCAAGACGGCGTGATTACCGTTGAAGAAGGCCAAAGCTTTGGTATCACCAAAGACGTGGTCAAAGGGATGCGTATCGACCGCGGCTACGCGTCGCCTTATATGGTGACCAATCAAGAACGCATGGAGACCGAGCTCGCCGAGCCGATGATATTGGTGACCGACAAAAAGATTGCGTCATTTCAAGAAATCTTGCCAATGCTCGAATTGGTGCTCAAAACCAATCGTAAAGAGTTGATGATTGTTGCCGACGACATTGATACGGATGCATTGACCACGGTCGTGATGAACCGTATTCGTGGCATTTTTAATGCCCTTGTTGTTAAAGCTCCTGGCTTCGGCGATCGTCGCAAAGAGCTTTTGCAAGACATCGCCATCATGACAGGTGCAACCCTTATCAGCGAAGACATTGGACGCAAACTCGATACCGTCACGCTTGAAGACTTGGGCAGTGCACGCAAAGTCATCTCAACAAAAGAGACAACCGTCTTTGTGGACGGTAAAGGCGAAAAAGACGCGATTGAAGCGCGCGCGAATGCATTGCGCAAACAGCTTGAAATCACGGATTCTTCTTTCGACAAAGAAAAGATTCAAGAACGTATTGCAAAACTTGTTGGTGGTGTTGGTGTTATTAAAGTCGGTGCTGCCACCGAAGTTGAGATGAAAGAAAAAAAGCACCGTATTGAAGATGCGATCGCCGCAACAAAAGCCGCGATCGAAGAAGGGATTGTCCCAGGCGGTGGTACGGCGCTTTTACGTGCGGTCAAAGCGCTCGACGCATTGAAGTTGGACGAAGACGAAGACGTTGGCTTGCGCCTCATCAAGCGCGCCGTCGAAGAGCCATTGCGGATGATTGCACAGAACGCCGGCAAAGACGGCGCCGTGGTTGTAGAGTCTGTGCGCAAATTGTCGGGTGCTATGGGCTATAATGCCGAGACCGACGAGTATGTCGATATGGTCGCTGCAGGCATTATCGATCCAACTAAGGTCACCCGCTCAGCGCTCCAGAATGCCGTCTCAGCGGCCGCGATGTTTGTCACGACCGAATGTGCCATCGTCGAAAAACCAAAGAAAGACGAGCCTTCTATGGGCCAAGTCGGTAATGCGATGGGTTACTAGTTGCCAAAATCCCTTATTTCAGTAAAGCTATACCCGTATGGAACAAACAAACCCAACCCCGGAGAATAACCAAAACTCCCACCAGAGCCACTCCTCTGAAGCGCCAAAAATGGCTACCCCGGTAACCCACTTTGACGCCAAGGACATCGAAGACAATAAACTTGTCGCTGCACTCTCGTATGTCGGTATCTTGGTTTTCGTCCCGCTTCTTTTGAAGAAGGATTCAAAATACGCCTATGAGCACGCAAAGCAAGGTCTTATGATCTTCATTGCTGGATTGGTCGGTTCATTTGTCTTCTGGATCCCGGTTATCGGTTGGATCTTGGCAATTGCTCTCTTCATCGTAGATGTTATCGCTCTTGTGAAATGTCTCCAAGGTGAATTCTGGGAAGTCCCAGGTATTGGCCCACTTCGCAATAAGTTCAACTTGTAATTCGTTCAAATAAAAAACCCTCCCGACATTGCGTCGGGAGGGTTTTTTATTTGGTGAGTTGGTTGAACCGAATGCGGTACAGTATCGCACGAACAAATTTTGCTAATGGCGTTTTGATTTTCAAGAATCCGAGATCAAAGAGTCCATTGTCACCAAGCACCAGAACCGCGCCTTTGCTCAAATAGGTAAAAGCGACTTTTTGTTTGGTGATAAGACGTTTTGCCGCCGCTTCGCCCATCGGCATGGCAACTTGGGCGGTTTTTGGGGCTGGCATGGTGCCAAGCATCATACGCACATTGTCACCGGCACCCACAATGGATTCATCGAGCTCAAGATCATTTGGACAAATCCAGCCACCGCGTTCTTTTGGGAGCTCTGGTTGTACGTCGATAAAGTTTGGCTCGACACCGGCACACCACAGAATAGTGCCAGCGTGAATCGTCGTGCCGCGTGTCGTGAAGAGAGTATTAGACTCGAGTTTTTCTACGGGTTCGCCGAGAATGAGTTCGATACCTTGCTTGCGTAATTCGTCGGTCGCAAGACCGATGGCACGGCTATTGAAGCCTGGCAAAATCGTTGGAGCGCCTTGCACGACATAAAAATGTGCATAGGGTGCGACGCGGCACCATTGCTCACCGAGAGTTGATTCAACAAACTTCTTCAGCGCAAAAGCACTTTCAACACCGGTAGGACCAGCTCCAACAATAACAAAGCTTAATAACTCTTGTTTAGTGCGCGTATCAGAAGCGCTAAGGGCTTTTTTTGTGCATGAGCGCACATGCTCATGAATACGCTCAATATCGCTTAGCGTTTTAAGTGGCAAGGTATTTGTTGTTGCGCCTGCAATGCCATAGTAGCCCGTCTTTGCACCAAGCGAGAGAATAGCGTCATCGTAGTTCAGCGCTTGAGGGCCGCCTTTATGTAGCTGAATCGTTGCTTGATGTTGGTCACGTTGCAAACCGAGAACGGTACCGCGAACAAAGGTAAAGCCAAGTCTTGTGGCAAGTGTTTCATAGTCCATCGAGATATCGAGTGGAGCGCGTTCACCGGCTAGTGCGTCAATCAACCATGGAGTGAACACAAAGCGCTCGCCTGAATCGACGAGCGTGATGCGCATGTCTGGTTGCTTGCGCAATTCATGGATGGCAGAGAGGCCGGCGAATCCGCCGCCGAGGACGAGAGTGTGTTTCATGGTTAGAGTCCGCGTTCTGCGGCAAAGTCAGAAGCTTTTTTCAAGCTATCGAAGGTTCCGGCATCCGTCCAAAAACCGCGTACCGGGCGTGCCGAGAGTTCACCTCTCTGCAAATACGCATTGTTCACGTCGGTTATTTCAAGTTCGCCGCGACCTGATGGTTTAAGCGTCTTAATGATATCGAAAACGCGTTTATCATACACGTAGAGACCGACTTGCGCGAAGTTTGAGCGTGGCTGCTGCGGCTTTTCTTCGATAGTGAGGACGCGTCCTGTCGAATCAATCTCCATTACGCCAAAACGATGCGGGTCAGCAACGGGTTTATAAAAGCCCATGGCGCCGCCTTGAAAGCTTGATACCGGCGCATGAAAATTATCTTCAAAAATATTATCGCCAAGAATCACGGTGACATGGTCATTGCCAATAAAGTCTTCACAGAGCGCCAACGCGTGAGCGATACCGCCCGATTCGTCTTGAATGCGATAGGTGATATTGCAGTCATATTGTTTACCCGAGCCAAGCAAGTTCATAAAGTGCCCAGCATAGTCAGGGCCGGTCACGATGATGATATCGCGAATACCTGCCTGCAAAAGCGTTTGTAGGGGATAGAGCACCATCTGCTTATTATTAATCGGCAGCAAATGTTTGTTTGTGACATTGGTGAGCGGCGCTAAACGCGTGCCACGTCCACCCGCCATAATAGCGCCCTTCATCTTTGGTGGTTGTACTGGAGTAGGCTGATTGGTTGTTGCGGGTGTACCACGCAAAAACGACGTGGCATTTTGCTGTTGTGGCGTTTGTTGGGCGAGCTTATAGACGGCGTACTTCATCATGGTATCGCGAAGCGCGACGTCGATTGGACGCATCTGAATACCGAGTTCTTGCAAACGCGTTGATTGAAGGATGCAGTTTGAACGGGTTTTGGTGGCGAGACCTTTTGCGACAAGATCTTCTGCGCGAATCCATTCGGTTTGGATGGTTGGATCAACGAGCTCGCGATAGAGGTCAAGTAATGCGCGATGGCGCAATGTTCCCGGATTCACCACATGAAATATCCCTTGTCCACGTTTAACGCAAAGCTCATACATCGCACGAACAAGATCATCGATAACGGTGGCGCTATTCTCTACATCGACTACCTGTTTATAGGCTGCGAGCTTATCAATGAGATTGCGTTGGTTTGGACGATTGTCGATAGGCATGCGCAAACGAGCGATACCGACATTTTGCATCTTCGACAAAACGAGATCAGCGGCATATTTGGTGCGCGAATAAAATGCTGACGGATTCGCAAAATCATCTTCACGCCAACCGCGCGGGTCAGGGGAGTCACCGTAAAAAATACAGCCTGAAGCAAGATGCAAAAGATAAATACCATGCTCTTGGCAGGCACTAGCAAGGGTTAGTGGTAATTGCACGTTGCCTTCATAGGTCTCAACCTGGTGGTCTTCACACCAATCAACATTTGGACGCCCTGTGCGACCGGCGGCGTTCACTACTGCGTCAGGCTGGTGTTCGTCGAGCGCTTTTAAGAACGAGGCTTTATCAGTAACGCGTTCGCTAAAAGCAACGGTTTCGCTCGGATAGGTTTCAATAAAACGCTTTGCAACAAAGCCATTGGCACCAACGACAAGGATCTTCATAGATACCCCTTTCTTATCAACAAAACCTCGTAATTACGAGGTTTTTGTCAAGAGCGGGCGCCACCAGTCTTCATGATCGAGATACCATTGGACGGTTTCTTGCAAGCCTTGCTCAAAAGATTTCTTAGGCTCCCAGCCGAGCTCGCGTTTTGCCTTGCTTGAGTCGATGGCATAGCGGCGGTCATGGCCTTTGCGGTCTTCGACATAGCGAATCAAGGACTCCGGTTTATCGAGCGCTACAAGCACGCGTTTTACCACATCAATATTTGCTCTTTCAGCATCGCCGCCCAAGCAATAAGTCTCACCGACCTTACCCTTGAGCAAGATCGCTTCAATGCCACGGCAATGGTCTTCGACATGAATCCAGTCGCGCACATTCAATCCATCGCCATAAACGGGGAGAGGTTTGTCTTGCATCGCGTTCAAGATCATCAACGGGATGAGTTTTTCTGGAAAGTGATAAGGGCCGTAATTATTTGAACAATTACTGATCGTGATCGGTAAATGGTGGGTGTGATAGTACGAACGCACGAGATGATCAGATGCGGCTTTTGAAGCGCTATAGGGGCTACGCGGATCATAATGTGTCACCTCAGAGAACTTCTCATCCGAGCCGAGTTCTAACGCACCAAAGACTTCATCCGTAGAAATATGATGAAAACGCTTGATTTGATCACTTCGTTTTTTTGTTTCTTCGAGCAAGGTGAGTGTGCCAAGGACATTGGTTTGAACAAAAGGCATGCTACCCGTAATCGAGCGGTCGACATGCGTTTCTGCTGCGAAGTGAATGACGGTATCAATGTCGTCAAAGGCTTTAGCGACCGTTGCGACATCGCAAATATCGCCTTGAACGAAGTCGATATCGAGTCCTTCGAGGTTTTGGAGGTTGCCGGCATAGGTGAGCACGTCCAAAACACGAATCATATCTTCTGGATGATGCGTTTTCCAATAACGAACGAAGTTGGCACCGATAAAGCCGGCGCCGCCGGTGACGAGAAGGTGGGACATGGCCTAAACGCTAGCAAACGTGTACTGTCAGAGCAATCCGTATGCAGGTTGAAGGCGTAAATAACAATAAAATATCATGGCTAAACGCTGATCAACCGGGGGCAATCGACCTCACGGTTATTACGGTTACCTGGAACTCCTCCAAGCAACTCGAAGCCCTCGCCAAATCACTCGCTGCAAGCGAAGGCTCGATCAAGGCTGAATGGTTTGTTGTGGATAATGCCTCATCTGATGGGTCTGCCGAAGTCGCGATGAAGGCCTTCGCTCAAGCTCGTATTATCGCCAATGATCATAATGCGGGCTTTGCCAAAGCCAATAACCATGCCTGGGAGTTATCGCGTGGACGCCACCTTCTCTTATTGAATCCAGATACGACGGTAGAGAAAGACGCCTTGCAGAAAACGGTTGAGATCTTGGATGCCGACAAATCCATCGCCGTCCTCGGCGCAAAGCTTCTCATGGCAGATGGTCAGCCCGTCCCGCAATTACGCCGATATCCGACGCTCTTGAATCAACTTTGTGTTTTAACAAAGGTTGCTAAAGTCTTGCCATTTACTGTCTCAGACTATTTTGGCAAAGATCTTGATTTACATCAGGCGCAAGACTGCGACTCATTGCGCGGCGCCTATTTTGCTGTGAGCGAAACGGCAAAACGTAAGCTCGGCATGTTAGATGAGCGTTATTATCTTTGGTTTGAAGAAGTCGATTATTGTCGTGCGGCAAAAGCCGCTGGTTTGCGCGTGTGTTATGAGCCTTCGATCGTCGCTCACGATGACCTCTCGAGTGCGAGCTTCGCCCAACGAGAGAGTTTGTGGAAGAACAAAGTCTTCTCAGCTTCAATGATCGCGTATTTCGACAAATGGCATCCACATTGGCAGGTCGTGATGATTAAATACGCTGCAGCATATTCTTATGCGCTGACCAAGTTTTTTGTGCGCTTTGGTAAAACGTCTCTATGAGCAAACTCGTCATTCAAATCGCGCTCTATCACGGCAGTCAATACCTGCACCCACTTTTGCGCTCTCTCGAGTCACAAGCGATAAGTGATATCGAGGTGTTATTTTATGAAAACTCCTGTGACGCTTCTGAGCTCGCCAAAGTGCGCGTGCATCTCGCGAATTTTTCGTTGCCGTATCGTTTGACCGTAGGTGAGCGCAATCTTGGTTTTAGCGCCCACAATAATCTCTACCGCATGACGGATGCGCCATTTGTTCTTGTTTTAAACCAAGACGCCTATCTCGAGCCAGACTGTCTGCAAAAAATGCTCGCCTCGGTTGAAGCAGACGCGACCATTGCTTCTGCAACGCCTATTGTTTTGCGTTGGTACGATAAACCTACCGATGAGATTGATACGGTGGGTTTAGACTATGTGTGTTTAGGCATGGTGCGTGATTCGCGTCGTCTCATTACGGGCATTCGTGATCATTCTGGTATCGAGGTTTGGGGCGTGTCGGGTGCGGTAGCTATGTACCGCCGCGCTTCGGTAGATGCGGTTCGCACGGACGGTAATCTCTATGATCCGCGCTTCTTCATGTATAAAGAGGATGTTGAATTGGCCTTTCGTTTGAACCATGCGGGGATGAAGTCGGTTTGTGTGAGTGATGCGCGCGCCTATCACGTGCGCGCCATCCGCGAGTCACCTCGTGGTATCTTGAATCGCATTCTCGCTGAACGTAAACGTCCAAAACATCTTCGTGTTGCCGCGTACCGTAATCAGTGGCGCATCTATCAGATGCATTGGCGTGAGATCACGCTCAAAGATAAGCTTCTCACGATTCGTTACGAGATTGCGCGTACCGTTTTGTTTATGCTGGCCTATCTATGAACCAACCAAAAATCGGTATCATCTATCTGACCTATGCGACCCAAAAATGGGAGCGCGATATTGTGAATGCGATGACCTCGCTTGAAAAGATTTCGTATCCAAAAGACAGTATCGAACTCATTTGCGTCGAGTCAAAATCCAATCGTGAACCCGTTAAACCATGGTTTGAGCGTGAGTGGATGCCGAAATCCAATCAAAATCTGCCTAGTATCACTTATCTCGATTTCACCAACGAATCGCTCGGATTCGCGGCGAACAATAATCGCGGACTCGCAAAAGCAAAAGAGCTTGGTTGTGACTACGTCTATTTGTTAAACCAAGACGCCGACGTTGCGCCGAATTTTCTTGAACCTATCGTTGCAAGAATGGAAGGGGACAAGAGTATTGGTATCGCTCAATCACTTATTCTTCTTGGTGAAGATCGCGATCGTGTAAACACCGTTGGTAACGCCTATCACTTTTTGGGTTTCGGCTATTCGCGCGGCTATAAATGGACAACAGAGCAGGCAAGGGCCTTTTATAAAGAAGAGCGTCTCACGAATCCCGATCTTGAAATCGCTTATACTTCGGGCGCGGGCATGATGGTGCGAGTCGCCGCACTCGAAGATCGTCCATTATTCGATGAGGATTTTTTCATGTATCACGAAGATACCGAAGCTTCGTTCATGATGCGCATACAGGGTAAAAAGATCGTGGTTGTTCCTGAGTCTGTCATCTATCACTGGTATGAGTTTTCAAAATCCATGACCAAGTTTTTTTGGATGGAGCGCAACCGCTATGCCGTCATGTTCATGTATCTCAAGCCGTGGACGCTGTTTTTGATATCACCTTTTCTTATCGGGATGGAGTTCGTTCTTTGTCTCTTTTCGCTTGCACGCGGATGGTGGCCAGAAAAGAAAAAAGTCTACCAAGAACTTGTTTCAAAATCGTATTGGGAGTGGGTTAATAGACGCCGTGTTGAAATTCAGCGCCTTAGCAAAATAGACGATCGTGAACTATCACGTCTCTTTGTATCAGAGATTCTCTTTCAGGATGACAGTGCAAAAATTCCACTACTCGAACACGTTGGCAATCCGGTAATGAAAATGTACTGGTGGGTGGCGAGAAAATTTCTTTAGGATAAAAAGACCCCGCGAGCTGTGCTCTAGCGGGGTTGGTCTTTTAGTTGATATCACTGGACCCTTTTCTTGAAGTTTCAGCGTTGTAGTTCAAGATTGGCGAAGGTTCATGTGAGACGTGCTGCTTGTAGAACCCAAGAATCAAGCTTCTCACACTCGCTTCGCCGCTAAGGGGCAGATAGAGGGCAATCGGTTCAGGGATGACGAAGAGATCATGCGTGAGATGGTCTATGCGTCGACAAGCTACCTCGGTCTTAACGTGCGTTGCTTCGGTTTCGGCAATGTCGTATAGGCGGCGTAGTTCACTCGTGGAGACAGGGGTTCGGATTTTTACCGAAAGCGTACCCTCTACGGCGGTAACTTCGTAGTGAAGTTCGTAGGTCGCTATCCCTTCGTCATCGACGAGAACATAGAGCCCAAAGATGAAGAAGTAGTTGAGGGTAGGTGTCTCGATGTACACCCTACGAATAAGACTTGATTCACCTAGTACTAGGTAGTTTGTTTTTGTGTCCATGTAGACCTCCTCGCGGTGCTGACACTAGGAGAGTATGAGATTTTTGTCTGACTCATCACTCGTCTGATCGATGACTACAGCGTAGTCATGTACTTGGCGCTGAAAACGCTCAGAGATAAAGATGCCAAAGAGCACGGTAAACCGTTGAATGAATCTCTGAAAACCATAGGACCCCAAAAGCGGGATAATGATGGTCTGTGGCTCAAGAACCGTGTCATCAGGATCGGTTTCTTGTAGATAAGGGATAAATTTGAGCGTGTGCTGAGTAGCGTCATTTTTTGCCGCCTCTACGAGTGCTTCGAAGTCATCGGGAACAATTATCCCTTCGATTACTGATGGGTGACCATGAGGTTGGTAGATGAAGTGAATCTCACCACCATCATCGAGGCCGGTCTCTGGCGTAACCATTTGAATGTGCCGGACCCACCCAAGAGCAAGACTTGAATGAGTGGTCGTCTCACCCGAGGGGGTGACAACAAACGCGTGGGCCTGCTCCAATTCGAGGGCTTCGCGGATATAACGATCGGATGATTTTTCGGGTGGCATGACGAGCGTCTCCCTGGGTACGAGTCATTATTAACCCTAGGGGTATCGTCTTAGCGCGTCAATAATACCGGGTAATGACGACAAAAGAAGCCTAGTCTTGCGTATTTTCTAGGGTTCTGCTAGTATCTGCCCATTCTCAAATATCCCTATGAAGTCCGAAATCCACCCAAAATACCACAAGGATGCGAAGATCGTTTGCGCCTGTGGCAACTCCGTACAGGTAGGTGCAACGTTGGCAGAAATCAACGTCGAATTGTGTAATAAATGCCATCCGTTCTACACGGGTAAGCAGAATCTTATCGATGCGGCAGGTCGTATCGACAAGTTCAAGCGCCTTGCATCGCTTAAGAGCGAAGAAGCTACTGGCAAGAAGACCAAGACGGCAAAACGCACAGCGGTTAAAGCTGAAAAGCGTTCTTCAAAAGCAACCGTTGAAATCGGCGCTTAGCGGCCTCGACCTCACTTCTCGTACGTCTCCGACACCCCTACCAGGGGCAAGGGGCGGGCGAGGGGTGAGGTTTTTTGATACCATGAACCCTGTAAAATAATATGAACGCCTCCCTCAAACAAAAAGCCCTCGAAGCCCGTGCCACGCTCAAAGAAGCGGAGGCGAAGTTGGCTTTGCCCGAAACCCTGGCAAGCCAAAAGCTGATCAAAGAGGCTTCGATGGCGTTTAACCACGCCCGTCACATGGCGGAGGTTGCCGAGGTATATCTCTCATTAGTTCAAGCTATGGCCGACGCTGAAGAGGCGGCGGGCTCGGATGATCAGGAGATGAAAGACATGGGCATTGAAGAAACGGCACGCATCCAGCCAGAGCTTGCTGCCGCCGAAGAAGCCTTCGAACTCGCCCTCGTCCCACCAGACCCGCACGACCAAAATGACATCATTATGGAAATCCGCGCCGGCGCCGGTGGTGATGAAGCGGGGTTATTTGCTGGCGATCTTTTGCGCATGTACCTACGCTACGCCGAACGCCGCAACTGGAAGTCGAATCTCTTATCAGAGTCCACCAATGAAACCGGTGGTTATAAAGAAGTGATTTTGGGGATTCAAGGCGCCGGTGCCTATGGTTGGTATAAATTCGAGTCAGGCGTGCATCGCGTGCAACGTGTCCCAAGTACTGAAAAACAGGGGCGCATTCATACCTCGACCGCATCAGTCGCCGTATTGCCAGAAATCGAAGAAACCGAAATCGAGATTGAAGCCAAAGACCTGCGCGTTGATACCTTCTGCGCTGGTGGTAAAGGTGGTCAATCGGTGAACACGACCAAATCGGCCGTGCGCATCACTCACTTGCCAACGGGCATGTCGGTCTCATGTCAGGACGAACGCTCGCAGTTACAGAACCGTGAACGCGCTATGACGGTTCTTCGTTCGCGTTTGTGGGAAGCCCAAGAAGCAAAGCGCCACGCCGAACTCGACGCCGACCGCCGTTCAAAAATTGGCACCGCTGATCGTTCAGAAAAGATCCGCACCTATAACTATCCACAAGATCGCATCACTGATCACCGCATCAAGAAAAGCTGGCATAACCTGCCACTCATCCTCGATGGCGATATGGAGCAAATCGTGCTCGCGGTAAAATCCGGCAAACAAGGCAACGAAGAAGACGGGGAGTAATCCTCGTCTTTTTGATATAAAAACACCCCCTATCCGTAAAGATTCGGGGGGTGTTGCGACAGTACGTCGCACGAGTCAGATGACGTCGTCTTCGGTGCCGAAGGCGCCATCGCTACCTGCAGAGGTGACGCCGACTTCGTCGGTATCACAGCTGACGACGAAGGCATTGCCCCAGGGGTCGACGGTCTGCACTTGCCTGCCGCGAAGCATACCCGCTTGATGCAGGTCTTCTACGGTCGGGCATTCGACCTGGTCGCCTGACAGTAGTAGCTGTTCGGCGGCGGCACGGATGCTGCTCGCGTCGATGCGAGCCTGCTTAACGCGAGCGCGCATCATCTGAGGGATGACGGCAGCGCCGACGCCTGTTGCGATCATCGCCATGATGACCACAACGATCATGATCTCAACGAGCGTCATCCCGGAGATCCGGGGGTTCTTTTTCCTTTTCAAGGCGTGTTCCTTTCCGAGTATCAAGCCATGCGACATGCGTAGCCACCTTCAATCGTCCCTATCTCTCGATAGTAATAAATGAGAGGATATCAATACTCAAATACAAGTTATCATAAAATACGCATTTTGTCAATATTTAAATAGACATAAAAGGTACTGATTTTGGCCTAAGGCTTGCCAAAAAAGGGGGGATTGGGTAGGATCCTGTCACTAATTAACCTTCGTCTACCCCGCTATACGGCACCTCTTTCCTTTCCTCATTTGAGGCACGGAGGGCCAGGGATGAACGAATAAAAGGAATTATCTATGTCCAAACTCCCTTCAATGGAGGACATGCTCCAATCGGGCATGCACTTCGGTCACCAAACCTCTAAGTGGCACCCTAAGATGAAGAAATTCATCTTCGGCCAGCGCCAAGGTATTCATATCATTAACCTCGAAGAGACCGTCAAAGCTCTTGAAGACGCTTTGGTTTTCTTGAAAAAGACGGCAGCTCGTGGCGGTACGATTTTGTTTGTTGGTACCAAAAAGCAGGCTTCTCAAATCGTTGAGACCGCAGCAATCACTGCTGGCATGCCTTATATCAACAAGCGCTGGCTTGGCGGTACGCTTACCAACTTCCCATCCATTGCCTCCCAGATCCGCAAATTGAAGGATCTTAAGCGCAAGCAAGAAAAGGGCGAACTCGGTAAGTTCACCAAGCTCGAACAGCTTCGCTTTGCTGAGCAGATCAAACTTCTCGAAGATAAGATCGGTGGTATCCAAGAGATGAACCGCGTCCCTGACGTGCTCTTCATCTTCGATGTCAAAAAAGACAAAACTGCGCTTCAAGAAGCGCTTCGCCGTGGCGTAAAGGTTGTCGCTGTCTGTGACTCCAATGTGAATCCAACCGATATCGACTACCCAATTCCTGCGAACGACGATGCAGTGAAAGCTATTCAAATGATGGCAGACATCGTTGCTGGCGCCATCAACGATGGCAAGAAAGAATGGGAATCGAACCGTGCACGCTTGGGCAGCACCCTCGTTGCTTCTCCTCAGGCACGCTCGTTCGCTCAGCTCAAAAATAACTAATACCGTCTCGCTTTAGGCGAACGCTCATTACAAAATACTATGGCTATCGACAACAAGCTCGTCATGGAGCTCCGCAACCGCACTTCAGCTGGTATCGTGGACTGTAAAAACGCCCTCGAAGAAGCTGGTGGCGACATGGACAAGGCAATCGAAGTCCTTAAAAAGAAAGGCGCGATCAAGGCAGCAAAAAAAGCATCCGAACGCACCGCGTCCGAAGGTTTGCTTGCAACCTACTTGCACCACAATGGCAAACTCGCGGCTATCGTTGAACTCGCATGTGAAACCGACTTTGTCGGCCGCGGCGAAGATTTCAAAGGCTTGGCGAATGACCTCGCTCTTCAGGTGGCTGCTGCTGACCCAACCTATGTCAGCCCAGAAGCGATCCCTGCTGAAATCCACGAAGCGAAGAAAGCTGAATTCATGGCAGAGATGGCTGAAGACAAAAAGCCAGAAGATATCAAGGCAAAAATCGTCGAAGGTAAGCTTAATAAGTGGTACTCCGACGTTTGTTTGACCAAGCAGTCTTTCATCAAAGATGAAGACACGACCATCGAACAACTTATCACTGCTCTTTCTGCCAAAAGTGGCGAAAAGATCGAGGTAACGCGCTTCTCGCGCATGGCAATGTCCGCCCCAACGGGTCAGACC
>Ga0075156_10000072_pt1 | contig 44552 bp, 44 predicted proteins | sample JI81AbrownDNA_FD_70966 | JGI IMG/M metagenome (GOLD analysis project Ga0075156, IMG submission 70966) | Wastewater effluent complex algal communities from Wisconsin, to seasonally profile nutrient transformation and Carbon sequestration -... | ecosystem: Engineered > WWTP > Effluent > Algae...
CGGACGGCATGTTCTCCGCCATCGCGGCGTAGGTGGTGACCCGCACCTTGAGCCCCAGTTCGGCGATCGCCCGGGTGGCGGCCAGCACCGCCGCCGCACCGGCCATGTCGTCCTTCATCGTGTACATGCCGTCGGACGGCTTCAGGTTGAGCCCTCCGGTGTCGAACGTGATGCCCTTGCCGACCAGCGCCAGGTGCGCCTTCGCACCGCGGGGAGCGTAGGAGTAGCGCACCAGTCGCGGGCCGTGGGCCGACCCGCCGCCGACGGCCACCAGCCCGCCGTAACCGCCCCGCTCGAGCGCCTTGTCGTCAAGTACCTCGACGTCGATCCTTGAGCCCTTGACCACGCCACGGGCCGACTCGGCGAAGGTTTCGGGGTACAGCACGTTGGCCGGCTCGTTCACCCAGTCGCGCGCCAGGCAGACCGCACTCGCCACCGTGCGGGCCGCCTCGACCGCGCGGCGCGCCTCGGGCTTGCCCGAGGTGCTCACCACCGTGATGGACGACACCCTCGCCGGCGGCTGATCCATGCTGAGCTTGGCGAACGAGTAGGAGCCCAGCAGTGCGCCCTCCGCGGCGCCCCTGATCACCTCGGGCTCCACGGCGTCCAGGCAGACGGCCACCGAGACCGAGCCGTCGCCGGCCAGTTTCGAGGCTTTCCGCACGCCGTTGCCGGCCGCCCGGCGCACCTGCTCCGGAGTCACGTCGATGTCGCCGAGACCGACGGCGACCATCGTCCGTCCGTCGGGCCCAGGCAGCGCCACCGTGCTACCCGGCTTCGTCTTGGCCCCGAGCGACAGCGCCACCTGCAGCAGCGGACGCCCGAACTGCTTGGCGATCCGCTTCTCGAGGTCGTCCGCCACCCCGACCAGTACGGGGCCGGACCCACCGTCCGCGAGGCCGATCACGATCACGTCGGCGTCGGAGGGGCACGAGGTCGCCAACGTGAGCGGCGGCAGGGTGAAGGAGGTCACTGACAGTCCTATCGGGTGAGCGAGCCTGCAGGTGTGCGTCGAGTCATGCGTCACCTTAGTCGGCCCGCCTGGCCCCGGCGTAGGGCAGACCCCAGTCGCCGTGGCGGACGGCCGTGCCATTCTGGCCCCGTGACCAGCTTCACCTTCGCGACCGCCCATTCGATCGCGTTCGGACCCGGACGCTCCGCTGAGCTGGCCGGTGTGGTGGCGGGATTGGGCCGCCGACCGTTCGTCTGCACCGGCGCCGACCCGACCCGGTTCGGCCGCCTTCTCGACGACCTGCCGGACGCACGCACCTGGCCGGTTTCGGGTGAGCCCGCGCTGGACGACATCCGGTCCGGGGTGGCGGCGGCCCGGGCTCACCGCGCTGACGTCGTCATCGGGTTGGGTGGAGGCGCGGTGTTGGACGCAGCGAAGCTGATCGCCGCGCTCTCGCCGAACTCCGGGGACGTGCTCGACTACCTCGAAGTCATTGGTGCCGGCCGTCCGCTGGCCGAGCTGCCGCTGCCGTTCGTGGCCGTCCCGACCACCGCGGGCACGGGTTCGGAGGTGACCAGCAACGGTGTGGTCACCTCCCCGGAACACGGAGTGAAGGTGAGCCTCCGGGCGCCGTCGATGCTGGCCCGGGTGGCAATCGTCGATCCGGAGCTCACCATCGGCTGCCCACCGGCGGTCACCGCATCGTCGGGGCTGGATGCGCTGACCCAGTGCCTGGAGCCGTACGTCTCGCCGTTCGCCAACCCGCTCACCGACGGTTTCTGCGCCGAGGGCCTGCGGTGCGCCGGACGCAGCCTGCGGCGCGCCTACGAAGCCGGCGACGATCTCGAGGCCCGCACCGACATGGCGCTCTGTTCGGTGCTCGGCGGGCTGGCGCTGGCGAACGCGAAGCTCGGCGCCGTGCACGGGCTGGCCGGAGTGATCGGCGGGCTGACCGGCGCCCCGCACGGCGTGTGCTGCGCCACCCTGCTGGTCCCTGCCTCCAGCGCGACGATCGACGCCCTGCGGGCGCACGACGCGAACCATCCGGCGCTGCGGCGCTACGCCGAGGCGGGGGAGTTGCTGTCGGGAACCGCCGGCATCGAGGTGTTGCTCGACTGGCTGCGCGACACCGTCCGACTGCTGCGGGTGCCCACCATCAGTGAGCTGGGCGTGCGCCCGGACGCCTTCCGACAGATCGCCGAACAGGCGGCCAAGGCGTCCTCGACGAAGGGCAACCCGATCGCCCTCAGCGTCGATCAGTTGATCGGGGTGCTCGGTGCGGCGGCACGAGACTGAAGCAGCGAGTCGTCCGCCTGGCCCGGCCCCGGGCAGTGACTCAATTGGCAGCCGCGGCACTAGGGTGTTTGGTGACCAGCGCACCGCACCAGGGAGGGTCGAATGCCCGAGTTGAAGAAGTCTCCGCTGCACGATCGACATCAGGCCCTGGGCGCGAAGTTCGCCGAGTTCGGCGGGTGGTCGATGCCGCTTCAGTACGGCGGCATCGTCGCGGAGCACAAGGCCGTCCGCGAAGGCGTCGGCATCTTCGACGTCAGCCACCTCGGCAAGGCCCGGATCACCGGCCCGGGGGCCGTCGCTTTCCTGAACTCCGCGATCAGCAACGACGCGGCAAAGATCGGCCCGGGCCAGGCGCAGTACACGTTGCTGTGCAACCCCGAGGGCGGGGTGGTCGACGACCTGATCTGGTACTGGCTGGGCGATGAAGAACTGTTCCTGATCCCCAACGCCGCCAACACCACCGAGGTCGTGCGCAGACTGGCCGAGGCCGCGCCCAAGGGCATCACGGTCGCCAACGAGCACGACGACTATGCGGTGCTGGCCGTTCAGGGGCCGAAATCGGACGAGACCCTGACCGCTCTCGGCTTGCCCGTCGGCCACGACTACATGCGCTTCGACACGGGCGAGTTGGACGGCTTCGCCCTGACCGTCTGCCGCACCGGTTACACGGGCGAGCGCGGCTACGAACTCGTCGTGCCATCGGCGGGGGCCGTCGCGGTCTGGGACGCCGTGATGGCAGCCGGTGAGCAGTACGGCATCGCGCCGGCCGGGCTCGGTGCCCGCGACACCCTGCGCACCGAGATGGGGTATCCGTTGCACGGCCAGGACCTGCGACCCGATCTCTCCGCCGGACAGTGCGGGGTGGGTTGGGCGATCGGCTGGCGCAAGGATTCCTTCTGGGGCGACGAGGCGCTGCGGGCCGAGAAGGCAGCGGGTCCGGCCCGCCGGCTCACCGGGCTGTTGTCACTCGGCCGCGGCATTCCGCGTCCGCACATGGAGGTGACGCACGAGGGTGCCGTGGTCGGCGAGGTCACCTCCGGCACGTTCTCGCCCACTCTCGCCAAGGGCATCGCGCTCACGCTGCTGCCGCCGGTGCTGACCCCCGGCACCCAGGTGACCGTGCTGGTCCGCGGCCGCGAGGAGCCCTTCGAGGTGGTCAAGCCCCCCTTCGTCACTCCCGGTGTGCGCGAGTCGTGAATGTGGGTGGCCGGCGACAGTGGGCGCATCTGGCCCTGGCCGCGGTGGGATTGGCCGCGGTGGTGTGGGCAGTGCTGCTGAGCGCCAATCCGACCATCTGGTGCCGCGATCAGGTCATGCACGCCGGTCAGGTGTGCCGCAACGCGGAAGGCACGAAGGTGCAGACCTACGAGGAGCGGTTCAGCGCCGAGCAATGGTCACGCCCCGTGGTGGGGGTCGTGGGCGCCGCGCTCACCGGCTTCGCCGTGGTGCTGTTCAGAGGTGGACGCCGAGTCGATCAGTCGGCAGCCAGGCTCATCGGGCCGTAGACCAGCCGGTCCTCTTCGTACAGGCTGACGGCCCGGGCGCCTTGCTCGGCCAGGTCTGCATAGGTGGCGGTCAGCCACGCTTCCGCAGCGCTCTGCGAGGTGAACTCAGGCGCAGGCACGAACGTCTGGTCGACCGACCCGGCGGGCGCCTCGGAGCCGAATTCCGCGCGCCAGCGCCATGCCATCAGATGGTGTCCCCGCGCTTGGCCACGGCACGCGGAATGCGCATCCGGCGCATGGTCAGCGCCCGGTTGAAGCCGTAGTAGAGCAGGCCCTTGATCGGTTCGTTCGGAATGCGTTGGGCGGCCAGCTTCTTGAAACCCCGCCACATCACGAAGATGTCGACGGCGATGAAGAGGATGAACGCCCACGTCGCGTACGTGGTGGGCTCGACGATGGGCGGGTAGGCCGGGCTGGCCACCAGCACCAGCAACAGCAGCAGCATCAGGATCGGCATCGACCACTCGGCAAGGTTGAACCTGGTGTCGACCCAGCCGCGCATCAGCACCTTGCCCGGCGTGGAATCGAGCGCCTCGGCGCGTTTGCGGCGCTCGACCGTCGCGTCGGCACGCGCCCGGCGCTTGGCGTCCTTGGGGCTCAACTGCGGGTTGACGCGTTGCCGACGTGCCGCTTCCGCGTCCCTTCGCTTCGGCGTGGGTGCGGTCTTCGCGCCGCTCGGCAGCGGAACCTGCTGCGGCTGGTGGACGGGCTGGGCCGGGACGGCGGCAGGCTTGTCCTTGTTGGGGGAGAAAAGTCCCACGTCGAACCTCGTTGTCGGTGGATCGGTGACCCCTCATGCTACCCCGCCTCGGCGGCGGGATAACCTTGAGTGAATCCACGGAGTCGTCAACGGAAGGCAATCACCCATGGCTGGGTTGTTTCAACGCATGAGGGCCATCTTCTCGGCCAAGGCCGACAAGGCGCTCGACAAGCTCGAAGACCCCCGCGAAACACTCGACTACTCCTATTCCAAGCAGTTGGAACTGCTCCAGCAGGTTCGCCGCGGCGTGGCGGAGGTCGCCACCAGCCGCAAGCGGGTCGAACTGCAGGCGACCGCGCTCAACACCCAGCTCGACAAGCTGACCGTCTCGGCCAAGCGTGCCCTCGAGGCGAACCGGGAAGACCTGGCCCGCGAGGCGTTGACCCGCAAGTCGGGCCTGCAGCAGCAGCTCGCCGAACTGCAGACCCAGCACGCCGCGCTACAGGCGGAGGAGGAGCGACTGGTCCGGGCCAGCCAGCAGTTGCAGGCCCGGGTGGACGCGTTCCGCACCCGCAAGGAGACGATCAAGGCCACCTACACCGCGGCCGAGGCGCAGACCAAGATCAGCGAGGCCTTCAGCGGGCTGGGTCAGGAGTTGGGAGACGTCGGTCAGGCGATCCAGCGGGCCGAAGACAAGACCGCTCAGTTGCAGGCGCGCGCCGCTGCGGTGGACGAGCTACTGGCCAGCGGTGCCCTGGACGATCCGAGTGGCCTGGGCCAGGACGACATCACCCGCGAACTGGACGCGCTCGCGTCCGGCTCGCAGGTCGATTCGGAGCTTGCCGCCCTGAAGGCGTCCCTGACCGGCGGCGCCGAGCCCAAGGGCGAACTGCCCGCCGGCACCTTCGAGCAGCCCCCGGCCCCGGGCGTCCCCGCGCAACAGGCCGAGTCGGGCGAGAACCTGCGTTGATCCCGGCCGCCTCGGGCAGCCGCCGTCCCAGGGTGTTGCTCGCCGCCGGACCGGTCGGTCGACTGACCCCCCGCGAAGCGGCCGTCGCGCTGGCCCACGGGTTCGTCGACCATGCGGACGTCGCCGTGGCCGGGCTCGCCGAGGGCGGCCCGGCGCTGGGGGCGGCGCTCAGCGAGCCCGAGGGTGAACTGGAGGTGTTGAGCGCCGGTTGGGTGGCGACCGCCGACCGGCTGATCGCCGTGGGCTGCGACCCCGAACCGGTGTCCGATCCGCTTCGAGCCAGCAGTGCCGGGCTGGGCCGGTTGGTCGGCTACGCCCTGCAGCGGCGTCCGCTCGCCACCGAACCGAGCGACCACCGGGTGATCATCGATCTGACCGGCAGCACATCCCACGACGCCGGCGCGGGTCTGCTGGCCGAACTGGCGTCCGTGCGATCGCTGCTGGCCGGGGTCGACCTGGTCGGCGTCGTCCCGCCCGGACAGCATCAGGACCGATTGTTGGGGCTGCGCGGTATCACCTCGCGCAAGGGCCGGGCCTTGGCCCTGTCCACCGACCGCATGCTGGCCGTCGACGCCGACTTGGAACTCTTCGCGAAACAGACGGCACCCGAGTTCGCCCTGGTTGACGGCGCGGGCGCGGCCGGCGGGCTCGGCTTCGCCCTCCTCGCATTGGGCGGACGGCTGGCCGTCGGCGCGTCCGAAACCGCCGACCGGGCGGGCCTCGACCGCGCATTGCAGCGAGCCGATCTGGTCGTCACCGCCTGTGACTCCTTCGACTTCGGTAGTCGCGGCGGCGGGGTGGTGGCCGAACTCGCCGCCCGCTGCGAAGCGTTCGAGGTACCGCTGGTGGTGATCTCACCCGTGGTCGGCATGTCGGGGCGCGAGATGCGCACCCTGGGGGTCGAGTCCGCCCATCCGGTCGATCCCGGCACCGGTTCCGCGGACGGGCTCACCCGCACCGCCCGTCGCCTGGCCGAGGGCTGGACGCCGCGCTGGTGAGGCTCGAACACATGCACGGAACGTCTACACTGATGGGGAACACACGTCCCGGGTAGAGCTGTTCTTCCAGGCGAGTACATCCATCGAATCGGAGAAGACATGTCTCTCGACCAGCAGATCGACACCGACGGCATCACCCTCACCGAGGCCGCCGCAGCCAAGGTCAAGGACCTGGTCGCGCAGCAGCCCGACGAGGGTCTCGTGCTGCGCATTTCCGTTGCCCCGGGTGGTTGCTCGGGCCTGCGCTACCAGTTGTCGCTCGACGAGCGTGAGCTCGAAGGCGACGTCAGCAAGCAGTGGCACGGCGTTTCGGTCGTCACCGACCGCATGTCCGCGCCTTACCTCGGCGGCGCCACCATCGACTTCGTCGACACCATCGAGGCCCAGGGCTTCACCATCGACAACCCCAACGCGCAGAGCTCGTGCGCGTGCGGCGACAGCTTCCACTGAGCACCCCCCCGCTTCTGGCGGGACTACGGGTAACAATACGAGAAACAGCACATTCGGGACGCCTCAAGGGAGGCGTCCCGATGTGTTTGTGGGTTAGGGTGAGCGCCTAGGAATCTGACGACTCGGAGCCTGCCGAACCCGTCCGGGTGCGTGTAGGTCTTCGACGTGGGAAGGCGGACCGTCCGTGGTGAAGAACCGCACACACCTCACCAGAGGGCTGCTGATGAGTGGTGCCGTCATGGCCGCTCTCGCGCTCTCCGGGTGCAGCCAGGACACGATGGCCCAGTGGAGTCGTTGGGGGATGCCGGTTTCGGCGAGCGAGCAGGCCCCGTGGACCGGCAACCTGTGGAACGGTGCCTGGATCGCCTCGATGGTCATCGGTGTCTTCGTCTGGGGACTGATCATCTGGGTGATGTTCCGGTACCGCCGCAGGAGCAACACCGAGGTGCCCCGGCAGACGCGCTACAACCTGCCGATGGAGATCCTGTACACCCTGGTGCCGTTCCTGATCATCGGGGTGCTGTTCTTCTACACCGTGCAAGCTCAGGACAAGTTGCTCGCCAAGGCGCCCAACGACGCCGTCCACACGATCAACGTGCTGGGTCAGAAGTGGTCGTGGACCTTCAACTACATGGAGGACAAGAATCCGGCCGTGGGCGCCATCGTGCACGAGGGCGGCACCATCGAGCAGATTCCCGACCTCTACCTGCCGGTGAACCAGCCCGTGCGCTTCAACCTCGCCTCGGCCGACGTGATCCACTCGTTCTGGATCCCCGAGTTCTATTTCAAGCTGGACGTCATTCCCGGGCACCCGAACTCGTTCGATGTCACGCCCAACCGCACCGGCACGTTCTTGGCGAAGTGTGCCGAGCTGTGCGGCACGTACCACTCCGTCATGCTGTTCAACGTGCACGTGGTCAGCGTCGATGAGTACAACGCCCACCTGAAGGGTCTGGCGGCCAAGGGCCAGACCGGTGAGTTGAAGGGTCCGGAGTGGGCGAACACCGTTCCGTCTCCCCCCGCTGACGAGGAGCACGAACGATGAGCGTTGCACGTGTGACCCTGACCCCGATGGAGCGCCGGGCCGTCCGGCGCAGCAATTGGGGCACCAAGGTCCTGTCGTGGATGACCACGACCGACCACAAGGTGATCGCCAACCTGTACTTCATCACCGCTTTCGCCTTCTTCGGCTTCGGTGGGCTGCTGGCGCTCGGCATCCGAGCCGAGCTGGCGTGGCCGGGTCTGCAGTACCTGCATTACGAGACCTTCAACCAGTTCTTCACCATGCACGGCACGATCATGTTGCTGATGTTCGCGACGCCGATGTTCGCCGCGTTCGCCAACGCCATCATGCCGCTCCAGATCGGCGCGCCCGACGTGGCCTTCCCGCGCATGAACATGTTCAGCTACTGGCTGTACCTGTTCGGCTCCGTCACCGCCTGCTCCGGATTCTTCTCGCCGGAGGGCGCGGCCGCCTTCGGCTGGTTCGCCTACGCTCCGCTGTCGGACGCGATCAACTCACCGGGCGTCGGCGGCGACCTGTGGATCATGGGCCTGTACGTGATGGGCCTGTCGACGATTCTCGGTTCGGTGAACTTCGTCACGACCATCGTGTGCATGCGTGCCCCGGGTCTGACCATGTTCCGGATGCCGATCTTCACCTGGAACATCTTCGTCACCTCGTTGCTGGTGCTGCTGGTCTTCCCGGTGCTGGCGGCGGGCCTGCTGGTGCTCGAGGCGGATCGTCGCCTCGGCACGCACATCTTCGACCCGGGCGTGGGTGGCCCCGTGCTGTGGCAGCACCTGTTCTGGTTCTTCGGGCATCCCGAGGTCTACATCATCGCCCTGCCGTTCTTCGGCATCATCACCGAGATCCTGCCGGTCTTCAGCCGTAAGCCGATCTTCGGCTACGTCGGACTGGTGGCCGCAACGCTCTGTATCGGTGGCCTGAGTATCGCCGTCTGGGCGCACCACATGTTCGTCACCGGGGCGGTCAACCTGCCGTTCTTCTCGTTCATGACGTTCCTGATCGCGGTGCCCACCGGGGTGAAGTTCTTCAACTGGATCGGCACCATGTGGGGTGGGTCATTGACCTTCGAGACACCCATGATGTGGTCGATCGGCTTCTTGACCACGTTCCTGTTCGGTGGACTCACCGGCGTGATCCTGGCCAGTCCACCCCTGGACTTCCACGTCTCCGACAGCTACTTCGTGGTGGCGCACTTCCACTACGTGGTGTTCGGCACCGTGGTGTTCGCCATGTTCGCCGGGTTCTACTTCTGGTGGCCGAAGATCACCGGCCGCATGCTCAACGAGCTGTGGGGCAGGGTGCACTTCTGGACGTTGTTCTTCGGCTTCCATCTGACCTTCCTGGTGCAGCACTGGTTGGGCATCGAAGGCATGCAGCGCCGGATCGCCGACTACTTGCCGTCCGAGGGTTTCCAGTTCCTCAACCAGGTGTCCACTGCGGGTGCATTCCTGTTGGGTGTGTCGATGTTGCCGTTCTTCTACAACATCTGGATCACCACCACCAGGTCACCGAAGGTCGGTATCGACGACCCCTGGGGCTGGGGCCGCTCGCTCGAGTGGGCCACGTCGAGCCCGCCGCCGCGGCACAACTTCGCCTCGCTGCCGCGCATTCGGTCCGAGTCGCCGGCGTTCGACCTGCACCATCCCGAGATCCACGGATTTGATCGCACCGAAGAACTGGACGTGCTGCTCACGGGCAGCACGAGCAACGGCAACGCGAAGCCGTCCTCGATCGAGAACCCCAAGGGGGAGTAGGCATGAAGGTCGAAGGCTGGATGTTCGCTGCGATCGCGATCTTCCTCGGGGTCGTGACGCCGGTGTACTGGTTCATGTCGCACGAGGTGATCGGCACGGTCGCCCTGATCATGGCGTTCCTGCTGTTCGCGATGGTGGCCGTCTACCTGTTCAACATCGCCCGCAAGATGGACGAGCGCCTCGAGGATCGCAAGGACGGCGAGATCTTCGACGGGGCCGGTGCCATCGGCTTCTTCCCGCCGAAGAGCATCTGGCCCTTCTGGCTGGCGCTGACGGTGCAATTGCTGGCTCTGGGTCCGGTGTTCGGTTGGTGGCTCAGCATCCTGGCGGTCTGCGTCGGCATCTGGTCGCTCAGCGGCTGGGTCTTCGAGTTCTACCGGGGCGACTACAAGCACTGAGCCCCACCCGCGCTCAACCGGTCCCGCAGGCCTCAAGCCTGCGGGACCTGCCATGTTCATGGCTGGTCGAGCTGGTCGAGGCCGCTTGGCTAACGGCTGGTCGAGCTTGTCGAGGCCGCTCAAACCAGCCGAGGGGCGCGTCACCAGCTGGAATGCAGGGGGCGCCCCTCGTTGAAGCCGGAGGCCGACTGCACCCCCACGACGGCGTTCTCGGCGAAGTCAGTCAGGTTGCGCGCACCGGCATAGGTGCAGGACGACCGGACGCCCGACACGATGAAGTCGATCAGGTCCTCGACGCCGGGGCGGGTCGGGTCGAGATACATCCGGGAATGCGAGATGCCCTCCTCGAAAAGCGCAGCCCGGGCGCGCTCATATCGCGACTGCTCCCGGGTGCGGGCGCGTACTGCACGGGCCGAAGCCATGCCGAACGACTCCTTGTACGGACGTCCCTCGTGATCGGTGGCCAGGTCGCCGGCCGATTCGTGGGTTCCGGCGAACCATGAGCCGATCATCACCGCGCCCGCGCCGGCCGCCAGGGCCAGCGCGACGTCGCGGGGGTGACGGACGCCACCGTCGGCCCAGACGGCCCTACCCGAGTCACGGGCCTCAGCGGCGCATTCCAGCACCGACGAGAACTGCGGACGGCCCACGCCGGTCTGCATGCGGGTGGTGCACATGGCGCCCGGGCCGACCCCGACCTTGATCACGTCGGCACCGGCCTCGATCAGGTCGGCGGTGCCCTCGGACGTCACCACGTTGCCGGCCACCACGGGCACGGTGCTGCCGCGTGCGTCCAGCATGGCCCGAACGACCCCGAGGCCGTCCAGCATGCGCTCCTGGTGGCCATGGGCGGTATCCATCACCAGCACGTCCGCGCCGTTGTCCACCAGCTCGGACGCCCGGCGTTCCACGTCCTTCGAGATGCCGACCGCAGCGCCGACCCGCAGTCGTCCGTCGGCGTCCACTGCAGGGCTGTACAGGGTGGCGCGCAGTGCACCCTTGGCGGTCATCAGACCGGCTAGACGACCGTTCCTGACGGCCAACGCCACTCGGTGTCGGCGGCTGCTGAGCAGTTCGAACACCTCGGCGGGGGAGGTGTCCGGGTCGACGAGGGTGAGGTCGGTCGACATCGCCTCATGCACCTGCACGAAGCGGTCCAGGCCGGCGGCCTCGGTGGGGCCGAACAGCCCGATCGGCGCCCCGTCGTCGACCACCACGACCACACCGTGTGCCCGCTTGGGCAGCAGGCTCAGCGCCTCACCCACGGTGGTGTGCGGCGCCACGTGAACGGGTGTGTCGAACACCGTGTGTGCGGCCTTCACCCGTGCGATCGTCTGGGCGACGATCTCTGTCGGCAGGTCTTGTGGAATGATCGCGACCCCGCCGCGCCTGGCCACCGTCTCTGCCATCCGCCGGCCCGAAATGGCGGTCATGTTCGCCACCACCAGCGGCATCGGCAGCTGCAGGCCGTCGGTGCTGGTCAGGTCGACGTCGAGGCGTGAGGTGACCGACGAGCGGCGCGGCGTCATGAACACATCGTCGTAGGTCAGGTCATAGCCCGGCTTGGGAGTAAGAAAACGCACGCCAGGATCGTACCGGCACCGGACGCAACGATGCCGCCGCTCGAAAGCGACGGCATCGTTGACTCGTGAGGTCAGCGGCTGATCTGCCCCGAGGTTTCGCTCTCGGTCACCTGGTGGTCACCGTCGTGCCCATCGGCGTGGCCGTTGGCATGGTGATCGGCCTCGGCGATCTCGTCGGCGGTCGGCTTGTCGATCACCCCCGCGTGATACCAGCGGGACGCGAGGGCCCGGGTCTTGCTGACTCCGGCCCCCTTCTCGAGCACGCCGTTGCCGTCGGTGGCCGGTGTGACCTCTGCCACCTTGCCCTGCGCATGCTGGGTGAGCATGAACTTCTCGTCGGTGTGAATCGGACGATGCGGCTCGGAGTAGCCACCGTCGGGCGACCGCTCGATGATGCCGGTCTCACTGCCGTGCAGCACTCGCTCGTGATCGGCGCGCTGCAGCGAGATGCAGATGCGTTTGGTCACGATGAACGCGACCACCGGAGCCAGGAAGACGGCGACTCGCATGAACTCGGTGACGGCATTCAGCGACAGCCGGAACTGAGTGGCGAGAATGTCGTTGCCGCCTGAGAGCCAGAACATCGCGTAGCAGGTGATGCCCGCCACGCCGAGGCCGGTGCGGGTCGGGTTGTTGCGGGGACGGTCGAGCACGTGGTGCTCGGCGTCGTCACCGGTGATCCAGCGCTCGACGAACGGCCAGGCACCCAACAGCACGAACAGGCCGGTGAGCAGGCCCATGCCGGGCAGGAAGACGTTCCACGACCAGGTGGTGCTGCCCAGATGCCATTCCCAGTTGGGCATGATCCGGATGGCACCCTCGACGAAGCCCATGTACCAGTCGGGCTGCGAGCCCGCCGTCACCTGCGCCGGGTTGTACGGGCCGAAGTTCCACACCGGGTTGATCTGCATGGTGGCGCCCATCAGGATCGACACCCCGAAGACCACGAAGAAGAAGCCGCCGGCCTTGGCCATGTAGACCGGGAACAACGGGTAGCCGACGACGTTGCCGTCCTTGCGTCCTGCGCCCGGGTACTGGGTGTGCTTGTGGTACACGACCAGTGTCAGGTGGGCGGCGATCAGTCCCAGGAGAACCGCCGGCACCAGAAGGATGTGCACCATGTACAACCGGGCGACGACCAGTGATCCTGGGAACTCGCCGGCGAAGATGAAGAACTCGGCCCACGTGCCGATCAGCGGAATCGAGCGGATCAAGCCGTCCACGAACCGAAGGCCCGTGCCGGACAGCAGATCGTCGGGCAGCGAGTAACCGGCGAAGCCCTCGATCAGCGAGATGCCCAGCAGGCCGACACCGATCAGCCAGTTGAGCTCACGCGGCTTGCGGAATGCGCCGGTGAAGAAGATGCGGAGCATGTGCACCGTCATGGACGCCAGGAAGAGCATCGCCGCCCAGTGGTGGATCTGCCGTACGAGTAGGCCACCACGAATGTCGAAGGACAGCGCGAGGGTGGAGGCGAAGGCCTCCGACATCGGCAGTCCGCGCATCAGCTGGTAGCTGCCCTCGTACTCGATCTCGGCCATCGACGGCTTGAACCAGATGGTCAGGAAGACGCCGGTCAGCAGCAGGACGACGAACGAGTACAGGGCGATCTCGCCCAACAGGAACGACCAGTGGTCGGGAAAGATCTTGCGCAGGTTCTTCTTGAGCAACGAGGCGAGACCGAGCCGGTCGTCGGCCCAGGTGGCGGCGCCGGTGACCCCGGCGGGCATGCCGGACTTGGGCGGGCGCTCGGAGTCGAGCGCGGGGGATTCGACGGAGACTTCAGCCGGCTTGGCCATCACCGATCACCTTCCTTGAAGTCGCCACTGGAATCGCGCTCGAAGAAGCTCGGTCCAACGGGGACGGTGAAGTCGCTGCGCGCCACCAGGTAGCCATCGGCGTCGACCGTGATCGGCAACTGGGGGAGTGCCCGAGCAGCCGGTCCGAAGACCACGAGACCCGAATTGCTCAGGTCGAAGGTCGACTGATGGCAGGGGCACAGCAGATGGTGGGTCTGCTGTTCCCACAGGCTGATGGGGCAGCCGACGTGGGTGCAGATCTTCGAATAACAGAGGATGCCGCCGACCTGCCAGTCCTTGCGCGAATCGGGGATCTTGATGCGATCGGGGTCCATCCGGACGATGATGATCGACGCCTTGGCCTTTTCGATCTGAAACTCGGTGCCGTGGTGCTCCCACAGGCTCTCGGGCTGTGCGTTGACCAGCTGGCCGATCTCGAGGTCGGACGCCTTCAGCGCCCGCCGGGTGACATCGTTCACCAGCTTGACGCCCTCGGCCCAAATGGTGCGCTCGATGGTCTTCTTACGCATCTCGGCGGTCGGCCACGGGCCCATGTCGGCGAACAGCACCACTGCGGGAACGGCGATCAGGCCCAGGGCGCCACCGAGCGCGCCACCGATCAGCTTGCGCCGGCCCAGCCCGGACTGTTCGGCGCCCTTGGCGAACTCCTTCGCGAAAAGGGCGCGGTCCTCGGCGCTCGAGGCGGCCGAATGGCGGTCCTCGGCGATCTCTTCGTCACCCATCATCGTCTTGGCCCAATGCACGCAGGCCAGGCCGATCAGAAGCGTGGCGAGCCCGCCGGTCATACCGAGCCAGAACGTGAGTGCGTCCCATTCGAGACCGAAGATGTGCACCACGCTGGTGCGGTCGACCGCGAAGTAGATGACCACGAAGGCGATTGCCAGCACCGGTACGGCGCCCAGCATCAACAGCACTTGGCGGTAGGCGCGGTCGCCGGCCTCTTTGTCGACGTCGGTCCAGCGCTCGATGTGCTCTTCGAGGCCCGGATCGGGTACGGGGTGGCGCTCCAGGTCGGTGCCTGGCTTGCTGATTTCGATACTCATCGTGCGCGTGCTCCTCTCGCAGCGATCCAGACGGCGATCAGGCACAGCCCACCGATGCCGATGATCCAGGCGAACAGCCCCTCCGCCACAGGACCCAGACCACCGAAGGCCAGGCCACTGGACGGCTGGGCATGCAGCGTCTCCAGGTAGCCGACGATAGCTCGCACGTCCTCATCGGGCAGGGCGCCGGCGCTGAACACCGGCATCTGCTGGGGACCGGTGCGCATGGCCTCCCAGATGTGCTGTCCGCTGACGCCCTCGAGTGGGGGTGCGTACTTGCCGTTGGGCAGGGCGCCGCCCGCCCCCTCGAAGTTGTGGCAGGCCGAGCAGTTGGTGCGGAACAGCTCGCCGCCCTTGGCCAGTTCCTCGGCGCTCAATCCTTCGCCGCTGTACTGCTCAGGGGTGGGGCTGGCCGGGCCGGGGCCCAGGCTCGCGACGAAAGCCGACAGTGCGGCGACCTCTTCGTCGGTGTAGGTGTTCGGCTTGCGGGGGGCCTGCGCACCCGGGTTGGCCATCGGCATGCGGCCGGTGCTGACCTGGAAGTTCGCGGCGGCGGACCCGACGCCGACCAAGGACGGCCCCTGGCTCGACCCTTCGCCGTTCATGCCGTGGCAGGACGAGCAGGTCACCTGGAAGAGGCCCTTGCCCTCCGCGACCTGCTGGCTGTTGCCGGTGTCGGCGGAGACCCGCGCGGCCGGGGCGACGGCTGCATACAGGGCGCCCATCAGCAGCAGGGCAAGCAGCAGCAGCGCCGGCCTTGCTGCCCTGTGTCGCCGCTTGGCAGTCAGGAAACGCACGGGGGGTCCTCCTCGGTCAGATGCTCAGCGCAGGATGTAGATGACGCCGAACAGGATGATCCAGATCGCGTCGACGAAGTGCCAGTAGTAGGACGTGACCACAGCGTGGACGGCCTGCTCATGAGTGAAGGTGCGAGCCGTGTAGGTGCGTCCGAGCATGAACAGGAACGCGATCAGGCCGCCGGTGACGTGCAGGCCGTGGAAGCCCGTGGCCAGGAAGAAGGCCGAGGTGTACGCATTGGTCGACAGGGTGAAACCCTCGGCGAACAGCGTGGCGTACTCGGTGGCCTGCCCGCCGACGAAGACGGCGCCCATGATGAAAGTCAGGATGTACCACTCGCGGAGGCCCCATTGACCGACCTGGAGCAACGAGCCGGTACGACCCACCTGGCCACGCTCGGCCTTCCACACGCCCATCTGGCAGGTCACCGACGACAGGATCAGGATGAGGGTGTTGGCGACCGCGAACGGCATGTTGAAGTGCGAGGTGCCCCAGTCCCACAGCGACTGGGTGCCCGCCTGCGACGCTGCCGCATTCGTGATCGTGCGCAGGTTGAAGTAGGCCGCGAACAGCGCCGCGAAGAACATCAGGTCGGAGGCGAGCCAGATCCAGGTGCCGACGGCAATCATGTCCGGACGGCCCTTGGGCGGATTCAGCCGGGCGGGCGCGATGGGATGCACCGCCCCGGTCGGCATCACCGGTACCGCGGTCGAGTGAGAGTGAGTCACTCGGCCATTATGGCTGCTCAGAGCCGATTGGTCACCCTCTGGAGGGGTGCGATTCTCGCCCGTCACACAGTTGTGATCCGACCCTCTCGGCGGCCGAGTCCCGGTCGCGGGGGGATAATGCAGCATGGTCCCGTCGCTGCTGCCGATGCATGCCGATCCCGGTAACCAGCCGCCCCCGCTGACCCCTGATCGGCTGCTCACGGCGTGGACGTTCGAGCCTTTGGTCGTGGTCGCGCTGGTTGCGATGGTGGGGCTCTATCTGTGGGGCGTCCGACGGCTGGCGGCGCGGGGCGACTCCTGGCCGCTCGGACGCACCGTCGCCTGGTGCGTCGGGGGCGCGGGCACCATCGCGATCGCCCTGCTCAGCGTGCTCGGAACCTACGACACGGTGCTGTTCAGCGTGCACATGGTGCAGCACATCCTGTTGTCGATGGTCGCGCCGGTGCTGATGGCGGTGGGTGCGCCGATCACCCTGCTGCTGCGCAACCTCGGCGGCGCCGGTCGGCGTCGGGTGATGGCCGTGCTGCACTCGTGGCCGGTCCGAGTGCTGACCTGGGCGCCGCTCGGCGCGGCGCTGATGATCGCCAACCCCTATCTGCTCTACATGACTGGTCTCTACGAGTTGAGCCTCAGCAACGAGTGGGTTCACAACTGGGTGCACGTGCACTTCGTGATGACCGGATGTCTCTACTTCTGGCCGTTGCTGGGCGTCGACCCGATGCCCAACCGGCTGCCGCACTACCTGCGCATCTTCCTGATCTTCATCACGATGCCGTTCCACGCCTTCCTGGGCGTGATCATCATGGGGTCTCCCGAGCTGATCGCCGAGAACTGGTACCTGGCCTTCAACCGGGCCTGGCCACCGAGTCCGATCGACGACCAGAACCTCGCCGGCGGCATCATGTGGGGTGCCGGCGACCTGATCTCGCTGGTGATCCTGAGCGTGTTCTTCGTGCAGTGGTTCAAGCAGTCCCAGCGCGAGGCTGCGCGGATCGACCGGCAACTGGATCGCGAGGAGCGACTGGCCGCCCGGGCAGGGGCCGCGGGGTACCATGCTGACGAACCCGGCCGGCAGCCCGCAGACGAGGAAACCGCATGAGCCCTGAGACCGCCAAAGTGCTGCTCTACTCCGACGACCGCACGACGCGGGAGCAGGTACGGCTCGCGCTCGGCCGGAGCGTGGCACCCGACCTGCCGCCGCTGGTGATCTATGAGGTGGCGACTCAGGCGGCTGTGCTGGCGGCCGCCGACGCCGGTGGACTCGACCTGTTGATTCTGGACGCGGAGGCAGTTCCGTTCGGGGGCCTGGGGCTCGGCAAGCAGCTCAAGGACGAGATCGTCGACTGCCCACCCATCCTGGTGCTGATCATCCGCGTCGCGGACGCCTGGCTCGCCACCTGGTCGCGCGCGGACGCCACCGTGATGTACCCGGTGGACCCGGTGCGGCTGCCGTCCGCGGTGGCGGACCTGCTGCGCGCCCGGCTGAGCCAGGCGGTCTGACCCGTGGGGTACACCTGGCCCGACGTGCTCACCGGGCTGATCGGCCGCGAGAACCTGTCGGTCGAAGCAGCCTCCTGGGCGATGGACGAGATTCTCGCCGGCAACGCCACCGCGGTGCAGATGGCCGGCTTTCTGGTCGCGTTGCGAGCCAAGGGTGAAACCGTCGAAGAGATCACCGGGTTGGCCAAGTCGATGCTCGAGCGAGCCACTCCGATCAAGCTTGAGCGCCGGGCCGTCGACGTGGTCGGCTCGGGGGGCGATCGGGCGAACACGGTGAACGTGTCGACCATGGCTGCCATTGTGGCCGCCGGCGCGGGCGCGAAAGTGGTCAAGCACGGCAACCGGGCAGCATCGTCCGCATGCGGTGCCGCCGACTGCCTCGAAGGACTCGGCGTGGTACTGAACGTGGCGCCGGATCGGCAGTCCGAAGTGCTCGACCGGGCCGGCATCGTCTTCCTGTTCGCCCCGCTCTACCACCCGTCGCTGCGGCATGCGGCGACGGCTCGCAGCGAGTTGGGCATTCAGACGCCGTTCAACTTTCTGGGCCCTTTGGCCAACCCAGCGCGACCGTCCGCCCAGGCGGTGGGTATCGCCAACCGACCGATCGCCGCGCTGGTGGCCGGCGTGCTGGCCCGTCGCGGCACTCACGGACTGGTCTTTCACGGCGACGACGGCTTGGACGAGTTGACCACCACGACGACGTCCGACATCTGGCTGATCTCGGACGGCATCGTGCGAGCCACCAGCCTCGACCCCGCCCAGTTGGGCCTGGCGCCGGCCTCGAAGCAGGATCTGGTGGGCGGCGATGTTGCCCACAACGCCGCGGTGGTGCGCAGCGTGCTGGCCGGCAGCACCGGCCCCGTGCGCGACATCGTGGTGCTGAACGCTGCGGCGGCCCTGCTGGCCTACGCGAAGCCCGATCTCGACCAGGACGTCACCGAACAATTGGCGAAGCACGTGACGGTGGCCGCCGAGGCCATCGATTCGGGTGCAGCCGCCGCGGTACTGGACGCCTGGGTGGCCGCGACCCGGGAGGTCACCCAGCCCGCGTAGTTCGGCCGGGTGATCGAGGCAGTCAGGGCGGCAGCACCGCCAGCCAGATCAGTGCCAGGTAGGGGCCGGCGACCAGGGCCGGTCCGTAAGGAAATGCCTTGCCGCGCCCCAGTGCGCGCCACACCAGGCCCCAGGCAACACCGAGCAGGCCACCGAGTAGCAACGCCCCCGCCAACGCCGGCCAACTGAGCCCGGCTGCTGTCGCGCCGATGATGGGGGCCAGCCGCACGTCACCGAATCCGAAGCCGCCCAGGCGGTGGAAGAGCCAGAACAGAGCAGTGGTGGCGAGGGCACCGATGACGGCCCGGAGCACCACGTACCAGTCGGAGGCGACGGCCGCGGTGATCAGCGAACCGACGGCGGTCAGCACCCAGCCGGCTCGCATCAGAGCGGCGGGAAGGTACTCGGTGCGGGCATCGGTCATCGCCCCCAGCACTCCCGCGGTGCCGAGACCGGCCCAAGCGAATGCGTGCTGGGGAGCCGTGGCGAGCACGAGACCACCGCACGCTGCCATCAGCGCGAACGCGACCACCGCGAAGCCACGGGTGGCCAACCGATCGTAGGGACGGCTGGTCGGCTCGTCGCTGGGCGACGGAAGGGCCCGCAGGATCGCGGGTGTGGCGGCGGCGACAGCGGCAGCAACAACGATCGGCAACGCCCATTGCCAGGTCATGTGACGAAGCCTAGGCCGCACGCCGGCCCAGCGCCGGTGCGCACAGTGAGCGTTGGGCCGCGAGGGCGAGGGTCTCGGTGAGTCGGGAGCACGAGGGAGCGGCCCCGCGCACGAGCGCGTCGAACTCGTGCCCGGAGAGATCGCACCAACGGGCGAGCCGGTTCGGCTCGATGCCGTTCGACAGCATCACGTTCAGCCGCTGGGCAGTCGCTTCGGCCCGGACGTGCGAATGACGTAGCCCGGAGAGTTGGGCGGCCTCCACCCGTAGCAACCTGGCCGCTATGCGCGGCGTGAGCCTGCCCAATCGGCGCCCACCGCGGCCGAACAGCAGGGTGCGGACCACACTGACCGAGACGTCGCTCTCGATGGCGAAGGCGGGCCAGGGCACGCCGGCCACGTCGATGGCGTGCCGCACGTGGGCGCGGAAGGGTGCGGCGCGGACCCAGGTCTCGTCCGGACGGGATCCGGTGGGCACCAGCGCGAGGTGATGTTGATCGTGTTCTGCTCTCACACCCTTGAATGCACATTTCGGGGGGCCTTTTGTGAGTGGACGAGCCGACTTTCTTCAAATCGCGACCGCCGTTCGCCTCGGGGCGCACGAAAAGGGGTGGTTGCCCTTGGCAACCACCCCCCTTGTTCGGTCGATTCAGCGTTGGGCTCGAACGAAGCCCGCCCGCTCAGCCGCCTCGGTGGAACTGAACCACACGTCGGTGATCGTGCGCTCATAGCCACCGGTTCCCTGCAGGTGGTACTTCATCGAGCGCTCGTTGCCCTTGATGATGAAGTCCTCGGGCGGTTCCGCCCCCACGTACGAACCTTCGCCGTAGGGGCTTTCAGCTAAAGGGGAGGCATCACCCTTTGCGTCCTTCGCAGCCTTCTCGGCAGACCTCTTCGCGTGATCGGCGGCGTCCTTGAGGTCGTCGGCCGCATCACCCGCTGACTGCTGGACGTCGTCAACCGCGTCATCGACGGAGTCCTTGACGTCTTCGGCCTTGCTCTTCGCGGCATCGACTGCGTCGCCAGCCGCCCGCTTGGCGTCGTCGACAGCGTCCTCGGCCTTGTCCTGGACGTCGGCTGCCGCGTCCTTGACGTCGTCTGCAATGTCCGCGGCATTCTTCTTCACGTCGTCCGCAATGTCAGCGGCCTTCTTCTTCACGTCGTCCACCACGTCGGCGGCCTTGTCCTTGGCCTTGTTCACGACATCGGCAACGGGGTCGGCGACATACGGCCGCGAGGGCTCGTGGGTCTCCCAGCCGGACTCCTGAGGAGCGAGCAGACGCTTGACGGCGTAGACCACACCGGCCAGGACGGCCCCGGCGAGAGCGATCAGGCCGATGGTCTTGCCCACGCTGCGGCGCTTCGGCTTGGGCAGGGGGATCAGTTCCTCCTCTTTCACCAGGTCGGCCGCCTTGTAGAGGGCCGCGGCCAGCCAGGGCAGAAAGTCGTTCTGCACCCGGTCGCGGGCCACATCGACGGTGGGCGCAACGCGTTGCAGAGTCTCTTCGACCACCGGACGCACCTTGTTCACCGCATGGTCGACGGCCGGTGTGACCTTGTCGAGGGCGTCGTCCAGAACGGGATGCACCTTGTCGAGCGTGTCTGCCGCGAACCGCGCCGAGCGCTTGCGGGCCTGTTTCAGGGTCGGCTCCAGGCGCTCATAGGTGTCGGCGGCATAGGCGCCCGCGCTCTTGAACGTGGGCTCGACCCGGTCGTAGGCGTCCTTCAACGCGGGTTCCAGGCGCTCGTAGGCGTCCGAGGCGAACTCGGAGCCACGCTTGCGGGCCTGGTCGAGAACCGGTTGCACACGGTCGTACGCATCGGTTGCGAACTCGGCTCCTCGCTTGCGGGCACCTTCGACGTAATCGCCGGCATGCTCGACCAAGGGGGTGATGCGCTGCACCGCCTCGTCGAGAATGGCCTGACCGGAATCGGCGGCTGAGTGGGCGGCCGATTCGACGGCCTTCAGCGGCTTTCGCTTCACTGTTCCTCCAGTGGGTTTGGGATGATCGCGGCTGTACCGCGTGAAGCCAAAGTACCCGGCGGCCGAGGGCGCCGAACAGGTGTGTGGGCCATTCCCACCGTTGGGGGTGTACTGAGCGTCAGGCGGGGCTTCGATCGAGAACCCGGCGAGCCTCGTCGACGATCTCGTCGGCCACCTCGTCGAGCAGGGGTGAGCGCAGATTCCACTGCTGCCAATGCAACGGCACGTCGACCGGGTTGCCGCCGAGAATGACCAGGTCGCCGGCCGCGAGTGGCGCCGCCGATTGGAAGGCGGGCAGCAGCCCCCAGCCGAGGCCGGCGATCACCGCCCGGGCATAGTCGTTGGACGCCGGAACGTAGTGCCTGGGCGGCGCCGCAGCCTCGGCGCCCAGCGCGCCGAGCCACTCGGTCTGCAGATCGTCGCGCCGGTCGAAGTCGACCACCGGGGCGTGGCGGAGCGCAACCGGAGTGGGCCCGTCCGGCAGCCAGGCGTCGACGAACCCGGGCGTGGCGACGGCCCGGTACCGCATCACACCCAACGGCACCACGCGGCAGCCGGGCACCGCCTCGGCACGTGAGGTGACGGCACCCATCACCGTGCCCGACTCGAGCAATCCCGCGGTGAAGTCCTGGTCATCGCGATGCAACTCGAAGACCACCGGACGGCGGGCGCTCAGCCGGGCGAGCGGAGCGAGGAACCACGTGCCGAGCGAATCGGCGTTGACCGCGAGCGGCACGCGGATCCGGCCCGACGAGTCGTCACCCAGTTCGACCGAAGCATCGTGCTCGAGGAGGGCAAGTTGTCGCGCCAACCGCACCACGGCAAGCCCAGCCTCGGTGGCTCGGGCCGGTTTCGTGCGCACGAGCAGCACCCGGCCGAGTTGCCTCTCCAGCGCCTTGAGCCGCTGGCTGACCGCGCTGGGGGTCAGGTGCAGTCGATGGGCGGCGGCGTCCATGGTGCCCTCGTCGACGATCACCGCGAGGGTTTCGGCCAGGTCCAGTGGGATGCGCATCGTGAAGAATGCTAATGCAGATGAAGAATCTTTAGCTGGACTGTGGTGAGTGCGCCTCGTAGCGTTTCACTGTGCTCCTCTCCGCGTTGGCCGGCTTAGGCCTTGGTTTCTCGTTGATCGTCGCCATCGGTGCCCAGAATCTCTTCGTCCTTCGCCAGGGCCTCAGGCGTGAGCACGTGCTGGTCACGGCCGCCATCTGCGCCGTGTCGGATGCCGTGCTGATCGTGCTCGGCGTCTCGGGAGTCGGCCTGGTACTGCAGGCCGTGCCCTGGCTGCTCACGGCCGCACGCTTGGCGGGCGCGGCGTTCCTGATCGGCTACGGACTGCTGGCCGCGCGCCGTGCGTGGCGCCCGTCGCAGCGTGGGCTGGTGGTCGACGGAAACCCGTCGGGGGCCGATCTCGGCACACCGCACGGGTCGGTTGCGGTCGCTGCGCGCACGCAGCTCGCGCCGGTGGTGCTCACCTGCCTGGCGCTCACCTGGCTCAACCCGCACGTCTACCTCGACACCGTCTTTCTCCTCGGTTCGATCGCAAGCACGCACGGTGAGGGGCGTTGGGCGTTCGCGGCCGGTGCGGTGCTGGCCAGCCTGGTCTGGTTCTTCGGCCTCGCCCTCGGTGCCCGCTTCCTTTCGCCCTGGTTGTCGACGCCGCGCGCCTGGCGCGTTCTGGACGGCGTGATCGCAGTGGTGATGATCGCTCTGGCAGTGGGGCTCGCGGTCGCGCACTGATCGGCTCGTGCGGGTGTGTCAGGATGGATGGGACCCAAGCCCGAAGCGGCGATCGGCCGGATGAGCCGCCGATCAGCCGAGACGAAAGGACAGTGCCGTGGCGCAGACCGCGACCTTGCACACCAATCACGGCGACATCGTCGTCGACCTGTTCCCGGATCAGGCCCCCAAGACGGTTGAGAACTTCGTCGGTCTGGCCGGAGGTGCAAAGGAGTACCTGGACGCCACGTCCGGCGCCCGTACCACCGGCAACTTCTACGACGGGCTGACGTTCCACCGTGTCATCGACGGCTTCATGATCCAGGGCGGTTGCCCGCAGGGCAGCGGACGCGGCGGCCCCGGCTACACCTTCGCCGACGAGTTCCATCCCGAGCTGACCTTCAACCGGCCCTACCTGCTGGCCATGGCCAACGCCGGCCCCGGCACCAACGGGTCGCAGTTCTTCATCACCGTCGTGCCCACGCCGCACCTGAATCGCAAGCACACCATCTTCGGCGAGATCACCGAAGAGGCCAGCCAGCAGGTCGTGGACACGATCGCCCACGTGCGCACCGGCTATGCCGACCGTCCGGTCGAGCCCGTTGTGATCGAGTCGATCACCGTCGCCTGAAACCCGCGTGGGCCAGGCGGCGGCTGACGCTCACGGTCAGGCGCTCGGCCTGCTGACCACGGGCACGGGGTGCAGTGCCGGCGCGGAGTTGATCCACACCGCGAACCCGATGGCCGTGGCCAGCGCGAGTGCGGCCACGCCGATCAGCAGCCCCAGCGTGCGATCGCTCAACCGGACGCGCCCCCGCTGCCCGGTCCGACTCATTCGGCGCCCAGGCTGAACGCCGCCTCCAGGTCGTGCGAAGAGTAGGCGCGGAACGCGATGTGGGTTTCGGTGTTCACCACGCCCGGCACCTTGTTCAGGCGTTCGGCGATCACCTCGGACACCTGCTCGATGGAGCGCACCCGGATCATGGCGATCAGGTCGATGCCGCCGGTCACTGAGTACACCTCGGAGACGGCGTCCAGATCGGCGATCTGGGTGGCGACCTCTGAGATGCGGGCCACCTCGGCCTCGACGAAGACAATGGCGGTGATCATGGCGGCATCCTAAACCGCCTCGGCGCGTGACGGGCTGAGTGCGTGCCGGGCCAACTCGCCCTCGGCCAGCCCGATGTGCAGGGGCCAACTCCACTGACCCTCGATCTCGATCAGCCGGACGCCCGGCCGCTCCAGCCAGGCCGCGATGCGTTCGGTCTCTTCGGTCGTGGCAGCGGCCTGCGGACCGATCGGCGGCGGCACCTGCTCCGCCGTCGCCACCGCTGCCCGGGCCACCGCCTGAGGCACCTCGCCGGCACGAGCACGGGTCGCGCCCGCGAGACGTCCGTACCTGATCACGTGAATGTCCCACCCTTCGTCGTGGCGATATGCCGCGACGATCTGCGAACAGCCGGCCAGGCTGGCCACCCGGTGGTGGCGCAGGGCGCTGTTGGCGAACCCGGTGAGCCGAGCGGTGACCACGGCTGCGTCCTCGAACCGCTGCCTCTGGACGAGAACGGCCAACCGCCCCTGAGCGGCGGTCAGCACCGGACGGATGTCGCTGGTCAGGCTGGCCCGCACCCGATCGATGAGTTCGCCGTACTGCTCGACGCCGACGGCCAGTTCGCAAGGTGCGACGCACTTGCCCAGCTCGGCCAGCACGCATGAACTGGAGGGGCGCGTGGCCGACAGCCGCGCGGTGCACTGCCGAATCGGGAACGCGTCGTACAAGGCGGCCGCCACCGCCTCGGCGCCACTGCGTCGGCTGAACGGACCGAAGTACTGCGCGCCGTCGCCCAGGCACTTGCGCACGATGGAGAGCCGGGGAAACGGTTCGCGGGTCAACTTGAGCCACACCTGCCGCTCGGGAAACTTCGAGCGCCGGTTGTAGCGAGGCGCGTGACTGGAGATCAGCCGGAGCTCGAGCACTTCGGCCTGCAGTTCGGTCGAACAGACCACATGCTCCACTGCGGTGGCGACGCGGACCATCTCGTCGATCCGCGGCCTGGTTTCGGCGGCGGTGAAGTAGCTACGCACCCGCGCGGCCAGGTTGCGGCTCTTGCCGACGTAGAGCACCTGGCGACGCGAACCCCCGGCGGCGTCGCGGCCGTCGGCGACGAACCAGTACACCCCGGGCGCCTTCGGCACGCCGGCCGCCCAGGTGCGCTTGGCTCGGCGCTGCGGCGAAACCCGCCTGGTGAACTCGAGCAGGTCTTCGACGGTGTGCACGCCCAGGTTGCCGACCCGCTCGAGCAGGCCGTGCAGCACGGTGACGGTGGCGCGTGCGTCGGTGAGGGCACGGTGGTTGGGAGCCGTCTCGGCGTGGAAGTGGGCGGCCAGGGTGGACAGCTTGTGGTTGCGCACCTCGTCGCGCAGCATCGCCTGCCGGGCCAGGCCGACGGTGTCGACCACCGCCCGCCTCGGCCAGTCGTAGCCGAACTCGGTGCAGGCCCGCTTGAGGAAGCCCATGTCGAAGCCGGCGTTGTGCGCCACCATGACGCACCCGCGGGAGAACTCCAGAAACCCGGGCAGAGCCGAACTCAGTCGCGGCGCGTCGGCGACCATGCCGTTGGTGATACCGGTGAGCACCGCTATCAGGGGCGGAATGTGGGTGTTGGGATTGACCAGGGTCTGGAACTCGCCGAGCACCTCGCCGCCGCGCACCTTGACCGCCCCGATCTCGGTGACCCGGTCGTTGATGCCACCGCCGGTGGTTTCGAGGTCGACCACGCAGAACGTGACCAGGGCCAGGGGTGTGCCGAGGTCGTCGATCGTCGGTTGAGCCGGTAGCGAGGTCATGTCCGGCAGGCTAAGCCGACCCACTGACGGTTTCCGGGCGGCCGGGCCGTGCGAACACCCGATCGAAAAAAGTGTCCGAACCGGGTCGCAGACTGCTCCTATGGACATGGTGAGGATCGATTGCGGCACCTGCGCGGTACGCGGCCCGGCGTGCGGCGACTGCATGGTCACGGCTCTGCTGGGCCCCGACGAACTGCTGGCTTCGCGCCAGGGCGTGATGGAGTTGGAGGGTGATGAGGTGAGTGCGCTGCGGGCGATGACCGAGGCCGGCCTGCTGCCACCGCTGCGCCTGGTTCGAGCGGTGTCACCGCGCCCTGAAGTCGAGCTGCACGACCGCTGGATTGAATCTGGTCGCGGCGTCGTTTAGGGTTTTCTCAGATTTGGGTCGTCTGGCATTCTTGCTACGGCCCCCTTCAACCGATCGTCTGGAGGCGATAGTGCGTCTGCGCACCGTTGTTCGTGGTGGCCTGGTGGCACTGTCCGGGCTGGCCGTCGTGCTGGCCGGGCCTGCGACCCAGCCGGCGTCGGCCGACCCCACCCTCGACGATGCGAAGGCGAAGCTCGACAAGATCGAGCAGCAGCAGAGTGAACTGGGCGAGCAGTGGGCCGAGGTCAAGTTGCAACTCGGCCAGGGCAAGCAGAAGGTCGATACGCTGAACGCCGACATCGCCACCCAGCAGCGAAGGGTGGACGCGTTGCGCACCCAGGCCCAGCAGGTGGCCTTGACCCGCTTTCAGAATCGCGGCGTCGACATCACCATTCAGCTGGTCACCTCGCCCGACCCCGAGTCGTTCCTCTCCGACATGTCCACCATGGGCAAGGTCGACCAGAACATGAACTCCCTGCTGCAGGACTTCCAGTCGCAACAGGCGAACCTCGCCGACCTGCAGCGATCCGCGCGCGACCAGGTCACCTCCATGGCCGCCGAAGAGAAGCGACTCGGCGGGCTGCACGACCAGCTCGAGGCCAAGCTGAAAGAGGGCCAGGCGCTCGTCGATCAGCTCACCGAGCAGGAGCGTCAGCGGCTCAACGCCGACGACGGCTCGGTCTCGCGTGATTCGCTGCGCGACGACCTGAACGGCAGCGGTCTCGTCGATGACGGCACCGCCGACTCGCGTGCACTGGCCGCGGTCAAGTACGCCGTGTCCAAGGTGAAGATCGGCCAGTACGTGTGGGGCGCCGAGGGTCCCAGTTCGTTCGATTGCTCCGGCTTGATGCTGGCTGCTTACCGCTCCGTCGGCATCTCATTGCCGCACTCGTCGCGGGCCCAGTTCGGCGTGGGTCGTCCGGTGTCTCGAAGCGAACTGAAGCCCGGCGACCTCTTGTTCTTCTACAACCCGATCCACCACGTGGGCATGTACATGGGCAACGGCCTGTTCGTGCACGCCCGCAATCCGCGCAACGACCTGGAGATCACCAGGCTGGACTCCTACCCGGCCTACCAGGGTGCGCGGCGCGTCGTCGGTTGATCGGTTCCGCCGCGGCCTGCTGCTGAGCGCACCGGCGGTGCTGGCCGCCCCCCTGCTGAATGCCTGTGCCGGCAGCCCCGTGCGTGGTGCCGCAGACGTTGCGGCCGCACTGGAGGCAAGACTCGCCGCGCAGGATCGTCCAGGTTTTCTGGCCCTGTTCGCGTCGACGACCGGCGCGCAGGCGCTCGGAGCGAGGTTCTTCGACAATCTCGGCGGCCGATCCGTCACGATCGCCGCCCCCGCCCCTCATCGACTGCAGGTTCGTTGGAGCCTGCCCGGTGAGCCGACGGTCGTGAGTGAGGCCTTCCTCACCCTGGCCGGCGACCAGATCGCCAACCTCACGGCGGCCACCACCGGCACCGAATGGCTCGGTGACCAGCCCATCGTGAACGTCGAGTCGGGGCTGGTCGTTGCGACCGCAACTCAATCGCAGGCCGGTCGGTGGCTGGCTGCCGCCAAATCCGGACTCTCGGCGTTGGGTTCGGTGCTGCCCGCCGGCCAGAAGTGGCTCCGTCCACTGGTGCTGCTGGCGCCGCTCGATCTGCTGGGGTTCGCCCGCTATGCCGGCTCCGGCGCCAGTGCCCTGGCGGCGGTCACGGTGGTGCCCGGCACCAGCGGCAGCCAGGGAGTGCGCGTGGTGGTCAACCCGCTGGCGCCGAACGACGCGCCGACCGAGGCGGCCACCGTGACCCACGAGGCCGTGCACGCCGGCATGGTCTCGCCGCGGCTCACCGGCACGCCCGGCTGGTTGGTGGAGGGCATCGCCGAGGCGCTCACTGCCCGCGCTCATCCGAGCGTCGCAGCGACGAACGGAACGCTGGCGCGGTCGGCGATCGAGAACGGGATCCCGTCCGAGTTGCCCCAGCTGCTGAACCCCGATCCGGCCGGCTACGCGCTGGCCCAGATAGCGGTCGACGCGATGGTGCACCAAGTGGGCTGGACGGCGGTGTTCGCCGAGGCCAGGGCGCGGAGCGCTCCGCGGGGCCCCATCATTGCTGATTCACAGGTGCTGGCCTGGTACCGCGATGCCCTGGCCGCACTGAACTGAGCGGCCCGGTTCTGACGCTTCGCCGATTCGATGCGCGAGCGGCTCAGAGCACGGCTCCGTCGCCATCGACCGGCGGACGCTTGCGCAGCCGGTACAGCAGCAACGCCACTCCGGCCAGGAACCCGCACCCGGCCAGTACCCACACCAGCATCGGAAGACTCACGCCGAACGCCGGGAGCAACACCAGGAATACCGGCAGCAGCACCAACACCGTGCCCGCCAGACCGGCCGACGACCACCGTGCCATCGGCGCAGGCGGTGGCGGCTCGAACGGTTCGTCGGGCTCATCGGCAGGTGTCCAACTGCGAAACGCCGAGGAGTCCGGTGCGGCGTCTGGGCGGGTCGATTCGGGTCTCGACGGTTCCGGAGGGGGCGGATCGGGTATCGACGGCTCCGGACGGGTCGACTCGGGTCTCGCCGATTCGAGCCGGGTCGGTTCCGGCCGCACCGCTCCAGGTGCGGAGGGGTCGGGTCGAACCGGCGTGGTAGGCGATTCGTCGAGCAGCGGACGGGCCCGTTCGGTGGGCACCAGTCCGTCCGGAAACTCGCGGGCCATGAGTTCTTCGAAGCGCGCGTCCTCGGATTCGCGCGGGGTCACTGGCTGTGCCTCGCCAAGAAGTCCAGGGTGTCGGTCACGATCAGATCGGCATCGTGGTCGAGGGGCGCGACGTGGTCGCTGTCGGCGAGAATCACTTCGGTCACCTCGGCGGAGGACACCTGCCGGACGACGATGTCCTTGGACGAGGCGGGCACGACGGGGTCGATCTCGGACCGGAAGATCAGCACCGGGCAGTGCACCAGGTCGAGCCGCGCCCGCACGTGGCTCCACAGTCTCATCATCGCGTGCACGGCCTTGAGCGGGGTGCGCGGGTAGGCGTGCTCGGTAACGTCAGCCTTGCGGATGCTGCTGCCAATGCTGTCGGTGGTGCGGATCAGATGTTTGCCGAGAGGCACCAGGGCCAGTTGTGGATTGCCCTGTAGCGCGGGGTTGACCAGCACCAGGCCGCGCACGTCGTCCGGGTTCTGCTCCGCCAGTCGCAGGGCAAGCGCGCCGCCCATGGAGAGCCCGACGACGAACACCACCGGGCACAGGGCGCGGAGGTCGAGGAAGGCGCGCTCGGCCGCCGCGTACCAGTCGCGGCCATCGGTCACCTCGAGTTCGCGCCAGGTGGTGCCATGACCTGGTAGCCGGGGAACCGAGACCCGATAACCGGCCGCGGCGGTGCGTTCGGCCCAGTCACGCAACGTCCAGGGTGTCGCTGTGAAGCCGTGCAGAAACACCACACCCACCGCACCGGGGCCCTCCGGCAGGATCGGCTCAGCGAACTCATGCACCTGCATGCCGCCATGGTACGGCGACGGACTCAACGTCACGTCGAGGAATCATGGGCGAGCAGGGCCGACGTCCGCCAGTGCGTTCGTGTCAGGCTTCGAGGACTGGTGCCCCAATCGCCAGAGGCACCACTAGGGTTGGCGCACCAGTCGCTCTGAGGAGGTGTGCGGTGTTCTACACGGTGTTCAAGAACGTGGCGTTCCGTCCGGTGATCAAATGTCTCTTCGGCGCGAAGGTGGTGGGTGAGGAGAACATCCCCACCACGGGCGGCGTGATCCTGGCGAGCAATCACCTGGACGCCGGTGACACCCTCGTCCTGCCGTCGATGATCAAGCGGCAGGTCACCTTTCCGGCCAAGGCGGAACTGTTCGCCGGCAACCGCGGACCCATCTCCAAAGTGGTCGCGTGGTTCCTCAAGGAGGCCGGCCAAGTGCCGCTGGATCGTTCCGGCGGACGCGCCAGCCTCGACGGGTTGGCTCCGGTGTTGCAGGTGCTGGCCGACGGCGGTTGCGTCGGCATCTACCCGGAGGGCACGCGCTCACCGGACGGACGGCTCTACAAGGGCAAGACGGGGGTGGCCCGGATGGCGCTGGCTGCTCGGGTGCCGGTGGTGCCGGTCGCGATGAAGAACAGCCAACTGAAGAAGACGGCCGGCATCCTGTGGATCGACCACCCGGTGGTGCTGATCGGCGAGCCGCTCGACTTCAGCGAGTACTTCGAGCGCGGTGAGGATCCTCGGGTGCTGCGCTGGGTGACCGACCAGGTGATGGCCGCCATCCATGAGTTGTCGGGCCAGACGTACGTCGAGGCCTACGGCACCTCGGTCAAGGGCGGTTCGCTGACGCAGGCCGAGGCCGACGCGCGCATCCTGGAGCGTCCGGGTGTCAACACCAGGCAGCCCGAGCCGCTACCGCCCGCAACGGGCTGACGCTGCGCTGGTGGCTGAATCCCCGTCCACTAGGGGGGCAGGTTCGAGGGTGCTGAGCCGACCGCGTATCCTGACCGGCGTGTCGACCCACATCCCTTCCCTGGAGCAACTCCGCGCCCTCAACCCGGTGCAGCAGCCGACGTATGCCGACACCGAGCAACTGGCGCGGGTCACTGCGGAGTTGCGCAAACGGCCGCCGCTGGTGTTCGCCGGCGAGTGCGACGAGTTGCGCGAGAAGATCGCCGACGTCGCCGCGGGACGTGCGTTCATTCTGCAGGGCGGCGACTGCGCCGAGACGTTCGAAACCGGAACCGCCGCCGACATTCGCGGCAAGTTGCGGGTGCTGCTGTCGATGGCGGTCGTGCTGACCTACGCGGCGCAGGTGCCGGTGGTCAAGATCGGCCGGCTGGCCGGCCAGTACGCGAAGCCGCGCAGCAAGGACACCGAGACCCGTGGCGGGGTGGAGCTGCCCGCCTACCGCGGCGATGCGGTCAACGGGCTGGAGTTCGACGCGTCGACCCGCCTGCACGACCCGAATCGCCTGATGGAGGCCTACAACCACTCCGCCGCCACGTTGAACCTGATCCGCGCCTTCGTCACGGGCGGGTTCGCCGACCTTCGGGCGGTGCATTCCTGGAACCAGGACTTCGTCCGCAACTCGGGTGTCGAGGTGCGCTACGAGGCCCTGGCGGACGAGATCGAGCGTGCGTTGGCCTTCATGGTTGCCTGCGGCGTCGACAAGGAGGCGTTCCGCACGGTCGACTTCTACTCCAGCCACGAAGCGCTGCTGCTGCCTTACGAGCACGCGATGACCCGCGTCGACTCGCGCACCGACACCCCTTACAACACCTCGGCGCACATGGTCTGGATCGGCGAGCGCACCCGGCAGGTGGACGGTGCTCACGTGCAGTTCATCGGTCACCTGCGCAACCCGATCGGGGTCAAGGTTGGCCCCAGTACGACCGCGTCCGACGTGGTTCGGCTGGTGGAGGCACTGGATCCCGACCACGAGCCGGGACGCCTGACGCTGATCTCGCGGATGGGTGCCGGCAAGGTTCGTGAAGCGCTGCCGCCACTGGTCCGGGCGGTCGAGGCGACCGGGCGCAAGGTCGCCTGGATCTGCGATCCGATGCACGGCAACACCTTCGAGGCGTCCAACGGCTACAAGACTCGCGCGTTCAGCCAGGTGGTCGACGAGATGAACGGCTTCTTCGATGTGCACGAGGAGCTCGGCACCTGGCCGGGCGGGGTGCACATGGAGCTGACCGGCGACGACGTCACCGAGTGCGTGGGCGGGGTCGCGGACGCCCTCGCCGAGGCCGACCTGGCCAACCGCTATGAGACCGCCTGCGACCCGCGCCTGAACCGCAACCAGTCGCTCGAACTCGCCTTCCTGATCGCCGAGCGCCTCAGCGACGGCCGGATCAAGCGCACCAATCCGGTGCAGGAGTATCGCGCCGAAGACTTCTGAAGTCCGCCGTCGAGCCTGCCCGCCGAGGTTGCGCAGGGTAGGGGTTCGTTGCGCGGGTAGCTGCTCGCACCGTGCCTGGTGGCGCGCATTGTGCCGCGTCAGAAGGATTCGATCCGCCTCGGACGCCTGAGCGTCGAGGCCCGGTCATCCGACACCCGCACCGGTTTTGGCTGCCGTTCACTTCGTCGGCGGAAGGTGTGGTGTGCGCCGAACCTGGTTGATCGTGGCCGCCCTCGTCGGCACCCTGCTGGTGCTGGCGTACCCGGTCAACGACAACATTCGCTACGAAGTGGGTGTGCACCGGGTGTCCGGGTACTCGGTCGCAGAAACCTTTTCGCACCGTCCGATCACCTTTCGGCTGTTCAGCGCCGCCCAGTCGTGGCTGCCGACCTTGTTCAGCGACGCGGTGGCTCCGGGGGGCTCGATGACCCGGGCCTGGCTGTTCGAGGCTGGTTTTCGGCTGGTGGCGGCCCTGGCCGCCGCCGGCGCGGCCACGCTGCTCCACCTCGGGCTCAAGGGCCGCCTCGGATCATCGGCCTGGGCCTACGCCCTGGCAGCGTATGCGGCGCTGATGTTCACCGCTCCTGCGACGGGCGAGCCCGACTGGTGGGCGACGGTGGTCGCGGTAGCGGCCGCCGGTGTCGGTCTGCTGGGCTCCCACCGGACGGGTCCGGCCGTGGCCGGACTGCTGCTCGCCGTCTGCGCGTTGATGAAGATCAGCTCGCTGCCGGTGGCGTTGGCCGCGCTGGTGCTGCTCGCCGCCTTCGACCGCCGACGGGGACTGCTGGCGATGGCGTCCGCGTTCGTCGGAGGCTGTCTGGCGGTGCTGCTGATCTGGTGGCTCGCTCCCTACGAGATCAGGTGGCTGATCGACATCCGAGCCCTGCAGCCGGACGTGATCCAGCCCGACACCGCACGCGAGTTGCGTGGCTACCTGGTGAACCTGGCCGCACGCTGGCCAACGATTGCACTGCTGCCGGCCTTCTTCGTCGGGGCGCCTCGGCGAGAGCTGATCGCAGGTGCGGGCGCCATCGCGCTGAACGTGCTCGGCTTCATCGCTCAGGGCCAGTACTACGTCTACCACGCGATTCCACTCGTGGTGCTGAGCGCGACGCTCGGGGTCGCCACCCTGCGCCGCTCGCGAGCTGCCCTGCGTTGGCCATTGGTGGCAGGCGTCGCGTGGACGACTGCGCTCTTCGTGCTTCCGGCCCCGTGGCGACTGGCGCACGCGCCCGAGTTGTTGTCGGTGACCCTCGTGTGGGTCGTGGGCCTGACCGTTCTGCAGGCAGTTGCCCTGCGACGCGGCGGCGGGCTGCGCCGGGTGACCGGCGACCGGTGGGCGGCCGGGCTGCTGCTGGCGGCCATGCTGGCCACCCAGACGCCATGGTCGGGGGAGGCGTTGACCCTGGGCACGCGCGGAAAGACGGCGGCCGGCAACCTGCGCTCGTTGCAGGCCGACCTGGTCGGCTCGCAGCGCGTCCGGGACGTGATCGGCAGCGGTCCGGTGGTCTATCTCACGTTCGGCGCCACCACGTATCTGCTCGGCAACCCCACCCGGTGTCGCTACCCATCGCCGCTGTTCCTTCAGCGGGGCGGGGCCGAATGGAAGGTGTCCGCGGCCACACGCGGCGAGAACCTCGGGTGCATCACCCAACCGGACGCCCGCTGGCTGGTCTGGGATCGCGACTGGCTGCACAGCCGCAGCATGCCCGGGGACCTGAGGGCAGCCATCGAGGGCGCCTGGGCATGTGAGCGGGCGCAACTGGTGGCGGGTCTGACGTTGTGCCCCCGCCGGGACGCCTGAACGACGTCGGCGGTGCATAGGGTGGAGCCATGCAGCTCACCCATCTCGGACACGCCGCCGTTCTGGTCGAGGTCAGCGATCGTCGCATTCTGATCGACCCCGGCAACTTCTCCAGCGCCTGGCACGATCTGCGCGACCTGGACGCGATCCTGGTCACTCACCAGCACCAGGACCACATCGATCCCGAGCACATCGGCGCCCTGCTGATGGCCAACCCCCAGGCTGCCGTCCATGTCGAGGGCCAGGTGATCGGGGCCGTCGACCTCGGCGACCGGGGCGTGGCGTTCGCCGCCGACACGAGCATCGACCTGGGATCGGTCACCGTGCAGGCGGTCGGCGGCCTGCACGCCGTGATCCATCGCGACATTCCACAGATCGGCAACGTCGGGTTGGTGCTCAGCGCTGAAGGGGAGCCGACTCTGTTCCATCCCGGTGACTCGCTCGCCACCGTTGCGCGCGGAGTCGACGTGCTGGCGGTGCCGGCGTATGGGCCCTGGGCAGCGATGAAGGAGACAATCGACTTCGTTCGAGCCGTGGGCGCTACCGACGGCTTTCCCATCCATGACGGCCTACTGCACGAGCGCGGCGTCAAGCTGGTCTACACCAGGCTCGGTGCGATGACCGGCACCACCATGCACGACCTGCGCGATGGTAGGGCGTGGACCTGCGGCTGATCGTCGGCTGACGGCAGGCGTAGTCTGCGCGGATGGCGAGCGACGGCGGGCCGGTCGATCACTACACGGCCCGGAAGATGCGAACAGAGTCTCACATCGTGACGGCGGCCACGGAGCTGTTCCTCGCGCACGGTTACGCGGCGACCAGCCTGGTGGCGGTCGCCCGCCGCGCCGCAGTCAGTGAGCGCACTCTGTATCTGCACTTCGCGAGCAAAGTGGTCCTGTTCCAGCGCGTGGTCGAAGTGGGCATCCTCGGCGACGTGGGGCCGCAGTCGATGTCGGAGCGTGAATGGAGCCTGGCCGCCCTCGGCGCGCCGACGTTGGCGGCCCGGATCGAGGCCTTCGCCGACGGGGTGGCCCTGATGACCGAACGGCTCGCGCCCCTGATGGCGGTGAACGCCGAGGTCGAGAACCGAGAGGAGTCCGTCCGCGCGTCAGCGGAGCGGTGGCGGCACGCGACCCTCGATTATCTGCGGGCCTTCTGGGGCGGACTGGCGCGCGACGGCCTGCTGCCTGCGGGGGCGGACGTCGAGTGGTTGTCATCGACGTCCGCGATCCTCTCGGCGGCCGAGACTCGACTGCTGATCAGCCGCACGTTGGCGTGGGACCGCCACGGCTATCGACTGTGGCTGATCCGAACCTGGACGGCACTCGCCCGGTTGTCCTGACGACTCGTCACGGTGTCTTGACATCAGTGAAGTGGCTCGCCAGAATTCGAACCAATAATGCAGTAATGCTGCATAATGCCTTGCCCGGCGACCCGAATGAGAGACCTTCATGCCCGTCGACCACGAGTTCGCCGTTCTTGCCCTGGTGCCGCTCAACCAGGCCGCCTACTCACCGGCGGCTCTCGAGGAACTGTTCGCCCGCGGCCCGGCTCGTGCGGCCGACGACCAATGGAGCGCAGCCGACTTCTGGCATCACACAACCGGCGGCGAGGTGAGGTTGCGGCCGCGCATCCTGCCGCCCGTGTTCCTCTCCACCGCCGATCCGGACTGGGCGGCGGTGAACGTCGCACAGAACGCGGGGGCGAACCAGCAGATGGCCTCGCTGGTGCGACGCTTCGTCACGCCCGCAACCATGGCGGCAGTCCAGAGCGTCGTGATCATCTCGCAGTGGGCCGTGGCCGACGCCGGCTACTGCTTCGACCTGCTGGTCGACGTCGAGCGCCCGGACGGTACTCAGGGTCTGGCACGGCGTCCCGGCGTGTACCTCAGCACGGCAGACTCGCAGAGCATCATCAGCCACGAACTGGGCCACGCCCTGGGCTTCGAGCATCCGCTGGGCGTGCTGAGCACTCAGGGCGGGCAGCTGACGAGCGAGTACGGCTCGCCCTATTGCGTGATGGGCACGGCCAGCAGGTGGGACCAGGTGAGCGTCGACCGAACGCCACGGGTGGGATCGGCCGTTCCGGCCACTGATGGCTTCTGGACCAATGGCGGACCCGACCTGTCCCGGGCGGCGCTGATCAGTTGGGGTTGGGATCGACCCATCAATCTGACCTGGAGCCGGCATGTTCCGTGGGACGAGGCGACCACCCCGGTGAGGCTCGGTGATCGCGGTTCCCACACCACGCGGGCCGTGGTCTATGGATCCTTCGACGACCAGTGCATCATCGCCGAGTACCGTCGACCACTTGCGCAGCCCGCACCCGACTACGACGCAGCGCTCTCCTTCGATTTCGTCAGCGACACCGACCTGTACGACGGACCCGGCGTCGTGGTGCACGAGGTGCGCAACCTGACCGGACGCGGTCGCCGGTGCTTCTACCTCGGCACGATTCCGGTGCCGGCGCAGGGCATCGGAGACCTGGAGATTCTCGGTTCCCTGGGCCGGCGGCTCGTGTTGCAGAGCACCGAGGACAACACCGTGCAGATCAGGATGACCGGCCAGGACCCGGTCCTCAAGCCGACTATCACGCTCAGCACAGCATTGGAGGCACGGCGCAGCCCGGCACCGAGTGCCGGCTTCGGCCAGATCCGCCAGCTGCGAAGTCTGCCCTACCAGGTGTCGATGACCGGACCCGGCTGCAAGACGAACACCTTCTGGGGCACCAGACGCGAGCAGCGGGTCACGATTCACGTGCAGGCGCGGACGTTCGGTCTGGAGCAGGCTGGCCTGAACGATCAGCTTGAGTTCACCTGGCGCGTCGCGGGCGTCACCGGTGGCCCCGCCAGGCTCGACGGGTTCGGCGTCAACTGGACGGTTCCCATGACCACAGAGGTGGGGGTGCCGTCGGCCTCCGAGTACCAGACCTGGCACGGCGAGCAGCGCAGCATGGTGCTGGACGCCAGCGCGACCTGGGCCAGCCTCGCCGTCGAGTGCCCACCCGGCGACGGACGCTACGAGGTGACGATCGAGGTGACGGCCGGGCCGCCCGGCGTGATGGACGGACCGAAGACGGCCAGCGCCCGGATCAGCGTGCAGGTGGAGACCGAGAGGATCGCCTTCGGCCCCGCCCTCGGCGCAGCCGGTGCCGAGTGCGGCCGGTTCTTGAAAGAGCTGGTCGACGCCCTGCCCGAGACCCGGGTGGGAGTCGTGTTGAAGAAGGTGAACGCCAAGCCCATCCCGCGACTGACCCGGCTGGAGGGTGCGCAACTGTTGGTCGAGCTCGCCGCGGGCGAGGCGGAGGCGGAACAACTGCGCGAACTGGAGCGCCTGCGCACGATCGAGCGGACGCGGTTCAAGCTTCCCGACCTGCGCCGGCGCGGCCCCGGCGGCTGAGCTGCGGCCAGGCCGGCCAGCGACGGCCGTGCGGTCAGAAGCCGTCCAGATCGCGGCTGATCGGAGGCTGGGAGTGACCCAGATCCTCCCAGACGAAGGCAGGCACGCCGGCCAGGAAGGCGATCACGAAGTCGGCGCTCGTGGCCATCAGGGCAGGATCGTTCGAGCCGACCCCGATCCGGATGCGTCCGCCTTCGATCGCGAACGGCAACGGCTGGGCGCGCAACATGAACTCGAGTTGGCGCGGGTGAAACACATCCGAGGCGAACTTCGGATACTTGCACCGCACCTTGAACTGCCGGTCGAAGTCGGTCGACTCGAAGCGCACCCTGTCGCCCCAGCCGGCCCAGTTCACCGACAGGTCGCCGAAGTTCCAGGGCAGGTGAAACTCGAGAATCGGCTCACTGTGGGTGTCGGTGACGGTTCGAGTGGTGGTGTTGCCGTTGGCGTCGGTGCTCGATTCGGTGCGATCCGTCTTCCAGCGGTGGGTCAGACCGATCATCCGGATGCCGTGGTGTTCGGCCAGCACCACGTCGAGGCCCTCGTGTCCATAGCCGCCCCCGCTCTTCACCACCTCGTCGAGAAACCGGTCGTCACTCGGTCGGTAGACCCAGGACGGATGCTCGTAGAGGCTCAGCTCCGCTGGTGGCTGGTCACCCTGGAAGGACGAGAGAGACGGACCAGCGAGCTGCTGGGCGATCGGGGTCAGAGCGTCCAGAAAGCTGCGCAACTGCTCGGCGTCGTGCGGCGCCCCGAGGGCCACGAGCCGGGTTCCGTCCACCGAGAGGTTGACCGGATGCCCGGCCGCCATCGCGTCCACCGACGATCCGATCGCCGACACAGCGGCCTCGGCCCAGACCGGGTCCTTGGCGGTCACCGTCCACGCGCCGTACGTCTTCTGCAGGCCGTTGGCGCCAGGCCGTGGCGCGGGTGCGATGTACAGCTCGGGCAGCGGACGGGGCAGCGACAGCGTCGCCACGTAGCCGAGCCTGCCGTACTCGAAGACCGCGAACGGCGCCCCCTGCCCGGTCGTGCCGCTGATCAGGTCGTCGATCGTGCGGCCGTAGCCGAGTCCGAACGGGGGCGCGTTTAGGCCGTAGGTCGAGGCCAGGCTGGGCGAGTTCTCGAACTGCCAACCCAACGCCTTCAGCGAGTTGATGTAGCGACGTCGCCGAACGATGAAGAAGACGCCGATCGCCGCGCCGATCAGAGCGATGACCAGAACGACCTGCCAGAACGTGTTCACCCGATCAGGCTACTGAGGCCTCAGGCCAGATTGACGGTGACCGTGGACCCGACCGGGGCCTTCACACCGGCTCGCGGATTGGTGCCCACCACCCGGTCGAAACCGAAGTTGATCAGGCGGTTCACCGAGACCTTGAAGCCCGCTTTGGTCAGGATCTCGCGCGCGCGGTCGAGGTAGTAGCCGCGCACGTTGGGCACCGCCTTCATCACCGGACCCTTTGACACCACGAAGCTGATGGTGTCGCCGCGGTGCACCTCGCCCGGCGGTGGGTTCTGACTGACCACGTTGCCCTTGTCGATGTCGGCGTGGTTCTGCTCGGTCACCGCGACCTTCAGGCCAAGGCTCTTCAGCGCCTTCTGGACGTCTTTGATCGGCTTGTCGGTCCAGTCGACGAGGACGACCGGCTCAGGTCCTTGGCTGACCACCAGATCGACGGCGGTGCCGCGAGCGAGCGGGGTTCCTTCGTCGAGCGAACTGCGGATCACCCGGCCGGTCTCGAGCTTGTCGTCGTAGGCCTCGGTGAGGGCTCCGACGGCCAGATTGAGCCGGGTCAGGTTCGCGGTCGCCGTCGCCAGATCAAGGCCGCGCAGTGCGGGCAGCACGTAGCGCTCGGGCCCCTTGGAGATGAACGCCTTCATCGTTCCGCCGTGCACGATGCGCTCGCCGGACGCCGGGTCGGTGCGGGCGATCAGGCCCGACGGCACGTTCTCGGAGAACTCGCTGTCGAAGGTGAGCTGCAGTCCGGCCTGGGCCGCTGCGGCTTTTGCCTGGGCCTGGTTGAGCTGCCCGAGCGCGGGCGTGGCGGTGTACTGCCCGGCGAACACCCACCACAGCCCTGAGCCGACCAGCAGCACCGCCAGCAGGCCGGCGACCAGCCCCAGCCAGCGGCGTCGGGGTCGCGCCGGGGCTGACGGTTTCTCGACGGGGCCGTCGTAGTAGGGCATGCCGTCGGTGATCTCGGGAAAGCCAGGGCTGACCGGAGTGGACGGGGTGAAGCGCAGCGTCGGGGTGCGGTCGTCGCCGGTGCCCTCACGCAGGCTGGGTACCTGTTCGGTGATGTGGTTCTCGGGATCCAGCGTCTGACGCCGCATGCGCGCGGTCAGCGCCGGATCGTCCATCACGCCGCGATCCAGGGCCTCGCGGGCCTGACGCAGATGGTCGAGCAGCACCCGCGCATCGGCCGGACGATCGGGCGGACGGCGGGCTGCGGCGGTGGTGACGAGCGCGTCCAAGTAGGGCGGAATGCCGTTGCGGGACTCGCGCCACGACGTTTTCACCGCCGAGGAGGGGGCGGGAATCGCCTTGTGCACGTGCGCATAGGCGACCTGGATCGGGTTGTCGCCGGTGTGCGGCTTGAGCCCGGTGAGCATCTCGTAGAGCACCACACCCAGCGCATAGACATCGCAGCGCGGGTCGGCCTTGCCGTGGGTGACCAGCTCAGGGGCGATGTAGCTGACCGTGCCGATCAGCATGCCGGTCGCGGTTGCGGTCTGGGCCGAGACGGCCCGAGCGAGACCGAAGTCGGCCACCTTGATCTGCCCGCGGTCGCTGATCAACACGTTCTCGGGCTTGATGTCTCGATGGATCAGACCAGATTCGTGGGCGGCCGCGACGGCGCTGGTGACCGGGATCAGCAGGTCGAGCGCCCGCTCGGGGCTGAACGAGCCCTCACGGGTGATCATGTGCCGCAGAGTGCAGCCCTCGACGTATTCCATGACGATGTAAGGACGGCCGCGGTGCAGGCCCTGGTCGAACACCGACACCACGTTGGGGTGTGACAGCCGGGCCGCAGCCCTGGCTTCGCGGTCGAACTTTCCGATGAAGTCCTGGTCGTCGCCGAGCCCCTCGTGCATCACCTTGATGGCGACGGTCCGGGTCAGTCGCTGGTCGTCGGCGAGGTAGACCGTGGCCATGCCGCCCCGCGCGAGCTTGCGCAGGATCGCATAGCGACCGTCCAGCAGCTGCCCCACCAGGGGGTCGCTCGTGCTCACAGTAGTCACCGTCGCTCCGGACAAGTCAGGGGAAGTCAGGGCCGTCCAGACCTGCCGGTGAGTCTAGGTCGGACGATGCGCCCGATCGTGGGCGACCCGCCGGGGCCTACCCGGATCGCGGCGTTCGGGACAGTGTCAAGCGAGCCGGCGGTGGCTAGGCTGCGAATGTGACGGCACTACGGGGAATCGATGTGCGGCTGCGGCTCGCCCGCCTGTTCTGCGTCACCGACGCCAGGGGCGGCTCGGGCGATCTGAGTGAGTTCGCGGCCGCGATCATGGGGGCCGGAGTGGATCTCGTGCAGCTGCGCGACGACCGGGCGTCCGACAGCCAGAAGGTGTCCGCGTTGGACGTGCTCCGCACCGCCGCGCTGCGAAGGCAAGGCCTGGTGTCGGTGTACGCCGATCCCGAGCTGGCCCGCGAGTTCGGGGCCGACGTGCTGCAGCTGCCCAAGGGGCGTCCGGACGCCGAGAAGGCCCGACGCTACGTGCATCGCTGGGCCAAGCTCGGCCGCTCCTGCTACACCACCAAGGACGTGGATGCTGCGCTCGCCGACGATCGGATCGACTTTCTGACCGTCGGTCCCACGTTCGGCGGGCTGCCTTGGTTCGGGCATCCGCCGGGTCTCGAGCTGGTTCGGCACACCGCGACGGTGTCGCCGCCGTCGGTGACGGGCGCCAAGCCTTGGTTCGCGATCGGCGGCATCACGCTCGCCAACGTCGACGAGGTGATCGCGGCGGGGGCACGGCGTGTCGCGGTGGGGCGGGCGATCAGCGCTGCCGACGATCCGGCAGCGGCCGCCACGGCGTTCGCCGACCGGTTGCGCGCCGCGTGGGGCGACTCGATGGACTCCTTCACCCTCGACGCCGTCGCCCGTGAGGGCACTTTCCGTCCGATCGCCGACCAGTCGGACGAGCGTCCGCAGGTGCGCCTCGACCCCGAGGACTGACGAGTCTCACCGGCCGGTTGAGCTTGTCGAAACCCCTCGGCTGGTTGAGCTTGTCGAAACCAAGGACGCGTGCCGAAAGAAATGGTCTCGACAAGCTCGACCGACCGAACACCGCTGGTTGAGCCTCCCGAAACCAAGGACGTGAAGCGGAGTGGGGGCGCCCCCAGTTCGCGGAAGCAGATTCAAGTCGGAGGTGTTTCGACTAGCTCAACCAGCCGAGCTGTTTCGACAAGCTCAACCGGCCGTTGAGCTCAACCAGCCGAGGGGTTTCGACAGGCTCAACCAGCCGAGGTGTTTCGACAGGCTCAACCAGCCGAGGTGTTTCGACAAGCTCAACCCGCCGAAGATTTGGACATGCTCAACAGACCGGCTTCAGGCGGATCGGGACGTGGAGAGTTCGGCCAGGGTGGTCAGGGCGGTGATCGCCTCGGCGCGCAGGGGAGCGCTCTTCAGGGCATCCAGGGCCAGCGCTCGGTCGGCATCGATGCGTCGCTCGGTGGCCGCCAGGGCTCCGGACGCGACGATGATCTCGCGTGCCGTCGCGACGTCGGCGGCGTCCAACTCGGGGCTGCCGAGCAGTCCGATCAGGCGCTCCTTGGCCGTCTCCGAGGCCAACTCCAGGGCGTGGGCCACCAGCACCGTGCGCTTGCCTTCGCGCAGGTCGTCGCCGGCCGGCTTGCCGGTCAGACCCGGCTCGCCGAACACGCCCAGCACGTCGTCTCGAAACTGGAACGCCCGGCCGAGCGGCGAACCGAAGGCGCGCAGGGCCGCGAGGGCCGCATCGTCCGCGCCGGCCAGGGCTGCCCCGACCTGCAACGGGCGGATCACCGTGTACCGCGACGTCTTGAACTCGACCACGCGCGGCACCAGGGCCATCAGGTCCACCGCTCCGACCGGCTCGGCCTGTGCGAACACGTCCAGGAACTGGCCGCAGGTCACTTCGGTACGCATCGCGTCCAGCAACGGCGTCGCCCGCGCCAGAGCGTCGACCGATAGCCCGGAGGCGTGGAACAACTCCATCGACCAGACCAGCAGGAGGTCGCCGAGCAGAATGGCGCCGGCCCGTCCGAAGGCCTCGGGGGAGCCGAGCAGGCCGGCGCTTGCGTGCCAGGTCTCGAACTGACGGTGCGCGGCGGGCCGTCCGCGGCGGGTGTCGGAGGCGTCCATCACGTCGTCGTGCACCAGGGCCGAGACGTGCAGCAGGTCCAGGCAAGCGGCCGCTCCCAGCAGGGCGTCGGGATCATTCGGCTCGGCGATGGCGGCATGTCCCCACCAGCAGAACGAAGGCCGCAACCGCTTGCCGCCGCCGGTGAAGGCCAGCGCCAGGTCGGCCAATGCCCCGAGCTGCGGCCCCACCTCGACCAGTTGGTGCGTGCGCGACTCGATGAAGGCGCGCAGCCGTGCACCGATGGCGTCGCGAAAGGGTGCGCCGAGCGGGTCGTCCGCAGCGAAGGTGCCCATCCCCAGAGCGTAGAGGGCAACCCGGGTGTTGGCTCGCCTAGTGGGTGGTCGCCCCTGAGCGGGGGCCACAGCCCTAAGGTTGACCACCGTGTCCGTGAAGCCAGATTTCGCCGCCTCGCAGAGGTACCTGCCGAGCATCGCCGAGTTGCTGGCCGACGCGAGCCGTCCGACGTTCAGCTTCGAGTTCTTTCCGCCGGCCGACCAAGCCGCGTCGGACGTTCTTGCCCAGACCATTTTCGACCTGGACGACACCGGACCCGACTGGTTGTCGGTGACCTACGGCGCCTCCGGGGCCACCCGTGACCGGACGATCAGAGCTACCCGTTTCATCAAGACCCGCACCATCGCTCAGACGATGGGGCACCTGACCTGCGCCAGCCAATCCCGGGACGAACTGCTCGCCACCCTGGCGTCCTATGCCGAGGTGGACGTGCGGCACGTGCTGGCGATCCGGGGTGACATGCCGGGCGGGCCGACCGTGCCCTGGGTGCGGCATCCGGACGGGCTCGCGAACGCCACCGAACTTGTGCAGTTGATCGCCGAGAACTTCAACTTCGGCATCGGGGTTGCGGCCTTCCCGGATCCGCACCCGCAGTGCCGCGACGCGGACCTGGACGCCCGGCTGCTGCTGGCCAAGCAGGAGGCCGGGGCCACTTTCGCGGTCACCCAACTGTTCTTCGACGGCGACGCCTATCTGCGGCTGGTCGATCGGGCACGGGCGATCGGCTGCACCCTGCCGATCGTTGCCGGCATCCAGCCGGTGACTAACATCGCTCAGATCGAGCGGTTCGCCGCCCTATCGGGTGCCGCCCTGCCCGACCGGGTGGTGCGGCGGCTACGGGAGGTGGCGGACGATCCGGCCGAGGTGCGCCGGGTCGGGGTCGAGATGGCCACCGAGTTGAGCGTGCAGGTGCTGCGCGGGGGCGCACCCGGGCTGCAGTTCTTCACCCTCAACCGCTCGAGGGCGACGAGAGGAATTCTCGCCAATCTCCGCCGGTTGGGTCTGTATCAATCGTCACCAGCCGCTGCGTCGGACGGGTGAGCGCCACGTAGAGCACCCGGACGCCGCCCGGCGACTCGGCCACGATGTCGTCCGGGGTGACCACGATGACACCGTCGTACTCCAGGCCCTTGGCCTGCAGCGGGGTGACCACCACGAGCCGGTTCTGAGCGAGCGGTTCGAGCGAGGCCTGCACAGCGGCGAGGCGCGACGGCGGCGCGATCACGCCGACGGTGCCGTCCAGTTCGTCGAGCAACCGGCCCGCCTGCGCGCTGACGGTCGCCGAAAGGGCCTGCTCGTCGACGGCCAGTAGGTCGGGTTCGACGCCGGTGGAGCGGACGGCCTGGGGCAGGTCGGCGCCCGGGAACGACCTGCTGACAACCTGCGCGGCCAGGGCGAACACCTCGGCGGGGGAGCGGTAGTTGACGCTCAACCGGTGCCGGCGGCTGGGTGCGTTTCCGATCAGCTCGGCAAGGGCCCGCTCCGATTCTGCGAGATCGGGCCAACTGCTCTGGGCCGGGTCGCCGACGATCGTCCAGGACGCGTGCGCGCCTCGGCGGCGCAGCATCCGCCACTGCATCGGGGTGATGTCCTGCGCCTCGTCGATCAGCAGATGCGCGTACTCTTCGTGGCCCTCGTCGTCGGGGTCATCCTCGCG
>Ga0075156_10000077_pt1 | contig 43832 bp, 33 predicted proteins | sample JI81AbrownDNA_FD_70966 | JGI IMG/M metagenome (GOLD analysis project Ga0075156, IMG submission 70966) | Wastewater effluent complex algal communities from Wisconsin, to seasonally profile nutrient transformation and Carbon sequestration -... | ecosystem: Engineered > WWTP > Effluent > Algae...
TCATCTAGGTAAGTTTCTTCTAGGTTAACTTTCGGTAGTTTCACTTGATTGTTCTTAATACGTTCCCAATCGGCGGTTTTTTTTCTCGTTTCTGCTTTTCGACTATTGTATTGAATCTCATATTTTTGTTTGTCTACGAAGTCCGGATCTTTCGAAGTTTTTCCTTGGAATTCTTGGTATTTTACAGCAATTTCTGACCGCACAAGTTCTAATTCCGCTATGAATTCAGAGAGAGTCGCCTCTTTCATTTGCAGGAAGGCATTATCTTCCGTTTGTTTTTGTAACCACGTTTGGTATCTTGTTTCTTCTTTTGATTTTTCCAAGTCTGCGGTTTGGGACTCATCTAAGTAACGTTTTGCGTTGGTACTATCATCTTTGATTAGAGCAAGTTTTTCTTTTTCCGAAAGTAGATCCCTCGTAGCGGCATGTTTTGCCATCTTTGTTTTGGAAATTTTTAGCGTTTGGGTGGTGATTTCACTGACTTTTTTCAGACCTGTGATTTCTGTGTTTAAGGACACAACCTTTTGTTTCAAAATTTTTACAGCGTTCTTCTGTTCCTCATTCATTACCTCTTCGCGAACATAAGCATCCGGCACCGTCTTTAACTTTGGCTCAAAGAGAACACATTGAAAAAAAACAAGGATGAGAAAAAAACTAGTTCGTGAAAATGTAGTGTATTGGGACATATACATAGACATGTAGTTCGTGACATAATAGTCAATAGCAAATTTTAGGAATCAGGCGGTCGATGGAAGAAGACGTAAGCAAAGAGACCCTATTTCGTATCAAAATTGATAAGGAAAATGAATCCTTTGATGGTTTTTTGGACGAGATACGGGAAGCAATTCAGGACTCGCGAGAAAACTTTTTACGATCAGTTCTTGAGGGTGCACACCCTGCAGATATCGCAACCGTACTTCACGAATTAGAAACCAAGGAAGCACTTTATTTATTTCGGCTCCTGTCTTCCGAAGAGCAGGCGTACACTCTCGTCAAGATGTATGATGATATGCTTGCGACGTTTCTTGCAGAACTCTCCATTGATGAAATTTCAAAAACACTCGATTTTTTAGAAACGGATGAAACGACCTATCTCCTTGAGTTCCTAACAGAAAATAAACGAAACAATGTGCTATCCAAGCTCAGTAAAAGGGATTCCTTTGAAATTCGCTCCCAGTTAGGTTTTAGGGAGTCAACCGCAGGTAGGCTCATGTCCAAGGATTTTGCGACTGCCAGCCTGACGGACAATGTCCGAAAGGGGATCATCAATGTACGCAAAAAAGCCAAAGAAATCGAAGATATCTATCAAATTTATGTGACTGATGAAGATGGAATTTTGAAAGGTTTTATTCCTCTTAAAAATTTATTTCTCACTCCCATCAATACCAAAATTTCGAAAATAACTAATTTCTCGGTTTATTCTTTCCACTATGATACAGACCAAGAGGAAGTTGCACTCAACTTTAAAAAATACGATCTTGTGAGTGCAGCGGTGGTGGATGATTTGGGTCGGATCATCGGCAGAATTACCCTGGATGATGTATTGGAAATTGTGGAGGAGGAAGCCTCCGAAGATATTTTACGGATGGCCGGAGTTTCCGAGGATGAAAGACTGGCGACTCCTATATTTCAATCCGTAAAAAGGCGTATCATCTGGCTGAATGTAAATTTGCTCACTGCCTTTTTGTCCTCAACGGTAGTTGCTTATTTTGAAGATACCATTTCGAGAATCGTAGTACTGGCTACACTCATGCCAATTGTCGCTGGACTAGGTGGGAATGCAGGAACTCAATCTGTAACAGTCGTAATTCGAAACATAGCCACAGGTGATTTGACATTCTCGAATTGGTGGGAAGCCGTACACAAAGAATTTGTAATCGGATGCATCAATGGAATCGTTTTGGGATCCATTACCGGGATTATGATTTACTTGGTCAAAGGCAATCTTGTCCTAGGATTTGTCGTGGGAAGTGCCATGCTTGTAAATATGTTAGTAGCTTCTTTAACAGGCTCGCTCGTACCGATTTTACTCAAGGCTATCCGAATTGATCCAGCGATTGCCTCCTCAATTTTTGTGACAGCCATGACGGATGTTTGTGGATTTTTCTTTTTCTTAGGACTTGCAACAGTGCTTTCTAATTACATTATGGCTTAAATTTTCTTGCCAAGGACTTCGTCGTAGTAAAGACTCATTTCAAATGCAGATTCGATTTTTGATTCCTTGCCTTCTGGTTCTTTTTTGTTCCCACTGTCGCACGTCTTCTTCTACTCACGATCCGAACCATCAGGCTAATATCCCCATCGGTGATCTGCTACCACCACCTGGTGGTGATGGCGAAGTCATTCTGAATGAATACGGGCAAGTTGTTCAGAACAATACTGCTGAGATCCCTTTCTTTCAAAAAAAATCGGACCTTCCGAATGAATTGTTTCGCGTTTATATGTCTTCTGATACGTATATGGTACGTCAAATTCGTGGAACAGACAAAATCAAACGAAAACCGGATCCGGGGGCAGATGAGCTTGCCAAAGAAGATGTCCGGAAATTCGATTTAATCAATTTTATCGATGATGGTTATGTGGTTATCGGGTTAAATTCCAATACCGGAAAGTTGGAAACGATTGCTTTTGACAGACGAGTTCCGCGAATCAATGACATAGCCAAAGTTATCCAAAACGACGCCTCTCGTTTTAATTATGAGCATTTAACCAAAGATGGGGTTCCTGCGATTCTTAAATTTATTATTAACTACCAGATTCGCCTCTATCCTGTTAAGTCAAGAGACGAAGTGAAACAAATGCTTCAAAAAAAGAAGTAGTTTACCACTTAAACTTTCCCGATTTAGCATATTGAAATTGAACTGCATCACTTAACCCTGGAATTTTCATTCCAGAATTTCCTCCTAAATCAAATGCGGCTGTTTTTGTTTGGATGGTTTTATAAAGGCCCTGGCTAATTTGAGCCACTGGAAAAGCAGTTTTGACTTTCACGATCGATTCTTTTCCATTGTTGATGATTTCTTTCGGTGTCCCTTTTAAGAAATTTTCGCCTCCCAGTTTTAAATCGTAATTCAATCCTTGGAAAAGCAATTCCGAGGCAGCCTTGTTTTCAAACTTCAAGTCAAAATCCGTGTTTAAATCAAGTTTTAGATCCGAGAGCCCGGCACTGAGCGCTGACTTTGCGGTTTGTTTTTTGGGTTTGTTCGAGAGCAAGCCATCTAAGAAAGAGAAGGCGGCTGTTGCCACTGCTGTAGTGTTTGTTTGGGAGACGATCTCCTCCTTGCTTGGCATTTGGATCTGGAAATTTTGAATCTCAACACTCGGCAGAATGGCCGGAATTTCACGTTGTTTTTGAAAAGGGAAACTGATTGATTCTTGTCCAACGGATGCCAGTGAGGCAGGAAGAGGCACTTTCACCTTTCCATCTAACCCGACTACAAGAAGTGCCTTCCCCGGAACACTTTGGTAAATTTTTAACAAATCTGCGTACTTGATCTTTATTTCGAACGGGAGGGACTTAGATGTTTTGGCCTGGATTTCACCAAGATCAGTAGAAATATGGGTCAGTCTCGTTCCTTCAATTTTAAGATCCATATCTAGAAGCGATTTAGGTAGACCAACAGGATAAGGATTTTCAAGAATCGTATCCATCTTGAGTGTAATCTCAGTCAGAGTAACCTCTTTGATGCTGAGGCTTTCGAACGTGAACTCCGGTTTCGGGAGCCGATCTTGTAACACACCGAGAACAGAACAATGGTGAATCGAGAGTAAGGAGAGTGTGATGAATAATCCTCGTATCATTCTTTGATGAGGCATCGAATGCTCTTCTATGTCAAGAAAATTGAATCTCCAAAATTACGGCCGCATGATCAGACACGATAGGTTCGCTAATGATTTTGGCTGACTTTACAAGGGATTGTAGTACATCGGAACCTAAGATATAATCGATTCTCCATCCTTTGTTTTTGCCTCTCGCTCCTGCTCTATAGGTCCACCAGCTATAGCTATCGACCTTCGTAGGATGCAAAAAACGATACAAATCAACAAAACCTAATGCAAGAAATCGATCCATCCAAGCTCGTTCTTCTGGCAAAAAGCCACTATTTTTTTCATTCGCCTTTGGATTATGGATGTCAATCGCTTTGTGTGCAATGTTAACATCACCGACAAGCAACAAAGGTTTTTTCTTCTTTCGCAGCTCTTTTGTTAGGCGGTTTACTTCCTCCAAAAATTCATATTTCACCTTTTGTCTAATTTCACCTGAAGTGCCAGAAGGAAAATAAAGATTCCAGAATAAAAAATTAGGAAATTCAAGTAAGATGGATCTACCTTCAGATAAAAAGATGCCGCTTCCATATCCAAGAATCGATTTTTCGGGAATTTTTTTGGTAAAAATACTGACCCCACTGTATCCTGGTTTGGCAGCGATACATGCATAAATTTCATAACCGAGAGACTCCCAGATTTCCTTTTTGATTTCAGAGAGGGGTGCTTTTGTCTCCTGGAGGGCAATTATGTCAGGATTTTCCTGACGAATGATCTCGGCTAGACCCTTAGAAACTGCCGATCGAATGCCATTACAATTAAGTGTTAAAATTTTCATAAAGAATTCCAATGGATTAAATACAAGAAATCGTCGATAATGAAAATAGTATGCTAGAAATTTCACCGGAGATACCTTTCGTTGCAGAGTCAAAGATTCGCTTTCTGGTTTGGGATCGTTCTCCCCAAAGTTTAGAATCATGGGATTGGAAATCGGGACTCTATTGTTTTTTGCAATCCAGACAGCTTCCCGATGGAAAAGAATTTCGTTTCGGAAGCCCACTCTGGGGGATTCCGAATTTAGTGCGGCATATTGAATTTCCATTTTATTCTTCACGTGACCTAAAATCATATCGAGACATAGCAGAGGCATGGAAAATTTCTTTAAATGGGGAGCATCTAACGATACTTACTGCGTTTGAAGAGGAGAGCTCTGCACGCCTAGAATTTTCAAAAATATTTTTAGTCTACTCTGAAAACAATCACTGGGAACAAGTGGCAAAACAATTTATGTTAGTCGGTGAGCAATATTTGGCGCTTAACGACTTTGCCAAAGATTGGAAAAAAGATCCAGATCGCAAAACACTATCATATGCGGCTGCGCCACCCATAAGGGTACTGAATGTAAATTCGGCAAATGTAAAAACAATTGTACCTGCAGCTGTTGAAGTAGCTTCCCATAGTGAACCTAAATTGGAAGAAATCACTGAATCCAGTTCTTTGTCAATATTTACGGAAGATCCCTCCGAATTCGAATCGTCTAACGAGACGACGGATATAAAAGAAGAAAAAACAATCGCGGCTGTGGAAGCTCAGGTGACCATTCCACAGGAAACCTCGAATTTACCTAAGGAAGAGAACTTACCTCCATCCCCAGCTCCGACCATGACTTCCGCGAAATTTTCCATCCAATTGAAAATGATGGGCGTCATTTCTTTTTTATTCATCTTAACAGTATCCACCATCATTTTTTTCGCCTCAACTTTTTTTAGAAATACATCAGAATTACAATTAAGGGACAATAACTTGCGTATGGCGGAGATTGTCGGCTCCAAGGTTCGTTCTGATGTGATCAATGCTGTGGAACGTGGAAAACATATAGGGATTACTCTGACTTCCCAAGGTATTCCAGAAGAGCAAAAAAGCGTGTTATTAAAAACATTTTTTAATGCAGATAAAGAATTTATTTATTTAGGAATTTATGAAAAGAAAGGGGAAACGCTCGTCAATAAACGTGAAGTATTCAATGAAGATGAATTGAAACTCACCTCACTCACAGAAGAAGATTTTCATAACGTGATCATAAGAAATAAAGATGCTTTTTCTGAGGCTTTTACCGGACAATCCGTTCTCATCAATTCAAGTCCAGGTTTTCAAGAACCTTCCTTTGCGATTGCAATTCCGGCAGCAGAAAATGGGGAACTGGACAATATTCTGATCATGATCATTAAATTAGATAAAATCATTGATGCCTTTGAAAAAAAGGGCATTGAAACTACATTTCTAGTGAATGGTTCCGGGATTGTCATTGCCCACCCGAAGGAAGATTTGGTACTCTCGGCAAACGATGTATCTACTATGCCGATTGTCCGTACAATGCTTACAAGTGCCGCAGCAACTGGCCAGTCGAGTTATTTGGATGAAGAGTTAAAAACGCAATATCTAGGCTCCTTTAAGAAAATCGGTTTTGCTGATACGGGTGTTATCACTGTAGTTTCTGAAGATAAGGCGTTTGAAGCGGTTTATAACATTCAAAAGAGAAATCTATACATTATGGGGATTGGGCTTTGTTTGGCGCTGATTTTTGTTTTCTTTTTTTCTAGAACCATCACAAAACCAATTTTGCAATTATTAACAGCAACTTTAGAGATCGCCAAAGGAAATTTCAAAATTGGAATTAAACCTTCAACAAAAGATGAGGTCGGGTTACTCACGGAGTACTTTATCGAAATGGGACAAGGTCTGGAAGAACGCGAAAAAGTAAAAAATATCTTGGGAAGTATGATCGACCCAGTTGTGGTCCAGGAAGCGATGGTAGACCTTGCCGCTTTAAAAAGAGGATCGGAAACAGTGATTACTGCCTTCTTTTCCGACGTAGCGAGTTTTTCTGCCATTTCTGAGCAGTTGAAATCGGCCGATCTTGCGGCATTGCTCAATGAATATTTAAGTGCAATGACTCTTATACTCAAACAAAACGAAGGCGTGTTGGATAAATACATTGGAGATGCCATTGTAGGAATTTTTTCTGCGCCAGTACCCGTTGCGAATCACCAATTGAAGGCAGCTAGAGCGAGTATTGAGATGGTTAAAAAGCTTGGTGAACTCAGAGAATATTGGACAAAAAATAATTTATATTCCAAAGAAGCTCAAAGAATGGATGCAAGAATCGGACTCAATTCTGGCCCAGCTAAGGTTGGTTTTATGGGAACAGATGCTCTTGCTTCTTATACTATGATGGGCGATACAGTCAATCTGGCAGCTAGGCTTGAGGCCGCGGGCAAAGATTATGGAGTAAATATTTTAATTACAGATGCGATACAAGTTCCAGTCAAAGAAGAAATGTTAACTCGCTACATGGACCTTGTGAGGGTAAAGGGTAAAAATGAACCAGTACGGATCCATGAATTAATTGGTCTTCATTCCGAAGTCACTGACAATCAGAAAGAAGCCGCCGCATTATATGAAAATGGATTCGAAACTTATCTCAAACGAGATTGGAAAAAGGCAATCGACTTATTCCATCAGTCAGAAAAAGCTTCTGGAAAAAAAGATAAAGCATGTCATGTTTTAATCGAAAGATGTGAAGAATACAAATTGTCATCCCCAGGGCCTGATTGGGATGGAGTATTCACTCGGACTCATAAGTAAAATAATACAATGCGATTATTGAATGATACAAGATTTGTGATCCCTTTCTTATTATTGATCGTGGGAATTTTATCCTTTTTGTTGTATCGGAATCTCAATTCTCGGTTAGGTGGTTCAGATAGTCCGACGATTGGTGTTTTAACTTTTAAAACTAAAACAGTGCTTAGAAAATTCAATGACCAAGTTGTTTGGGATCCGATTGAGTCCTCCTCTGAGGTAAAAAATCGCGATACCATTCGTACAGAAGGTCTCTCCGACGCGGTACTCACCTTGACTGATGGCACGAAAATCAATATCTCTGAGAATTCGATGATACTTTTGGATATTTCAGATAAAAACATCAACGTTAATTTTGCTTATGGCTCTTTTGAGGCGGCTCGCGAGGGATCAGGTCCGAACGATGTCAAAATGAATATTACAGCTGGTGATAAAGTCGTCGAAGTAGGAAAGGGTGACATCAAACTAGATAAATCAAAGGATGAATTGAATGTAAAGATGGGTGAGGGTGAAGCAAAAATCACTGCAAATGGCAAAGAGGAAAAGTTGAGCAAGGATGATGTAGCTAATATTTCCAGCGATGGCGTCAAAGTTTCCAAACCTAAGTTCAAACTGATCGCGCCAGAGGACAGAAAGAATCTACTCTCCGAATCAGGAAATGAAGTTGTTACATTTAACATAGCAGGTGGAAGTCCTGAGATCGTGAAAACGACCCAGGCAAGCTTGGAAGTTTCCTTATCTTCCGATTTTTCAAAGCTTGTTTTTAAGGAAAAGTGGAAAGGTGGATCGATCTCACGTACATTGGGAAACGGATCTTATAATTGGAGAATCGTTTACTTAGATCCGGAAACTAAGGCAAAACAAACGTCTGAGACCTTTAAATTTAGAATTCTATCCAATCCAGCGTTAAGATTATTCCTTCCAAAGGATGGAGAAAATTTTTCTTACACGTCCGAAACACCGGTTATAAAATTAGCATGGGGGATTTTAGATCTTTACACAAGTTATACGGCGCAAATAGCGAAAGATCCGAGTTTCCTTACAGATCTAAAAGCGAAACAAACTCAAAATCAAGCGATCTCTTTTGAGACGCTTTCAGACGGTATTTACTATGCACGAGTGATTGCCCGTTCCAATATGCCTGATGTTCCAGAAAAGATTTCAGCCGTAAGTAAATTTACGATTGGAAAAAAATTGACTGTAGATCCACCCGTTCCCATCGAACCAGTGAAAGACAAAGTTTTTTCAAAAGATCAAGTTGAAGGCAATATATTTTTTGCTTGGAAAGGTGAAAAAGATTTTCAATCATTTGTGTTTGAGTTGAGCGAAGAACCAGGTTTTAAAAACCCCATATTAAATCAAAACTTGGAATCTAGTTTTTTTAAATTTGGAAAAGACCTCTCTCCCGGAAATTATTATTGGAGAGTAAAAGGTCGAAACTCAGGGAGAGAAGACATTCTGTCAGCTGCTTTAAATTTTTCGATTGTTGCAAAAGAAGAATTAAATTTAATTTCTCCGCAAAACGGAAGCGAGGCGAGTTTGAATGATAAAGGAAATTTACTTTTTCGTTGGAAAAAGTTGTCAACAAAAGGAAGTTATAAATTAGAAGTATCCAAAACAAATGATTTCACAAATATAACAGACACATTAACTCTTTCTAATGCATTTGCCGAGCTTAAACCAAAAGATTTCGGAAAATTCTTTTGGAGAGTATCGTCTGAGTCTAACTCTGGTGTGACGACAAGTGATGTTTGGAGTTTTACGGTTAACTCTAGCATGGAACCTCCTATTTTGGTATCCCCTTCCAAAAATGAATCCATAGATATTTCAAATCGGAACCAGATCATTTTTTCATGGAAAAGTTCTGAAAAAGCATCAGCTTATCGAATTAAGTTATTCGATACTAGTGGAATCAAAGAAAAGTTAGTTTTTAACGAAAAGACTTCTCAGTTAAAGTATACATTTTCAGATTTTACGAAACTAAACGAAGGTCGTCATCGAATCGAAATATGTTCTTTATATGCGAGTGCTGAAGGAGAAAAGGAATCTTCTTATGCTAGATCCGATTTTTTTATCTCACTACCTAATTTGACCATTCCCAAAATCCTAACACCAGGAAAGATTTATGTGGAATAAAAAAGTTTTAATCATTTTCTTCTTATTTTTGATTCAATGGAACCTGGGGGCAGAGACAGAAACCAAAGAGGATACCTCTGTTTATCAATTGAAATGGGCAGAGGTGCAGGGTGCTTCCGGATACTTGTTAGAAATTCGAAATTCGAGTGGTTATATGGTAATTTCTGAAAAAACCACGGTGAATTATTATACCGTATCCAATTTTACATCTGGTATTTATGAACACAGGGTGGGCGTAATCAACAAGCTTGGAAAAGTGAGCTCTTTTTCAGAATGGGTTTCTTTCGAAGTGGTAGTATCGCGCATACCATCACTCACTAAAGATAGCGTCTATTCAGTATCAAAAGAGGAAAAAACTAAAACATTTATACTGGAAGGGAAAGACTTCATTGACCCAATGAAAGTTTATCTCCGGTTAGATGGCAAATTGGTGCCAGCGAAATCTGTTACGGTGGAATCTTCGACTAGAGCAAAAGCTGTTTTTGATATAGATCCGGATTTTGATACAGGTTTGTATGATTTGGTTTTGGAAAATCCTCGGAAAAAAGCATTAAACGTAAAAGAACGTGTGGTGTTAAGTGATTCAAAGGAAAAAGCAGAAAGGTTTGCCACAAGACAAGAAAAAATTCTGAAAAATGAGATTGAGAAGGATTATTATGCCACTCCTTATTGGTCTACGCTTTGGAGGTCTATGGTATTTCCAGGATGGGGTCAAAAATACATAGATGGGGAAAACTGGAAACTATTTGTCTATCCCGTGATTGCATTAGGGATCACTGGTGCGTATGCGAATTCCTATAACAAATTTCTGAGTGCCAGATCAGCATATAGCGATGCCGTTACACTCGGGTTTTTAATTTCTGAAAATGCAGACTCACAATTGTTTTGGCTTTTGAACCGCAATACTGCCCAAACAAATTTTAGCCAAGCAAAACAAGAGTTAAATACCATTCAAATAGGGGCAGGTGCTTTTGGTGTATTTTTGTTGTACAATCTTGTAGATGCCTACTTTAGCGCCCGGCGAAATGTGGCTGGGGATTTGATACGGCCTGGATTTCCGTTGGGCCAGGAAAATGTAAGAGTCACGACTCGTATGGAAAAATCCCTCCCTCAAAGTGGTTCTATTTATTCTCAGACACAAATGGATGCAAGTTACTCACTAGAATTCTCGCTCCAATATTAGACAAAAAGCTTGAGAGGAGAGCCTATTTTGGAATAAAGTCAAGGAATGGCCATTCCAATCGTGTCCGCATCTATTTCGAATCCCAAGTCCTACCAAACTTATTTAAGAATGGCAAAATCGGATTTATCTGAGGCCACGAAAAAAATACTACCGATTTTAAAATCTGTTGAAGAGAGAGGTGACTTGGCTATCCGTCAATTCACTCGGCAATTTGATGGGATCGATTTAGATCAACTCTGCTTTGATCCAAACGATATCAAAACGAATGTCCCTAAATCGATCCAGGAAGCCTTCCTGATTGCGAAAAAAAATATTGAAACATTCCATCAGGCACAAGTTAGAGAATCTTGGAAAACGAATGTCGATGGAAATACGTTAGGTGTTAAGTATACAGCCATTCCTTCTTTGGCAGTTTATGCTCCTGGTGGGACTGCTCTTTACCCTTCGAGCGTACTCATGGGAACCATTCCTGCTATCATTGCAGGTGTCCCAGAGATACAATTGGTGACACCACCGCAAAAAGATGGATTGCCTGAAATATTAATCTGGTTAGCTCAAATTTTAGGAATTCGTCGCATCGTTACGGTTGGTGGAGCTCAAGGCATTGCTGCTGTCGCTTATGGAACCGAGTCGATTCCGAAATCTGAATTTGTAGTTGGACCTGGAAACGTCTATGTAGCGGCGGCTAAGTCTTATTTGGCGGGATTAGGTCTGATCGGAATCGATAGTCCCGCAGGTCCGTCGGAAGTTTGTATCATAGCAGATGATTCTGCCAATCCAATGTGGATCGCTTGTGATATGTTATCTCAAGCTGAACATGGAGAAGATTCCTCTGCGATTTTACTTACGACGAGTCAAAATCTTTCCAGAGCAGTTTCGATCGAACTTGAAAAAGCATTTGTCAATAGACCAAAACGACTAGAAATGAAAAGGAAAGCCATTTACGAAAATTCTGCCATATTAGTCTTCCCCTCATTAGACCAATGTGTCTCATTTTCAAATTTGTTGGCTCCGGAACACTTAGAAATCCAAACAGAGGATCCATATCGGGAATTTTCGGGCATTGAGCATGCAGGCTCAGTTTTTTTAGGTAATTATTCGCCTGTTGCGATGGGAGACTATATCAGTGGAACCAACCACATTTTGCCAACAGCAAGAGGGAGTCGCATTTATTCCTCTTTGGGCGTCGATACTTTTTTGAAACGAGTCACCTACCAAGAAATCACTAAAGAGTCTTTAGTTAGACTTTATCCGTTCGTTAAACTCATGTCCGAATTAGAAGGACTGGATGAGGAACATGGAACGAGTGTAAAAGTCCGTTATGAGGAAGCTAATTAATGTTCGTCGCAAATGGGATTGAAGATCTGAAGAGCATTGTTCAGAAATGGAAAAAAGAAGGACAAACGATTGGATTTGTTCCAACGATGGGTTTTTTACATGCGGGTCACCTAGACTTGGTAAAATTTTCAAAAGATAATTCTGATAAAACGATCGTTTCCATTTTTGTGAATCCGGCTCAGTTTAATGATCCTGAGGATTATCTGAAGTATCCCATGGACATAGAGGGAGATTTAAAAAAATGTGAAGATGCTGAGGTTGATTTAGTTTTTTTACCCACAAAAGAAGTATTATATCCCAGTGAGGAAGGCAAAATAACAATCATCCAGGAAGATCTACAACGAAATTTATGTGGAAGAACCAGACCAGGCCATTTTGAAGGAGTAATGTTAGTTGTATCAAAGTTTTTTCATCTGATCCTACCAGATAGTGCTTATTTTGGTCAAAAAGATTTCCAACAATTAAGAATTATCGAAGAGATGGTTCGCTTGCTTAATTTTCCGATTCAAGTCACAGGTGTGCCCACTTTACGAGAGATGGATGGTCTTGCAATGAGTTCCAGAAATGTAAGACTATCAAAGAAAGAAAGAGAGATTGCATCCCTGATTCCACGTATGTTTTCGTTGGCGGAAAAAATTATCGAAAATGGGGAAACAAATGTTTCCACGTTTCACGAAATACTTGCTGACTTTCTTCTTTCCGCTCCTAATTTAAAAATCGATTATATCGAAACAGTAGATCCAAAAAGATTACAGACAATCCATTCCCTAGAAGCTGAATTTCTACTCGCTATTGCCGTGTTTGTGGGTGATACGAGACTCATTGATAATAAATTGATCCGACCAAAACACTAAAGTAAGAAACATTGAAAGAAAAGCGTAACATAAAAGAAGAGCATTTGGATTTTAACCAATTAACCAAGGAAAGTAAAAAAGAAAGAGTTACACTCAGCGGGGTCGGAGACTATGGGGCACCTCTTCTTTGTTCGGAGATTTTTAGAAATGTGAACGGAAAGGAGCACAAGGTAGTTATTCTTGGAACAAATTCCGATGCAGAAACTTTTACCAGAGAGCTTATAACTTATTTAAACCCTGACGATATTTTTTATTTTCCAGGTCCTGAAAATATACCCTACGAATATACAAAATGGCAGGCCGAATGGAAACGAGATCGAATTCTAGCAATTAATCGCATCTTCTCCACCAAACCAGCATTAATAGTTACTTCTGTCTCCGCGATCTTAAGAAAGATTCCGATTAAAAAAAGTCTTACAGGAAAATCGATTATCCTCAATAAAGGGAAAGATTATCCTTTAGAAAAACTTACGATAGATTTAGTTCGGTTAGGATATCACAGAGAAGAGGTCTGTGAACAGTTTGGACATTTTAGTTTGAAGGGTGGTATACTGGATATTTACACACCTTTTTTAAGTTATCCGGTAAGAATAGATTTTTTTGGCGATACTGTTGATGATTTACGGACTTTTGATCCCGATACCCAAAAATCCATTGAAAAAATATCTTCCATCATTATCACTGCAGCCAATGAATCTGTCGTAACCCCGATAGAATATGAAGAGTATAAAAATAAACTAAAATCTTTTGTAGATAAAAAATTACCTCATGAAGAGGAAAATCTAATCATTGAAGAACACCTTCCGATGGTGAGAAAACATGATGGTTTCTTGAGTTTATTTGAGAACGAACCAATTCTCTTATTTCCAAGAGTCAATGAGACCAAAGAAAGAGCCTTTGGAATGAAAAGAGAATATGAGACTCTTTTCGAAAAAAAAATAAGTGAATCTATCTGTCTAACACCGAAGGAGCTTCTTTCTTTTGAAAAAGAATGGGATATCTTAACGACAAATACAAGTAATGCGATAGAATTCAGTTTGCTTCCTGCAAATTCCCAAAATTTCACCGTATTTCCAATCAAAGAAGTAAAAAGTTTTCGTGGAAAAATTCGAGAAGCAAAAGAGCACTTTGATGAAATTTTAGCAGAAGATCCAAAAAATCGTATTTTAATCACATCTTCATTTTCTGCACAAATGTTGCGACTTCAGGGACTCTTTCCATCCAATTCTGCAGATATCATCAATGGAGAATCAGAGGAACCGATGCTCATTCCTTTTGACCATCTTCAACCTGGCATTCATTTAGCAATTTCCGATTTACGCAAAGGATATACACTTCCGGAAGAAAATCTTTTTATTTTCACAGACAACGATCTTTTTGGAAGACAATACAAACGCAAAACAAGATACAAAAAACAAGCTTCTCAAATGATCGAATCATTTATCGATCTAAAAGAAGGGGATTTTGTTGTTCATGTCAATCACGGTGTCGGAAAATTCGTAAAAATTGAACGTACGAAAGCAGATAACAAAGAACGCGATTTTCTTAAATTAGAATATTCAGGTGGAGATACATTATTTGTACCTCTTGATCAGATTTCCCTAGTTCAGAAATATATTGGTGGTACTGATACACCACGACTTGATACCCTTGGAAAAAACTCTTGGAAAAAAGCAAAAGAGCGTGTCCAAACATCCGTGGATCAATTGGCCGAAGAGCTGGTTGTTATGTACTCGAACCGAATGAAACTAAACGGTTTTAGTTTTCCTCCAGATACTATTTGGCAAGAGGAGTTTGAAGCCGCCTTTGAATTCGAAGAAACTCCTGATCAGATATCCGCGATCGAAGCCGTCAAACAGGATTTAGAGTCCCAGCGACCTATGGATCGACTTGTTTGTGGGGATGTCGGATATGGAAAAACTGAAATTGCCATCAGGGCCGCCTTTAAAGTAATTATGGCTGGTAAACAGGTGATGTTATTGACACCGACTACCATTCTAGCATTACAACATTTTAATACATTTAAATCCAGATATGAAAACTATCCGATTCGAATTGGTTTTGTATCTAGGTTTCGTTCCCCAGCGGAGGTAAGAGCAGACTTAAAATTGTTTTCCGAAGGTAAAATTGATATGTTGATAGGCACTCATGCCATTTTATCATCAAAAGTAAAACCAAAGAATTTAGGACTACTTGTAATTGACGAGGAACAGAAGTTTGGTGTCAGCCATAAGGAGTCGATTAAAAAATTTAAACAACTGGTAGATGTTCTCACACTAACCGCTACTCCCATCCCGAGGACATTACATATGGCGCTCACCGGGATTCGAGAATTGTCAATTATATCAACCCCACCAAAAAACCGTCAAAGTGTAGAAACTTATGTATTAGAAGAGGATGATACTCTCATTCAAGAAGCCATTAGAAAAGAGATTAGCCGTGATGGTCAGGTTTTTTATTTATACAATCGAGTGGAATCAATAGAAGAAGAGGCAAGTTACATTCGTTCGCTTGTACCAGAGGTAGCTGTCGGAATTTTGCATGGTCAACTAACGGAAGATGAAATCGAAGAAACACTCGTAGATTTTTATAATCGAAAATATGATATATTAGTTACAACAACGATTATCGAGTCTGGTATTGATATGCCAAATGTAAATACTCTTATAGTAAAACGTGCAGATATGTTTGGTCTCTCTCAGCTGTATCAGATACGAGGAAGAGTAGGTAGATCAGATCGAAAAGCTTATGCCTATTTGTTTTATCCTGCCAAACATCTCATTACTGAGATCGCTGAAAAAAGATTGAACACAATCTTTGAATACCAAGAACTCGGCTCAGGATTTAAGGTAGCAATGCGTGACCTAGAAATACGTGGAGCAGGAAACCTTTTAGGTCGCGAACAGTCTGGTGATATCATGGAAGTTGGTTTTGATTTATATGTAAAAATGTTAGAAGAGGCCATATCGAGAGTAAAAGGGGAAGACGTAACGGTTGAAGTTAGAACAGCCGTTAATCTTTCTGCGAATTTTTATTTACCTGATTCCTATATCCCCGACACAAAACAAAAAATTGAATTTTATAAGCGTTTTGAAGGTGCGAGTGATCTAGATGAAATTGCAGATCTAACTCTGGAAATGGAAGACCGCTTCGGTGAATTACCTTCGATCGCCAATACATTTGTAGAATTAGAAAAAATTAGAACTCTTTCTTCTCGACTTGGATTTGAATCAGTTTCGGAAAAATCGAGCGAAGTTTTATTTAAATGCGGAACTTACTTTCGAGGAGATCCAAATCGAATCATCCAGGCTATGACAAAATTTAAGGGTCTTTTTATACATCCCCAAGAGCCATCGATACTTCGTTACTCGGTGACGGAAACAGACGATTTGAAAAAAATCAAAAGCCTACTTTTACTTTTGCATTTTCTGATGGAAGGACAAGTTTCAAGTTCAAAAAAGTGATAGACATGCCTCTAAGGACTTCTCACCATCATCACATATTAAAATTCTACCAGCTTGGAAATAATTTCATGTCCCAAAAATCCCTCATTTTCGCAATTCTCGCTTTAACCGCCCTTTTGGCAAATTGTGGTGATACTAGCCCAGTGATTGAGACTCTGGATGGTTATAAAATTACAGTAAAAGAATTTGAAACTGCCTACGATACAGCCCTAGATTCTATCAGCAGACTTCAAAACATTGAGAAAAAAACACTTTTAGAATTTGTTGAAAAGGATTTCCAAGAAGTTCCACAACAATTTCAAGAATTGAACTATCAGCTACAAAAGAAAAATTTCTATCAAACCTACAGACAAATGCTCATGACAAAATTGGTTGCAGAAAAGAAAGGATATTTTTCTAGACCGGATGTCCAAGAAGTTTTGAAACAAGTTGAAATGCAAACTATCGCACAGATGTATGTATCCGAACAAGTAGAAAAAAAGATACAAATCTCGGACGATGTAGCAAAAAGTGAATGCGAAAGATTACGAGGTGTAGATAAAAATATTGCTACACTAACTATTGACAAGTGTTTACAGTTTGCAAAAGCGCAATTAAAAGCAGCCCAAACACGCGAACAACTCCCGTTAGTTGTAGAGCGCATAAAAGAAGAAGTAACTATCAAACGAAATGATAAATTTGATTTAGATGCTTACTTAGCTCCGAAAAAAAAGGCAATTGAGCCTGATTCTTCAAACAAAGAGCCAGCAGGAAAATAGTCTCTGGATAATCATTTAAATGCTTTTCTCCGTGGTGTCATTGAAGCCATCACGGAGTTCTTGCCCGTTTCTTCTACAGGTCATCTTTTCCTCTTTAGTCATTTTTTTCCGTTTCAAGGGTTAGGTGAACTATCAGAGTCTTTTGAAGACCTCTATGATATTTTTATACAAACAGGTGCCATCTTATCCGTTTTATTTTTGTATTACAAAAAATTTTTCCTTCATGCCAAAGAAACTTTTTTTTATTTGAAAGGAGATTTAGCAGCTAAAGTAGGTTTTGACTTCTATCGAAATATTCTGATTGGAATCACACCAATAATTCTTTTAGGTTTTGCATTCAAATCAATACTAAATACTATTAAAGCCAGCGAACATTTGTTATTGATCCTCGGAGCTTCTTGGCTTCTCGGTGGAATCATCATGATTTTCATAGAATGGCGGAAAGTTTCCGAAGACGAGGAAAAATCCTCTCATATTATTGGTATGCGTGATGCATTCATAATCGGAATTTTTCAATGTTTTGCACTGATCCCTGGAGTATCAAGATCGGCTGCGACAATTGTCACAGCAAGGGCACTAGGAGTTTCTAAAAAAGAGTCGGCAGAATATTCTTTCTTTTTGGCAGTTCCTGTCCTTACTTTAGCTGGATTATATAAACTGTATAAACACCGTTTGATTCTTAATTCGGAAACAATCGGAATTTTACTTTTTGGTTCCATTGTCTCGTTTTTAATCTGTTATTTTATCATTCGCTTATTCATCAGCTTTTTACGTCGAAGAAGTTTTTTATCGTTCGGTGTTTATCGCGTGATTCTTGGTTTACTCGTGATTTTATTTTTTATCAATTCGTAAGAAAATCAAACAGGTTATATTTCCTGAAACTACTTTGAGCATCATATTAAAGAAAACAAAAGAGAAGGCAGTTCTCAATTTCCATCCTTGGATTTTTTCAGGCGCCATTCAGAGTTCACCAAAAGGTGTCAAAGCAGGTGAGACAGTGAAGGTGTTAAGTGATACCGGAAAGTTTCTTGCTTACGGTCATTTTGACCCAGAGAGCCAAATTCGAGTTCGTTTGATTTCCTTCGATGAAACAAAATCGGATTTAGAGCCGGGTTTTTGGACCAAGAGATGGACAGAAATTTATCATACGAAGCGAAAGCTTTTTCAGGAAACAGCTACGAACGGTTTTCGATTTTTATTTTCAGAAGGAGATCTTTCACCGGGTTTTACAGTGGATTGTTACGACGATACGGCTGTTATGTTGTGTAGGACACCAGGCAGCATCAAACACAAACCGGAATTATTATCTCTTCTATCTCATCTAGGATACGAAACCATTATCGAGAAACAAGAAAAAGGTGAAAAGGCAGAAGACGTAAAAATCTTATTCCATAAGGGAACTAAAGAAAAATGTATTTTTAAAGAAAATTATCACCTGTTTCAAGTTGATTTAATCTCAGGCCAGAAGACAGGATTTTTCCTAGACCAAAGAGAAAACAGACAACTGCTTGGCACCTATGCGAACAATCAATCTGTGTTAAATGCCTTCGGGTACTCAGGTGCTTTTTCAGTTTATGCCTTGAAAGCGGGGGCAAAATCAGTTCATACGCTCGATATCTCTCAATCTGCAATTGATTTATGTGAGGAGAATTTAGCATTAAATTTTGATTCGGATTTAATCCAATCAAAACACAAAAGCCTTGTTTTGGATAGTTTTGATTACTTAAAACATATGGAGGATGAATTGTATGACCTTATCATTCTAGATCCGCCTGCTTTTACAAAACATATTTCCAAAATACAAGCAGCAGCCAGAGGATACAAAGATATCAATTTGAAAGCGATTAGTAAGATAAAGAAGGGTGGTTTGATTTTTACATTCTCTTGTTCTCAACATATATCCACAGATCTGTTTAGAAAGATTGTTTTTGGTGCTGCTAAAGATTCGGGAAGAAATGTCAAGGTAATACACCAAATGAGCCAAGGTCCTGACCACGGTTTTTCGATCTATCATCCGGAAGGGGAATATTTAAAAGGGCTTGTGATTCAAGTTGATTAAACTCGATTGCCGTTTGAAGTTGGACACAAAGTCCTATGAAATTTACATCTCTTAGCTTCCTTCTTTTTTTCCTGATTGTTTACATTCTGAATTGGATGATCAAGGGAAAGGCAAGACACTTATTTTTATTCTTAGTTTCCGTTCTTTTTTATGCTGCCTGGTCGATCCCCTTTGCCTTCCATTTTCTGGCGATCGTTGTGATCAATCACTTGGCAAACAGGCGAGTACAAAAGAATTCAAAATCGATCTGGTTTTATTTTCTTCTCTTTATCAATCTTACGAATTTATTCTTATTTAAATATTTCTATTTTTTTTGGGATAGTTTGTTATATATTACAGCCTCGCCACTATTTGAACCAGAAAATATTCGCCATTTCTTAGAATCCCAGTTCGGTTTTGATTCCATTACTTTGCCGCTTGCTATCAGTTTTTATTCGTTTCAAATGATTGCGTATTCGGTGGACGTAAAACGAGGAGACGCAAAGGAAAACCCGAATTTTTTAAAATTTGCTTTGTTTATATTCTTTTTTCCGCAGTTGGTGGCAGGTCCCATCGTTCGACACGGCGAGTTCTTTTATCAACTGGACCAATGGAAGGCAAACAAACACCAGTTATTTGAAGGTGTATATTTGGTTTTTTTAGGACTCTTAAAAAAGGTAGTTGTAGCAGATAATGTTTCTCAAGTCATCGATCCAGTATTTTTTAATCCCAATGGGTATGACGGAGTTTCCAATGCGCTCGCGTTATTTGGTTTTTCGGCGAGAGTTTATTGCGATTTTTCTGGGTATACGGATTTAGCTCGCGGCCTTGGAAAGTTACTTGGTATCGATCTTCCAGAGAACTTTAAAGCACCTTTTCTTTCCAAATCAGTGAGTGAAACGTGGGTTCGGTGGCATATGACGCTTGCAAGTTGGATTAGAGACTATATTTACATTCCTCTCGGCGGTTCGAGGGTATCTGAAATTAGATCTTATTTTAATTTGCTTTTAACGTTTTCTCTTGCAGGAATTTGGCACGGAGCAAACGTTACCTTTTTTCTATGGGGCTTTAGCCAAGGTATCTTTCTGAGCATTGAAAGAAAATGGCAATTGTATCAAAAAGCCAAGGGGGTGGATCTGAGTCTGCCTTTACCTTGGTATCGCTATCTATTCGGAATCATCTATGCATTCTCGATATTTAGTCTTACTACCGCTTTTTTTAATGGTAGTAATGTCGGAATATCCATATCTATGTTAACACATACATTCTTGGGTAATTCTGGAATGAGAGTTCCTAAATTAGAACTATTATTTTATTCTATCTTGTTAACCTTTCTTTTCAATTATCTTCAATTAAAAGAAACTTTTCCGAGAAAGCAATGGTCTACGCTCAAAAGTTTTAGTTTTTTACTATGTTTTGGATTCTTTACCTTTGTTCTGTTGGGTTATCTTGCGCCAGGAGGAACTGAGTTTATTTACTTCCAGTTTTAACATTATGAATGAAAATTCAAAAATTATAATTTTATATCCGTTGCTCTTATGTTTGATTTTGTTTTTAGTGGATAAACTTTTTTTTCTTCCCATCGTAGTAGAGAATACACACAGTTGGAAAAAAATTGAACGTTCGTTTTATGATCTAAAAGAGGATTTATTTGAGGTGATGCTTGAAAACCATCAAAAGAATCCTGATCGGAAAATAGGGGTGATTTTAGGTAGTTCTAGATCCGGTGAGTTTGATACAAAGGGCATCAAAGAACTTTTAAAAAATACAGATACCTATAATTTTGCTGCTCCTTTTGGACCTATTTCTTTCCAATATTATTGGATGGAAAAGATAATCGCCAAAGAACTTCCGATTTCCTATTTTATGGTGGAGATTGATCCACTATTATTTACAAAATCAGCAATTACTTATTCCTTGAATGGTTCGTATGATTGGAGATTTGTATTAAACAATACAGATTACTATCGTGAAAATTCAATTAATGTATGGGAGAACGAATCTATCGGTTTTTCTGTCGATGAATCGGAAACGTTTTTCCTAAAAAAACTTTTTGCACTTTATAAATATCCAATTGATCCAGGAGCCATAAAAGCCAATAACCAAGAGTTAGAAGTGGGTTTTTTTCCAGGTATCAGTACAGGAATCACGGGAAAAGACCATAAAAGGGAATTTTTAGAAAAGATCAAGGTGGCCAATCGCCAGTTACTGGGAGCTATGCCCAACGAAATCAAATTCGCGAATGCAGATTTCTTTTTAGAGAAGGATGCTGAAAATATTTATTTAACTCATATGAATCCATATCGGATTTCTATTACCCAAATTTCTTTTTTTAAGCGTATGTTGACTCTTATGAAGGGCAGGAATATTCCTGTAATTTTTTATTACCCTGTGGTAGCGCCAGCCTTAAAAGTTAGAATGGAGAGAGATGGGATCTTAAGCGAATTTCAATCCAAAACAATGAATTTGATCTCTGAAACATCCCGACAAGACAAAACACAATTTTATGTGATAGATCCTAGCACCTCAAAAGATTGGACTTGTAAAGATTTTGTAGATGCTCTTCACCTAAGTGGTGCTTGTTTTCCCAATCTACTACCGATTCTTTTTCCTGCGTCCTTAAGAAATTAAAGGTTTTCTAATTTCTTTTTGCGTAGTTTTAACGCTGGTATTTGGACGAGATTTCGGAAAAATATATAACCGATACAGGCAAAAATAACATAGGCAGGTACCAATATATTTTTCATTTTCAAAAAATAAAGAATCTTCTGGTGGAGATGCCCACTTAGAAGTGTTAGTAATAATATGATGCCAGAATAAAGAAAGAGAGAAAAGATTAAGTAAAGAGTAGTCGTTTTTAACATCCATAAGGTAGATCCAAGATCTTCTTTAAAGAATTGGAATTCGGAATAAATTTCTTGGTAAGTTTTCTGATGATTGTGTCTGTATACCTCGTAGGCTTGCTCTATGTCCTCGTCCTTTGGTTTTCCATCTAACAAAACAAATTCAAAGTCCAAAGTCTCATCATATTTTTTTCTTAATTCTAAGTCAGACAATATGGCGAACGCATTTCGCAGTTCGATCAATTTTAATTCTGCTTCCCTGGGTGCATGTTTCGAGAGAGACTCCCAGAACATTTTCAGCTCTCCAAACTGCGAATGGATCTGGGAAACAGTAGATGTGCGTTTCACACCTAATATTTCGTAAAGAGTTTCTTTTCTGACCAATGCCATAGCTATTTACCAGAGAATGAAATGAGATGATCTTTGCTTTACAACTTCAATTTTCTAAAAATGATAGAAATATGAACCCTTCTGCCTTGAATTCAGATCCCCCCACTTTAGAAGGAGGGATTGACCTTGGAAAAGTTTTCGTAGAAACTTATGGCTGCCAGATGAATGAGTATGATTCTGGTATTGTTCGCGAACTTTTTAGAAAAGAAAATTATCAAAACGCAACTTCAATCGAAGAATCGGACATCATTTTTTTAAATACCTGTGCCGTCAGAGAAAATGCCCATGCAAAGATCTATGGACGATTGCAATCCCTAGGATATCTTAAAAAGAAAAATCCTAAACTTGTCATTGGTGTTTTGGGATGCATGGCACAAAATTTAGGGGAAGATCTTTTTAACCAAGAATTGCCCTTGGACCTAATTGTTGGACCGGACAATTATCGGTCCCTACCAGAACTCATTAAAAAAATACGTGAGGGAGAACGAGACGTCCAATTGACAAGGCTCTCAAAAACAGAAACTTACGACGAATTGGAACCGCGTGTTGTCAATGGCGTTCAGGCCTTCGTGACAATTATGAGAGGATGTAATAATTTCTGTACCTTTTGTGTTGTTCCTTATACGCGAGGTCGAGAAAGAAGCAGAGAACCCATTTCCATCATTCACGAAATCAAACAATTGGAGGGACTAGGCGTCAAACAAGTCACTCTGCTCGGTCAAAATGTGAATAGTTACGAATACGAATCCTCGGATTTTTCGAGACTGGTACAATCTATATTAAAAGATACGACTATATCGAGAATTCGATTTACATCACCACATCCAAAGGACTTTCCTGTTCATCTTCTGGACCTTATGGCATCCGAGGATCGTTTTTCTTCTCAAATCCATCTTCCTCTGCAAGCAGGCAATGATAAAGTTTTACGAGATATGAAAAGAAGTTATACAAAACAAGAATACTTGGATCTAGTAAGGTTAATAAAATCAAAAATTCCTGATGTAGGTATTACCACAGATATCATAGTGGGATTTCCAGGAGAAACTAACGAAGAATTCGAGGAAACACTTGAGGTGGTCAAGGAAGTCGGATATGACATGGCATACATGTTTAAATATTCCGAACGAGAAGGGACAATCGCCAAACGAAAATTTGTGGATGATGTCCCAGAAGAGGAAAAATCCGCTCGATTGATAAAATTAGTAGACTTACAAAGCTCTATTTCTCTTACAAAGAACCAGGAAAAAATTGGAAAAGTATTCGAGGTTTTGATTGAAAACACTTCCAAAAAAAGCAAACTTGAGTTATGCGGAAGATCCCAATGCGGACGTATGATTGTTTTTCCAATTCCGGATGGATCGAGCTCCGACTTAAATGACTGGATTGGAAAAACTGTAAATGTTAAGATCGAAACTGTTACAAGTGCCACATTAAGAGGTCATAACGTCAGTGAGTGAGGAAAAAAAAGTTGACCTTCGAACGGTTCGCGTTTTTTCGAAGGATGATTTACCTCCTGATTTTATCGTCGATACAGACCGCGGAGGAGGAATTCTCAAACGATTCAAACCTCCGATTCTTAGAGTTTATATTCTAAAGGAGATTCTCAGTCCTTTTCTCGTTGCTCTTTCGTTTTTTACAATGATCTACATGGCAGTCGCCATACAAAAAATGATTGGCCTTTTTGTTGGTAAGGGAATCGATTTTTTCAGACTTCTAGATTATATGGGATATGTATTTGGAAATACGTTGCCCATGACAATTCCTATGGCATGTTTGATGTCCGGAATTATGGCTGCGGGACGTCTTTCTGGCGATTCAGAGATTACGGCAATGAGAGCCTCTGGTGTATCATTTCCATACATATATTCTAATTTTCTAATTTTTGGTTTTTTGATGACAATGATAGTTGCGTATTTGAATTTCTATTTGGGACCAGAAAATACGCGTAAAATGAAAGAATTTGACAACTGGATTGCGACTTACAATCCACTTCTTGCGATTCAACCAGGTCAATTTTCAGGTGATAAAACCCAGGATCTTTTCGCTGAAAAGGGTCGAACTTTGTACTCAGGCGGGGTGGATAAAGACGGAAATTTAAGTAAGGTACAAATTCGAGAATGGCAAATTTCAGCAAGTGGAACCGATTATATCATCTTAAACAATTTGATGGTACCAATGGGAGGATCAAAAGTCATACAAATCATCAATGCAAACGAAGGATTGCTCGTTGAGAAAAAAAATGCCAAAGGTGAATACGAAAAGTCAATCCGCTTAAAAAAAGGTTTTGTCATCGAATGGAATTCCGAAACAGACGGAGTGAGTGTTACCAATTTTTTAAACGGTGAGATGGATTATAACGTTCCAACCAAAAAGGAAACAAAAACTTTAGGAATCAATGTGAAACCCGATACGTTTTCATTGCCTATGTTATTACAAATCCGCGGAGCCTTAGAAAGTGAGGGTCTAGAAAAAATCCCAGGACTCGAAATGCTCAATGAGATGGGATTATCGATCAAAGGCATTAATGGATTAAATGAAATTGTAGATAAACTTAAAATTGAAATGTTGACAGGTGCACAAGGAGGTGGTGCGAACCAAGAAGATTTGACGCAAAAATTTGCCGTATATTCTCAGTTAAATGAGTTGTTAAATGAATCCAAAAAAACCCTCACTGCATTTAACATAGAGGTGCACAAACGATTTGCTACACCACTTTCTTGTCAGATATTTTTCTTTTTATCTTTCCCACTTGGTTTAGTTGTGAAAAGGTCAGGCAAGGGAATGAGTTTCACACTCGCCGTAGTGTTTCTTTTGGTATACTATCTATTCTTTATTTTTGGGACAGGGATTTCGTATAAAGCGAACGTTCCCGATTGGCTCGGTCCTTGGTCTGCCAACATTGTCATCTCTCTGATTTCGGCTTATATCATGATCACTCGGACGGATGCGAAATTGCCTGAGTCGTTCCGGAGTAAACTTGGATTCTACTTCCGTGCAAAAGACAAATGGGAGGATTTGATAGAAAACTTAAAAAATCGACTTCGAAGGACAAAATAGGGCAAATTTTGCTGGAAAATTCTCTCAGAAACCAGTTCTTTATATTGTAGAGCTCGGAGCAAAATAATTGAAAACTTCTCTTATTTGGAATGTATCGGATAACCGCCCATTTCCTTTGGATTTGTGGAAACACCCAAAGATCAAAATTCAAGTCAATCAGATGAATCTTTCTGATATTTCTAAAATCAGTTTCAGTGAAAATGAATTCAATTTTCTTTTCTTGCAAGTGAGCGGAAAGGACTGGGAAAATGTTCGTTCTGTCCTGAAAAAAGATTTTGACTCTCAGCCTTACCTTTCCTTAATCATCGTTCATTCCGCTGATGCCTCCGAAACTATCTATGAAGAAGTTAAGGGACATGCAAAGTATCTGATCCTTCAAAATCCACTCCATACAAGAGAACTTCGAATTATTTTAGACCGTTGTATCCAAACAGAATTTTATAAATCGGCTGTTCACGATATCGGGACGAGTTGTTTAGAGAATGTTGGTTTTTTCGAAGGAGTTTTTTCTTTGGCTCACAAAGAATATGAAGAATCAAAAAAGGAAAACGCAGCCTTAAAGTCGATTCTCGATTACGAAGAACAAGTGAAAAAATCTCAGGCAGGCATCAATCATGCGATGGAAAAGGTAACGGATCTAAAAAATCAAGAACTCATCGAACTTCACGAAAGAGTGAAAGCCGGGCAACAACTAGATGAACTTCGAGAAATTGAATTAAAACAAGCCATCGAATTACAAAAAGCAACCGAGCAAGTGTTAAACTATTCCCGTATCGAAGAAATGAACATGGAGAAAATACTAAAAGCTCATGACAGATTATTTGACTATACAGAACAAGAAATCAAGGATCTGATTGCAGAAAATGAGTCACTTAAGAAAAAATTGGGTATCATCAAGTAGGCTAGATATCCTTTCCTACTTTTTCTTCAATTGCTGAATATTCTTTTGATTCTCTGCCATAGTGAAGTTCAGCAAACCTTAACAAATGCCGCTTCTTGGCTTCCTTCCATTCTTCAGCCATAGAACTGTTTTTTCCCTTCCAAGCAGCCCCTTCTAGCTTTTCGTAAGCGAGTGCGAGTAATCGATGAGGCTCGGCTTCTTTTTCATGTTTGGCGGAAAGAGAAACATATCTCTCTAAAAAGTCGGCACTTTGCATATAATTCTTATAGGCATCTTGGTGTTTGATGTATTCTCGAAATAAACCAGCTTTCAAATCGAGATAGGGGTCACTCGCTTTCACTTTAGGATTTTCAATCTTATCGAGAAGAGACATCCCCTTGATTAAACGAAGGTTCGCTTGGTTGCGCGCATCTAGGATTTGTCTCTGGAAATTTTTTTCTAGTGCATCGGAACGTGATTTTTTTTGCCATTCGTATCGATCTTCATAATATACTACTTTTTTGGCATCCTCACGTTTTTTCTCGATTTTTTTCATTGTTTGATCGAAAGATTCAATGGCGATAGAATACTCCTTATTTGCTTCTTTCCAACGTTTTTGAGAGGTAGATTCATCTATGAGGTCTAAAATTTCAATTTCTTTGAACCGCTCTGGCCCATCTCCCCATAAGGAACCCTTTTCAGGGGTGGTCGGTAAAATTTGTTCTACTTTGGTGGATTCAGCAGAGATTGCGAAATTACTACCTAGTAAAAATAGAGAGACTAACAATTTTTTTATGAAAAACATCAACCAATCCTTGGTTCTTTTATTAAACTTTCCTTGTATCTAGGAACTTGGCAAGAACTATCAAACTATGACACTGATCCAAAGAAGAATGGAAGTCGTGAAAAATATCGTCTTGATTGCTCACGACAATCGCAAAGAGGACCTATTAGATTGGGTTCATTTCAATAAAGGGACACTTGGAAAACACCATTTGTCTGCAACAGGAACCACGGGAAAACTCATCCAAGAAAAAACGCAACTACCTGTATTTCGTTTCATCTCCGGTCCGCTTGGTGGCGACCAACAGATTGGTTCCAAGATTGTGGAAAACGGAATTGATTTTATGGTTTTCTTTTGGGACCCTCTCAGTGCACATCCCCATGACCCAGACGTCAAAGCTTTGCTGAGAATTGCAGTCCTATACAATATCCCCATGGCTTGCAATCGTTCGAGTGCCGATTTTATGATCTCTTCTCCTTGGATGGAAAAAGAATACAATCGTCAATTAATCGATTATGGAAATCGAATAGCCACAAAACATTAGCTTTTGCTTGCAGCCCAGGAATTCTGCTGTAGATTTGTGCCTAGCCTGAAATTGTTTTTTTAGTATGGGCAAAAGGAACCAGCGAGTTACGGGCCAAAACCAAAATTGAACTTCGATCTCGTCAGTAAGGACACAACTATCCTCCGTTAAAGCCCTAAATTTATGTCGATGTTTAAAGATTTGAAAGGGACCTTCCATTTGCATGTCGGTAAACAAAACATTCCGTTCGTATTCGATATGTTTGGCGATCCATTTAACTTTTAATAGTGGAAAAACTGGAATTCGCATAATTGCTAATTCACCGATACTAAGGGATTTTGGACTGCTGATTACTTCGATTCCTTTAGAAAGACCAACTAGGATTCGAAACCCGTCAGGTCCTTCATGAAAAGAGAAAAGTCTCTCACGCGAAACAGAAAATTCAGATTGGCAAATGAAGTAAGTCATTATAATACTTAGATTGTTGTGTTCCAGCAAATCTTTCATTTTTTTCAGAAACGACAAACGATCACTCTTTCTTCGGAAGCACTTGATCGATTGGAGCAGGAAAGCCAAAAAAGAGGAATCAAGCTTCATTTAGAAGTGAAAATTCTCAGAGAGACTGGAGGGAGAGGGCAAATCCAAGTTGGATTTACAAAAGAGGAAGATCTTAGTAAGTATCATCCGATCTTTGGTCACTTAATTTCAGACGAAGACTTTCAATCCCTAGCAGGTGGGGAGATAACATACAGCAAAGAAGAGGGAAGGTACCAATACTATCCAAATGTAGACTTAGAATGGGAAGATACACCGCGAGAATTGATAAAAAGGATCAAGGCCAATCGGAGTTTTACAAAACAAAATCAAGTTTGGACTTCGGAAATGGGGACTAAATTTGAGCCTATACAATATATTTTAAAGAAAAAAGAAATTATTTCCTGTTATGCAAAAGGAAATAAATTACAAATAGAGTTTTTGAATTTTCCAATTCCAGAAAGTTTAATGGAAGATATTTCTGAATCCATTCTTATTTATTTTGCTTACCTGTATCCTCATCTTTGCGAATCGTCACATAATCGCCAGTAGCCAAGTCCTTCTCCCATCCTCGCATTTTTGGTCGTATTAAACTGATTTCGTTACCGATCTCGATTACTTCACCCTGCATAAGTTTACTGCCTTTTCTCTCGAAATTTACAGTTGTTTTTGCATTGAGTCCATCGATTTTTCCGAGAGAAACTAGAACCTCTGTCTCTTTGATTTTTAAAATTTTTCCTTCAACAGGTAGGATGGACTTCACTTTTTCGGCTATTCTTGCAGCAATGGTTGGCAAACTATCACGACCTTTTTGACTCGTTTTCCAGGATCCGATGTCTTTCGAGGTTTCGCGATCATAAAGGGAAATATCCAAATCAATTAAATCGTTTTGGTATTTATAGTTTCCATGTAACACATAACGAATTTTAGGCTTATTTAATCGATAGGTATCAAGATGATGTAAAGATTCGACTGAGAATGGAATTGTTTTTGAAAAAGGATGAAAGTTTGTTTCTTTGATCGCATTCTTAATGGAGATGTATTCTGCATCGGCAGGCAAACGCACGTTAAAAACATTTTTTAACTCGAACCTTAAAGCTCGAGCGAGTAATCTTCCAGCAGGATAATGTTCAGGAAATGGTAACCTGGACTCTAAATCAAATACATAAACTTCCGGATTAAAGGAGATTGGTTTATGAATAATTCCTTTCGGCTCAATTTGAAAAAAACCTTCTTTGTATTCAAGTGATTGTTTGAGAGTATGTATTGCGAATTCCAATTTGTTTTGTAATTTGAAATTAGTTGGATCCTCATCTCTCAACCTAATTAATAAGTTTATAAAATTTACTGCTTCGCCATTCAAATCATAAAGATCGATTAACTCTCTTCTAACATTAAATGGAGTAAGTTCTCGAGCACGTAATATATGGAATTTGGCGCTTTTAAAATACAAAGAATGTTTTTCTGCTAGGTATCTTTCTTTTCTATATTCACCCAATTCTCTCCTCATCTTTGACTCTTCTTTTAAGTTTTTTAAAGCAAATTCTTCTGCTTCAAATCGACCAATTTCATCCAGATCATCTAATTGTATCGCACGACGAAAGTGAAACTCACTAAAATCATTTCTGTTTAATTCTTCTCCGATGCTTGCTTCCAAAGAATGATAGTATTTGTTTTCAGGGAATTCTCGAGCTAATTCATATATAATTCTAAATGCTCGTTCCAATGGATCCTTATTCATTGAACCTGACTTATAGGCTTCAATCATTTTCAGATGTACTAAAAGCAATCGGGATTTTTCATGTCGAGAATCTAAATTTAGTGAATTCTGGATATTATCTTCTGCATCCTTAATACTTAGTATTAGGTTTCCAACATGAAAGTAGTTCTTATAAAGATTGAGTTTTGCTAATAAATAAAATCCTGTGGGATCACTTGGAGTTTGTGATATGTAACGCGTGAGACTCTCTTCTGCTTCCTTCCATTTACTGATTCCGAGATAGAGTTCCGCTAACATTTTTTCAACATCGGCTGGGTGATTCAACTTATCGCTTAACGAAGCTAGTTTATGAATAGCTAATTCTTTTTTCCCAATAGCCTGAAGATACCTTGCTTGCAGAATTCGAAGTCCAGTATGATTGGGAAATTCATCAAGAAGTGGATCAATTCGATCTGGAATGGGAGTGAGATCGTTAACTAGAATATTTATCTCTGAAATACCGATAACTGCTTCAAAATTTTTTGGATCTCTATTTAAAACTTCGGTATAAGCTCGCTTGGAGTCATTAAAAGAACCCAATACTTTTGAGCAGTGTGCATAACCCAATTTAGAATCTATCGAATTTGGATTTAATTTAAGGGCATTCTGGAAATTGATGATGGCTTTTTTACAATCACCTGAGGAAAGTTTCTCCTTTCCCGAGCTCAACTCCTCTAAAGCAGTCTGAGAAAAGAGTATCACTGGCAATAGGATGAAAAGATATGAAAATTTATTGAGTCGGAACAAAGTAACCTGCCTCATCTTTTCCTTTTACGCCTCGGTGTTCAACGTCAATAACTAAACTGATATATCTATCTATGAGTTCTGGATTGATGTCTGATTTATAAGATAAGATATACCTCTGATCAAGCTGGGATCTTATCGTTTGATATAGATTTCTCTCTTCTCCTTCCCCATCTAGTACAATGTATTTTCCGTTCGATGGTTCAGTTAGATCTGACCAAAAACGTTTTGTAGAGCCTTTGGATGAAGTCGACAATACGTAAATCGGTATAGAATGTGCCTTCGCATATTCGACAATTCTTGTTTTAGAATATTGAAGAAAGCCGCTATCACTTGGATCAGAGGTCACGAGAAAAACTAAAGCTCGTGGTCCAATATTCTGGGAGAGTTTTGCTAACGCTGACATCGCAGCTTTACCAAAATTATATTTATCTTCTTTTTTCGAATCTCTAATTTTTGCCAATACTTCCAATTTTGACTGGGTTTTCGGAAGGATAAGACTTGTATCCTTACCTGCTCTGTACAGTGCCAGATCGTCCCATTCATTGAACGATTTAAAAAATGGATTTAAAGAATCGCTGATGAGTGTATTTGCCTTAGCTAAGTTTTCACTATTTTCATAGATGAGGGCAATATTCATTTTCTGATTTATTTTTTCTTTTTTAGCTAGGGAGAAGAGTGGCGTCATGTTGTCATTTTCGTACACTCGAAACGCAAGTCGATCCACACCAATGATTTCTTTTCCCGATCGGTTTCGTAACCGAGTATATATATGTATATTTGGAAAATCGGACGTATCAATTGTTTCAATACGTAAATCCAGTCCAGCTACCATACTATTTTTTTGAGTAAACACATCTACTCGGTGCCGTGCATAATCCAATGCATAAAAAGTACCGGTGGAATCAATATTAATTGCGAATGGTCGAGTGAGTACCCTATATACGCCTTGTTTGTCTCTAAATCTGGGAAGAAGTTTCCAATCCCCCATTTCAAGCGAGTAGGACCAAATGCCAGTTAATTCATCTGTTAAATAAATTTCGTTTTCCAAAATCCGAATGTTTCGGGGTTTTTTCCAATCCGTTTTGGTGATCTGACTGATAACATTTCCATCCGTATCAAAAACTAAAACACGAACATTATCTTTGTCTACGACATAGATTTGATTTTTATAATAAAATAATCCAGCTGGATTTTTTAGCAGGTTTAATTCATTCCCTGAAAATTGGATTTCAAAAAGGCCAGATGAATTAAATTTTTGGATTCGATTGTTCCCAGAATCACTGATATAAAAGTTTCCCAGTTCATCAAAACTAATGCCTGCCGGCCCATGAAATTTTCCAGGTTCATTTCCTGAACCACCTATAGTCTGTAATATTTTACCATTTAAATCAAAAATAAAAATTTCATCACGACCAAAATCGACCGCATAAATCTTTTCTTTGAAATAACCAAGAGCGACAGGTTTTTCTAATTTTTTTGTAAAACTACCTTTCCAATTTGATAATGGCTCGCCGTTTGCATTAAATTTAATTATATTCGAGGTTCCAAAACCAGCAATGTAGTAGTGGCCTTCCAAATCAAAAGCAATATCTACTGGATTACGAAATCGATTGCTCCGGAAACTATCTCCCTCTAGTGTTTTGAAATAGATTCTCTCTAGGGTGGAGCTTCCTCCCGCAATGGCAAGTCGCAGGATTTCTATCTTGTTTTGAATGAGTAAATCGTTCTTTTTTTGAGAAGAAAGAATCTCAAGCTCTTCTAACGCCTGTTCCCATTCACCTAACAAAAAATAATTGTTTGCGAGCTCCAAACGGGCAAGAGCAAAATCTTTTTTTAATGAAATAGCTTTCTGGAAGCGATCTTTGGCGGCAGAATATTGTTTAAGATTTTTGTAGGTCAATCCTCGTTTGAATTCTTCCCGCGCGGCTTCTTCCCCAAGGGTAAAATTGGGATATTCCACGGAGACGATTTGTGTTGTCGTTATGAATATTAGGAAGATGATAGTTCGTCTCAAAACAGGTTCCCCCTTCCTATCTAATGGGACATAATTTAGAAGTCAATCCAGATCTAGAGAAAACCGTCCAAATCTTACGCTTCTCCTCTTTCTTGTCGACAGAATCGACTTTTAACCCAAGATGGAAATGCCCTTATGTCCCCTGAATTGATAGAAAAAGAAGTTAAAAGAAGAAGAACGTTTGCCATCATTGCCCACCCAGATGCGGGGAAAACCACGCTCACCGAAAAGTTACTTCTTTATGGTGGAGCCATTCAATTGGCAGGTGCAGTTAAGGCCAGAAAACAGGGAAAATCTGCGACTTCCGATTGGATGGCTATGGAAAAAGAGCGGGGGATCTCGATTACCTCTGCGGCTTTGCAATTTGAATACAAGGATGCGATTTTAAATTTACTCGATACTCCGGGGCACGAAGATTTTTCTGAAGATACCTATCGAACGCTCATGGCGGCAGATACGGCTGTGATGGTGTTGGATGCGGGAAAGGGTGTGGAACCACAGACTGTCAAATTGTTCCGAGTTTGCAGGGACCGAGGAATTCCGATCATCACTTTTATCAATAAAATGGATCGGCCTACAAAAGATTTATATGCTTTGTTAGACGAAATTGAAAAAGTACTTGGGATCAAAGCAGTACCAGATGTTTGGCCGTTAGGTACTGGCTTTGATTTTAAAGGTGTTTATGATCTAAGAGACAAACAATTGTTTTTATTCGATCGAACGCCGGGTGGAAAACAAAAATCGGCGTTTCGTGTTTCCGGACCTAACGATCCGGAACTTGATGCGCAGTTTGATGCTGAGATACTAACAAGTTTTCGTGAACAAATTGATCTTGTCGAAAATGGGATTGGACCTGTTGATCTGACAGCTTTTCTAGTAGGAAGGGAGACTCCTGTTTATTTTGGCTCTGCCGTAAATAATTTTGGGATAGAAATGTTCCTAAATAAGTTTTTGGCTCTTGCACCAGCACCAGACCATGTTCCCTTAAGAGACGGAAACTTACTCGATCCAGTAAATTCGCCTTTCAGTGCCTTTGTTTTTAAAGTGCAAGCAAACATGAATAAGGCGCACCGTGACAGAATAGCTTTTCTTCGAATTTGTTCAGGCGTTTTTGAAAGAGGACTGAATGTAAACCATAACAGACTGGACAAATCCGTAAAACTGTCTTCCTCTTTTGCTTTTTTTGGACAGGATAGAAACACGGTAGATTTGGCTTATCCAGGAGATATCATTGGTTTGGTAAATCCGGGTACTTTTAAGATTGGTGATATACTTTCTAACGGAGTTGCTCCCTTGCTTCGTCCTCTACCTAGTTTTGCACCTGAACTATTTGCAACCATCTCCTGCAAAGATACTCTCCAGTTAAAATCGTTTAAGAAAGGATTAGATCAATTGGCAGAGGAAGGTATTTTGCACTTATTTACTTCAAGATCAATCGGTGGCGGTGTCCCTATCATTGGTGCTATGGGGAAACTACAATTCGAAGTATTCCAGAGGAGATTAAAAGATGAGTACAGTGCTGAAACGAATTTGCATATTTTGCCCTATAGTGTTTCCCGCTGGATAACATCGGAAGATATCTCTAAGGTACCGAGTAGTGCGAATCTTGTAGAAGATATGTTTGGGAATGCTTCCTTACTCTTTGATACAGAATGGGATATGAACTATTTCCAAAAAAACAATGAAGAGATTGAATTACTATCAGCACCACCAATTGTCAATTAGCTAATTTCAATCCCTATCCAAGTAATATCGTCCGGGTAAGAAGCTCCCTGGGCATGGGATTTAATAAGTTCCATTAAAGTTTCTTTTATCTCTGAAATCGAATTTGATTTAGATTCTTTAAAAAAAGAACTAATTCATCATAATCTATCTCTTCATGACGATTGTTTCTAACATCCGCTAGACCATCAGTAAATAAAAAATATCGATCGCCAGAATGAATTTCCCATTCTAATATTTTCGCTTGAAAACTTGGTAAAATTCCAAGCATAGGATTTAATCGTTCTGAAATTTTCGTTACACCTTCATGGTTTATGTGGACTACACCTGGATGACCAGCATTGCCATAATAGATTTTTGAGATTTCGAAATCAAAAAGTAAAAAATGAAATGGCACATAAGAGTATGAATCAGGTAAATTTCCCCGAACTCCTGTATTCATTTTTTGTAATATTTCAGCCGGATTCGTAGTTTCCTTTACGATCTGATGGAACAAAACTCGCACAACCGTCATCATCATGGCGGCTTGGACACCGTGACCAACAATATCACCTAAAACAAAAATGTATCTGTTGTTTCCTAGATCTAAAAAATCATAATAATCTCCCCCTACATGTAGGAGTGGTAAATAAGTGTAATCATATTCGATTCCCGGAATCAAAATTTTGGAACTGGGAAGATACTTCTTTTGTAAGTTTTTGGCATAAACCATCTCTTTCTCGAATTCTAATTTTTTATTCGTAATGTCTTGAATCAAAATTAAAGTTCCTCGAGGTGTTGTCTGATTGTTCTCTAAGAACCATAGGTGGAAAGCGATTTCAAGGTAAACTACCTCTCCATCCCGATTGATCGTTTCCCACTCTTCAATGCGTGTATTAGCATATATTACTTCAGCCTTGGACACCTGTTTCAAAAACGATTTGGCCTCTAAGTTAATTCGATTATAAACACTCGTTCCGTTAAAAAATAATGAGGATATTGAAATTTTTGATTCTAAGATTGGATTACTGAGTAATTCTTTTCCTTCAGCATCATACAATAAAGCGGCATGCGGAAACTCTCTAAATATTATATTTAACTTTCGTTTGTCCTCCATTTCGCGTCCAGAAATCCAAGCAGATAAGATTAGCGTGATGAAAAATAAAATGATAAGGAATAAGATGTTACGTATCAGCTTTAAGCGAATAGGTTCTAACATGATTTCTTTGGGACTAACAACAAACAGTTGAAAAGGTAAACCGTACATAGGAAAGCTCGAGAGAAAATAATCGCTCCTCTCTACTTCAACATCTCTGATTTTTGGCAGCGATTGGTCTTCCGGGGGAAAGGAATGAATGATTTGGGACCAGCTGTTTGGAATTCGAAAACCCGTCTCAATTTGGCTTGAAATACCAAATTTCATATTTTTATTCATTAAAAAGATAGATTCATAAGGTTCGCTGAATGGCGAGTCTAGCAGGAAATCCTCCAAAAAATCTGCTGAATAGATCCAGATGGAGCCTGCTTCATAGAGTAAGATCCAGTTTTTAGGAGTATTTTGGTAATCGCACGGAAAAAAGTAAGTATGCTGAGTTTTGATATCGGCAAACTCCTGTTGGATCCGGATGCATTTACGAAAGGTCTGATTGTCATCGAGTGCGATTAGATCTCCTTTCCAGAAATGCGTTTTTTCTTTTGTTTGTGTCAATAGTTGATCTCGAATATGATTTTCTAAATCAATAGACATTAACTGAACACGCGTTATCTGAAATCGATAATTCCAATCAAGGGTGTCATGATAGTCTTGGTACAAGAAAAATGTGACAAACAAAGCGAAAGGAAAAATAATAAAAAATAATAGGGATAAAAAAAGTTTAAGAAAAGAAAAGGTGCGAAATATTTCAAAATAAGATTGGAAGCTGGAAACAATCCGAGTTCGGAAGGCTTTAGTTCCCATTTACTATCGATAAATGGATTTCTTTTATGTTTTGGGATTCAGAATTTCCTATTTTGTCTCTTGCAAAATATTCAAAAAAGATCTTTTCTTTACAATTCGGTACTTGTATGTCCTTCAAACGCAATGACTGTGAAAAAATAATCCATTCCGAGCGTAAAGGCAATTCGCAACCGACCCGATAAAAAATCCTATCGACACCGGAGCCGCTGTCGTAAGCTAACAAATTTAGGTTAAAATCACCAGGAACAAAGAGGAAGTGAGGGTGAACGAATTGTTCAGAAGCAAAAGATATTGCGCTAACGGGTGGAGTGGAGTCACTAAAAAATGTAATTTGTTTTACTCCTTCTTTATTTCCTAGAACATCGATTCCATAGTATTCCAGTTTGTATTCTCCATCTTCGGGAATTTGTATATCCTCTTCGTTCCATTTTTGCCAATTCATTTTTCCAAATCGGTAAAAAATGGAAGATTGTTTTCCCATCTGATCTTTAAAGGAAAACAGTTTCGAAGCTAGAAAGAGATCTTCTTTGCCTGTCTCATTCCCAATTTTGATAAACAGATTACTGATTGGAGAAGGTCTAGGAACATCTAAAGTTTTTACAGAAGCCGCCTCCTTTTCCAAGGGGTATCTTTTGATCGGATAGAATTCCGTAAAATAGCCTCTTACATTCCAAAGAGCTATGGCCCGAACGCGGAAAAAATGGTAAGAAGGAGGTGCGACTAACACATTTCTACCAGGTTTCAATATTTTTTGAATCGGAAGTTCTACTGATTTTTTGTTCTCTACTTCCTTCCAAAATTCTATTTCGTATTCTTTGATTGTTGGATGCTCGGATTCTAAAAGAAGAGTCATTTTAAACTCTCCCGCTTCGTTTTCCAAAAAAGAGTTTTTTTCAGAAAAGAGACTCAGCGAACTCACAAAGATGAGAGAACTAACTAAGAGAAATGCTTTTTTCATGGAGCAATTTTCGGAGCTTGCGGAATGACAAAAGGAGTCAAAGGGGGTTTACCCTTTTCTACAAACGTAGCATATCCAGCATTTACTTCCACGGATACATTTTGTGCTGTTACCGTAACCATACCTTCGTAACAGGCAAGACTTGTATTATCTTTCTCATCGACTTCCGTTAAGAACTCGGTGCCTTTCACATCGGCTAGGGCAGCAGGCGTTCTTAGGATAAACATTTTTTTAAGGGTGGTCCCATTGCTTTTTGAGACGATAGCTTTGAGTCTACCTCTTCGTAAAAAAAATGTATCTGGTTCTGAATCAGTCTTAATTTTTTCAATTAGCACATGGCTGTTAGGTGATAATTCTAATTGTGACCCAGACACGAGTAACAATCCCATCAGAGAATCAGATTCTGTTTTAGCCTCATCCCGTAAGAACAAACCTTGACCGAGAGATGCCTGTGACCAAGAGCTATCCTTTTTCGAATGGAGAAAAACCGCTGTGTTTCCGCGTGTTTTTGCAATTTCAGCAATGGGTCTTTTGCCAAGACTTGCAGGTATCCAGAGTTTCATTCCAGGAAGGATGAGATTTGGATTGTCAATTTTGTTTGATTTCAGTAATTCCTTCCACTTTCTCGGATCATCTAAATAGGTTTTAGAAATCACCGATAAAGTTTGACCCTTTTCGACTGTGATGGTGATACCATCTTTTGTTTGAGAATCGGAGACTTCAGCAATCAGTGTGGTGCAAAAAAGCCAACACGAAAGCGTCAGGCAAAAAAGTCGAATGGTAGATCGATCCATCAGTATGAACTTTTTTGCCTGTTTCAAACGTTTACTTCAAGTTTTCAGCAACTAACTCAGCGATGTCTTTTACTTTGACAGAATCAATTTTTTCTGCCGCTTTGACACCGTCTGTAATCATCGTAATACAGAATGGACATGCAGTGGCAATCGTACTCGCACCTGTATCGAGAAGTTGACCAGTTCTTTTGCTATTCACTCGCATACTTTCTGGATTGGATTCGTCCACGTGTTCTTCCATCCAATACTGCGCACCACCAGCCCCACAGCAAAGACCTTTGGAATGGTGATCCACAGCTTCCTCTAATTTACCACCAGAAACTTTTTTTACTACGTCTCGTGGATTTTCATAGTTATTGTTATAACGTCCGATGTAACAAGAGTCATGGTAGGTGTACTTACCTTGTGATGCATCGTCGGCAACTTTTACATCAATCTTTCCTTCTTTGGAAAGTTGGTTGATGAATTCTGAGTGATGGACAACTTCAAAGTTCCCACCGAATTGTGGATATTCATTTTTGATTGTATTGTAACAGTGTGGGCAAGCAGTTACGATCTTTTTCACACCGTATCCGTTCATCGTATCAACATTTTGTTGTGCAAGTGTTTGGTAGAGATATTCATTTCCACCTCGCCTCGCAGAATCACCGGAACAACCTTCTTCGGTTCCGAGAATTCCAAAATTCACATCCGCTTTTTTCATGATTTTTACGAAGTCTTGTGAAATCTTTTTGTTTCTTTCATCAAAAGCACCTGCACATCCAACCCAATAGAGGATATCAATATTTTTGTCTTCGGATTCTCCGAGAACTTTTACATCCAAACCTTGTGCCCAATCAGCTCTAGTATGAGCACCCACACCCCATGGATTGGAATTGTTTTCCATATTGGTAAACGCTTTTTGAAGTTCACTGCTCATTTTTGATTCCGCGAGAACCAAATGGCGGCGCATTTCAATGATCGCATTTACTTGGTTGTTACCAACTGGACAGGCTTCTACGCATGCATAACAAGTAGTACATCCCCAAATGGATTCCTCACTTAGCCCCTCATGGGAATTAATGACTCCCGTATCGAGGGCAGCAACAGCTTCTGCCGCTTCCTCTCTCGTTTTACCCGCTCGTGCCGCATCCACAAGTGGCATTTTCTCTAAAAGTTGGTGTTTGAGTTCTACGATGATTGCTTTTGGATTTAACATCTTTCCTGTACGATTGGCAGGACATTCTACTTGGCATCTTCCGCATTCAATGCAAGACATTCCATCAAGTAAATTAGGCCAAGGAAAATCTTCCACTCGGTTGGAGCCCCAGACTGCATTTTCGTCTTCTAAATTGAGTTTTGATAGCTGACCTTTCGGAGTATCTGTCGCAAAAAAGTAGTTAATTGGTGCGAATATTAAGTGAGCATGTTTTGAAGTAGGAACATACAACATAAAAGAGAATACGGTGATAATATGACCCCACCACATAATCTGGAATACGAGGTCGGCACTAGAATTAGAGATGCCTATCATTTCCCATACTTTTCCGATAGATCCGTCGATGAGTCCTGCATGGACATAGTATGTCGCAGCTACCGTTTTAGCGCCATTGCCAAGTAGAGTAGTAACCATGAGCGTTCCAATCATGCTGATGACCACGGCTGAAGCAGGAGAATGTACATCTAAACCTTTTGCTTTTTTGATCCATCGTCTCCAAGCAAAAAAACCGAGACCAGTTAACACAAGCAAGGAAACATAGTTTACTATTTGCTCATAAACATGATTGGCAACCTCTCCGAAAAGAAAATCAGGAAGCATAAAGCGGTAAGGATCTTCCATCGCATAACCAAAAACACCTGCAATCATTTGGCTAGTCGTATGAATGGTATAAACTAAAAAGCCGTAAAAAATAAAAGCATGCATGATGCCACGAAGTGGTTCTCTGAAATTTTTCTTCTGTAGGATGACATTTTCAAGAAAACTCTTTAAACGAAAAGGTAGGTTTAAATTTTTCTTTGCGTCTTCATTGAAGAAAGCCGGTCTTCCTTGGAAGATCAACCGTAAACGGTAAATGATCGCGCGCACGAAAACGACGTTTGCGGCGATAAAGAATGCTGTGAATAGTAGGTGAAAGAGAATTCTTCCGATATCCATTTATATTTTGCCCTTAAGGTGTTGGTATTTCCTAGCTTTTTCTGAGAAAAATGAATGTCCAGGAAAATTCACTTTTTAAAATGAGAAGAGAGTGATTTCCCTAGTCAAAGAAAGGTAACCAAATGATTCCCAGCCAATTTCAATTTTCTACCGACCTCAGATCAGATGCGATTTTGCTCCAAGCCATTGCCGGGAAAAGAATTTCTAGCGAGGAAGCACTGCTTCTTTATGAACAAGCCGATTTCCTGAAAATTCAAATGGTGGCTAGGTATCTCCGAGAAAAAGTAAGGCCCGCAAAGGAAGCGAGTTATACCATGTTTCGGGTCGTAAATTATACGAATTATTGCAATGTAGAGTGCAACTTCTGTTCCTTTATGGATGAAATAGGCAATGGAAAAGGTTATGTTCTCACGCTAGATCAAATTTTAGAAAAGATGGAATATGCCGTCCAGGTGGGGGCAGACCAGCTTTTTTTGCAGGGTGGAGTCAATCCAGACCTACCTTACCAATACTATACGGATGTCATTTCCGGTGTCAAAAAAAGATTTCCCAAGATGCACATTCGTGCCTTTTCCCCCGTAGAAATTATCAACCTCGAAACGATTACCAAGAGGCCACTCCGAGACGTGCTCCTAGAATTAAAATCAATTGGGCTAGATTCCGTTCCGGGTGCAGGGGCCGAAATTTTAACAGAACGTATGCGTGCGATCATTTCTCCCAAAAAAGCAAGTGTTTCTGAATGGGTGCGGGCTATGGAAACATGTCATGAAGTCGGGCTTTTGGGTTCGGCAAACGTCGTATTCGGTTCTGAGGAATCGAAAGAGGAAGTCATAGAACATTTGCAAGTGATTCGAGACCTGCAGGACCGAACGGGGGGATTTCTTTCTTTTATTCCTTGGACCTTTCAGCCACAAACCAAACGTTTTAAAATGAGAGTTGTTCCCACCCATGAGTACCTAAAAGTTTTAGGCATCTGTCGAATTTTTTTAGACAACATCAAACACATAGAAACTTCAGTGATGGTTCTTGGAAAAGGCGTTGGTCAATTGGCACTGCTCAGTGGAGCAGATGATATATCCTCGGTTGTGATTGAAGAAAACGTTTTAAGATCCTACGGTCTAAAAACGGAAAAAGAAGCGCAGAAATTTCTTTCCGATGGTGGTTTTCATCCTGTCCGGCGCGACTTGTTTTACAAAGAAGAAGAAACACTCATCCAAATTTAAATTATAAATGTTTTGCCGAGGATGCCACTGGAGGTAGGATCGTGATTCGATTTCTGCCGGCATTTTTGGAAGCATACAATGCTGTATCAATTCGATGGTATAATTCATCAAACGTTGGGTCTTCCTCTGCACCGAACATAGTCGCTCCGATGGAAACTGTGATCTGAATGGTTTCGCCAGGTTGGTTATAGACTGGGATGCGGAGAATTTCTATCTTCTCCCGTATGCTCTCCGTTAATGTTTCTAATCCACCTTTATCAACAGGCGATGCAAGAATACAAAATTCATCTCCACCAATGCGTGTAGCAATGTCGGTGGACCGAACTCTCGATTTTAATGTTTTCCCAAAGGCTTGTATAGCGAGGTCACCTTGTTTATGCCCATATTTATCATTGATCGTTTTTAGATGATCTAAATCTAATATTACAAGACCGATTGAGAATTCTTCGCGTTTTGATCTTTTTTTGTAAAGGTCAAACTGTTCCAAAAGATGACGGCGGTTGAAAAGGTCAGTCATGGAATCAATCCGTGAGAGATCGTGTATCTTTTGATTGATTCTGAGTAACTTCCCGACGGTGATGCGCAGTCGAATTTTTGCCCGGTATTCTTCAAATCTCCAATAATTAATTAACAAATTCGCAGTGAATCCCATCCCCAATAAAAAAGTGATGATGAGGATATCTTGGTAAAAGGCGTAACGATCAAAACCAAGGGTTTCAGAAAAATTGAGATGAAGAGGAATGAAGATAAACAAATATAAAATGGAAAGTAATAAAATTCGGATTGGTTCGATCCAAAGAATGATCGCTGAACTAGCGATAACAATCGCTGAACCAAAAAGATAGTAAGAATGATTCGGTTTGTCATACACCATCATCGGTATGTAGATAAGTATAAGCGAAGTTACAAAAAAACCAGTGAAAGAAAAGATATGGCGTTCGAAAAAGCGAAAACGTTTTTTCGCAGACAGATACGCACTAAAACATATGACGAGCGCAGAAATGCGAAAGAAGGCAATCCAAAAACTTGCTTCCTTGGTGCGGACAAGTGAATCTACAAAAAATAAAGAGACAACAGAAGTAAAGGCGCTGAGGACTCCGAAAATCATAACGGAGGAGCGGATATCCGAAAAATTGGTAGCGATAAAAGTCGGATGATAGGTTCGTAAAAAAAGTTTACGAACAATAAAATAGAATCTGCGAAATTTATATCTACTCATAAACTTAACTTCCTGCTAATCTAAGGGATGGAGAGGATTCGTGCAAGTAATATGACAATTTCAAAATAAAATGACTTTGCGTGGATTTCGAACAAGAACATCGGGAAGTGTCATACCATCTCCGCCCAGTGTGCGGAGTCTAGAACTACCTATGTAGAGGACAACACCTTTGATTCCAAAATTTCCAACGAAGCTATAACACAATTGGTCCAAACGATCCTTGAGGATTTCAGGACTTCCACCTATCTCTAATTCTTTTGAAAAGGAAATGTGTAAAATTCCCTCCTCTAATTTATAGTTTGTGTCAAATTTGAGTCGTCTTGGCAAAGAATTCAAAACGCCTTTGGATTTCTCCTCCAAATTTGGACCAATCGCCAATTGGTTTAAGATGAAATGGATTGGATCGCCGCCATTGAATTGTCGTGTAACTTTAACTAGCTGAGACTGACTATTTTTACCTTGTCCGTAAAATTTCAAAAAATAAATGGAAAGGTAACCAGCTTGGTCTTTGATTTGTTTCCCACTTTCAGGAAAACGATCCTCAGGAAGAGTAATTTCTGGAATCGAAAAACCATCATCTATGGACTGTTTTGTGGACTTAGTACTCGATTGAATGGCGACAGCATCTTCGAGGGCTTCCTCTTCCCAAGCGAGATCATCTTCCCATTCATTCGAACCAAACGGATCAGGATTATTGGTTAAACCTTTTTTTCCGATGTGATTGCCAATGTTTTTGAACCCTTCCTTCGACCAATTTTTGGTCACGGCTTGCCCCGAAAAACCTAGCGATTTTTCGATCAAAACAAGCACAAAAAAAAGGCCCGCCAAAACATAGGTGAGGGACTTCATACGGTCGGTGGTTTGTGGAGGAAGAGGTGCCACAATGATATAATCGGTTGAAATAAGAGAAGGGGGTTTAAAAAAACTCTTTTAAGGCCTGTAGTTCGCGGAATTCCCATTCAAAATCGGGTATTTCCCCGTTGGAAGCGTGACCGTAAGAGCAGTATCCGAATAGACATCCGTTTTTTCTAGCAGCCTCCCAATCACTGTATCGATCTCCGACCAAAACAATCGATTCAGGAGAATAATGATACTTTTTGATGTATTCCGAAAGAATATCGCCTTTGCTATAGATGT
>Ga0075156_10000078_pt1 | contig 43689 bp, 29 predicted proteins | sample JI81AbrownDNA_FD_70966 | JGI IMG/M metagenome (GOLD analysis project Ga0075156, IMG submission 70966) | Wastewater effluent complex algal communities from Wisconsin, to seasonally profile nutrient transformation and Carbon sequestration -... | ecosystem: Engineered > WWTP > Effluent > Algae...
CGCAATTGTTTAGTCAATTCTCTCACGAGATTCAAACCAAAGCCCGAAATGACATTGAAGTCGATATCATTTGGCATTCCAATACCATCATCAATAAGCGAAAGTAAAAGCGAAGAACCGTTCACCTTAGCTAAAAAGAAAATATTTCCTTTCTCAATTCCATTAAACGCATGTTTCATGATGTTTGTGAGAACCTCGTTTAGGATGATGCTTAGTGGTTGTAATTTTGATGCTGGGAGCTGAAAACTATCGATTTCTTTGACCAACTGGATATCTTTCTGTCTAGGAAAGGTAGAATAAATCTCATCAATGATAGCTGCCAGAAATTCGGTAGACTCAATATCACTAAAATCTTTGGAATTAAATAGTTTGTCGTAAAGAACTGTCATGCTTTGGAATCTTCGACTTGCATCCTGTAAGGCCTCCTTGGCGAAAGAGTTCTTCGTAGAATTAGCTTGTAAAGATAAAAGTCCCGACATGATCGTCATATTGTTTTTCACCCGGTGATGGACTTCTTTCAATATTACTTCTTTCTCATTTAGCAACCGTTCAATTCTTGCATTGGCGTTTTTCCATTCTGAAATATCTGTAACCGTCGCGGCAAAATTATGGATCACACCCATCTGATTTCTGATGGCCACAGCTGAGATTACAACGGGGAAACGTTCTCCATTCTTTTTTAAAAATGTAAGTTCAAAACGTCCCTCTCCCTTCGATAAAACACTCTGAAATGCGTTATTGATTTTTATCTCTTCTTCTGGCGGCCAATACGGAAATGGAGCCGACACGCCTCTCAATTCATCGTTAGTGAAACCTGTCATTTCGGTAAAAGCTTGATTTACCTCTGTTTGGATACCATTTGCATCTATGATCGAAAAACCATCATGAAGAGAACTGATCAGTTTTTTATTGAACTCATTTGAATCCATTAATTGTTTTTCGATTTGTTTACTTTTAGTTATATCTCTCAGAAAAGTTAAATTTACATATTCGCCGCCAAAAAATATGCGAATTCCCTGAACTTCCAGTTGCATTTCAGTTCCATCTAACTTTATATAAGTTTCTTCTATTAATGGAGCGAGTTCACCGGCTTCTAAAACTGATTTTACTCGCTTTTTAACCATTTCATGAAAGTCAGGATGGATAAATTGAAGAATGGGTTTTCCGACAACATCAACTTCCGTTTCTGCGCCAAACAGTTTCAAGGCGGATGGATTCATGTACAAAACGATTCCATTTTTATGAACTCCAATGGGAAACGGAGACCATTCTATCATGGATCTATAACGCAATTCACTCTCAAGCATCGATTTCTCGGCCTGTTTCCTGATGCTAATATCTCTGATCGTAATCAAAATTGCTATTTCTCGATTAAATTGAATCGATGCGCCTTTTACTTCCGTATCAATAAATGTACCATCAATTTTAACTTGTTTGATTTCGATTAAGGGTGTGGCATTTCCAGATTCTTTAGCATACGCAATTTGATTTAAGACTAATTCTCGATAATTGGGGTGAACAAAATCTAAGATTGGTTTTCCAATTAGCTCATTTTCCGATTTCGCTCCGAACATTGACAAAGCAGACGAATTTGCGAATATAATAAAACCATGTTGATGGATTATATTGGCATCCAAGGAACCTTCGACTACAATCTTATACCTCGTTTCAATTTCAGTCAGTGCTAACTCTACTTTCTTCTTTTCAGAAATGTCCCGGCAAAGAAGAATACAATGAGAGAAAGTATCAACTTCCGATTTAGCAGAGGCCGAAACTTCATACCAAATGGTTTCTTTATTGTATGTCTCCATAGAAAATTGTGTGAGAATCCTTGAGTGACTGATTCTTTCGGAGAGCGAAAACCTGATCGCTTCGACCACATTAGGAGGAAATACGTCGGCTATTTTTTTACCAATTACGGACTCCTCCTGTAAGAAACCAAAATATTTATCAGATCCAGGAGAATGAAAATCGATGATCTCCTCAGAAGTTTCGATTTCAAATAGGACATCCGGCAAAGCATGTTTGGTAGCTTCTAATTTACGGCTCGTATTTCTCAACATTCGGTTCGAATCAAAGAGTTTAAACGCCATCTTAATCGATGCATCAATTACTGTGATCCCAACATTTTTAACAATATAACCATAAGAAGATATGGTCTCTGTTTTAGAAACGATGTCCTGCTCTGTATGGCTTGATAAAAAAACGAGAGGAAGATCACGATAAGTTAAAATGGCTTCGGCCGCTTGCGAACCGTCCATTCCCTTCCCTAAATCAATGTCCATTAACACGAGATCTATGTCTCTGTCTGAGCTGGCAATTTCCACTGCCTCTTTTCCGCTGTAAGCGGTAAAAACGGAGTAACCATATTTTTCCAGTGATAATTTTGTTGCCTGTGCGATGATAGCTTCATCATCAACGAGAAGAATATTTTTTTTCCTTATGAAATTCATTGAATTGTTTAAACTAGAGATATGTTTTCTTTTTAATAAAAAACGGAATCATTTCAGATTGTTTTTTGTGAGAATAGGAGGGCAAATGAAATTAATTTTTTGACTAAAAATATTACTGAAATTCTACGGTAAACCAGTCTATCGTTGCAGCATTGGTCTCATCATTGTTTCGATCAAACTGCAACTGGGTCGTTGAATTAAAAATCGCAGAGTAAGTTCCCGAATCTTGTGTCGCATTTGCATTGGAAAGACCAGATTCACCAACAGTATCATTTGTCCAAATAATCATCGACTTACCTGTATTTAATGCCGTGCCTAAATTTGCTGTAATGCTCGTTCCGCCACCACCTGCAATGGTTGTGTTACCACTTTGAACACTGGTTCCATCCGTCATCTCAATCACAAACCAAGATATATTCACTGATTCATTCGCAACCCCTCGCCGATTGAATGTAAGTGTATTCGCGTTCGTGATTTGGCCGCGAGTATAAAGCTGCTCCTCCCTACCAGCAATCCCAGAACTTCCGTTGGCACTGAATAAAAGAAAACTCTTAGTTAGATCCACGCTACTGGCGAGCGTGTGATTCACACTAGATGTAGTTCCTGCGATTGTCAGTAGCGAAGAACCCGAAGACTGAACGTTCGCTCCATTGAACTCAATAACCTGCCACTCGATGGTAACACTCAAGGTTGATGAAACCTGCCGTTCAATCCGAAGACTCGTCGCGTTAGAAAAGAAACCGAGCACCGTTCTTTCCTCGTCGAGATTCGTACTTGTATCCGTCGTTTTGGAATAAATGAGTGCAAAAGACCTGGCCAAGTTTACAGAATTGATCGTAAGATTCTGAAATGTATTTCCTATACCTGGCGCACCTGAGGTCAAATTCGTACTTCCTCTTTGGACGGTGACACCAAATGCATATTCAACGACAAACCAATTGGCCGTTGTTCCACTCGCCGCTGATTGGCCTGAAGTAACGCTGACGGTAGTAGGACTTGTTAGTTGACAGGAAATCATATTCGCCGCTGCGGATCCACCGATTCTTGCACCGCAATAAACGAACGACTTAGTAAGATCAACAGGACGCGAAAGTGTAGCCGTACTCGTATTGATTACATTCGTAATGGTCCCCGACTGAAAACTCCCGTTAACTATTGCTGAATTCACCGAGGAGGCAATGGTGACGGACACAGTATACAATTTTGTCGAACTGTCGGCCGCTGTGACTAGGTAAGTGACCGAAGAAGAAAAATTATTGGTAGTTGTTCCACTGACCTGAGTGGTGCCTGCAACAGTAACTGTCGAACCAGTCGCAGTGAAAGTAGCCACAAGGGCAGTGACATCGGTTCCAAGAGGGACAGTAACAGAAATATTTGTTCCTACGATACTTCCGTAGATAGATGGTGTTACAAATCGGAAAGCGGTTATGTCTTTGTCACTCATTGCTGCAACTGTCACAGTGACCGTATATGTTTTCGTGGATGCATCACCTGCTGTAACTACATAAGATATTGGCGTGCTAAAATCATTCGCAGTTACACCACTGGTCTGAGCCGTCGCTCCAATCTGCACTCCAGTTCCTGTAGTTGTAAATATTGCAACTAAGTTCGTTAAATTTGTACCGAATGGAACAAGGACAGCAATATTCGTACCTGTAAATGTAGTTTGTAATGAATTATTGAAACTGAATGAGGTGAGATCCTTTGCGGTATTGGAAGCAATTGTGATTGAAACGGTATAGTTGCTTGTGGATCCATCGGCAGCGGTGACAGTATAGATTACATCAGAGGAAAAATCGTTCGTTGTAGTCCCGCTTACTTGCAAAGTAGATCCAACTCTTACACTACTTCCTGTTGTCGTAAAGGTAACAATTAACGAAGTGATCGCCGTACCAAAGGGTACAACGACAGAAATATTGTTTCCCGTTATAAATCCTGTTGTGGATGGACTTTGGATTTGGAAGGAAGTGAGAGCTTTTGCTGAGGAAAGACTGGCATTCACGGTGATCGTTAGATTGGCTGTTACGGTACCCTCAGGCAGTATAGCTGTAATGGTATAAACCGTCGAAGAATGAGTGCTAGTTGGAGTTCCATAAATAACACATGCCATACTCAAATTCAATCCAGTTGGAAGAGAAGGTGAAACAGAACACGATGACGGAGACGATGAAGTTGTCGGAGTGATGACTGTTATGGGTGTTCCGTTCGTAAATGTATAACTGTTACTGGGATAACGTAGAGTAGCTAAGTTAATTGTTTCGTCGATAGAGGAAGATGAAGTGGAAACACCGAGAAGGGAAAGAATTTGGGCTTGGGGATTTACGCGGGCACATTGTCCTATCGCTACTTGGATTCCAAGTATGAGTACAAACGCTAGGTTTCGTGCGCACGTCAGTTTCACATCTCTTTCCTTATTTCTAATAACATTTCAGAATAAAGAAAATATTACTCAATCACAAAATTAAAGCATAGATGAACTGAATTCTCAAGTAAAATGTTTGGCCCTGAATTCATTAGGTGTCATTCGTTTACTCCGTTTAAAAATCGAATGGAAGGAAGACTTTGAGTTAAAACCAACTGCAAAGGCAATCGACAGAATCGACTGGTTTTTGTTCTCTTGCAATAATAAACAGGCTTCTTCTATCCTAAAATCATTGATCCAGACATTAAAATTTTTCTTAAACATAATATTTATATATTCAGAAATTTGTTTTTGAGAGAATTTAAAACCCTCTAAATTCACTGCCTCTGTAAATTGCGCAATGTTCAACTCTTCGGTTCTGTAAATCGCCTCCTCCTGGATCAGTTTATGGATGGCAGAATCTAATTCAGATAGTATTTCGGGATCCACAGAAATTTTTCGATCACGAATCATCAAATGTTCTAAATTGAAATATGCTGGATTTCTTTCCTTGAGAAAATATAAAATCACTATGGTGATCGAAACAAATAACGCACCCGCCGCATGAAGATTTGATCTCAATTGTCCAAGAAGTTGAGCATAAAAACTAACAGACGTTCCAATGAAAGTGGTAATAGTAAGTAAAAAAATACTGATTCGAATCTCTCGAAAATTGATGATTCTTTGATCCTCTTTCTTACGGACAGCAAGTAGGTTCAAATAAAGTGCGAGGACAATCGTCATAACCCGGGAAAATCCCGAGACTATAAAAATAAATTTCAAAAGTGTATCTTTGTGAAAGAATACTATACCAACTCCCTCGCACATGATTCCGAAACAAAAGAGGAACACTGCGAATCGAACCTGCGATTCTAAATGATATTCTGGGGAAAGAATGCGCCTTCCGTAGGTATAAAACAAAGGCAAAAATGCAAGGGATGCAGGAACCAAAAAAAAAGAGAGAAGTTCAACCAAAGTCGAATCAATCTCGGATACGAGTAGTCCCGTATGTCCCTGCCAAATTGATACAGTGAACATGAGAGATACAAAAACCTGAATATTCTTATTTTTTGGCGCACGAAAGAGCTGGCCCATCGCCATTAAAAACGCTAGCAGTGCACCAAACAGAACAGAAAATCCGAGGACTTGAGTCACGACTAGAATTTAATTTGGCGAGTGCACAAAGCAAGAAGTATCACTTTTCCAAGTGCGAAATTGCGATGTTGGACGACAAAAACTTATCTTAGGGCTAAAATGAAAGAAAGGAGAATGGAATGAAAATTTTATTAACAGGCGGATCAGGTTTTGTCGGAGGTGCCATTGCAAAGATGTTTTCTGAAAAACATGAAATCCGTGCACTCTCCCGAAGTAGCGAAAGCGACCAAAAGCTTTCTCCCTACAATGTGCAATGTGTAAGAGGAGATTTGTTTTCACTCCATGAAAGCATGTTTCATGGAATCGAAGTTGTAATACACTGCGCCGCATTTGTCGGACCTTGGGGGACCAAAGAAGATTTTTGGAAGGGCAACGTGCTCGGAACAAAAAACCTTCTCCAATTCGCAAAAAATGCAGGAGTAAAACGTTTTCTACATATGGGAACCGAAGCTGCGATCTTCAGCGGATCTGATTTGATCGGTATAGATGAGTCTTATCCATATCCCAAAAACACTCCTTACCTTTATAGCATTACCAAACAAGAAGCTGAAAAGCAAGTTTTAGCGGCTGCCACGGACGACTATGAATGCATTGTACTTAGACCGAGGCTTGTCTGGGGAAAGGGAGATACTTCCGTATTACCGACTGTAATGCGACTCGTAAAAGAAGGGAATTTTATGTGGATCGATCACGGTAAAAAACTCACTTCAACAACGAATATAAAAAATCTAGTTCATGCTACAGAACTTGCTCTTACGAAAGGAAAAAATAAGCAGATCTATTTCCTAACGGATGATGAATATATTTCCTACTTTGATTTTTTAACACAGTATCTGGGAGCACAAAATCTACAGATCCCGAACAAGTCCGTTCCCGCTTTCCTCGCGAGTGCGGCAGCTCATTTGATAGAATCGATCTGGAGAGTGTTAAAAATTAGAAAAGAACCTCCCTTAATGCGATTTGCGACAGACGTAATGGCAAGAACTTGTACGATTAACATAAATAAAGCGAAAAGGGAACTAGATTATAGTCCAATCGTCAATATCAAACAAGGAATGGCCGAACTTCTGCTGTAAAAAAACTCTGCAACTCCCTACTCTTCGAATTGGAAGTATTTTTTTATGCTCTATTTACTTTTGGAAAAACTCATTTAGATAATCGGAATATTCTAATATTTGTGGAGCATAAATTTGAGATTTCATATGACTTGGCAATTCGGAGTTACTCATGTTAAATGAGCCATGTTCTTCTTTTCCCCACCATCCCGCGATGAATTCGTATCGATCGGAATAGGTTTTTGTATCGATAAGCTTCAAATTTTTATCGTAGAGTAAGAATGTCGAATTGTTTCCGACACTTCCCCAAAAGGGAAAAGTTCCCAAACTGAGAATGGAAAGGTGAGCTGTCAAAAGTGTACGTCCTATGTTTCCAGGCGAATCATCAAAAGCAGGACCGTGTATCCCGATCAAATAATAATCTACGTCTCGTTTTTTTAAAGAAAAAACAGCCTTCTCACCTTCTCCTTTGGATTCCACCATCTTAGATATTTCAAGGATACCAGACTTTTTTACATTACTTAGATAGTTCAAGGTAAACTCTTTCACTGTATCTGATGGAACACTTACATCGATTCCGGAAGTGGGAATCTCATCCAAACTTTTCCCTATCGGAAAAACCTTTTTCATGGGGGACCGGTAATCTAACGTAGCCGTTGTTGTAGTCACTCGACTTTGGGTGGTACTACTATAGGTAAATGGGTAAAAGCCCACAAGCGCGATTTTGGCTTTCCCTTCCACTGGCATTGACTTCGGTGTATAATCACGTATGAAAAACACATTCTTACAATGAAGAAGAAAGAGAACAAAACTAAAACAGAAAACGATTTTTTTCATTTTTCACCTTTATACAGGAAGTAAGAGATAACTTTTTTCCACCAACGGTAAACTCTTTTTTGTTAACAGATCTAAAAAATAAGAAACGAACGAGACCGTCTAACGGCAACACCTCCCGTCCTTAAGAAGACCATGTACAAGGATGCAAGCGTAAAGATTTTTTTGTGGTTTTAGGAAATCACTCTTTAGGGAACGAAAACTAGGCGAGAGTTTTAAAACTACCGAATCGACATAAAAAAAGCCCCCTCCCATGATTTCTCGATGGAAAGGGGCCAAGATTTGAGGCAACTCTTGCCGGTACGTCTCTTATACGTTAGATAAGAGTCGCATTATAGAATTTGGCCTAACATTTGATTGCGCGAGCATCGCCGTACCGCTTTGCACCAGAATTTGTTTCGTGGTAAACGCAACCATCTCCTCTGCCATATCCGCATCCCTGATCCTTGATTCAGATGCTTGCATATTCTCATATGCACCCATGAGACCTTTCGCAGTACTTTCGAGTCTATTTTGGTAGGCTCCCATGTCTGCTCTCTGTTTCATGATCCTAGTCAAGGCAAAATCCGCAAGAGCAATCGCTGCATCCGACTTGCCAGGTGTAGAGAGAGAAACATCTGCTCTCGACATCTTTAAAGCTTTTGCAGTCATAGTTCCGATATAAAAACGTTCTCTTTGGTTAGAGTTCGCTCCCATCTGGAACCACATTGACGCTTTTTTAGATCCTCGAGCAAAATCACCTTCAAACAGCTTAAACTTGTTAAACTCTGCTTGAGAAGCAACCCTGTCGAGCTCATCCACTAGCGCAGATACTTCTACCTGCACGAGCTGCCTGTCCTCTGGGGTGTAGATTCCGTTCGCTGTCTGGATAGCTAGAGTACGAATTCTTTGGACGATTTCAGCCGACTGGTTGAGATAACCCTCAGCCGTCGAAATGAAACTGATTCCATCTTCCGTATTCCTTTCTGCCTGACGCAAACCACGAATTTGTGATCGTAGTTTTTCCGAAACTGCAAGTCCCGAAGCATCGTCACCAGCCTGGTTGATCCTTTGGCCGGTCGACAAATTCCTCATGGTCTTGTCTACATCCCATTGTGTAAACTTGAGTGAGCGATGCGATTGTATCGCGCTCATGTTGTGATTGATAATCATTGGCCTACACTCCTTTGTGTATTACCAAATGCAGTTAGCTGCACTTAGCCGGACAATCCCTGTCCGGTGTCAAGGATGAGCTTTCTCATTGCCACCTGGCAGGGAAGGCCGACCGATTATCTAATTACAATTTCTTAAGTTACACAACCCTCTATTCAAATATTCTCGTCTCACCTAATGTAAATGAGACGAATCTTCTTAATTATCGAAGGAGTGACAGAACACCTTGTGGTCTAACGTTTGCTTGCGCGAGCATTGCAGTTCCAGATTGGATTAAAATCTGGTTCTTAGTGAACGCAACGGTTTCTTCGGCCATATCCACATCACGAATTCTAGATTCAGAAGCTTGTGTATTTTCATACGCGTTCATGAGGCCCTTTGCAGTATGCTCCAAACGGTTGAAATATGCACCAAGGTTAGCTCTTTGTTTGCTAATCTTGTGTAATGCTTCGTCTAGTGTTCCGATTGCGTCATTAGCTTTGTCAGCCGTAGACAGAGTTAGAATTACATTGTTTTGACCTTTCATTCCAAGTGACTTGGTAGTCATAGTCGCAATATAAACTCTTTCTCTCTGGTGTTGATTTGGACCTACGTGAAACCACATAGATGCAGCTCTTGAACCACGAGCAAAGTCACCTTGTAACAGATTCATTTTATTGAATTCTGCTTGGGAAGCAATACGATCCACCTCATCGATGAGTTGTGATACTTCTACTTGGATTGTTTGTCGGTCTTCGTCTGTGTAGATACCGTTAGACGACTGGATCGCTAGCACTCTGATTCTTTGGATGATATCATTCGTTTCTTGAAGGAACCCTTCAGTAGTTTGAATCATGCTCATGCCATCTTCGGTGTTGCGTTCAGCCATTCTAAGGCCATTCACTTGAGATCTCATTTTTTCTGAGACAGCAAGTCCGGATGCATCGTCAGCGGCGCTGTTAATGCGGAGACCTGAGGAGAGTTTCGACATATTTTTCGAAACTTCCTCATTTTGGAATTTGAGCACGCGGTGGGAGTTGATCGCGGCTAGATTGTGATTAATGATCATTGGTTTCCTCCTTGAAACTTGTTGATCTTTTAAAGAGGGAGAATCCTTTCCCCCTCTCTGGTTTTTTTGTGTCTGGTTTTTAGGCCCTTTCGCGCCCAAAATTCTCTATTTCTTCCCTTAGAGTGTCGGTGATTGAAGTTGGGATATTAATTCAAAGAATTGGATATGTTTTTAGAATAAATTGGCGTTTATCGCAATTTTCTGAAGTTTTTTGAAGACTTTAGCACTTTATTTTTTTTTAAAAAAAGTGTAAATTTTTCCTAATACGAGGATCGGCGAAATTGAGAATTCCTTGAGGGTTTTTCTTTTAAATCTAGATTTTTAGGGATTTCGATGAAAAAATGGGCTATTTTTCGACGATACGAAAGATTTTTTTGCCAATGCGGAATTGGTCCCCAGGTTTTAGCTCATAGGGTTCGGTGATTCGAACATAAACACCATTTTTACTGTTTAAATCTTCAATGCGAATGCTCTCACTTGAAGTCGTAATGAGGCAATGGATTCGACTAACAGAGGGATCATCAAGTATATAATCACCTTGCGCCCGTCCAATGGCAAGTTCGGTATCAAAAGGAAATTCATCCAGACAATTCCCATCACCATCTAACGATTGCAATAGGTACGTTTTATTGTCCTTTGATTTTATTAATTTTCCTAAATCGTCCATACTCTGCTATTAGTTTCGGTCAGTTCCATGGAACCCTTAAAACAATGTTTTATTCTAAAAATAGCTATGCAATAAAGAAAATCAAAGAAAGATTTGCGAAATGGCAGACAAGCCCTTATCCCTCACTCAAATTACGGCTCGGATGGAAGCTCTTGAATCTGAGCTTCTGCTTCTAAAATCAGAAGTCCAAAAATTAAAACCGAAATCAAACTCTGAAAGCACAGCTAACGTAGTTCAGGTGGGCACAAAACAATTCGCGCTTAAATCAGAAGAGAAAGAAAACGCGGTGTCAAAACCGGGTTTTTTCTCAAAATGGGAATCTTTTCTTGGTGAAAATCTTTTTATCAAATTGGGTCTTCTCACAATGTTACTTGGCGCTATTTGGTTTATTAACCTCGCCTTTGAAGAGTATTGGATCAACGAATCGGTAAGAATCTGGCTGGGAATCCTGATTGGTATCGGACTCTTTATCCAAGGAACGAGACTGCTTAGAGATTGGCCGCTCATTGGACCTTCGCTTGTGGGAACAGGTGCGTCCTTGGCTTTTGTTTCCTATTTTCTTGGATACTTTGCCTATGATTTGTATTCATTGAATCTAACATTTTTGGGACTCGTCCTTCTGACATTCGTTACAATCGCCTTTTCTTACGTACTTAAGAGTGAAGTGATCTTTGGTTTTGGAATATTAGGTGCGTTTCTTGTCCCTACTTTACTTTCAACGGGAGAGAATTCTTACAGGTTTTTGTTCTTGTATCTTCTTTTATGGAACTTAGTTTTTTTAGTTATCTCTCCTAAAACCAAATGGCGCATTACTCCCTTGCTTTTACTTTTCGGAAATCATTTAATGTTTGGTGGTTGGGCTTATGAAAAACTGGAACAGTCTACATGGCAGATACCTCTTTTTTTCCAATATGCAATTTTCCTAATTTATCTTTCCAGAGAACATGTATTAGTTCCTAGGCATTCAGAAAAAGACTCCATTTTCTCTTCTGTGACTGTTGGTCTTGCATTGTTGTTTGTTTACCTACAAGGATATTATATCTCCTCTGTATTTTTTCCGATTTTTCAAAATGCACTTTTGGTTAGTTTTGTAGTAACTTACTACGTTTACTTTTTACGCTCATGGGAAAAAATACCGAAAGGGAGTGATGATGTATTTACTTCTGCTACCGGACTCTTGGGATTATTATTTACCCTTGTGACAATGGTCATTGGATTTGAAGGAAGATCTCTCTCTGTGGTGGTGTTCACCTTTGCGATCCTACTCGGATCGGTGGGTGCGAAGTCAAATGTGAGAACACTTTATGCAAGCTCCTTTCTGTTTTGGGCCGTCGGTATATTTAATCTTATAATTTCCGATCGGTGGCGAGGAGATGATGGATTTTTCCTCTTCAATGGATCTTTTTTACTTTTTTTGCTCTGTTCGGGAATGTTATTTTTTCTCTTCCAAATCGGCAAAAAAATGGAACAAATCTCAGATATCTTCAAATGGGTAAGTTTCCCGGTACTTTTAATCGGAAGCTGGTTAGACGTTTACTATCATCTTCCAGAAGCTTATCTCCTTTTAGGATACACTTCTTTTTTGGCTGTTTACGGCCTCTTGTTTACAATCATAAGCTTCATCAGACCGAATTTGGATCTACGAAAAATTGGACTGATTTGTTTGAGCATCGTTGTATTAAAATTATATCTGTATGATTTCTGGAATATGGGTACTCTTGCTCGCATCTTGGCAGGTTTCGGACTTGGTGCTGCTCTCGTCTTTGCTGGAACAATCTATAATCGATCAAAAAAGAAAAAATCTACCACAGGGGACTTATCATGAAAAAATATCTACTACTCGTTTGTTTTTCCTTTCCACTTCTTGCTTCTCCATTTAATCCTAAGGTTTATAAATATCAAAAAGAAGTAACAATCAAAGAATCCTCAGAGGGAAATAATTCATCCACCATAGGTAAACTTCAGCTAGATGAAGAAATATTTTTAAACTCTTTTTATGGCGATTTAAGACTTATTGCAAATGAAACACCCGTTCCCTATTTAAGAAAACTTGTTAAAGTAAAAAATAGAAGTGAAGAAAATGTTGAGGTGAAACAACTCATCAATCGAAGAGAGAACGACATACGCGTCCTAGTATTGGAATTACCTAAACTTCCGAAAGACCATGTTTATACTTCGATCCTCACCAACCAGGATGGACAAGATGAGGCCACTTTACAAGTCTCTACTGGAGCGACGCCAGATTCTATGAGCTTTATAGCGGAAGCATTTGTTTATACCTATAGTGAAAATCCTCAGAACAAAATCGTAATAGGTCCGACAAAACATCGTTTTGTTCGCATAACGATGCCAATAACTTCTAATATACGATTTGAAACTGCTACTCGTGAAAAAATCCAAACAAACGCTTATTTCATTAAGGAAATCGAAAAAATAGAAGGAGAAAAAAAAGAAGACACCGAAGTTTATCAAATTGAAAATCTCACAAGATCCCCCTTCACTCACTTAAAATTATTTTTCCAGGAAAGTAAATTCGAGAGGGATCTTAAAATTGAACATCTTAAAAATGGGAAACAATGGGAAACAGTATTTGAGACCAGAGTTTCCCACTCCGAGAATGAAGATCCAGATTTATTTTTGGCATTAGGCCAAATGATAAGCTCCACATACCGCATCACAATAACAAACGGTGAAAATCCTCCGCTTCATTTGAAAGGAATCACACAGTTACAAACAAAAGAAGAATTAGTATTTTTTCTTCCTTCCGTAGAAAAGACACAGTTAAAGCTTTATTACGGAAATCGATATGCAAGAACGCCTGATTTTGATCCAAACCTCATACCCAATGAAACAGACGAAGCCGGGACCATCGTTCACCTTGCCAATGGCTCTGAAAACCCAGAATTCGGGTTTAGTCTGGTCGAACCACCTTTCTCCGGCTATATCGCCAATCTTTTGTTTTACGCAGGCATTCTGGTTTTAATCGGACTCGGGTTTCGATTTTACAAGACACTCGGACATGCGGGATTCAAAGAATCTTAAGGAATTAGGATTTCTCGTTTCTTTTCCCAGTTTTCCAAAATGGGATCAATCATGCGAAACCAAAGCGACGGAACTAAAGCAACAAGAATCATTAGCTCATACCCATAAGGCAGCTGAGGTGCCTCGTCAAAGTGTCGTAATACTTGGTAACGTCGACTTGCATTGGCATGGTGGTCGGAATGCCTTTGAAGTTGAAAGAGAAAGGCATTCGATACGAGATAATTCTGGTTCCAAGAATGGATAGGTAAAACTTTCTCGTACTTACCGGGTGCGATTTCTTTTCGTTTTAAACCATAGTGCTCAATATAATTTGTAAGTTCGAGTAAACTGAATGCGATGATAGACTGGAGTAAAAAAAAGACAATTACGTCCCATGCAAAAGCTCCGCGAATATATGATCCTCCTACAAATAAAAAACCGATGAATCCAAGAGTAATCAAAAGATACCAAATCATCTCGTTACGAAAATGGAGGTTCGGCAGTCCGAGTTTACTAAGACGTCTCGTCTCGATTTTCCATGCTGATTTCATACCACCAAAAACAGATTGGAAATAAAAAGAGTAAAACGACTGCCCTTTTTTCGAGGAAGCGCTGTCAGTAGGAGTAGAAACATAAACATGATGACCGAAGTTATGCTCAATAAAGAAGTGCATATAACAAACTGTCATATAAATCATTTTCGAAAGAAATTGTTCCAATTTAGATGCTTTATGACCTAATTCATGTCCTACTGTGATGCCGATTCCGCCCGTCACTAAACCAACAGAAAATGCGAAAAGGATGAATTCTAAAATTGACTTCGGTTTACTCGCGATCTCATAGATAGCCCAAATAACAAAAGATAATTGAAGAAAAGCCCAAACAAAAGTGATTACGCGAAAATAAATATCATTCTGGAGTTTTAAGAATTCGGATTCCACAGGATTTGAAGAATCTTTTCCGATTCCAAAATCCAGCATGGGAAGTAAAATAAAAACAGTAACGGGAACCACCAAATGAAAGTGCCCGCCCAAGTATTCAGCCATGATGGCGATCACTGGAAGTATAAAGCAGATCAGAAACGTCGTTTTTTTTGTAATGCTCATATTTTCACCAAACCCTTATTTAAAACTTAAAAAAGAAGAAACCTGACCTAATGCTTCTAAAAGTTGAGACCAACTTGTGTCCGAAGACCGTGTAGATTTCAAAAAAAGAGCACCCACAAAAAAAGATAAAAATGCTTCACCAGCGAACTGGCTATCCTGGTCTCCAAAAAAATTTGACAAAACTCTTTCATACGAATTCCAGGACTCATCTAACAAGTCAGTAAGTTCTTCCGAGTCACCGTGATGCCTTTTGACATCTAACGCGAGCAAGATCAAACTTAGAAAATGATCCTCTTTTTTAGAAACGTAAGAGATGAGATCGAATAATCCCCTTCTCGCCTCGGCGATTTCTAAAATTTCAGCCGCATCGATAGACACAAAATGTCTGACCATAGAAACAAAAAGTATCTCCTTCGTCGGAAAATAGTGATAGAGAGTGCCAGTGGAAACAGACAAACTTAGGGCCAGCTCCCGCATACTCACTCCTGCCATCCCTTTGGCAACAAAATAGGCCAAACTTTTGTCCAAAAGCTCAATCCGATAAAGTTCGTGGTCTACTACTTTGGGCAACTTGGAACTCCTTTTATTTCGAACATTTGTTATAAATAAAAGAAGTTAGGTATTCTGTCCAGTTTTTTTTAGGAGGGAAAATCCTACGGGAGCAGCCCCTGGGACTGTGCTTTGGTATCGAATTTCCCGTTCACTTTCTTCTTTGAATTAGCTTTACATAATATAGGAAATTTATAAGACTGAATTAAGTTTAGCAATGGTTACGCCATCGATTGTCAATAGTGTTCATCTTTCAGAAATCATAGACTCCGCTATGGACGCGATTGTGAGCATCAACTCTAATTTTAGAATCATTCTTTTTAATCGAGCAGCAGAGGAGTTATTTGGTTATTCAGCAAAAGAAATGCTCGGTGAACGTCTAGATAAGATAATCCCAGAAGATACGCGTTCAAAACACGATGAAATTCTGAGGCATTTTATAAAAACTCCCGTATCTAATCTGAAGCTAAAATCCTATGGAAAGATCAGAGGACTACGTTCGAATGGAGATATTTTTCCGATGGAAGCTGCGATATCGAAATCCAAAACGAATCATGAAATCATATTAACAGCAATACTTCGAGATGTAACCATAAGAGATTCAAACGAAAAAAAAACGAATTCTTTGCTCTTAGAAAAAGAATTCATTCTAAAAGAAATTCACCACCGAGTAAAAAATAATTTATTTACCATCTTTTCTTTGCTTCAACTCCAGGCAAATGAAGTGGATGCAGAAGAAGCAAAGGTCAGTCTTCTCGATGCTTGCAGTCGAGTAAAAAGCATGATGACGCTTTATGACAAACTATACCAAAAAGAAAATGATTTACAAACTGTAAATTTAAAAGAATACCTTCCTTCTCTTGTTCAGGAAATCATAAATATTTTTCCTTCCGCGACTCCTGTGCAAGTGGATGCTGATATTGAAGACATTAACCTAGGAATTAGAATTCTTTCACCGTTAGGAATTATCATCAATGAGTTCATTACCAATTCAATGAAATACGCCTTTACCGAAAATGCGCAAAGGCGTATTAAAATCCATGCTATAGTTGCGGACCAAAAGGTAAAAATTGTCTATGAGGACAACGGTGTTGGAATCAAAGACATTAACTTGGCCTCCTCAAATAGTGGATTTGGATTACAAATGGTCAAAGCACTCATTTCGCAGTTAAATGGTTCGTTTCAGGTTGAAAATAGTGAAGGTTCAAAATTTACAATCGAGTTTACAATTTAACGATTTGTGAATTGCCAAGAATAGAAAGAGCATCAAACATTACCTATATGCTCCTAGGTTAGGTAAAACATGACACGTTTGCTCTTCACTCTTACACTTTTCGTTTTCCTCTCTTGCAATGGCACTCGACCGGAAATTTTGGGAATCCAATCAAACCAACTGAGTTCTTGTCCGAAAACACCCAATTGTATCAATTCCTTCAGTCCCGCAGACGATAAAATCCATTTCCGTTCTCCTGTTCCTTTCAAAAAACCTGTGAATGAAGTAAAATCTATCATCATAAACCGAATCGAAGCATACCCTCGCGCAGAAATCATAAAGGAAGAGACAAACTATGTTTATGCGGAATTCACAAGTTTAATCATGAGATATGTCGATGATGTGGAATTCTATATCGATGAAAAAAATAAACTCCTGCACTTTCGATCTGCATCCCGACTAGGCAGTAAAGATTTTGGAGTGAATCGGAAACGAGTTGAAACACTCCTGAAGGATCTTGACATCTAAAGTTTTTAAGGTTGAATCGGGCTACTTTTTCTTATGAATTTCCTGTAACGAATTAACCGTAAATCCTCTATCTTTCATTTCAACTAGACCATCAATCAGAGCTTTGGCGGCTTGTGAAGTTGTCAAACATGGAACTTTGTATTTAATGGCTGCTTGACGAATTGTAAAGGCATTTTCCCTGGTAACTCTAGATAAGGGAGTATTTATAATTAGGTGGATTTTTTTCTCACGGATATAATCTATCACGTTCGGAAAATATCCATCGTAGATTTTATTAATTTTGCTAGATAAAATTCCATTATCGGATAAATACTTATGTGTTCCTTCTGTCGCAATAAGAATATAACCCAAATTAGAGAGAGAACGAATCGATTCCAAAAGTTCCTTTTTCGTTTTGTCATTGATCGTCACAAAAACGGTTCCATGTTTCGGCGGTTCCTCTCCGGCCATGATTTGCGCTTTTACAAATGCTTCGCCTTTTGTGTGAGCGACTCCCATAACCTCGCCAGTAGATCTCATTTCAGGACCCAAAATGGTATCGACACCCGGAAATTTATTAAAAGGGAGAACCGCTTCTTTCACAGTAACCATTGGTGCGTGAAACTTTTTACCTAGTTTCAAACTGGCGATTGATTCACCTAACATGATACGAACTGCCATTTTAACTACCGGCATTCCAATGGATTTTGCAACAAACGGAACAGTTCGAGAGGCGCGAGGATTCACCTCTAAAACATATAATGTTTCATCTTTAATGGCATATTGCACGTTAATGAGACCATTTACATTTAGCTCAATTGCCAACCGATGAGTAGCCTCTTCTATCTCCTGGATCATTCTTTCGGAAATGGATTGAGGTGGAAGGACGCATGCAGAATCACCGGAGTGAACCCCAGCCTCTTCGATATGTTCCATAATACCCGCAATAAATACATCTTTTCCATCACAAAGTGCATCCACATCAACCTCTGTGGCATCTTGTAAAAAGGAATCAATAAGAAGAGGTCGATCTTCCGAGACCTCTTCAGCAGCTTCCATATATTTATCAAGTTCAATCTCTTCATTAACGATTAACATCGCACGACCTCCAAGCACATAAGATGGCCTTACAAGAATCGGATAGCCAATCTTAGTCGCAATTTCCCGTGCTTTTTCTTTCGAAGATGCAATGCCATTCTCAGGTGACAAAAGTTTTAACTTATCAAGTACTTCTGCGAAACGTTTTCTGTCCTCTGCACGATCGATCGAATCTGGACTTGTCCCTAAAATTGGAACACCGCGTTTTTCGAGTGCGCGAGCAAGTTTTAAAGGAGTTTGACCACCTAACTGTACGATCACACCATCCGGTTTTTCTTTAAGGAAGATATTCATTACATCTTCTAGGGAGAGAGGTTCAAAATAAAGACGATCAGAAGTATCATAGTCGGTCGAAACTGTCTCTGGATTGGAATTTACCATGATAGACTCAACACCTGCTTCTTGTAATGCGAAGGACGCGTGACAACAGCAATAGTCAAACTCAATACCTTGACCGATTCGATTGGGGCCGCCACCTAGAATCATTATTTTCTTTTTATTCGTAACAGCGGACTCGTCTTCTTCATCATAAGAAGAATACATATAAGGTGTAAAAGCTTCAAATTCGCCTGCGCAGGTATCAATTCTTTTATAAACAGGCACAATCTTTTCATTGATCAGATACTTTTCTATGGATTCCTCTTCCGATCGAAGGATAGATTCCACTTTGGCTTTTGTAATATCAATCGCAGCGCCACTTCTGATTTGGGAAAGTACCTCTTTTTCCTTCGTTAAAAACGCAAGCTGTCTGTTCGAAAAACCTGCCTTTTTCATTTTTGGAATAAAACTTCTTCCTTCTTTTTGGAATTGTTTTTCAAGCAAAAATAATTCTTCGAACTGGTATAAAAACCAGGGATCAATTTTACAGATTTCAAATATTTCTTCCACCGTAAAACCAAAGTTAAACCCTAGTTTGACATAAAAAATACGATTATCAGTCGGCCGTTTGATTTTTGACCTTAACCAATTTTTTTTCTCAGCTTCTGTAATCTGTTCCCATTCGAGTAGTTCTTTCAGGTAACCATCACTTCCGAAACCAAAACGGTCGATTTCCAGGGAACGTAACGCCTTCTGGAAACTTTCTTTAAACGTGCGACCAATTGCCATGGACTCCCCAACGGCTTTCATTTGGACACCAAGGGTCGGATCACTTCCTGGAAATTTTTCAAATGCAAACCGCGGTATTTTGGTAACAACATAGTCGATCGAAGGTTCAAAACTTGCCGGCGTAACTCTTGTTATGTCATTTTTAATTTCGTCGAGAGTATAACCGATTGATAACAAGGCAGCAATTTTTGCGATCGGAAATCCAGTGGCTTTGGATGCAAGTGCAGAGCTACGAGACACACGCGGATTCATCTCAATCACAATCACATCGCCATTTTCTGGATTTACGGCAAATTGAATATTTGAGCCACCCGTTTCCACTCCAATCTCTCGGATGATATCAATCGACATATCTCGTAATTGTTGATACTGTTTATCACTTAATGTTTGTTGTGGGGCAACAGTGATCGAATCACCAGTATGGACTCCCATTGGATCAATGTTTTCAATCGAACATATAATCACTACGTTGTCCGCTAAGTCACGCATTACTTCTAATTCAAATTCTTTCCAACCGAGAACTGACTCCTCCACGAGTATTTGGGAAATGGGGGACGCATTTAAACCAGCTGCTGCAATAGATTCAAACTCATGTTCATCGTAACATGTTCCACCACCGGTACCACCTAATGTAAAAGCAGGTCTTATAATTATAGGAAATCCAATTTCTCTCGATGCAATACGAGCGGCTTCCATATCGGATACCATAACTGACTTAGCCACTCTGATGTTTAACTTATCCATCGCTTGTTTAAAAAGTTCACGATCTTCTGCTTTACGTATGGCCTCTACCTTGGCACCAATGAGTTCTACATTGTATTTCTCTAATATCCCTTCGCGATGAAGCGCCAAAGCTAAGTTAAGTGCAGTTTGTCCTCCAACGGTTGGAAGAATGGCGTCTGGTTTTTCTTTTTTTATAATTTTTTCAAGAACAGTTACAGTGAGTGGCTCAATGTAGGTGGCGTCTGCCAAATCTGGATCGGTCATGATCGTGGCCGGATTCGAGTTAACAAGAATTACGCGTATTCCCTTTTCTCTAAGCGCCTTAGTCGCCTGAGTTCCAGAGTAATCAAACTCGCAAGCTTGACCAATGACAATAGGACCGGATCCAATGATTAAAATTGACTTTAAATCCTCTCGTTTTGGCATATTTTTACCCTTTCCCTATTTTTCTACTGCACTATAAGTCAGAATTCCTTAATGACCCAGGAAGTAAATAATCTCCTGCTTGGGTCGCGTCTTCCCAGCGCTTGACCAGCGAAAATAACTTCTCCTTTAGCCCTGGACCGACCTGTGCCAATGGATAGAGATTCCTGGTATTCTGCGGATCTGCCACTCGATCGTAGAGCTCAAAAACGACACCTTTTCTCGTGGGGATATAAATCAATTTATACTGGCTATTTTGAACTGACCGATGTTTTGCGAATGCAATCGTTTCCTGGTAAGTTTTATCTGTGATCATAATTTGGAAATCTTCATCTGCAACAACTTGGTGAAGCTCAAGGATATTCGGGTAAGGAATTCGCTGTTTTTGGAAAAAATGCTCCCCACGATCCGAAAACCAAATCCCTGTCTCGCAGTAAACGACATCATTCAAATTCGGTAAACTACCTAATTTCGTGAGTAAAGAATTTCCCGGTCGTGGGATCGAATCTGGTTTATGCAAAAAATCTGTAAATGTCGGATAGAGATCAACGGAAGAAGTCACACCCGTATATTTTTTTTCCCGTATTTGATTGTACTTAGAATCCTTGGGAAATTTTATCAAAAGTGGAACTTTCGTTACAGCTTCTCCACGTAGATGTTCTCCATGACCTTGGCCATGGATGTCCTCATACAATGACTCCCCATGGTCGGCCGTGAGAATAATCAAAGCCTTGTCATAAATTTCTTTTTCTTTAAGAAATTCGATTATTTCACCAAATTCTTCATCGAAGGCATACACAGAGGAATCAAATAAATTTCGAATCTGAGTCACCTCCTCGGGAGAAGGTTTATCGGAAACTGTCGGATCGACAAACTTAAGGTACTTGTATTTCCCATAATAATCTGGATCTGTAAATTTTTTATAATTAGGGTAAGCAGGAGAATAAGGAAAGTGAATGACACTCGAAAAATAAGTTACGAAAAATGGATCATTTCCTGATTTCCGTATCAATTTTCTCATTCGTTTCACCAGTCTTTCCCCATCACCCCATGTCGAAAGACCGTCGATTTCATTGATAAAAAAACCGCCCCCAAAAAAGGACCCCGTAAGTACCGGTAAAAGAAACAGTTGAGTTTCTGCAGTTCGTTGAACAGTCATAATGCGTGCATTAAAATTTGGCGCATATGTTTCATCGAAACCGAAGTTCGCACGAGGAAAGATGTCAGCGGCAAAACTACCGACTGCGTATGTTTTATATCCGAATTCTTTAAGCAATTGCGGAATTGTTGTGAAAGGCTTATTTCCGATTCGATTTTGTTCCTCTTTAGACGGGAACATATCTCGGATTTTGTGACTCATGGAATATTGACCCGTAAACAAATCTGCCCAACTAGGGAAGGTTCGCGGAATCGTTGTATGATGATCTTCAAATATAAAACTCTCTTTTGAAAACGAGTCAATATTGGGAGTTATTTTTGAATTACCGCTAACAAAACCAAGCTTATCATATCTCAAAGAATCTGCAGAAAGTAAAAAAATTGGTGGCCTTTCCGGATTCGAAATCGTAAGTCTTCCATAAACAAAATCTGAAATAAAAGGAAAAGGAAATAGAACCAAAAGAAACGAGATTAGAGCGAAGTAAGTTTTCAAATGTATCCGATTTAGATTAGAAAACAAAATCGGAAAAAGTAAAAGATACAATAACGAAAGATAGATTTGACCGTTTTGAAATAGAAGCAACGAAATCAGCGAGTGCGACACTCGAAAAAAGGAGTTTTTTGTTTTCGTTTTGATTGCCTGGAAAACGAGCCAGACTAGCTGACTGGAAAAAATAAGAATGATCAGAAACGTAAAGAATTGAGGCGAGAAGTGATCCGTTAAAAAATAAAGAGCTTCCACTGCCCAAGTTTGTCGATAAAAGAAAAATTCTCCATACACTTGTGGATAAGTAATCACGGAATGAAAAAAACCGATGACATCAACTAGAAACAAATAAAGAATCAGAAGGAGAGTTTTTGATTGAAAATGAAAAAGTGAAAGATGGAATAAAATCGCAACAAAAGAATGAAAGATGAAAGAAGATGCGAATACAAGGAAAGTCGCTTGTAAATAAACTCCGAAAAAGGCGCCTAAATATTGTTTGAGGTAGTCACCGATATCGACTCCCATAAAACTAAAGGATGTATTAAAGATTAGAAAGAAAAAATAAAAAAAAACCGTATATCCCAATACCGGAACTAATACTTTTTTAACGATGTTTGGGGCTGGAGGTCCTTCCACTAGTGTCATCATTCCACCCCCCTTTCTTTCGACAACTTTTCCTAGTTTCCTCCTCCTGAAATTTGAAAGGTTTCCACAGGAGCTTCTCCAAAAACTTCAGGTGAATACATTGCCTCTACCCTTGTCTGAGGCATTGGGTAGGTACCCGGTTGGTTCAATTGGATTGTGTATTCGATCACATGTTGACCTTGCGGGAGGTACTCAAAATAGGCTCGGTAATGGCTAAAGCTACGCTCTTCAAAACTTGGACTAAAACTTTGCTCTTGCTGGATTTGACCGGTTACTATTTTTGATTCCTTGGCAAGTCCCCTTCCCAGATGTGTAACGCCTGAAGGAATGGCATCTTCCAAAACGACCCAGGTTTTATCAGAGTCTGCGTTCACTTCAATTCGGATTTTAATTACATCTCCCTTGGAATAAACTCCCTTTTTTTCTTGAATGACGGGTATCACGGATCTTTTTAGCGAGTAACCAGAGTTCAATGATTCTTTCAAAGGAATGCGGCTTTTTGCCTCCCAGGCCAACCAAGGTTTCCCTTTACCATCATAAGTGATGGAAATATCTTTCGGATCTTTGGAAATCGGAATCGTCATAGAATTAGAATCTGCTTTGTTAGGATCTAGAGTTGATGTTTTGGATGGCTCCTGGATATTTACGAGGCCACCTTGCACCTTTTCCGCTTCCAAAACTTTGGCGGCGCGGTCCATGGCTAAAATTCCATAGGCGTTCCCTATGGTCGTATCCCATTTGCCTTTTACTTGTTTCTTTAACAGACCTTTTACGATTCTCGGCAAATCTTTCTTATAACTCGGATCTTGTAGCGTCCAAAGAGTAAGCTTAGACATAGTATAATCTTTTGAACCTAATATCCACCACGGAGAGGAAAAATTTCTATCAGCAATCACTAGCTCTGTACCTTGAAGATTTAATCTGGTACGTAAAGCCGTAACAATTCTTGATTTTACTTTTTCATCTACTTTGCTTATCCGCGATATAATTTCCATCAAATCGATCAAAGAGGATGTAGGGAGAAGTTCAATATTTGAAGTGAGTAAACTTACGCTGTCCCACTCGAGAGTTTCATATCTAGAAAGAGCTTCTGTTACGATAATCTTTCTTAGGATCAAATCAGCACCAAAAGACCATCTTTCTCCGATATTTGTTCCAGCCAAATAACTACGAAGTGCATTCGTCATTTTTGTAATGTGATCCGCATTTAAATTGAATCCAACAAGTTTGCTAGACGTAAGTACGTAAGCTGTTAAAATCTCACTGCCATGTTCCATTTTCGGGAAATACTTTACAAACCCATTGGAATCTAAGTATCCACCTAACTCTTCATCAATGGCTCTCCATTTGTTTGTGTTCCTAAGACCGATAGCTGTAGAGACTTTCTGTTCCATACAATTGTATGGATAATTTTGAAAATAGAATTCGACTGATTTTAGATTCGAGATTATGCTAGGTGAAACAGAAATTTTAAATTTACTTTCAGCACCAACAGAATCAAGCGGAGCCTGAACTCTCTCTTCAAATTTACCTTCAAGCTGTTGTAAACCAGCCATATAAACTGATTCTTTGATGACCGGAGAGATTGTTTGTTCTGCGAGGATTTGATCCAACACTTGACCTTGACTGTCTTTTACTTCAAGGGTAAACGTCCTTGTTTTCACATCACTAGGGACTACCATTTTCCACCCAGCCGTTGAAGTGGAGTTTGGTGAAAGTTCAATTTCCTTTTCTCCGATGGGCAAAAGTGGTGATTTCAGTTTTGGATTCGAGCGAGAAGTTTCCGAGGACTTTAAAATCAGTTTTACCTTTCTAGTTTCGCTTGTTGAATTACGTAACGTAAACTCATGATCAAACGAATCTCCTTCTCTGGCCACAGCAGAGATTCCGTTGAATGTCTGTATGTCTTGCGATGTTTGGATGCTCGTTTGACCGGTCCCGAATTCATTTACACCAGAATTCGCGACAACTACGATTCGAAATGAAGTCAATGAATCATTGAGCGAGAAGGAAAAATTGGATTTCCCTTCTTTATCTAAGGAAACTTTACCTTTCCAATAAACGAGTGTATTAAAAAGAGATCTGGTAGGGCTTTTTCCACCCCCGCCTCCGCTTGGCTTGGCTTTCAAACCAAAATGCCGGCGCCCGATTATTTGAGATTGTCCGGTGGAGGTAGTCACATCAAGACCACGAAGACCCATCATTGAGTCCAATAGTTTCCAAGAAGGGTTAGGTGAAAGTTCAAGTAACGCTTCATCGACAACTGCAATCATGATCTCACCTCCTGCTTTCGGAGCCTGGCCTTGGTAATCTCTAACGGTTACTTCGGCGGAAACATTTTCCCTCACTTTGTATTTGTTTTGTTTTGTTTTTACTGAGACATTCAATTCAAATGGTTTCCATCCGACTCGAATCGGTGTTATCCCTAAGCGAAAAGAAGGCCGACCTAAATCAATGAGAGCTGTCGCCTTGGGGTCAGAAACTCGTCCTCTGATAAGAAGGGCCGACAGATACACATTAGGTGAGTATTCTTTTTTAATAGGGATCGTTACGATCGGTTCCTTACCATTTACGTTAAAAACAAATGAATCGATCACACCTTCTCTTTCGACAGTGACCAAAGCTGTAGCCTCCCGGAAAGGAGATCGTAATTGTAATTTTAAATTTTCTCCAATCTCAACATATTTTTTTTCAGGAATGATATCCATTCGATTATGATCTGTGGCTTCAAACCAGGTATCTTCGTTAGATGCCACATAGACACTGTAAGTTGAGTTTGTAAAGTTTCCATCCGCATCCTCGGATTCCGCGCTAAAAATGATATCTCCCGTTCCAGGAGATTTATTATCACAAAAAAGAATCCCCTTTTCGTTTGTTTTACCTTGGCAATACACACCAAGGTCTTTCACTTCTTTATAATGTTCATACGCATAATATCCGCCCACAAGGCGTCTTCGATTCGAGTAAAAACTCTGAGAATACGCTCGAACTGTTATTTTCTGATTTTTTTTAGGCTGATTGCTTAGATCAAGGGCAAGGATCTGCATCTCAACTTTATCTTTTGCGAACATCCAGCCTTTCGGTTGTATTCCCAAATGCAAATTGGAACCATAAATGGGAAAACTTCTGTAGGCAGTTTGTATCTCACCGCTTGGATCAACATACTCCATTTCTACATCTAAAGCTGAATCACCCTTCCATTCGCCAAAATTCGAAAAAGTAAAATTCGAAAAACCTTTTTCATCAAGGATTACTTTTTCGGCTTTAAATATTTTATTTCTCTCTGAAACCTGAGGTTCACTGTCTTCTTCTTCATTGTATCCGCTGACTTGAATTTTACCTACTTCCATTCGTTCCGGGTTAAAGCTAAAAGCAGAATCATCTTCATTCGGTATATAGTATCTTGGTACAACTTGTCCACGAACAAGAACTGGGAAAGAAGAAGCACCGCCACCAGATAAGTATTGGAGATTGAGATCTACTTTGGCTTTTTTAGGTGAAACCAAATAAACCTTATTTTCGGTTAGCTGAATTCCTCCACGTAAGGCAGGAAGTCGAAATTCTTCAACTTTGAATGTAGCGACTGTTGTACCATAACTATCATCCTCTTCAGTCGAAGGATAAAAAACGCGATAGGTTCCAAGCCTTGCGTTTTTTGGAATTGCAAATTCTGTTTCTGAACTTCCAGGGAAAGACCACACCAAAGGATATACAAATTTCTCTCCGGAGCCATCGTGTTGGATGACATACTTTTTTGGATAATGTTTTGGGTCTGCGGCAATTAAACCTTGGATTGTGTGTCCTCTGCGAAAATGTTTGAAGTGAACAATTTCCCCCGCTCGGAATAAAGTCCGATCGAGTACGACGGAAGGAATTTCGGATGCATCACTATAGGAATAGGAAGGCAAATTGAATCTCCAGGATTCAATTCCTTGGTCCCAGGTAGTAGATGTAAATGAGATGTCTTCGCCCTTCTGTGCAAAGACAGTCAGGCCACTTCCCATCTCGTAATAGCCACAGTATGGAATTTCTGTTGAAGACATCTTTCCAATTTTTAAAGTACCTTCTTTCCCTGTAACACCCGTTGCACGAACTGTACCTTTACAATCCACTATCTTAATTAAAACACCAGCCTCAGGTGTCGCCTTGTCAAGAGTCGTCACCCAAACCAGACTACTGTCACCACCCCACTTAAAATGAATGGAGAGATTGGTAACTAGGGCACTCGAGACGACATACATTTTTCCCTTTTTTTCCAAAAGACTAGCTCCGAGAACATCACTTGCGAGTTCAACGACATAAAAGCCAGGTTTCTCTAAAGGAATCCCCACGACCTCCATTGGCTTTTTGCCATTTGGCTTTGGAAGCATTTGTACGTTTGGTGTACCATTCGGAATTTTTGTTCCGAAAATACTTTTTTCCCTTTCGTGTTTGGAAATCGCCGCAAACCACTTTTGTATTTCCATAGGATCAAGTGTTCGCTTTGTACTGGCATCGACATTTAAATCTAATTTAGCCATTGGAATTTGCGCTTCCAAATTTCTCAGTGTAATCGGCAAGGCTGGATTGGCATTGGCTTCCAAGATGCCGAATTTTGCTGGAAATTTCGCTAAGGGTGGGAAGTCCGCAGTTTTCACAGACAATGGAAAACTTCCTGCATTCACTAAACTTCTACCCATATCATCTTTCAATGAATTAGGAATATCAATTTTAAACTCAGAATTTTCTGGGAAAGGCCCCGCAAAACTCAGATAATGTGATCCTTCTTCTCCAGGAGTTTCCCCCTTTAAATTCGAATCATACTCTTTCCCATCTTTCGATATTAGCGTAATCTTACGTAAATCTGCATTCGAAACAGAAGAAGAAAAATATAATCGCAAAGGCAAAATTGGGATGCAGTCTGATTTCGCATTCACTCGCTCGCAGGAAAAACTAACAGAAAAAGGAGATCTTACCGAATAATTATGAACTTCATCCTCGATGACTTCGCCACCTAAGACGGATTTAATTCCTTTCCCCCAAATCAATTGGATGTTTTTTTCTGGTAAAAAAGTTTGTTTAGAACGAATGAGAATCACATTTTCTGTATCCGCTCTATCTTGGCTTTTCAACAAAGTTTTTCTCTCTTTACCTTCAACGATTTCCACAGGTATTCTGTTTGATAATTCAGTAACTGAAAAGTAAGCAAATTTTTTAACTGAATTGATGTCTGGTTTTGAATCTAAGTTGAGGATAAAAATCTGATCTTCATCAACCGTATTTCCAGAATAAGGTGACGTATAACTGATAGAAGGTCCACCAGTATGGAAGGAGAAGGATTTTTCTCCATTCAGAGAATTTCCTTTTAAGGACTTGATCTCGTTACTCGCAACAAACTTACAAATTACGCCACCAGGAAGTTCCGATTCAAATTCGTAGACCCAAGTTGCGGAATCCACAAATCGAGCTTTTCCCGGAAATGGGCAATCTATACGAAAGAGATCGACTTTGGGTCTTGGATCTCCGAGGGAAACAATCGGCTCTGAAAATCTAACCTGAACTTGTTTTACTTGTTTTGCCTGACCAGTGGGTGAGAACAATTCAATAAAAAGTCCAGTTTCTTGGGAAAAAAAACTCGTATGAAAAAGAAAGATAAATACAAAAAGGAAAAGGGAACGAATTAGATTGAATTTCAACATACTCGGAAAGATTAAAAATTAGGAGTACAATTGGGAACGAAAAAAAAAAGAGGAAGGTAAAGAAATTATAGCCCCATACGCTTTCGAAAACAAGCAACTGCCCAAAGAAGGATAGAAATCAAAATACCGGCCAGAGACCACAGCCCCTTTTTATGGAATTCCTGTTCCCCATTTTCTCGCCAAACCAAAAAAACCGCACCTTCTTTCGGTTGTATCCCTTGGACCATTGATTTTTCAGTATCCCAAATCACATCTCTAATTACACTTCCGCCTTTGATAGACGATGAAAAGGAACAAGTTTCATTTGAATTCGCATAACAAAGAGCATACAATGCTAATTCTATATTTGGTTCGTGAATCGAAACAATGGGAGCATACTTGAAATGTAACACTGGCCCATATAACTTTGATTTTCCTCTAGCTCTTATTGTTATCGGTGCTTGGAAACTTCCGCCCGATTCACTTTTAATTAAAAAATCCTTTAGATATACATATTTGTATCGACTAGATAAGACTACTTCTCTTGGATCCATGTTAGCGACCGCCGTAGTCTCGGTAAGGAAACCAAGGAAATCGCCAAAATATAAAACCGAAATTCCTCCATCTAACAACGATAGAAAAACGGCGATTAGGATCACATAACCATATTTAGAGATGAGTGAGATTCCGATAAAGAGTAACGGTAAAAAGAAAACCAGAAGCGCCCAGATAGAGATTGTAACTGGAAAATAAGCGCCGAATGGCAGAAGTAGGATTGTAAACCCAAGGATCAAACTCAATCCAATAAAAAACAATTTTCTTGGATTAAAATTGGCTTCTGGAGGAGTTGGCTTCCTTCTATTCGGTGACTCTACAAAACCTAACATAGATTTAGTATTCTCTCACTCGAAATTCGCTTCGAATTGTTTTCCAATAAATTTCCCCTTTTTCCTTCTCTGCCTCGGGATACGATAGCGATAAGAAAAAACCAAGCGGCGATTTAAAATAATAATACTCTTTCATTAAAAAATAAGACACATTGCCCGTTTCATCTACTTGTTTGAAACGACTCAAATAATCACCCTTGTCTTCGATTCGTGTGAAGGATCGCTCGAACATGGTCTTGGCATTGATGCCTCTTTCCTGATCCCAGAATCTAAAATAATCTTTGGCGGTGCGATTTCTAGGCACTTCATCAAAGGTTGTACCAATGGAGAACAAAATCTTTCTAGGCGACTTTGACTTTAACCCAGCTTCTTGCAAAACTTTTGCCTCCTCCATATCATCCCAATTTTCCTCTCGAACAGGAGAGAGAAATTCTACAAATCGGACAAGACGAACCATCACTCGGTCAAGTTTTGAACTTTTCCCCGAGTTTTTTCGAAATAAACCTTCGAATCTCAAAGTGGCAGGAATTTTGATCGTATACCGATATGTTTCTGATTCAAGATAAAGGTTACCAATGTTCTCTCTATCTCCCTCATAACATCCGTATGGTTCTGTGGCAAGTGACATTTCATGAGGAAATTCTTTGTACTTTGATTGTATTTGATTGCTTAGTAAATTGGCTTCCCTCGCCCAGACAGGAGAAAATTTTTTTTCGGTTCTTTCGTGCAATCTACGACAAAACTCGATACCTTTCCCTAAAAAAAGAGCATCATAATCTCGCCTTGCAGTCATTAGCGCTTCCATCTCACGTATGGCTAAATCGGCATCTCCAAACAATGGAAATTCTCGGTGGTAATCATTATCGATTGTGTAACGAATTTTTTTCGAAGGGTAAACATGAAAATTTCGACCAAACGCATCTTGCTCTAGCTTCACTTTTCCGACTTCTTTAGATGCAGATAAAAACCGGTAGTAACTTCTCTGCTCTTCTTCTCTGGCGTCATCTGTCCAAGGTTTCTCGAGGAGGGGATCTACGATCAGATTATCCTTTGAGAACAAAGGATAAAACAAAAAGCAGAGGAAAACCAATTTCCCTCTTCTCATCCAATCAAACCTTATATTTTGACTGGATAAAATTTAAAGCCATGGTAAAAATTCTAGTAAATTCTTTTCGGTGAGATTCATCATTCACTCGTGAAAGAATTCCTTTTAATGTTTTCTGCACCTGTTCATAGTTAGGTATTTCAAAGAATGCCTTTTGGATATGAGGCCATGCCATCCGAACCAAATTAACAAATTCGGGGCTTCCCTTCTTTAATTCCAAGATGGCACGATCCAGTGTCATTTTTACCCATTGAAAGTTTCTCAATTTTTTCAGAAGTGTTTTTAATGTTTCATTTTGAAATTGAGTTTTTGAAAGTATTGCTTGGAAAATTTGATCCCAGGAAACTGGTTCCCCTTTTTGTTCTTTTAGTAAACTGGTTCGGAGAGAAATGACAGTCTTCTCAAATTCACTCAGACCCTTCATCCAATTTTGATATCCCGCTTGGTCAGCTTTTTGCTGGAAAGCGGCGATCATAGCTGTCAATTCAATATATTCTTTAAGCGAGTAGGATAGAGTTGTTTCAAGATACGGATCAGCCGGTATTTCTGGCTCTTCGGCCGGAACTGGATCCGTTTCCAAAAAGTCATCAAAATCATCGATGCCATTGTCCGCTGTTTCTTGTTTCGCTTCAGCTTGCGGTTCTGATTCTTCACTATCTCCTTCAAATTCCAAATCTTCGATTTCGTAATCGTCTTTTTTGGTATCTACTTTGATGGGTTCTTCACTCGCATGCTCACCGATAGGCGGACCAAGATGAATTTCTAATTTTTCGCCTGTTAAACTTTCACCACAGGATTCCACAATTTCTTGGAGAATGGAAATTTCTTTAACAGGAATCACACTTGTTTTTTTTGTGGCTGGAGGCGGCGGAGCATTCGCTTGTGTGAGAGCTTCTGTCAAGGAAGGAGGTTTCGTCTTTTCATCCGAAAAATTTGATATAGCAAGGGCAGCTTTGGCAGATTCGGCCATTAAGCCTTGAGGTTCAATGATCTCGCCCGTTTGGTCATTTTCTAAAACGAGCAAAATTCCTTTCTCCGCAAAACGAAATCCTGCAGGAAAAACAAACTGTAGTTTATCGATGATTTCTTCCGTTATACGATCATATTGGACTTCTGTTACCTTGTCTAATTTTTCTAATTCTTGCGCCTTGAGTTTATCTTTAACTTTTCCCAATACATCGATAAAGTTAGTGTTTAAATAAGTCGAAATTTCGTTTTGCGGGACACCTAACAAGGTCGCAAATTGAGGTAAGTGTTCAAAAAAATGATCAGTCTTTTTTACATTGGCTGTCATATAACTTTTGGCACTTTTTATAATGGCATCTATTTGATTCGGATCTATATTTTTTGATTTTAAAATCTTTTTAAAAATATCGATATGGGCGTGAAAATAGGTTAAAAATTCACCATAAGGGGTAAAATCGTATTCGCCCTGCCCTTTCTTTTCTAAGACTTTTTTTGAATTATCTGCCATGGTTTAGAATCATATCTAGACGATACTTCAATTGCAAACGGTCAACAGTTTTACGATAGGATTGACGAAATCCCTACCCAACCAAGTCTAAGAAATATGAATGCTTTTTTAAGAATTCTCGTCGCTACGAGTTTTGTTTTTGTGATGATCGGATGTCAAAAAAGAGAGGACAAGACGATTGAAAAGAACGTTCTCACGTTCCTCATTGGATGCACTGGTGGTTCCTTAGCTGCCTGCCAATCAAGCTGTGCTACAACCTATCCAACAGTGACAGGAGAAAACTACCCGAATGTCTCTACCTGTAATACAAATTGTTCCACTTACTGCAGCGTAACAAACTTATACCTTTTGCTTTCAACCAAAAAGTAAAAACCACTACAAATCAAAAGCCGTAAGCGAGTAACGATGCGGCGACAATTCCAGCCGTCTCTGTTCTCAGTATCCCGCCGTCCCATCTTACTCGTTTCACTGACAAGGAATCCATCAAACTAATTTCAGTCTTCGAAAAACCGCCTTCTGGACCGATCAAAGGAATTTTCCCTTTTAGGTCGTTCCTTTGATATTTAGTTTTGGCATGTGGGTCAAGCACCAGTAGGTTTTCCTTTACTTGACTGATCCAATCCTTCCCCACAACAATCTCAATTTTTAGAAGATCTGGCTGTTTGGATTGGCTGGCAGCTTCACTGACAATTTTTTTCGCTCGATCTAGATTAAACTCTTTTCTTATAGAATGTTCTAATTCACAGAAAATAACTCTTGAGATTCCAATTTCCGTCACCTTCTGTAAAAAAAAATCAAGTCGATTTCCTTTTGGCAAGGCCATAGCAATCGTGTGTAAAATTTTTCTTTTTGGGAGTTCCCGTTCTTTTAGAAATGATAATTCTTTTTTGTTAGGTGAGAAGAGATACTCAAAACATTTTCCCAGTCCATCTCTAATTTCGATTATATGGTCTTCTTTATTTAAACGACGTGCTCTGAAGTGAGCCCATTCCTCTGTCGTGAGGTTCAAGTTATTTGTCGGAAGAAAACCATCACGAAAGAGAATGAAATCTCCTTCGCTCATCTGCTAAGATTATCTACCGCGAATAAGGAAGCATCCGGAGTGACCGATTTATCCACTTCCTGTATTTCCCAAACGGTGATACTACCAGTATTCAAATCTAACATTTCCCAACGGGAAGCTTTTTCGATGTCTTCTACTTTCGTCGCTTCCTTCATTTTAACGGAGCCATATTTTAGATTTAAAGTTTTAAATAGAATCCCATCACGATCATGAAAATCGATTCGATAAGGTTTCAAATCCTTTTTACCAACGAGTAACACGAGTTTCTTATAAAAATACGGTAAGATGGGTTTCAAAGATACTCTATAGAAAGATTCTCCACCAATTTCTAAGTCCGTGTTGATGAGAGGGTTGTAATTGGCCTGATAGGAATATCCTGATAGATCCACATAAAAAAAACCAGTTCCCATAATTCCTTCGTATTTTTCATCATCGGTCTTCTTGAATAATTTGGCTGCCCCCACATTGAACAAATAGACATTTTCACCTTCGTCTTTTGTCAGTAATTTAGTCTCCAAACCTCTTCCTTTACGATCGAAAAGATAAAGTGCATCTTCCCCGTTGAAAAACCGATTGATTTTCCAGGTCTCTGATTGACCATTTCTGCGAATCAAAACAAACGTTCCCTTCACAAGCCCTTTCCCAAAATCAAGTTCCTTGTCGAGTCGGGCAAGAAGTTCCTGAGCCGAGAGTTCCCCTTCTTTTTGGGCGAACAAATCACCAGAGGAAAGGACAGAGGAGGAAACGATAAGTAAAAAGGTAAGGATTTGTTTTCGCATGCAGTGTATTATTCAACTCTCATTGATGGTTTCGTATAAGAATACAGACCGTGTACGGATCCTTGCGCTTGGGCTGATTCCGTTCTTCGCTCAAAACGAAGTTTACCGTGTCTGAGTGCGTTATGCAAGTCGGCTATGTTTTTGTAACCCATGTCCTGGAAGGATTGTTTTAGTCCTTGGATGAGATAAGGAATGAGATTGAGAACAGAACCTTTGTCAACAACGTACCCAGATACCCCTTGGGCTACCTTGATCTTTTGCGACTCAGAGAAGTATCTCTTGTCTCCACCTTTGTTCATCGCTTCCAGACTTGCCATACCGCGGTAACGTTTTAGACGAATCCCATTCTCATAAAAATACTCACCCGGTGCTTCTTTTGTGCCTGCAAACATCGATCCCATCATACACATGGAGGCTCCGATGGCCAAAGCATTGGCGATATCACCGATATTGGAAATCCCGCCATCGGCAATGACTGGAACATTGTGTTTGTGAGCATATTGTGCCGTTTTGAAGACGGCAGTTGCCTGTGCGCGGCCTACTGCCATCGTATCTTGAGTGATGCAAATCGATCCGGGGCCCATACCAATTCGTAGTCCATCGGCTCCCGCAGCAATCAAATTGGCAGCTTGGCCTTGGGTGACCACATTTCCAGCGATCACGTCTACGTTTGGAAAGTTCTTTTTTATAAATTGAATCATCTCGATTTGGTAAGACGAGTTCCCTTGGGCAGAGTCAATGGTAATCACGTCTACACCTATCGCAGATAATGCGGCAATTCTCTCTCTAGATTCCGGAAGAGTAGACAAGGCCGCACCTACTCTGAGTTTTTTGGAGTCGTCTTTGGATGCTTGCGGAAATTCCTTATTTTTTTGGAGATCACTTCTACAGATTAAAGCCACAAGTTTACCTTGTTTATCTACGATTGGAAGTTTTCCTTTTTTACTCGTACGAAGAATATCATTGGCTTCTCTTAAGCTGATCCCTTGTTCGGCGGTAATCAATTCGCTGGTCATTACCTTGCCCAATTTTGTTGAACGATTGGATTCGAAATCTACATCTCGATTGGTAACGATTCCCACAAGTTTTGTATTTTGTGTCCCATCTTCGGTGATCGGTATCCCGCTGAACCCGTGTTTCTCTTTAATATCATCTAAATCGAATATAGTATGTTCGGGAGATAAAAGAATCGGATCCTTAATGAATCCGTTTTCATATCGTTTGACCTTTTTTACGAGTTCGACTTGCTCTTCGAGTGAATTGTTATAATGAATGATTCCGATTCCGCCCATTAGAGCTTGTGCAATCGCCATATCGGACTCAGTGACTGTGTCCATTGGCGAGCTCATGAGAGGTCTTTTGAGAGAAATGTTTTTGGAAAGTTTGGTTTCTAGTTCCACATCGCTCGGATTGAAGTCGATGTAGCCTGGCAATACTAAAAAATCACGGTAGGTAAGACCTAAATTTACCGAAAATAGCTCATCTCCACTGACTCCATCATAGAGCTCGATCCCGAAGGGGGTGTGATTTGACATAATTATCCTTCCTTTTTCTACTCTAGGCAAGAAAACTATCAGTGCAAGAGAATTTCCTACATTTTGTTTCCGATAATCTAATGGAAACACGGTCTTAAATGGAAACGATAGAACGTACAAAACGATCATTAGATGTTTTTTCCGATAAGGAGAAAAAACTCCATGTACTTACAAAATTCCTGCTCAATCAGGAATTAAACATTAAGGACACAGAACCACCTGGGGATGCTTGTATCTTAAAAAAAGTCGCGGGTGATGGAACAAAAATATTGGTCAGTTCCAGGCCAACGACTACTTTTGCGATCGGTCAAAAAATTACTCTTTATAAAATTTTAGGTCGTTACTTACATTTAGAATGCACCGTCGAGCAAGACAAAGGAGAATCCTCCTACGTCCTGAATTTGGACAAGATTGCAATTGCCAAGAAGGATAGAGATAGCCAGAGAATTCAATTGCAACCTGGCCAAGCTTGGATCACGAATATCATTTCCTCAAAAGCAAAAATTGAAACGGATATGTTTCATGTACCCACTGCTGTAAAAGTCAATTTCCAGGACTATGAAACCAAATTAAAAAATAAATATGATTTTATAAAAATCTCCACATTTGCCACCGACGATGAGGAAAAAGTTCGAACTGTAAAAAAGACCCAAAAACTTTTGTTAATCGAAGATACACAAGACGAGGCAAGTTATCATAAAGCCTTAAACGAAGATTTTCTCGTTTTTGCTGAAGACATTGATACGGAAATACCGAAAGAAATGAATCAATTCAGAAATCAGAAAATAGTTTCTGAACTGATCATTCCGATCATCTATCTAAACGATGAAGAGGAGCCCATACCTATCGGCTACATTCAAATGCAAAGCAAATCAGAAAAATTTGACATTAATAAAGCAATGGAAACAAAAACCATCGCTTTTGAAATGGTCGATCGCATTCGAAATTCAAACTTGATCAAATCGGACGGAAAATATCCTGTTTTAGATATCTCTGAAGGTGGACTGAAAGTAAAAATCGATCATCCAGATTTAATGCAGTCTCTTCCTAAACTGGGCGGCTTTCATTTTGATATTTTTTTCAAAATGCAAGCACCATTAACTGCTTTTTGTTTGATCAAATCCATCCAGAAAGACCAGGAAGGACACTTAACCGTGGGGCTGGCACTGGCTGGACATTCCTCCAGACCCGGTGAGAAAAAAAGATTTTTAGAAAACGTAGAAGCTCTGCGAAAGCTCCAAACTAAGTCTTAAACTTCGCCGTATCCAAGAACTTCGATTGCCCAACGTTTTTCTAGTTTTCTTGATTTGAAAGAAATGGCTTCGGAATCAACACTCGTTGAAATTTTTTTCCAAAGATCTTCCGAACAATTTTGATCACTTACCCATACCATCGGAGTCGAGATACCGATTTCCGAAAGATCTTCGTTTAAAGAATTAAAAGTTCTCTCTTCATAATAAAAAAGGTCTCCCCTTTCCCGCATTGCCTCCTGAAAAGAGCGGCGCAAATCTGAAACGAACTTCCTTACGATGACGATTCGATGTTGCATGTTCTCATTTCTATGAGCAAGAACTAAAGAAAGGTAACTCGGAGAGGCACTGGCAATGACATCCTTTACTTTTTGAAGAAATCTTTCTGACAAATCCCGATCCAAATAAAATACAAAATCAATGGTACAGAATGGATCGATACCAATTCTCTTTTTGATCAACTCACAGATACGTTCGGATTCACTTTCCCAATTTTTAGATTCGAACCATACGGAATGATGTCTCGAACCTGGTTTCGATATATTTGTCATCAACTCACTGATAGGAAATCGATCCATATTCATTTGGTAGTGATCCTTCCCATCCTGAATGGCTTCACACAAAAAAGGTCTCGGGAATTCATCGATTCTCCGATCCAATAATTCCTCGGCCATGTATAAGGTTTTTGTTAAATCCTCTGGAGTAAAATGAGGGGTACGAAGGATCCGATAAGGCGGTGTGGGCATATAAATGAGTCCATCTTTCTCCGCATCTTTTCGCATGGATGTTCCCGGTAGTACCGACAAGGGAAATGCCTGGACCCATTCGGAAAGCCCATGCTCTAAAAAGAAATGAATCCCTCTTTCCACATCTTCTGGCCTGTCACCTGGTAATCCGATGATCAGATCGAGCAATAAATCGATACCTTCACCAACTAACATCTTTGCAACTTCAGCTACTTTTTGAGGATCTCCATATCTCTTTACTCTTTTTAAAGTTTCTGGATTGATCGACTGCATCCCAAGTTCAATCCGATTGAAACCTGCCTTGGCCATTTTTTTTGCCAAGTTCAGTGTGATTCCTTCGCTTCTCAGTTCTGCAAACATAGTCATTTGGCCATCAAAATTGACTTCAGCAATCGCATCTAAAAAAGATTCAAAACCGGGACGATGATTAAAAGTTGGATCCAGGAAAACCAATTCCTTGGCTCCTTTTTCTTTCAGACAAGATATAAGTTTTACCGTCTCTTCAATATCCAGAGTTCTTAAATTTTGGGAAGACTTTGGATAAAAACAATAAGTACACTGAGACTTACACCCCCTAACAGTCTCAAGATAAGTTGAGCGATTGGGATCCACGCCTAAAAATCCAGAGACATAGGGAGAAGGAAACGAATTCAAAGCGAAATCGGCGGCAAGTTCTTTTGAAAAATTTGTGAGATAACCATCAGGCTTTCGATACGCGATATTCTCTACGTTCGAAAGATCCTTTTTAGAAAGCAGAGCAGACATTAATTTGGAAAAGCTATGTTCGGCTTCCCCGCTCACTGCTACATCAAATCCGCTCTCGCCTAGGACAAAAGGATTATCAGCCCCAACCTCAGGACCACCGATGATAATGGTCGTATCTTTTTTCTCTTTTTTGATTTCTTTTGCAATGTGAAGACTTCTTTCGGTATTCCAAAGATAAAGAGAAAAACCGATGTACTCCGGATCGGAATCGAGTAAAAAATCAATGAGCTGTCTGTCACCTAGGATGTCTGTATCTTCTGGTGAGATGGCGTTTGCCTGTAGTTGCGGTATTTTGTTCTCAGCAAACGTAAGGGAACTAGCAAGGCTTGCGGCCGCAAGTGGAACATTTCCTGTCGCCGCATAATAAGATGGCGGTGGAACAGGAAGTTGGAGTAATTTAATTTTTGCCAAAGGGACGCTCGTAACCATTGGAAAAAAAACCAGGATTAGTGCAAAAACTTTCGTTAACGAGAAAGCACGATGTCAATGAAGAGAATCAGATTGTCCCCAAAATCTCTAGAGAAAGTGCGCAGCATTACATTTTCAGATATATCATGATAAATCGGCGAGATTGCCCAGGAATCTCGACTGGTCCGAGACTTGTGTATGTGTTCAAAAAAATAAGGACGCCAAGACCAGTTTTTCCCAAGAAAGGAATAGTCTGCGATCATACCTTTTTTGGAGTCTCTAAAATAATTCGGAGATAGCTGAAAGCCGAATGGATTCGTGATGTACATCCGGAAAAAATCTCGATCTTTTGAAATTTCGGATAGATCTTCACTATCCCACTCCCAAACTCCATCATGATTATCGAATCCCAGTGTAACTCGCGATAGTTTTTCTTTCCATTTGATCTCCCAATTGATTTCTTTTTCCATCTCCTCATTTTTACGAGAATGGAAATAATCTAAGGCTGCACTCATCGCCTTTCTAAAACCAAATTTTTTCGCAAATTCTGTGTCCGGTTGGGCAAAATAATATCCTTGAATGTAGCGAGCTCCATAGTTTAAAGAATTATACAATTCATCATTCGTTTCGATGCCTTCAAATAATAGAGAACTCCCCAGTGATTCACCTAACCTGGACAAGTTCAACAAAATCTCTTTGAAGTTTCTCGAAAAAGTGGACCTTCGTAACATTTGTAAATCTACTTTGATGATCTCAGGATGGTACAAGCCAATACGATCTAAATTAGAGGCTTCCGAACCAGCATCATCTACAGCGATGCTAAAACCTTCTGCTCGATATAGATTTAAGATTGGTTTCAAAACTTCTAAATTGTGTTCAAATCTTTCTTCTGTGATTTCTATGACGATCCGAGTCGGGTCGATTCCCAATTCTCTTACTGCTCTGATTGTATAGGGAAGTTTTGAAGGGAAACTTTGGAGTGTATCAAACATTAGATGCGGAGAGACATTGATAAATAATTTAGTTTCCGGTGGAGCCTCTTCTTTAAATTTCTTTAACGCTTGGTAACGGATCTCTCGATCTACTTTTTTTTTAATTCGAAAAAGTTCACTGGTTCTATAAAAATCAATTTTTGAACCTCTGGCTTCATCAATCGCAAGAAAAAAAGGTCCTAAGCTGACAAGACCCTCTTCCGTTTTCAATCGTCCGAGAACTTCATATCCAAAAACCCCTGTAGATTCAGAAGATAAAATCGGTTGGAAGACGGGGACGAGAACTCCGGAATTCAACCAGATTTCCCATTCTTCGGTCTCTCTTTTGTCTTTCTCGCGTGTAAACATGTAGATGAAAGAATTCATTGCAAGATCAGTACCAAACCGAGCATTGCTTACATAACGCAAGGATAGGTTAAAATCTGAACAAGACGCTCTTTCGCGAAGCGCAAAATCAAGCTAAAACGTACGAATTGCTCATAAAGTAGACAAACCGGTGGAAAGAAACAAAGACCGCCTGGGCTTTCGGAGAAGAGGAGAGATGGAGGGATGATTCGAAAAATGAAAAGCGGGAATCGGGACCCGAAACGAATGCTCAGGGTCCCAGAAAAAGTTGATCGTTATTTAATGTCGCTTTTTCTTTGTTTCAAAGATTCATCAAGTTTTGGTTTTTTAGAAGGTTTCGGTTCTTCCACCGCAGGTGTTGGAGGATTTTCCTTCACTTCTTTTGATGCGCAATTAACAAGAGTAATAGCAAAAATAGCCATGATCAGAGAGAGAATAATTTTTTTCATTTTTGGCTCCTGATACTAATTTTTTGCCGTGCATAAAAAAGTCCAGAAAAAAAGATGAAAACTCACTTGAGTGAGGTAACCACAGCAAATAATGGGTCATTTTTTCGTATTTGAGGGCATTGACGGTTCAGGAAAAACAACCTTATCAAAAAAGATAGTAGAAGTATTACAAGTGCCACCAAACATAAATAAAGTTTGGCATAGAGAACCTACTGATGGGATCTATGGTAAACAGATTCGGAACTTTTTATCAGGTCGCATTGAGCTAAGTGCTTCCGAACAAATGGAACTTTTTCTCAAAGATCGCGCAGAATCCGTCGAAAATGTAATTAAGCCTAATTTAGAGAAACAGAATATTATAATTCAGGACAGATATATTTACTCGACGGCAGCTTATCAAGGTAATAAAACATTATCTGCTGAATCAATTCTGGAAATTAATTACAAACAAGGTTTCCCTTTGCCTGACAAAGTTTTTTTTCTCGATATTACGCCAGAGGAAGCAAGCGAACGGCGAGCGATTCGAGGCGGGAAATCAGAATTTTTTGACGCGGATGAAAAACAAAACTTAATCTATCAGAATTATATGAAAATTTTACCAGCTAACACAATTTTTCTGGATGCAACACAAAACCTTGAAGACCTCACCATCGCCGTTCTTGAGAGCATTCAATTCAATTAGAGAGTAACACGAATCGCCATCATATCACCTTGGTTTGTATATTTGACGAGCGGATCTAAGATAGTTTTTCCAATTTTAAATAAAAGACTAGCATTTGGCCTTGATGTCATTCCGCTTCCGTAAGTAAGCGAAATCGGATCTTTATATTCGATTTCTTTCAATAAGGATCGTAAACCTCCAAGAGAATAATAATACAAATGTTCTGGAACATTCAGATAACGCCATTTTACTCCGTGCCATTTTGATAGAATGCCGTATCTACATGTCGAGAGAATCAAAGTTCCACCAGGATTGAGATGGTTTTTTATCTTTATTAAAGTTTCTTTCGGCGAGTGTAAGTGTTCAATCGTAGCCCAAAGAGTAACAACGTCATATTTATGTTTATAATCTAAATCCCAAGTAAGGAAATTCTCTTTGTGAATGGTCAATCCTAATTTATTTCGGGCAAAATCGACAGGCCCATCGGCTACCTCAATTCCTTCTGCCGCATAACCTCTATTTTTCATGAAATCTACAAAATATCCAGCCGCACAACCTATGTCTAAAGAGGATCTACGATTCTCTTTTTTTGAAAAATATTTTTTCTCCCATTGGAAAAATGCCAAATCGTTTAAATTAAGTTGAAAGACACGGCTGATTTCATTTTGAATTTTTTCTGAATAATAGTTATCATAACCCCTGTCTGTCCGTTCCGTGAAATAAGAATCAGAGTAATACTTAATCACATCTTCTAAACTAGGTTGAGGATTGACTTGAACTAATTGGCATTTTTTACATTTTACGACTTCGAAGGATTCACCAAGAGGACTCCCTTTTTGATAGAGAGTAACGAAGCTAAGAGAGCCACAAGTATTACAGGGGACAAGTTTCATACAGTGAATATCGGAAATTTCTTTAAAAACGTTTGAATAAACTCCTAAAGAGAAACATGGAAAACGAAAGCAAGCAGAGAAATAGAATAATGAGAGAGGAAGTGGGAAAATAGATTTCTTCACCATGATAATTGATTCCCGTTAAACTGAGGAGAAAACCACCGGCTGTTCCCAGTATAGAGAACAGTATGCATAAAATCGCAAGAATTTTTGTCGAACGAACAAAAGGTAATAGTGTAAAAACTGGGATAAGCATATGTGCGATTGAATAAAATGATCCGAGAAGATTTACGGCGACTGTCACCGCAACAGAGAGGATCATATAGAAGATCGTATCGTAAATGACAGGGTTTCCGATTTGGATCCGGTATTCTTCCCTATCAAAACTGAGAAAAAGAAATCTGCGAAAAAGGGCAATATAAACAAAAAATGAAAAAAGTGCAAGCCATACGCTTAACGAATTTAATTTTACTTGTGAAGTTAAAATATCACCAAAATAGGATGCGAGTAAATGATTTTGGACATTGCCACCAAGGGCAAGTAGCACTTGAGATAGAGAAGCGAAAAATACAAATAAGATTCCTAAAATCACCTCTTCTTTCATCATGTTACTCTTTCTAAGTAATAACATGGGAAAAATTAATAACATGGAGAGTAAGATGGGAGCCAATTCATTTTCCCACGCCATAAAAAGTGAAAATGCGACAGAAAAACTCACTGCTTGTGATAAAGTTACTCCAAAGAAAGTCATATTTCTTAACACAAGTAATATGCCAATGACACTAAGTAGCGCACCAATTACGCTTCCAATGACCATTTGCGGAAGAAAGAGTTCCCAATTTTTTAAAATATTAATCATGATGATGGCAATTAGGAGGTCTTTCTCCGTCAGAAATCTTATAGAATTTTCCCTCGTCTATTTCATAAATTTCATCGAATCCAGTTTTCCAATCATGATTCAAACTGTGTGTTATGAAAAATAATGACTTATCACCTAACGAAATATATTCCTTAAGAACGGATTGAAAGAGATCCCTGGATTGATGATCAAGTGAATCCATCGGTTCATCTAAAAAAATTAAGTCTGCATTCGTCATCAGAGATCTTAGGATCAATACTTTCTGTAGTTGCCCACCACTACATTCTGAAATCTGTTTTTTTAAGAATTCATAGATTCCTGTTTTTTTTATGAGAAGCATGTCTGCCTCGGAAAATTTTCTTTTCGGCAAAAAGCTAAATCCAATATTTTTTGGCATTAAAAGCACTTCTTCTACCTTAAGAGGGAAATCTAATCTCATTTTTTTAGCTTGCGGTACGTAGGAAGAAGTAATTTGTTTTGAAAAATGGATACTTCCAGCTAACGGAGGAATGAGTCCTGTTAATGTTCGAAATAACGTTGTTTTTCCGACGCCATTTCCGCCAACCAAAGCATAAGTTTTTCCAGGTGAAATTTCAAAATTAATTTCTGACACAACAGGAAATCCCTTCCTATATCCGACAGAAAGGGACTCGGCTTGAACAAAATAGTTAGCAGCTATTTTTTGATTATTTAGTTTTGTCAGCGGCATCACGAATTCTCTGCAACATCAATCTAAGAGTATCCTCATATGTGTTCGCCTCCGCACTCCCACCAACTGATACTGGGAGAACAACAACTACACTGCCAGGTACCTTAGAAGAAACATATTCGGCATACTTAGGGTTATGATACGGCCCGATCAAAATTATTTTAATTTTTTCGGCAATCATATAAGACACTACTTGGTCCATATAACGTATAGAAGGTGGAACTCCAGGCCGTTCCTCTATCGTAAGATTAGCATTAAATTTAAAGCGGGAAGCAAGGTAAATAAACTGATCATGAAAAACTGCCACCTT
>Ga0075156_10000081_pt1 | contig 43230 bp, 43 predicted proteins | sample JI81AbrownDNA_FD_70966 | JGI IMG/M metagenome (GOLD analysis project Ga0075156, IMG submission 70966) | Wastewater effluent complex algal communities from Wisconsin, to seasonally profile nutrient transformation and Carbon sequestration -... | ecosystem: Engineered > WWTP > Effluent > Algae...
ATCGCTGTACTTAGGATATTTTGTTCTCGAATCGCAAACTCGCGTTTTTTTCGTTCGGATACCCCCATTCTATTTTAATCCAAGTAATCCACCTGGATTCATTATACCTTTAGGGTCCAATGAGTTCTTAATGGAAGCGAGTAACTTTAAAGAATCTTTGCCAATTTCCTTTTCCATCCACGGAGTGAGCAAACGGCCAACTCCATGATGATGGGAAAGGGACCCACCATTTTTATGAATGGTATCGATCAACCCTTTATGAAAAGACTCAAAGGAACCAATTTCATTTTTTAGCTGCATCGGTGAAATGAAAATAAAATACAAGTTCGCTCCATTTTCATAGGCATGTGAGATGTGAACCATACAAGCAGTATTTGGAAAACTTTTGATATATTTCCGCGTATTCGACCATAACCCATTTAATTCATGCCATGTAACGGCCGTTTCGATGGTATCGATTCGAATACCTTCATCCATTAAATAATCTCTTAAGTAGGCACTTGAATATCTTTGGTGTAGCCACTTTTCGACGGGCGATTTACCTGTGGAAAAAGCTCCTCTTCGCTTTGCAATTTTTTTAATTTTTTGGAAAACTAATTTTGTATAGTCTGGATCTCCATCAATAATGATGTGCATCAAGGATCTTTCTCCAGATTTATAACCAATAAAACTTAAAAATTTATCCTCCTTGCCACCTTTCAGCCCACTCATATGAAATGAAATTTCAGTTTCTTCTGGGTCTTGAATTCGAAAAAAATGTGGTTTTCCAAATCCACCTTGCATAACTTCTCTCATGGTTTCGACAGCTGACTCAAAACTTTTAAAAATAAATGAACCTTTTGTCGAATTCTTTGAATTAAATTTTCGAATTTTTAATGTCGCTGAGGTGATGACACCAAACGAGCCTTCACTTCCCAAAAAAAGTTTAAATAAGTCAGGACCAATAGAACTTGCGGGATACGCTTTCGATTTTATTATTCCGGAAGGGGTAATCGCTGTTAAAGCAAGAAGAATCTCCTCCATTTTGCCATAACCTGTTGATGCTTGGCCTGCACCTTTGGCCGCTATCCATCCTCCGACAGTTGAAAATTCAAAGGACTGAGGGAAATGACCGCAAGTGTATCCCTTCTCGTTTAAAAAAGTTTCTAACGCTGGTCCGGTAATCCCTGCTTGAACTGTAACAGTACTATCAATTGCATTAAAATCAATGATCTTGTCAAGTAAGGAGAGATCAATAGAGATGCCTCCCTTCGGAGCTTCCAAAGCTCGCGTTACGCTTGAACCAGCACCAAACGGTATAATCGGAATTTTTAATTGGTTCGCAAGGGTTACAATTTTTCCAACCTCGGCTTCCGACTTAGGAAAAAGTACAGCGTCAACTACGGAGTTCACCTTCCCATAACGTGCATTAAAGATTTCCGAATAAAATTTCCCGATTGAATGCCTAGCTCTTATTTCCGGATCAGTTGTGAATGTTTGATTCCCTACGATCTTTTTAAATTTGGCTAGAGTTTGAGGTGTGAGTTTTCCTTTTTTAATCCCATGTAATTCAGACTCACCTTTTGGAAAATTTTTCCTGAACTCAGGATCCACTGGAAATGTAGAATCTAAAAATGATCGAGTATGAGAAGGAAGACTCTCTTCCACTTCGATCGAGCCCCATTTATAAATTTTGCGAGTGTTTGACATGAAATAGTAACCAGTGTTTAAAGATTATTCATTTTTGAACCATGTTCATTTCTTGACAAGAACAAAAGCAGAAACGCGAACTATTTATTTTTTTACTTGTATTGTTCTTGATATAGCCTGAAAAAAATGATAGTGAATCTTCGGGCGAGGAGAGAATCCCACTAACCACGCCTCCCCGCCCAAGAGGGTGGGGGCTTTCCCAACTAACCCCGCATTTCCTTGATATATTCTGACCGAATTTTTTCAACAAACGCTACATCGATAATCTGCTCTTTTCCAAACAATAAATTCAAATAATCTGCAATAGCTTCATCCATATCAAAACCAGTAAGTAACCATTCCACAAGTTCGAAAGTTATATCGACTGCCGGTAATTTGTTTTCTGTCAAAGAACCATCAGCTAGCCCGATTAAAATTTCTCCAATTTCCTTTAAATTTTTCTCTGAATGTAATGTTCTAATTTGCACGGGGATAGATACCATTAACGTTTGCTTGGTTGCGTTTGGCGTAAACGTGAAAGCTGTTTGATTCGTTTTTGATAAAAGAGCATCTAACAAGTCTTTTGAGGATTGATTAGAGGATTTCCAAACAAACATGATTTTCTCACCTAAAAGGGAATCCACGAATGGATCGAAAGGATAAGAAGCTTTGGCGTTCATTTGGAACTAAGGTTTTTGAGTTTCAAAAAACCCAGGTTCAGCGGGGTAACCTGGGTAGTAATTTTACTTTTTAGGCGGAACAATAGCGTCCTTTGCAGACTTTGAAAGTGTAAATTTCACAACCACTTTAGCAGGAATTAGAATCGCTTCACCTGTCGCAGGATTTCTTCCTTTTCTTTTTGGACGGTTTCTCTTTACGAGCTTACCCAAACCAGGGATAACAAATACCCCATTCTTTTTCGTCTCTTTGTACGCTAGCTCCACGTAAGCGTCCAGAAATGCAGCGACATTTTTTTTTGTCATTCCAGTAATCTCGGCCAATTCGGTGAGCATTTCTGATTTCTTCATAGGGGTAGGGGTTGCAGTTGCCATACTTTAGTTTTCCTCGGAACCAATTAAAGGTTACACTATACTTCGATGAATATAGAGTTTGGTACAAGCGAAAAATTTTTGGATACCATTTTTCTTTAATTTTCTTAGTAAAATGCGAGTTTTTTGAAAAAAACCTTTATTTTCTTAAGGAAAATCTGAATTTCTAACATATAGATGCCAAAACATACTTACAAAAGAGTGATTGTTGTTTTTAAACGGACTAAGTATGAATTGGACTTAGAAACTTACGGATCATTAGAAGCATACAAATTGGTTACTAAGCACAAAGAGGATGTCTTTCTTCGAACGTATGCATCGCATGAAAGACAAATTTTATCACGAGATTACCTTCGAAAAAATGTTTTTCCGTCCGCTGATTTTGTCTTCCGAGAGGATTTTGACAATAACACTCATTTGCATGATTATGATTTGGTTGTTTCGCATGGCGGAGATAACCACTTTACATATGTTGCACATCAGATCGGAAGAACTCACCTAATCGGTTGCAATTCCGATCCCCTTTCCTCGGTTGGTGCCCTACTTGGTTTCACTGCAGAAGAGTTAGAACAAGTTGTTCAAAATGATTTTAGCACTACGGAGCTCGAAGAGTGGTCCTTGATTCTTACGGAAATCGAATACCCCGACGGGATAAAAATACAAACAGTTCCAGCCATATGTGAGGTTTCCTTAAGGAATAATAGTCCCGATCTGACTTCTAGGTACTGGATTTCATACCAAGACCATAAAGAAGAACAGAAATGTTCAGGGTTACTAGCCTATACTGGCGCAGGATCTACAGGATGGATCTCTTCCTGTTACCCCAAAAAATATAAGCCTTTTGCAAAGAATGAACCATATTTCCAAGTTTATGCGAGAGAAATTCGTTCGAAAAAAACAAACAAAGAGTTTTCCTTGGCAGATTTTCGGGCATTGGCTGAAGTGGAAGTAATCTCGGAGATGAATGGCGGCATTGCGATAGACTCTTTGACAGAGAGGCACTACCCGTTTCCACCTTATTCAAAAGCCTCGTTCAAATTATCGAATGAGACTTTGTCCGTCGTGGTTCCAAAAAAAAGAGGATAACCGATGCAAGAATTACCTTATGAAATTGAACAAGAAAAAGTAAATGGTACGGTGATTGTACAAATCAAAGGTAGAATGGAATCAGGGCCGTTGGATAAAATCACCCAAACGATTCTCGATGAAATGATAGCGCCGGACAGAAAATTCTTGGTTCTCGATTTTTCTGAATTGAGGTACATCTCCAGCCTTGGAATAAGGATGATTTTGGATGTAAAAATGAGCCTCCAAAAAAAATCCAAAGAAGTAGCCTTGGTCGGAGTCAGTAGTTCCATTGCACAAGTTTTTCACTTGTTAGGACTTTCTGGTGCATTCCAATTTTATGATACTAGAAAAGAAGCAATCCAATATTTTGAAGAGAATTCGAGAAAGTAAATGTCGCCACGTGTACCCATTTGGGTATCGAATACCATTTTTCTAAGTTTTATCTTTATGGCATCCATGTATGCCATCCTCTCCTTCGAAAACAAAAAGTTAAAGCTAGCTTACATACAACTGCCTTCACCTCTTAATTCGAGTTTTGCATCCATTCAAGAAATCTCGCGAGTAAAAAATCGATACCCCATCATATATCAATGCCATTATGTATTTTCCTTGCAGGATGGAACTCTCATTGAAGCGTCAGAAACTATCCCCTACTCTATTTATAAAAAATTAAAGTTAGGAGACCCGATTGAAATCTATAGAAAAGAAGTGAGTGTTTTCGGAAGAAAAGTCGCCTTATCAAAGATAAGCGAAAATGAAGAGATACCACCCTTACTCGAAAATTTGGAACGATTTTTTCGGGGCGGTATTTCTTTTTTTGCTATAATGGTTGGAATATCAACATTACTTAGGGCTTGGGGATTACAATTTCAAACTTATCTGTCCCAGAAAAAATAAGTTGGGATTGTCTTGCTTCTTGTAAATAAGATTCTGGATTCGTTTCAAAAGTCATAAAACACATATACTTGTCATGTTTTACTACGTACATAAAATCTAGCACAGAAAGATGAGGCATCTGCGTAAGAAATCCTCTCACCCATTTACTATCACGATAAACTCTTTCATATTTTATATTCGAAGCGTCTATCTTCTTAGTAAGTTCAAGTGTCGCCTTTGAAAAATCGCGACTTCGAATTTCCTTCTTCATTGTTTTGATCAGATTATATTCTAGTTTTGCTTTTTTAAGCGGGAGATTCTCGATTTGAGTCTTATAGTAATACTCATAAAACTCTTTGTCCTGCCCTTCTTTGGCGTCATGGCTTTCTTCTGCGCTGACAGCAGTCTTATTGGCACTTGAAGAATCTTGTCCGAAAATCGTATTCAAAGTGCCCCCTAATATGAGAGACACGACGAGAATGAGGGTAATTTTGTATCGTTCCATTAGTATAAGTATCGGAAAAGTGTATCCCAGACTGGAAATAAAATTTTCGGTTTCCAAAAAGGGATTCCAGGGTTAAACCAGTAAACAATGCCTTTGCCCTCACTCCATTCCTTCCAAGACGAATTTCTCTCTGGAATTCCTATAAAAAAGGAATATATTCATTTCTCCGAAGTGAACTGCCATGACTTAGATATATGGATTGGAAGAATTTGTAGGACAATTTCTCTCGAATTTCTCCACGAAATCTTATTTACGATTCTCAATGAACTTTTGGTAAACGGATGTAAAGCAAATGCAAAAAGGGTATTTTTTTCATCCAAAGGACTAGATATCAGTAATCCCGAAGATTACACCAAAGGAATACCCCAGTTCAAATTTGAATTTGGTCATCACAGAAAACAAATTTTTTCGGAATTGGAAAAAACCCAATTTTTTGTAAATGTAAGCGCTCAAAATTTTCTGGATCATGTAGAGTTCAATATTACGAATAACGCTAAAATATTGGATGAGGAAAGATACCGTCTCCAATTAAGAATCTCTGCTTCTGAGAAATACAAAAACATCAACGATGCTTATAAGGAATCTGTTGATTCAGAAGAAAGCTCAGGGCTTGGAATCGTCCTAATCCATATTTTGCTTCGAAATTCGGGTATTAAAAATCAATTCTTCGAATTAATCACTACGGATACAGAAACTACTGTTCGTATCCGCATCCCAAAATTATTGATCTCAGTCGAATCTCAAAATAAAATTCGGAATCTTTTGATCAATGACATAGACGGTCTTCCTCCCCTTGCCCCGCAAATTCAGCAATTAATACAACTTGCAAAAAGGGAGGACATGGATTGGCCAATACTTGCAAAACACGTGCAAAAGGAACCAGCCATAACGGCAGAAATTCTGAAAATATCAAATTCCCCACTTTTTGGTGCTCATACTAAGGTTATTGTAATTACGGATGCTCTTAAACGAATTGGAGTAAAAAATCTGGAATCCATATTTCTTACGTTAGGTGCTAGAAAAATACTTAATTCAAGGTATAACAAACAGCTCTCAGTTTGGTCTCATTCTATCAGAACAAGTGTCTATGCGAGATACCTTGGACAGGAAAGTCCTAGTTTCTTAAAATATGCTGAAATCGCTTCGATTGGTGGCCTTTTACATGACTTAGGAAGAATGGTATTATTATCTCTAGATCTTTCTTTAGTGGAGCAAATTCGAATACTGAGAAGCGATGACGCCTCCGGAATTTCAGAATGGGTCGAAGAATACAGTCTTGGAATCACACATTCTGAAATTGGTTATCTGATTGCTAAAAAATGGAACTTTCCAGAAGAGATTCTCGATGTGATCAAATATCACCACAAACCTTGGCAATGTAAATCTAAGAATTTGCCGTTGTGTCAAATGATATACCTAAGTGATATTTTAGCAAGTACTAGCCGAGGAAAAGGAAACTATTACACTGTTGAACCTGAAATACTTTCAGCATTCGGTATTGATGATGAAAACAAATTTCATCAGGTCTTAATTAAATTTAAATCTAATTATGAAAATCAAAAAGACGAGTTTGAAGGTTTTTTACTTTGATGAATTGGAAGGAACTCCTCATTCAATCCGATGAATTTTTAAATGATCCCAAGAATACATATTTATTTAATTTAAAAGGACACCCAGAATTTCCCAATCTATCCTTGTTAAGCGAGGATGAAGTTTTGGAAACTCTAAGTGAATTTATTAAAGCGGAAGGTCAAAATGTGACGCTAAATTCTATGTTTGCCTATGCACCCTTTTACGAGCAAATGCTCGCCAAGAGCAATCTACCTTCTATCTACGGTTAATTTTCATCCAAGTCCTCAACCCCTGACTCTGCCGCTGTTTGTTCCTTTCCTTCATTCGTACTAAATTCAATTTTCTTCGCGACTGCGTTTTCCATACTCGTAATTAACAATTCATTTGTTCTTGCCAATCGATCTGCCATGATCGATACCATCTTCGCAGCAAACTTTGGATTTTTCACTAAGAAGTTTTCTAACTGCTGTTTACTTTCTATAACTGCCAACTCAGCAACTGTAATTGTCCGCGCAGTCGCGCTCCTTGCATTGGAGCTAAATAGTGCCATCTCTCCAAAAAAATCACCTGGCTTCATAATCGCTAATCGAGTTTGACTGTTGTTAACGGTGAAAAAAATTTCTACATTCCCTTGAAGGATAATGTACATCGCATTGTTCATCTCACCTTCTGCGAAAATTCTTTTGCCAGCAGGAACGCTTAATTTACTCATCCTATGAAAACTCCTATATCTATTTTTGGCATTTTTGCTACATTTCTGTATTCATTTTCACTTCCGTCAGTGACATATTTCTATAATATTGAAAAAAAAGGGAGATATTGCAATGGAATGGGAATTATTAGGCATAGTACTAATCGGATTGTATGCATTTATAGGATATTTATTTCATTTCCCTCCGAGACTCCCCTACTCCTTCCATTTATCCACCCGAGATGATAGGCTAGATCAAATGCGAGGTCTAGCGATGATTGGAATAGTTTGTATCCATATTCACTCTTATTTCGAATACTTTCATCCGACCGACCGCAATATTACAATCTGGACCCTTTTCCTATCCAACCTCAGCCGTTTTTCGGTTCCCGTTTTTATATTTGGATCTTCGCTCTATTTGAAAAAGAAGGAGGGATATTGGAAAAATAAATTTATGAGTCTTTTGATACCGTATACGATTGCGTCTATTTTTGGTTATCTTATAAAATATCAGAACTTATCAATCGGAGATTTTCTCGTTAAATATTCTACAGGCCAAGTTTTTGCGCCCTTTTATTTCGTTCCTTTGTTAGTACAGTTTTACTTTCTTTTTTATATTTTACCAGAAAGGTTTAAAAAAGGAAAAAATATTCTAATCTTGCTAGGGTTAAGTATCCTATTAAACGTAATTTCGAATCTCAATGGATTCAATAATTTATTTCCAGATTGGTATAAATCTATCTCTATTTTAAACTTTGTTTTTTTCTTTACGTTAGGGCTAACAGTTAGAGCATTCCCGATTGATGATCACAAGATTCAAAAACTTTCGACATATTCACTCTTATTTCTTTATCTTTGTGCATTCGGAATCCTTTTTACTATAAGCAATGATAATATAAATCTAAAAAATCATCATCTAACGTATCCACTGCTTTCGATTCTGATTTTAAATCAACTCTTACCCTCCGAATCAAAAGGTTTATTTTCTATCCTATTGAATTTTATAGGGAAAAATAGTTTATTTATTTTTTTGATCCATCCTTTCGTTATTCATCAAATGCACGCATTTGATCCCATTTGGTTCGTTAATCCTTTTATCGGTTACTTAATCACCCTTATCTTAAATGTCGGAATACCATGTTTGATTGCTTATTCGATTACATACCTGTCGAAAATTCTTTCAAATCGATAACGTTACTTGATCTCAAGGATTTTAACGCACGAACATACTCTAAGAACACCGAAATTGAATAATCAATTCGATTTCTGATTCTTTCGTCATCCTTGGATTCTGGCTCTTTTTTGTTTAAAACACTTTCCACATGTCGAACGATGATATGGTCAGGTACGTAAACTATACGAGTGTTTTTATAACTTGATGCTCTTAATTCGGAATTTGGATAGGAACCACCGAAACCCGAGGAAATCGTCACAATTAAACCAGGTTTGTGAGCTAGATCAGAACCAGAAAAATATAAAAATAAATTCTTTAACGCCGGACTTGCCATTCCTGAATATTCTGGGCAGAAGAACACAAAACCGTCAGAGTTAACGATTTCGGAAGAAACACTTTTCCAAAGAGATTTGATTTCTGATTCTTTCTCCCACATGCCAGGATCCCAAACAGGTAAAGGGTTTTCACCTAAATCGAATATATTAGTGTCCCTTATTTCCCGTTCAAAAAGTCTCTGTAAAAAATATTTTGCCACTTTAGAAGATTGCGAAGATTTTCTATGGCTGCCTGAAATTAAGGAAATTTTCATTTTGGGTTGTTCCCTCCACCTTGGTTTCGGTTTCCTTTATAATGATTCTTTTTTTTATTTTTCCAGCGCCTATTGTTGTTTTTTGGATTCGACCCTTCTCGGGAAGGAATATTTTCTTTGTTATACTTTACTTCTCTTTGGTCGTGTTTTATTTGTTCAAATTTTTCTCGTTTAGCTTCCTTCTCTTTCAAATACCGAAGTTTCTCGTCTCCTTCCAATTGGATATACCCAAATAAATAAGAGGAAAGAAGACTAATTACGCGTTCCCATTGTTTTTTGTCTAAATCACCATACACGGGATGTTCCCCGAAAGGACCAGAATGCAACTTAAAGGCAGTTAATGCCGTTTTAAGTCTTGTTTCTGCAGATTTTTCATCACCAGATTCGCTTTTTGTGGGAAATCCAGAAATCTGATTCACTTTTGTATAACTTCCCGATGAGATTAGTTTGGCAAACTTGTATTTACCCAAAAACCTATTCCAAAAACCAACTGTACTTTTTAATCCCGCGCCTTGGATGGATGATTCAATACTTGTAGATATAAATTCAAAAATTTGAAATATAGTTATATCGAATTTTGGCTTACGCTGGCAGGATATTATGATATTTAATTCCGCTTCCACTTCGGAAATGTTTCGCAATTTGATTTGATTTTTCATCTGTCCTCTTATTTTAGTCCGTACTTTTTCTTTAAGTTAGCGAAATCCTTTTGGAAATTTTCTCGTGCCCGAACATTTAGGGTACTTAGATCGAGGGATATCGTAATTTTCAATTGTTTTGAGGGTGAAATCATTTCACCCCCCCTATTTTCTTTCTTTTTCAAAATAGCTTCTAAGTTTTTTACGGATGCGGGTTTCCCAGTGACAAGAAGCTCCATAACGGATTTTTGATCTAGTCTTGCTATAGAACTCAACTGTTTTATATATCTCTCACTATAGCCCAATAATTTAGAAACTTCTTCCGCCGTCTTTTTTTTATCTTTTCTCAGATACTGAATTGCTCTGCCAACTTCCCAAGGATTTAAGTTTTTCCTTTTTTCATTTTCTGCCAGAGACATTTCATAACAAATATCCTCATCCGCGTCTGTTATGATAGCAGGAATCTCTCTCCAACCAAGACGAATCGCCGCCCTGTAACGCCTTTCACCTGCCACGACAATAAATTTATTTTTATCCTTTCTGACTAAAATTGGCTCTATCAATCCTAGCCTTTCCATTGACTGCACCAAGTCCTCGACATCCTCTCTACCGATCAATCTTGGCTGACTTGGATTTGGAAAAATATTTGTTAGCTCTAATGAGGATGGATTGGTTTTCTTATCCGTATAAGCAGAAATCAAATCAAGTGCACGAAATTCAGTTTTTTTCGACATTTAATTTTCCTTTTAGCTCGGTCGCCAAATCTTTGAAATTTTTTAAAGTTGCATTATCTATCTTTGCAAGTGGTGTCATTTTTGCTTGCGCCTGAGGAATGGATTCTCTTCTAAGAATTACTGTATCAAAAACATGGAAGTATTTTTTTATCCCGTCGGCTAGTCCTGTAAGAGCTTTTTGCGACTCGTACTGGTTTAAAACAGCACCTAAAAGCTTCAGTCTCTGGTTTGCCTTTCTTTGGATTTTTTGAATGGTTTCGTATAAATCTTTAATACCTTGTAAACTGAATGCTCTCGTTTGGATAGGGACTAGAATATAGTCCGCCGCAATCAGGGCATTCTCAAGGATTAGACCTAAGGAGGGAGGGCAATCTATAATTATAAACTCATACTCTGATCTTATTGGCAACAATGCTTCTTTAAGTAATTCAAAATCATCTCTTTCATATGGAGTTGTCAGGTTTGCGAGCTCTAAACTTGAAGGAACAAGATCAAGATTCGGTAAAACATTTTGAATAATGTTTTTGATCGATTTAGGTTTTCTCCCACGATACGCTAGACAATCCATGACTGAGGGGATATCTTCTTTTAAGAATAATTGTGTTGCATTCGCTTGGGGGTCCCAGTCAACCAAAAGAACTCTGTGATCCAAAGAGAGTGCTTCTGAAAGATAGAGACTAATGGTCGTCTTTCCTTCTCCGCCTTTCTGGTTGGAAATAGCTATGATCTGAGAGTCGAGGTAATCCTTATTTGGAGAATCAAAATATTTATTCAAAACTTTACCACTGAACTTTCCAGCCTTTATTCCAGGAATTTTGAATTCCTTGGCTTTTTGGAGAAATTCATCTAAATCTAACTTAAGGACGCGGGCTGCCTCAGTTGAGTTATATTCAAGATTGTCTTCTAACATGATTTACCCTTTTTAGCATCCATAACTTCAGCCCCATTGTCAATTTAATTATGTCTCATGAGGGTGAAATGATTTCACCCTCATGAGGATGAGAATGAATTTACACTTTAGAGTGTTTAAAAATGATTCGTATGGTGCCCATTTTTCATGCTTTTTTAATTCTTTTTTCACTTTTTTTAGTATCGACTCGTTTATCCTCAGAGGTCGTTTGGGGACCTTCGCTAGAGAGGGGAGGGGGAGAATACATCTTCGAAACTGGTAACAGGTTTCCTAACCTGTCTGGCATACGAGGCGGTTCTCGAATCTCTTTTCCAAGAAATCTAACACAATTCGGTTTTTATACCTCTTATTTTGAAAACCAATGGGAAATAAGAGGTGCCGTCAAAACAACTGGCTGGACCCAGAATGCAGGGGAGGCTCGTGATGAGGATTTTGTCATGGGAAATACTTCGCAAGAGCAGTCTACAAAGATTGCCACTAGAGAATGGAGCTACTATGATTCTGGAAGTATTTATTCTGGGACTAGAAATTTCGCGGATGGTAAAGGTCGCTCTTCTATTCGTCAAGACATGATCGAGAGTTATGGTCGGGTTTATTTTCAAAATGCTAACCCTAATCATTGGGCAAGTGGTAGTGGTTTTTTTCTGACCGCAGGAATTAGATACACATACTTTAAATATTTGTTTTATGATGTAAATCAATTTGTAGATTCTAGGCCAGTTTACTACGGACCCATCGGAATCGGGCTTTCTTATTCTAATAATCTTTATGAACTATTTTACGGATTAGGTTATAGATACTCGATGGATAAATTTTATTTTGATCTGACATTTATGCCCTCAATCGGAAGAATAAAAACAAGAGATTTCCATATTCAAAGATCTATTAATTTTCTCTCCGATAATGCTGGATTCGGTTGGCAGTCAACATTCGAAGGTGGTTACAAAATCACTGACAGTTGGCTCAGTTATCTTAAAATTACTCATCGAAGATTTTTTTCGGAGGGAAAGTTTACGGCAAGAGGAGGTCTTTCTCAAGAAGATTTGATTTCTAATTTAGCAGGAGGATTCAAATCTCATATTAATATTAAAGATTTTTCAATCGAAATGGGATTCTTGAATAAAGTAGATTGGAATAAAAAGGAAGACTCTCCCACGAAAGAGGCAGAATGAAATCACTGTTAGATTATCCAGGGCTTGGTTATCCCTGCGAATTAAAACAACATAATGGGAAGAACGTTTCTCTATCAGTATATCCGAATAATAGGATAGTTGTTCGTTATCCCAAAAGGATTACCACTAAATTCATCATAGAATTTCTTCATGAGAGGAAAACATGGGTTCGTGATCAATACGAAAAAAACAAAAAAAATAACCCGAAAAAAACAATATTCGCAGAAGGTGAAATAATTCCGATCTTCGGCACCGACAAAAAAATGATTCACTCTTTATCCCAGCCTTCGCTTATCAATGAAAAGAACTTCATTCTAAATATAAAAGGATTAAAAACCGAAAAAGGACGTATATTAAGAGCGAATAAATTCTTAAGAGGGGAATTGGAAAAAAGAGCAATTCCAATTTTGCAAAAATACGCTTTAAGAATTAAGACCAAAGACTATCAGTTAAGAATAAAAACGATGCGTTCATTATGGGGAAGTTGTAGTCCGAAAAATGTAATTACTTTGAACCTTGCACTCATTTTCTGTCCAGATTTTGTCTTTCGATATGTCATCATTCACGAAATGTCACATACTGTTGAACGTAATCACTCTAATCGATTTTGGAATCTTTTGGAAAGTTTAGATCCGGATTATGAATTAGCTGAAAAGTGGATAAAATCGAATGGCAAAAAAATTCTCTGCTATTTGTTTTGAACATGAGCTCGAAAAAGAAACAAAAAATAAAAATTATCTTTGTATGTTTAGGCAATATTTGCCGTTCCCCTATTGCCGAAGCAGTTTTTAAAAAAATAATCGAGGAAAAAAAATTAGCATCTGAATTTTTTATCGATTCGGCAGGCACGTCTGGATATCACGATGGAGAAATGGCAGATCCAAGAACAAGAAGGGTAGCGGAACAAGACGGAATACTCATTACTCATCTATCGCGAAAATTTAATATGAGCGATTTCTTAAATTTTGATTATATAATAGCTATGGATAAAACAAATGTAACAACGCTGAATCAATTCGCGAGAACAGAAGAAGAACGATCAAAAATTAAGTTATTTAGAGAATTTGAAAGTGGTTCAAAAGAGCATGAAGTGCCTGACCCCTACTATGGAAATACAGACTCATTTATTCAAGTTCAAAAAATTGTAAAAATAGCGTCAAATGCCTTTCTTTCCTTTTTAATCGATGAACATCAAATTTCAAGCATTGAATGAATCACTGCATTGACTTTAATTGGTTCTCAGTTGTAGTCTATTATTTTTTGCTTCCGATCGGCACTTCTTATCCACTAACTCTGTATTAGTTATATAGACGGCGCTCGATAAAGTGCGATCCACCGAAGAAGCGTATTTATCTAATATAGGTAGCATATAAGTGTAGAAACGAGTTTTCTGTGCTTTACATTCTTCTAATAATTGCGTTTCGTTTGAAAGCATACAGGAAAAATAAAATAAAAAAATCAGCGAAATAAATTTCATACTCGGTCTATTCGGATTGAAGGATTCTGGAAAGCTCTTCGTATAATTCTTGTTCGCTACCCTGGAGTTGAGTGAGTTTTTTCTCTACTTCTTTTAATTCAAATTCGGCTTTTTGAAACTGAGCGTCTTTATATTCTGGTTTATGGCTAACCTTCACTGGAATTTCTCCTTTATAACCGGTATCGCCTTGGGCCTCGCGAATGATTGCATTTGCTTTAAAAAGATGAACCTTTATTTTCGCAACTTCTCCATCGGATTTTTTAAATAGTTTTAAGGCCTCCTCGTATAATGAAATTTTTTTTCGATAAATATCAGTCTTATTTGCTTTCAGGCTGCAATCAGAAAATGAGTTACATAGTTTCGATGGGGGAGTTTCCTTAGAAAAAAGAGAACTGAAAGAAAAAATGAATGTTATCACCAAAAAGAACTTTTCCATTTTCTAAAGTTGGCAACGATTCGACTTAATTCAATCTTTTTTATTTGTTTTACAGCCGACTCTATATAAACACTCATAACTTAATGAACCAGATTACGATTCAGACAAAATTTCATAGTATCGAAGGTTTGGAGTGGGGGAACCCACAAGGGAAAACAATATTAGCTTTTCACGGCTGGCTGGACAACGCAAATTCTTTTGAACCACTGGCCAAACACTTTCCCGATTTTAGATTCATCGCAGTAGATTTACCTGGTCACGGAAAATCGAGTCATAAACCGGAAGGAACGATTTATCATTTCGCAGAGTATACTTTGGAAATCATTTCAATTGTGGAGGCCCTTGGCTTAAAGGATTTTATACTACTCGGTCATTCTATGGGAGGCGCAATATCTACGTTAGTCGCTGGCTCAGGTTTACTTAACCTAGATAAGTTAGTACTCATCGAGGCACTCGGTCCGATTTCAAGTCCTCCTGCAAAGGCACCTGAAATCCTAAGGGATGCGATCAAACAAATCCTTCATCCCCGAGGGAAAAAGGAAACTTATTTCCCTGACTGGGAGTCTGCTATAGGCGTTCGAATGCGAGCAGGCGACATGACTCGATTGTCGGTGGAAAAAATAATGGAAAGAGGTTTGGAAAAAAGTCCAAAAGGCCTAAAACCTAGACGTGATTTGCGGCTCCACTTCAATTCCCTTTTTCGTCTAACAGAAGACCAAGTTATCGCTTTCTGCGAACAGATTCAATGTCCGACATTACTAATACTAGGAGATAAATCAATGTATCCGATTGCCTCGATTTATGAAGGAAGGAAAAAGGCAGTCCCAAAATTTACAGAAAAAATTTTGAATGGAGGCCATCATCTCCATCTAGATGATCCTGAGAATGTAGCAAATACGATCTTAAATTTTCTTAATACATGACCATGAAATCATTTCACCCCAGAACCAGAATTAGGAATATAAAAAGGAAATAATAAATTTGAAACCTTCGATACATGGATCAGATATTCATCATAACACTTGTTTTGGATGCGGGAAAGACAACCCCGTAGGACTCAGAGCGGACTTTACCTTTGACGATGTAAGTGGAGAAGTAAAATTTATTTATAATTTCAAACGTTATTACAATGGTGCACCAACTTTCGTGCATGGCGGAGTACTTTCGACACTACTCGATGAGTCAATGGGTGATCTCTGTTTTCATCTCGGGTATATCGTAATGACGGATACGATGGGATTTAAATTTCACAAAGCGACACCAGTTGAACAGGATCTACTGGTTAGAGCATGGCCAATTCGAAAAGCAAAAAGAAAAGTATTTCTCGAATGCGAGTTAACTTCGACGGATGGAACCGTTTTGTATGTAAAAGGGGAGGGAGCCTTTCACATTTTACCTCCTCGTTTTTTCTCCGAGAAACTGACAGGAGAAAAAAACTCAGTTGCGTTTGATTTATTATCACTGAATAAATTGAATCGTGCACACTTATTTGATAGGATAAAATCATGAAATATTTAACTCTACTTTTATTAACCCTTAGTATAACTTTCTGCTCCACTACTTCGAACAAAGAAGGCGGTGAGGGCTCCTCCGAATTCGAATTGGAATCAAAAGGTGGTAAGTGGGTCCGAATCGAGCGATTTAAAAACTCTGGAGGAATCAGAGCCAGAGGCGAAGTAAAGGCAGAGTGTGGTGGCGCAAAGTGCAATGAGGAACAAGTTTCAAAATTTGCACCTGCTAAAATTAAATCGCTTCCGAAACAAGGTATTTGGGAGGAATTTTTGCAATTTGAACAAGAAGGCTCGACTCCAGAAAATCCAAAATTCAAATCTATCTTGGATTCCACCGGTGAGTATGTTGAGGGTAAAAAAGTAGGTATTTGGAAAAAACCAGATCCAGAAAATCCATCCCGCTCTATTGGCGAGGTCCAATGGGTAGACGGCAAAAAAGAGGGGATCGCGAAAACGTTCGATAAATCGGGAACGGTTCTCAGCGAAACTGAATTTCACGACGACAAAAAAAACGGAGTCTATTGGAAGAAAACCAGCAAAGGGGAATGGTTAGAAAAAGGTAGTCATAAAGACAATGAAGAAGACGGTCCATGGACGTATCACTTTACAGGTAGTGACGGGAATGGGATCAAAACATCTGTTAGCTTTTTAAATGGTAAAAAAAATGGGCTCGAAACAAATTTTTACAAAGACGGAAAAATAGAATCTCAAGGAAATTATGTTTCAGGCTCACGAAATGGACCTTGGAAACTATTTGGTAATAAGGAAAATGTGTTAGCAGAAGGAAGTTACTCACCGAAGGCCGGAGTAGCTGAAGACGCAGAAATAAAATACGAAAGATCTGGTGTCTGGAAAGAATATTATCCAGATGGAAAACTTTTTGGTTCTGGACCACGAAAACATACTAGAACTGGCGCCTGGAAATTTTACTATAACAACGGACAAGTTGGATACGACGGTATCATGGCAAATGAAAGTATGTTCGAAACCGCCAAAATCTTTGATAAAGAAGGCAAAATTCTTGGCGATGGAAAATTGTTTTTTTCTTTAGTAAAAATTGACGAAACAACCAACGATCTAAAATTAAATTATAAACCATCAATTCCGTTTACTTACTTTTATCCATCAGGTAAAAAGAGAATTGTGATTCGATCGAACGATGATGCTACAGAATACACAGAAGAGGGAAAAGAATTTGGGAAGGGACCAGTGGATCAGTCTGGCAAAAAAAATGGCTGCTGGATGGTCAATGGTAAAAAAGAATACTATATGTTAGATTCTCCTAAACCAAAACTGACACCAACACAATGCCAATAAGTGAATCAACTTTAAACGAAACTCACCAATTAATTAATTCACTCAAAGAAGAGCTCTCTCAGGAAATTTCGGGGATGAGCTCTGTCATTGAGCCGATGATAGTCGCTTTGATCGCCAAGGGACACCTGCTTTTGGAGGGAATGCCTGGACTTGCAAAGACATTGCTTGCGAAAAGTTTATCGCTTTGCATCGATGTAAATTTCAGTCGAGTTCAGTTTACTCCAGATTTGTTACCTGCCGATCTTACAGGAACGAACATATTTAACCCAAAGTCCGTTACTTTCGAAATCAAAAAAGGCCCGATTTTTACGAATATCCTACTTGCTGATGAAATCAATCGGGCTCCAGCAAAAGTACAATCTGCACTCTTACAATGTATGGAAGAAAAGCAAGTGACCATAGCGGAAACTACCTTTAATCTGAATCCTCCATTTTTCGTAATTGCCACCCAAAATCCAATCGACCAAGACGGAACGTATCCACTCCCAGAGGCACAATTAGACAGATTTCTTTTTAAAGTGGCAGTTAAGTATCCGAGCGAAGAAGAAGAATTGAATATTCTAAATATGCATGGAGCCCTTCAGACAAAACCAAAGAATAGCAAAAAAGTAATCAAACCAAAAGATCTTCTAAAACTCTCAGAAACTGTGGATGAGGTTTTCATTGATCAAAAGCTAAAACAATATATCACTAAGTTAATTCGTAACACGAGGCCGGAATCAATGACTGCGTCGGATATTAAACTGTACGTAAAACATGGAGCCAGTCCTCGAGCTAGCTTGGCATTGTTAAAAGTAGCCAAAATTAATGCCCTCATAGAAGGAAGAGATTTTGTAATTCCAGAAGATATCATTAAATACTTTTCAGAAATTGTTAACCATAGAATTCACCTTTCTTTGGATGCAATCACTGAAGATGTCTCTGTGGATTCCATAATCAAAAGAGTATTAACAAGCACCGAAGTTCCTTAGCCTATCCCATGCTAGACCCCGAGCTCAAGCGATTGTTAAATATTCTAAACTGGGAAACAAAAAGAAGATTTAAGTCTCTCGGGTCCGGTGGGCTTGCTCCCACAAACAGGGGGAGGGGGATTGAATTCAAAGAAGTACGACTTTATAATTATGGAGATGATACACGTTACATAGATTGGAATGTTACTTCTCGTACTGGCGAAGTTTACGTAAAAGAATATTATTCCGAACAGGACGTACCTGTGATCATAGCAATCGATTGTTCAAAATCAATGAATGAACAAAAGACAAATTCAGCCTTTCAGCTATCGTTTTTCTTAACTCTCTTTCATATCAAAATGGGCAACAGAGTTCGTATGAGCCTTTTTTCTAACTCCACTTACCATTCTGGAAGAATCTTAACTCGGGAAAACGAAGCCTATTTTGAATTCAAACATCTGAGCGAAAAGGTAAAAACTATTCCTCGCGAAGGAACTAACTACCTGGGAGCATTGGAGTACCTCAATAAGGTCTCTCCTAAATTTAGCATCTGCTATTGGCTTTCTGATTTTTGTTATTTTGATGGGTTCAAACAATTCAGCTCGCTCTTGAATCAGTGGGAAAATTATGGGGTATGGATCGAAGAAGAGAGTAGTGAGTATGAATTACCTATCTGGTTTAAAATTTTTCAATTGATCGATTCCGAAACAAATAACGAACTTTCAGCGAGCGAGAGAACATCTAAAGATAAACTTCATTTTAACGAAACATTTCGTAACAACAAAATTATCATTCGCCCAGAACGAAAACTGAGCACGCAAGTGCTGGCTTTATTTCAAAGGAGCACGGCATGATAAAAACTTTCTTAACGGTTTTTCTTTTATTGATCTCGAGCTCAACTTTTAGTTCACAAAAAGAAATTATTTCTATGAAAGATATTTTCGTCGGAGATTCTTTTTATTATAGTATCGAATTTGATCCTGTTTTGCCTGTTTCTATTTCTTATCCAACCGGTGATTTTTTCGAGGAAGGGCAGGACCTACCATTATTCAGAGTCTTACATGTCACGAAAAATGAAAAAAAATTAACACTCCAATTGAGATTTTATTCTCCAGGCGAATTTATTTTACCCGTAAGTTGGAACGAAAGCACGGGAATAAAAAATTCCGAGTATAAGATTAAAATTCAAAGCAGACTCACAGGGATGGAGAATGATATCGAAGACAATGATCCGCCTCTCATTTTCAGTGGTACCTATCTTCTAAGACTAATTTTCGCAAGTTTTTTGTTTTTGTTCATGCTCTATCTACTTTATGCAATGTTTGTTTTTTGGAAAAAGCATACAAAAATTGTAAATGCTGAATGGGAAGACATTCCCGAAATAGATCCTAGAACCAAAAAACGATTGCTAGTAGAAGAAAGATTAAAAAACCAAACGATCCCACAGAAAGATTTCTGCTTTTTATTTTCAAGCTATTGCAAAGAGGAATATTCTTTTCGACTTAAATCCAATCTACTTCATTTAACAGATTCCAATTTCCTAGCGTATCTTTATGATCATAGTGGATTACAAGAAGCAGATTTACGAGAGATACGAAATGTCTTCCGCAACGTAAAGTATTCTGATCATTCTAAAATTTTATCTCAAGAAGAGGCGACTTCGCTTTGGCTTGAATGGAAGTCTAAATTAAAAATATAAATGGAAACCTTTCAAAGACCTTACCTTCTATTTTTATTCATTCCTCTCCTCGGGATGTTAATTTATGCATTGTACCAAAATAAATTCACTATACGTTTGATTGGAAATTGGGATCGAAATGAGAAAAAAATAGACAATTATATTCTTAACATTCTCGGGAGACCATACCGATTCCTTCTTTCTTCTCTTTCTTACTTAGCACTTGCGTGTTTAGTTTATGCTGCTTCAGGTCCCGGGATGAAATTCAGCTTTATCCCAGATGAAACTTTGGGAGTAGATATAATTCTTGCATTGGATATATCAGGCTCCATGGTGAATAGTTATGATTTTTTACCAAACAATCGTCTCACTGTCTCTAAAAGCTTACTAAAGGAATTTATTTCAAACCGGGCAGAAGATCGTTTAGGTCTCGTTTTATTTGCGGGCGCTGCTTATTTGCAATCGCCTCTCACAAGTGATAGAGATGCTTTAAAAGAACTTATAGAACAAGCAAACGAAAATAGTATTGAGGAGCAAGGAACGGCAATCGGTGATGCACTCATGTTATCTACTTACCGCCTCAAAAGCTCTATTGCAAAATCTAAAGTGATCATTCTGATTACCGATGGGGTATCAAACACCGGCAAAATCGATCCGATGTCAGCATCCTTTGCTTCTAAAGCTTATAATATTAAAGTATACTCCATTGGTATTGGTAAAGAACAAGGTCAATATGAAGTTAACTATGATTCGCTGAAATTGATTTCAAAGGAAACGGGCGGAGTATTTTATAGGGCAGAATCACCAGAGGATCTTGCAGAAATTTTAGGTCAGATTGATAGCTTAGAAAAAGATCCGTTACCTAAAAAACCACTGCAACTCTCTCAAACGTTCTTTCCAAACTATCTTATTTGGTTTTTCATATTCTTGCTGATAGAAGGTCTCTTAAAACTTTACCCGTCAAAGGAGATGTTATAAATGGAGGGTCTAGGCAGTTATTTACCGGCTCTTTTTTACGCTACAATTCTTATCACCATTTTTGGAATCTGTATTAAACTATTTTTTCTTTCGCGAGTTCGAAATTATGCAAATAATTTCCCGAGTTTAAAATCTAAATTTCAAATTCCGAATCTCCTTCTGTATGCGTTTGCATCTTCTTTACTTATCTCGGCATTAATTCTATCATATCTGGCATTATTTCAAACGAAGGCGAACGAAGCTGAGTTATCATCATCCCAAAAATCGGTGGATATTTTATTCATAGTAGATGTAAGTCTATCAATGAACGCGGGTGACGTTTTTCCGACGAGATTAAAAAGAGCACAGGATATATTATTGCGACTAACGCCTGATTTAATAGGGAATCGAGTAGGTGTGCTCGTGTTTGCAGGTAGCGCTTTTTCTTTTTGTCCGATGACTTCTGACCTAACTGCATTTTCAGACTATGTTAATGCATTAGGCGTCGACATGATCGGTAAAAAAGGGACTGATATCGCCTTGGCGTTTGATAAAGCAAAAGACTTACTTGCATCTTCAAAGATTTTGAAAAATAGGATCGTTGTTTTTATATCTGATGGTGAAGACCACGAGTCGTCTCAACTCAAATCTATTGATTCTAATTTACAAGTATGGGGAATTGGATCAGAAGAAGGTGGCACCATTTACTTTGGCGAAGAAAATTCTAAAACGGCTGGATACGTAACAAAAAGTGGTGAGCTAACGCCAAATGAAAAAAACGAGGATGTCGTAATCTCTCAACTGAATGAAACAAATCTTAAGAACATCGCAAAGATCAATAACGGTGACTACTATAACTTGAGCCAAGAATCCCTGGGCGCTTATCAGCTTCTAAGTAAAATTGATGAAATGAAAAAAAATCAAACCATACTTCTGCAAAAAATAAGAAAAGAGGATGGTGCGGCTGTTTATTTGGTATTAGCAGTATCCTGTTTCTTTTTAGAAAGATTCATAAGGTTTTTTTACTTTTCGAAAAGAAATACCACACTCTTTATTCTTTTTCTCCTTCTGATGCAAACGATCGATTTAAAGGCGTGGGAACTGGATCCCGGCGGGAACATGATTAAAGAAGGAGTAAGGTTGTACGAGGAAAAAAGTTATTCGGAGTCAGAAACAAAATTTAAGGAAGCAGAAGAATACTTTAAGGAAGATCCAAGATTGAAATTCAATCAAGCAGACATTGATTTTAAAAAAGGGAATTACGCCGAGTCTATTAAAAAAAATAACGAGGTCATTCAGAATCCGTCAACGGACAATCAATTGAAAGCCAAGGCACTTTATAATAACGGAAATGCTTATTTTAAACTTAAGGATCTGAAATCTGCCCAAAAGTATTACGAGGAAACACTCAGCCTAACTCCGGAACACGAGGGTGCCAAAAAAAATCTAGAGTTACTACATAAAAAGCCACCTCAATCGAATCAGAATTCTAGCAACAACCAATCAGAACAAGATAACAAACAAAACCAATCCCCCGGCCAGAGTAATAAAAAACAAAACGCACCGCAGTCGAAAGACAAGCAGAACGAAAAGGAAAATGCAGATCGGATGATGGATCATTTTTCGCCTGATTCGATTCTAAAAAATAAATCAGATAGCGGAGGGAACAGAGATAATGAAAAATTTTGGTAACACGATTTTCATTCTCTTTCTTTACCTAATTTTTGCCAATTATTCCATTTTCGGGAATGAAGTTGAATTTAAACTTAGTAGCGCCACAGTCTCATTAGGAGAAGTAATTTTTTTAGACGTTAAACATGACGGACAAAAAGAACTGAAACCTATAGAAAGAAAGTTTGAGTCAGATAACATTCAGGTTTATTATATCGGTGATTCCTTTGAAACGCAGATAATCAACTTCACCGTAACAAAAAAACATGTGTTAAAATACCAGGTAGCTGGAAAAAGAACTGGCAAATTCAAAATTCCTAAAATTAGAATCCAACTTGACAACCAAATTATCGAGTCTGATGAGCTACTAATTGAAGTAACACCTAAGAACAATTCACGACCGCAAGGAATCTTCGATCAATTTTTCGGAGACCAAAGGGATGAAGTTACGATATCAAAACCATCAGAAGTAGTCTTTCATACAAATAAAAATGTTTGTTTTGTTGGCGAACCTATTGTTGGTTACTACGTGCTTTATTCAAATGGTTTGAGACAACCATTTCTAGAAAGAGATCCGAATCAATCGATCTCGTTTCCATTCTTTCTTTCAGAAGTTCTCAACCAAGTTACGATTCAGATTGATCCCGTAGTAAATAGGAATGGAACAGATAGGAATACGCTGGTTTATCTTAAGGAAATCTATGGCTTAACGCCCTTACGAGTAGGCACTTATTCCATAGGCTCCACAAACTTTATTGTCGGAGATAGCATGCGCTTTGGTTTTACCAATGAAGTTTTACCTGTGAATACTGGTAAAATTCAGGTGTTACCTCTACCGAAAGGTGCACCCAATTTTTTTTCTGGTGCGATCGGCGAATATGATATTTCTTTTCATGCAAAACCCACGCAAATCCATTTGGGAGAAACTTATTATTTTTCGATTCGTGTTTTTGGCTCTGGTGCTGGAATTGGCATTGAAGATCCATTAGAACTAACGCATACAAATTCTGATCACGAGTTTTATCTTTTAAAAAAAGAAAAATCAAAAGTGTTTCGAAAACTTCCAGAGGGGGAATTTGGATTCTATTCCGTAGTAGAATTTTTCTATAGTTTCCAATCAATTCTCGAAGGCAAAAGAGAATTTCAAAACCCAAAAATATCATATTTCTCTCCAAAAAATAATGCATACGAAACAAAAAAAACCACCATACCTCCCTTGCTGGTTTTACCAAAAAGACTTCGCCAAAAGTCAAATCAAACAGAGGAACAACCTTCGGAACTGTGGAGGAAAAATTATCTATTTTGGATCCTCTTTGGAATTCTAATGGTGACTGGAATCTCATTTTTAACTCAGAGAATGATTACGAATAATCAGATACGAATTCAATTGGAAAAATTAAATGGAAAAATAGGCACAAAAAAAGGAGAGATTCTCCGAGATTACTTGGTTAGACACGGGATCTCTGAAAAGGAAGCATCTTCTTTGGCCGAACTTTCAATCGCGTTTCCCACTATGAGTTGGGAAAAAATATACGACTATAGTAATCAAAAAGACAAACAAATGCTGATTAGCATTTGCAAACATTTAAACAATTAAAGGAGAAAATTATGACAACTCAAGAAAAAGGCAAAATTAGCGTAGAAACGGAGAATATTTTTCCGATCATAAAAAAATGGCTCTACTCGGAAAAGGATATTTTCATTAGAGAATTGGTCTCTAATGCGTGTGATGCGGTAAGTAAACTCAAGAAGGTATCCTTATCCGAAGAATTCGAAGGCGGAACTGATTACAGAATTGATCTAACATTTGACAAAGAAAATCGCATCTTAGTCATCGAAGACAATGGAATCGGTATGACTTCCGATGAAGTAAAAAAATACATCAATCAAATTGCGTTTTCGGGAGCTACAGATTTTGCCAAACACTATCAAAACAATGAAAATAAAGCAGAGATCATAGGCCACTTTGGTCTCGGATTCTACTCCTGTTTTATGGTTTCAAAAAAAGTTACTATAGAGACGAAATCTTATAAAAAAGGCGAGAAGGCAGTTCTCTGGGAGAGTGAATCTGGAACCGATTTTTCCATTTCCACGATCGAAAAAGAAAACCGAGGCACGAAAATCTCTCTTTATCTAGATTCAGAATCAGGTGAGTATCTCGACAAATGGAAGTTAAAAGATTTAATAAAAAAATATTGTGACTTTTTGCCGGTCTCAATCTTCGTAGACAATGAGAAAGCGAATCGAGAAAAGCCATTATGGTCAGAAGAGCCATCGAAAATCAAAGCAGATGATTATAAGGATTTCTATAATTATCTTTTCCCGTTCTCGGGAGAGTCGCTTTTCCATATCCATTTAAATGTCGATTTTCCTTTTCGACTCCAAGGAATCTTGTATTTTCCTAAACTCACTCATGAACTGGAAGCATCGAAAAATGGAATCAAACTTTTTTGTAACCATGTTTTTGTTAGCGACAATGCGAATGAATTGATTCCACAATTTTTAACAATCTTAAAAGGTACCATTGATATACCTGATTTACCGTTAAATGTTTCTCGTTCTTATCTCCAAAACGATCCATTGGTAAAAAAAATATCAGGTCACATAATCAAGAAAGTAGCAGATCGTTTAATTGAAGATTTTAAAAAGAATAGAGAAGAATTTCAAAAGAATTGGAATGATATTTCTATCTTTGTAAAATATGGAATGTTAACGGACGAAAAGTTCTTTGATGCAGTAAAAGAGGCATTGATCTTTAAAAATTCAGAAGCTGGCTTTTATACTCTAAATGAATATTTCGAAAAGAATAAAGAAAAGAATAACAACAAAGTTTATTATGCGAATGAGACGGAAATGAGTTCTGTGTATATGAGTTTACTAAAATCACAAGGACTTGAGGCTATTTTAGTTGATTCCAAAATTGATTCCCATCTCATCCAACATTTAGAGATGAAAAATCCTGAGATGAAGTTTCAAAGAGTAGATGCCGAACTTGCTGATCAAATTGTAGATAAAGATGCAAGCCCAGGAGTTGTGGATGCGAATAACCAAACAGAAACAGATCGAATACTAGCTTTCTTTAAAACTACGGTGCATAGGGAAGGCATCGAAATCAAGGCAGAAGCCTTAAAATCTGCAGAAGTACCTGCCGTAATCCTTCTACCAGAATTCATGCGAAGAATGAGTGAAATGAATTCGATGATGAATCGTGACGATTCTATGAATCTTTTAAAGAACCATACTCTACTCATTAACAGTAGTTCACTCCTAGTAAAATCAGCTCTACGCGAATTCGAAGGTCTAAACCCAGAGAAGGGCAAGAAGCTAGCTCAATTGATTTATGACCTGGCTCTTATCCAAGCGAAAGCGATGAATGAGCATGATATTGCCGAGTATACAAAAAGAACTACTTCCTTCTTAGAAGAAATTCTGTCGAAAAACTAGATCACAACTTCTTATAATATTTGGCAGCGATCGACTCAAATGTGATCGTTGCCAAAGAGAAAGTTGTGATTAATATTTGCATTACTAGTCGTTTATCCTGTCTTCCCATTGTCATCGCTCACAAAAAGGGTTTTTTTGAAGAATTTGATACGGAAGTCGCTCTTCACGTCATTACCCATCACAAAGCAATTCTCTCCTTATTAGATGCGGGCCGAATTGAGGCCGGCGAAATTCCAAGCATAGCATTCCTTCAAGAATCATTCTTAAAAAAATCCAAAATCAAACGGATCTATAAAGGGTTAATGTTGTACAGATCCCCGATGTCTTATTACTCCAGGTTCAGATTCCAACAAGATGGGATCTCGCGTAACAAAGGCTACTTCATTCCAGTTCCGCATTTCAATTCTGTGGAACGACTTTTGGCAGAAAAATTTTTAGAAGAGTACGCACCTAAAATGCCAATCAAAGTAAGATTCATGGATACCCCGAGCTTTTTGGAGGAAAAAGAATTCTTAAAACCGTCCTGTCTCGGTATCGCTTCAGATCAATTGCTCAGCCCGTTCCTTAAAAATTATCATGACTTCAGAGACGAAAGCAATTTACCTCTTCTCAATTCCGAGCAGTTTCTCCCATCAACATTACTAGGTTTTAGTGGTGATTGTATACTTAAAATGGGACGAGAAGCATCAGGTGTATTGCTTGCTGTAAAGAAAGCGATAGATTTTATTAATGAGTGTTCGCAAAATGCGAACACAAAAGGTTGGGACGATTTAAATCTTAGCCAATATTTTCCGCATTTAAGGACAGCAGATTTAAAGAATCTGATTTTTTCTAACCCCCTAATCAAACGCGGAGTCTTTTCTTATGAAGCGAATTCGGATAATCTCGCTCCTTTAATCAAAGATTCCTATTTCAGATTGATTCGAAGAGTGATGGATCCGGATACAATTCGTCCACTGTTGGACTTTTCGGAAATTCTGGAAGCACTTGAGCCGAAAAAAATATTTGATGTAAGGAAGTTGACAAGTTTCCAAGAGGGTGGCGCTCAACAACAACACTCACCATCTCTGATAAATTACCGCAAACTCAATGCTATACGCCATTTAATCGTCGACGTCAACTCTGTCGCGTTAGACATCCTTCAAGGGAAATACCAATCCAGGCTGAATACGGATGAAACTTTGCTGCTGGACAATCGTGTGAAAGTTCTTGTAAATGCGATGATCGACTCTTTTAATTCAACTTTAGAATTACAAAAAGAAGAAATCGCTGAACTTGAAAATTTAATCTCGATTCTCGAGATTAAATTAGATAGATCCGCTGTGGACTTACAGTATTCCGAAGAAAAATATCGATATTTGTTCGAATTCTCCCGAGAAGCAATTGCTCTCGTCGATGCTGATACTGGTAATATTTTAGAAGGGAATCATCAATTTCGCAACCTAACAGGATATTCCCGAGGAGATCTCACAAAACTCACAATCGAAGATATCATCATTAGTGAACAAATTTCACCTCAGTTAAAATTTGGATCGGATTTATCGCAGGATACGATGTTATCTTTACCTGACATCGATATACTACTGAAGGATGGATCCACACTTGGCGTTGATTTAAGTTTTGCCTCTATATTACTTTCTCCTAAAAAAAGGTACCAGGTCCAGTTTCGACCAAATTTGGACCGAAAAGAACAGGAGCGGCTGCAGCATGAGTTTATTTCCAATGTAAGTCATGAACTTAGAAGTCCCATGACGAATATACGAGGGTATCTTGAGTTTTTTAAAACTGACAAAACGCTTCAATATACCACCGAACATCGAAATATGCTAGAAGTAATTGACAAAAATGCGAAACGACTAAGTTTCCTCATTGAAAATATGTTAAAGCTTACAACTTCTCGCGAGAAAGATGAAAAGGATGATGTAATCGAAATTTTTGATCCCGTCCCAATCATTGAAGATGTAATTCATATGAATTCCCATCTGGCAAAAGGGAAAACCTTAGAATGGGAGCTTTCGCTTAAAAAAGGACTTTTTATCAGAGGAATTCGATTCGAGTTTTCTCAGATCGTAACTAATTTGTACGTAAATGCCTTAAAATATACATTTAAAGGAAAGGTCTCCATTACTCTGGCTGAAAAAGGAAACCAAATAGAACTCGTTGTCAAAGATACGGGAATCGGAATCGATCCGAATTTCAAAAATCAAATATTTGATCGATTTTTCAGAATTCCCTCTGCCGACAATCGCCGGATAGGCGGCACAGGCCTCGGCCTTTCCATTGTAAAATCGTTAGTCGACAAAATGGGTGGAGAAATATTTGTAGATAGCACTCAAGGAGAGGGGAGCACCTTTCGAGTTGTCTTACCAAAAGTGACTACTTCTTCTTAATGGACTTCTTTGCCTTTTTTTTCGGCACCACTTTTTTCGGTTTTGTTTTCTTTGCTGTTTTAGAAACTTTTTCAAACTTATCCTTGATTAAATGTAAATCAGGGATCTTTTTCGGATCGAGATGCATAGTGGAAATGAGCAGAGACAATTCGAGCATTTCTCTTGTCCCAAGTAAATGTAACAACTCTAGTGCCTTTGTAATCCCTAGTTTCGTAAATATGGCCAAGGTATTTTCCACTCCGAAAAATTTCAAAATGACAGGTAATTCTTCAATGCCTCTGGTTTTGATCCATTTTTTACAATCATTAACGGACATTATGCTCACGAGCGCCAAGATGGATGCGACATCCGTTTCCTTTACTAGCCACAAAAAATCCCGCATCGGAATTTCTTTTAGTAAAGAAATCGATTTATCCATTCCTAATGTTTTTAGTATCTCAATGCTTGTTTCTTTTCCGAGTGTGTTTGATAGCAGACTAACATCTGCTGGAGGGATACTTCTTGAAACCAACGCCAAATCAGCCATAGGAAGGGAGTGTATAAAATAAACCAAATCATCATCAGAATTTTCACGAATCATTTCGACTAGCACACGTTCTGGAATTTGGTTCACGAGTTCGACTACAGTATTTTCACTTAGTTTTTGGGTAAGGACGATCAGACGTTCCTTTGGCACTTTGCCAGTAAGAGAAAGAAGTTTTTCGTAACCTAAATTTTTCAAAATCTGAAATGATTTTTTCGGACCAAGTTTTTCAAGGTATTGATATACGCTCTGGATAGTGACTAAAACTTCTTTCATATTTGGAAACTGTGACACAAGTTTAAGGAAAGGGATGGAACATCCAGAGAAATTCCTTGCTTCTAGATGAATTTTTTTAAAATAGAGATGTGAGATACCTTTGGCTCCCCCTATCTTTGATCCTCTTCCTTTTCGTTTTAGGCATTCTCCTTTGGTCAAAAATTCACACCTACGCTAATTCCCCATCGGCACTCATTGGTATTTGGGATGGATTTGCCGAAATCAACCCAAGAATTGTAGAACCAGGTTTTATTGTTTTTACTGAGGGAGGTTATGATGGCCAATTTTTTTATTTTATCGCCAAATCTTTGTTTTCTGACTTAGATTGGGATGTCATTGTAGATTCTTATTTTTTCCGTTTACATCGCATTGGCTTTACTCTTCTTGTAGGCATTCCGTCTGCAATGATTGGATTTAAATTTTATCCGATCATCGCCATCATACTTCCATTTCTCATATTTCTTATTTCTGTATATTATTTTTATAAAATGTTGCCTGATTCTAAAAAATGGTATTGTTTATTTTACCTCTTTTCTCCCTTTTCCATGAATTCTCATTTGCTCCTTGTGGCCGATGGAGTCTTTACTTCGGTTGTGGTTCTATTAATCTATTCGATAAAGAATCGCTCCCATTGGGCCATCTCATTCCTATTACTAACACTTGCTATCTTTACTCGTGAACTCGGGATCATTGTTGCCTTTCCTTTATTACTCGCTTGCTATAAAGAACACAATTATCGCTTAACCTTCCTGTTTTTTATCCCTTTTGTTCTTTTTGTCAGCTTTTGGTTATGGACGAGGTCCCACTTGCCCCCGCATCTAGGAACCAATCCATTAGGATTTAAGGACATGGTCGACTTACCACTCCTAGGCTTTTATAAAAGTTTTTTTGATTTGGGTACCTTTCATCTCTCTCCGAAAGAAAGTGTTAAGATTCTTCTCTTCTTCCAATGGCTGGTCCTTTCTCTGTTTTTGATATCGAAAATCACGAAAGAACGATTTCGTCTCATCACCGAGTTAGACAAAATACAAAACGAATTCATATTGTTATTCCCTATTTTTGCCAGTCTCGGAATCATCCTGATCGCAGAGGAGGGGTATTGGAGGTCATTCGATAATCTTTCTCGCATGTTTACCCTCATATTGCCATTAGGTGTTTTATATAATGCTAAAAAAAAATCGGTATTTTTGAGTTTATTTCGTTATACTAGTTTGATCCTTTTTTTGTTCTTTATCGTGCGGATCGTTTTTATTACAAAATCAAAAGGATTTTACATTTCACCATGATTTCCATCGCTTATAGTCCATGCCCCAATGATACTTTCCTCTTTTATAATTTAGTTCATGGGAATGTCCCAGGTGCAAGCGATGTCAAAGAAGAACTTTGGGACGTCGAGAACTTAAATGAATTCGCCAAACAGGGAAAATTCCCCGTTACAAAAATATCCTTTGCCGCCTATTTCTCTGTTATCGAAAAATACATTCTCCTTGAAACAGGTTCAGCACTCGGCCGCGGTTGTGGCCCGATGGTTGTTAGAAAAAAAGGTAGCTCTGCGACACTCCTCTCCGGTGATCCCATTCTTGTTCCTGGATTGCTTACCACTGCCAACTTACTTCTTTCACTCCATACGGATGGCAAACAAAAAACCATTCCAACAAGATATGACTTGATCATCCCCAAACTTTTATCAGGTGAAGCCGATCTGGGTGTGATCATACATGAAGAAAGATTCACCTACGAGCAAAGAGGTTTAGAGAGAGTTATAGATTTAGGGGAATGGTGGGAATCCGAAACAGGCTTGCCCATTCCACTTGGTGCCATAGCTATTCGAAGAGATATTGAAAGAAATTTATCGCTTGGTTTTCAATCTTCACTCAAAAAGAGTTTAGAACTAGCTTATCAGGATTCAGACAGTATGTACCGCTATATCAAAGAAAACTCTCAAAACAAAGAGGATGATGTGATTAAGGCACACATAGATTTATACGTAAATAACTTCACTATGGCGTTAGGCGACGAAGGGCAACGAGCCATTCGTATTCTTTACGAAAGAGCCGTAACAGCGGGCTTTGTTCCCGCATGTCCCGCAAATACTCCCTTTTTTTTAGGAGAGGCTAAGTAAGCACAAAATTGTTCCTTTCTCTTTTCTCATTGGCTCCAGCGCTTTACCGATTAGCATACCTGGTTTCAACTTATTCTGGTCTGCTTTGATCGCGTGACCCGAAGCTAAGCCAGAAACAAGAAGATCTCCAGGCACAATGGCACCCTGAGTAGCGTCCACATGGATTTTGGCTATTCCCAAAAATGCCACTAAAGCATACTCCAGACCCTTACTTTCTTTTCCAAAAATTAAATTCGCACTGCCCACACAAATACCTATCACATTCGTAGAGTAGGGATGTTTTGATCTGGAGAGAACATTTGATTCTTCTGTCCCTACAAGCAAGTCTCCTGGAGTCACCACATCCTTCTGATCTAACCTAAAAAAACGAGCGATACATTCTTCCTGCCCATCTTTGGACACTCTAATATTTCCCTCGAAAAATGAGTCGCCTAGCGCATGTATTGCTTTACCACTACCCAGCCACTCCTTCTCATGATTCCCTGAACCATTAGCAAAAATAGCATATCCTGATTGCGAAATAAATTGACCGCCCGCAGCGCTAGACCCAACGCCCAATACGCCTGCATTCTGTAATGGATCTTTGCCTTTTGATAATCCAAGAATTCCTAGATTTTCGGAAAATCCCACGACACCACTTGCATTTCCAATTCCGATCACTCCGGCACCATCAATCCCATTTTTTGCATAAACCACCGAATCATTCGGGACAGGGGGAACATACCCTTTGGAAGGAGAAGAACTTTCTCCCATGATCCGAAGAAGACCTGTATGCGAATCATAACTATGCATTTTTTCCGCATACTCATGTGTGTGCTCTTTGGGATCACGCCGATCGTTCAGTCTTGGATCATCTGCGAGCACCACTTTTCCGGGAACATTTTCGCCTAGCCGAGACAATACAACGATTCCTGCTTTGTCAAAATCAGCTGGCTGAATTCGTTTATCATCCCCTTGGACAACAACACCACTTTTATTTTCCCCAGAATGAGCCAATTGGACAATTCCATACTGCTCAGTTGTACCATGTTTTAGTCTCTTGTCATTCGCTTGCACCACCGTATCAGGCTCTTCAGCCCCATTGAGTGAAAGTTTTACGATCCCCTTTGTCGTGTTAGTTGCATCCTTGAGTCGAGGATCATCGCCTGTGACTACTTTGTCATGCGCAACTTCACCTAACTCGGCCAATTGGACGAGTCCATGAGCTTTTTTGGTAGCGATCCGAAGTCTAGAGTCATTCCCTTGAATGACAACTCCTGGTCGAGTTTCCCCATCTTCTGCCAATTCGACGATTCCAGAATGTTCCGTGCTTGCGATTCGAAGCCTTTCGTCATCGGACTGAACAACAAGGCCAGGTCTAGCTTCCCCCGATCTCGACAAACGAACAAGACCATGCGTGAGCTCCGTAGCTATTTTAAGTCTCTTGTCATTTCCTTGTACTGCGACACCTGGTTTTTCTTCGCCATCACTTGCTAATTCGACGATGCCCCTGTACTCGGTACTGGCATCGCGAAGCCTTCGATCATTCGATTGAACGACAACTCCTTCTTTCACCTCCCCGTCTACAGCCAAACGGATTATCCCTGATCTCAAAACGGACGCATAGGGTAGGGGCTCGCGTGTTGGTCCGCCAGAGTCTTTTTTATCAGGGCTAGAATAGAACTCGATTTCTATAATCTCAGTAACATACTCTTTTTTGTTTTGTTGTTTTTCCTGCAAAAAAACCAATTTCAAGTAACGCAAATTAACAGGCGATACACGCCACTTGTACCATGTGCCTGCTTCAGATAAAAAATCATTTTCTTCATGCAACTGGTGCCAAGTAAGATCATCCTCGCTGTAGTAAGCGATGAATCTTTCTGGAAAATTCGTAGTTGGATCATTTTTAGTTAGCATTCGAATCTCTTCCATTCGATTCACGCTACCAAAATCAAAAATTAAATATTCTTCTTCTGGTTCTTCTTTTTTCTTCGATGACCATCCGTAGTCAGGTCTTGTATCTATGAGGTTTTCTTTAACCCATAGACGATCGAGTTCTGAGCTCGCCTGAATATTAACTACTCCCGTAATCAGTAGTTTTAAATTGCCAAAGTTTATCCTATTTTTTCCGTTATTTGCTTTCCGGGAAATTTTGGATACGAATTTCACATAACGTGCGCTAGTGAGTGAGAAAATCCATTTAGCTGATGTTTTAAAAGATTTTCTAAAAGCTGATTCTTGCAGAATCGGCTCCCAATATTTTCCGTCATGAGAAAGTTCAAACCGGAAAGAATCTGGAAAAAAATCCAAACCTTCTTTGCCAGGCAGAAGCTCTATCCCATTAAAAAATACAGGCTTATCAAATTCAAAAACGATCGACGAGAGACCAATTTGATCTCTTTCCTCGAAAAAGGAAATAAACTCTTCGTTTTTTACTTCATATTGTCCTGTCGTTTTCACAGAACGGATCGGTAGCGAGTAGGGGTGACTGACCCGGATCAGGTTATCTTTCATGCTTAATTACGTTTAACTTCCTTCCAAAAATTCCTATTTTTCTCTCGAGTCTATCGAATTTCACTCAACCGAGATGCTTCTTCCTTCTCTTGAAACAGGACATCCAGCTTCGGGTTTACCTTTTCCGTAAAGTATTTAGAGACAATTTGTTTGGCAAAGCTGGTCACTGGGGATTGAACAAACAATACCTTCCCATCAATGAGAATGTCTATTTTCTCTAACTCCTTCCAAGTTGTTTGGGAAAGTTGTTGGCTTGCCCAATCCAAAAACCCCATCCAAGAAGCCGGATGTGTGACCATAGTATCTGCCGACGAAACATGCCCGGTTTTAAGCACTTTTGCTTTTTCTCGAATTTTCTCTTTGCACACACCCAATAAGTAGGAGATATCTTTTTCTAGCGAATGTGTGGTCGCGTGAGCGTACGCTTCGAAGGCAATTTCCGATCCAAAAAGGCCGATGAGTTGTTCCAAATTTGTAGCCGATTCCTCTTCCTTTTTTTTGGAAGGTCCCAGGGGATCCGATTGGTTTGTATTGGATATAGTTATATTAATATGGTTCGGGGGTACGCCTCCACCCCTCTCTTCTGATTTTTTATCCCCCTCTGCCTGGACTGGAATTCCCCCTCCCCGTGGTATATTTGTATCCCCCAGTGGGGTAATTTTGGAACCCTCATAGTGGAAGGAAAAGTGATACCTTGTGGCTGTTTTTCCATGCCCCGGAACTTGGTAGATGAGTCCAGCTTGTGTCAGTTCTTTTTTGGCATGAACAATTGACTTTTTGGTTTTAAAACCGGTCAACTTGAGAAGCATTTCGGTTCCAGGCCAAACGGGTTTGAAACGGGAATCACTAAACTTCAAAAGGACAGGGTATAACGTTTTCGCGGCACTGGACAAGTTTGCCCAGACGCCAGAATCGATGATGTCCGTCATCAAGCGGATATAGGGATGGTGGTAGTCGCTCATCCGACCTCCGTAAAAAATGCGCAAAAAACAAACTAATTCTAAGCAAATTTTACGAAGGAGTTGACATTATTTGACATAATGTTAATTATGTCTCATCCAACAACATTCCTTCGGGAAAACCCGGTCCCCTGGAGTCCCAGGGGAATTTTTTTATCTCGTCTCCAAGATATAGGTTTTCCTGCGTCCCGCTTTCTATTTTTCTGGGAACGAAGTACTTAAAGTTCGTTTACTATATTATGTCACATTATTGGCAAAACAATAGGGGTGTCAAGTTTGTACATACTTTTTCCCCCTAACGGATCAAATTTTTTTTACTAAGTACTTGACGAGCAAGTACTTGTTTACGTAGTGGCAGAGTCTCCGAATTTTTTAGAAAGCTCCCTCTTTAAATATTTTAACATTTCGCCTAGAAGGATCTCGTCCTCGGATTGGATGAGAATTGAATTCCCTGTTTTTTTCAGTTTGTACTGAGCTGGAATTCTTCGAGTCGGGGTAGGGGTCTGGTCCTTTGTTTTTTTATTAAAGTCCTTGGCGTCTCGGACGGTTTTCAATTCCCCTTTGCTGAACATTTCTAAAAAATTCTCAAGAGATCCTTTTTTGGCTGCTTGCGCTGCCTGGACGAGGAGGTTTTTGTTCTGGATACTGTATGACCGACATTTTGCTAAATCACTTTTGTCCATACCTGCAATCGACAATACTTCCGACATATAACTTCGACTTTTCCCGAATAGGTCACCTAACTCAGCATCGGTGTAGCTATGTGCGTTTTTAAGAAATAATAAGGCATCCACCTCTTCATAAGGGGATAGGTTTTCTCTTTGTAGGTTTTCAATGACTGCTAGTTTGTATATTTCCTTTTCGGGCCTGTCTAGGATCTTACATTCGATTTCTTGCCAGCCTAAAGATTTTGCGGCATGATATCGTCTTTCACCAGCGATGATGCGGTAGTGATCCTCGCCTCTACCTTTGGAGACAACAATTGGTTGCAAGAGTCCATCGGCTTTTAATGAGGCTGCGAGTTCATCGATTCCTTTTTTTCTTTCCTGTCTCGGCTGGTTTTCTGCCGGTTCAATTTTATCAATTTTAATGGTTCTGATTGTTCCGTCTAAATTTTCTGATTGGTAGATGTCGGCTAGGGTGCCGAGTCTTTTACTTTTTAAGCTCACGAAGAACCTCCTCTAAAAAACCTTCATATTCTTGGGATTGCCTAGAAGTCCGGTTGTAATCGAAAACGGATTTTTTTGCTAAATGGCTTTCTCCGATGGCGACTCCATCCGAAATTGTGTGGTCAAAAATTCGGAAGTATTTTCCGAGCACAGGTAGAATTGTTTTTGTTAAAAGAGTCTGTGGTTTGAGCTGGGTAATCAGAGCTCCTAGGATTTCCAGGTCCGGGTTGATTCTCTTTTTGATAGAAGAAATTGTCTGCTGCAGACCCATAATCCCATCCATGGAAAACTTTTCTGCCTGCAATGGGATTAAAACGTAATTCGAGGCAACAAGGCTATTGACCGTAAAAATGGAGAGAGAGGGTGGGCAGTCTATAATGGCAAAATCAAAGTTGTCGAGTCCTTGCATAGCATCTCTGAGGATATAGGGAGCCTCTACAGAATTCACAGACACCGTTTCCATTTCCGCCAAACGGAGGCTAGATGGGGCGATCCACAAATGCTCGTTATATGCCGAAAGAATGATATCTTTCATCTTTGCAGAGTTTTGAAATAGATGGGCTAGGTCCTTGTCAACGGTCTCCGGATTTACGAAAATTCCGGTTGAATTGGCTTGAGGATCCATATCTATGAGAAGGGTTTTAAAATTTCTTCTAGCAAGTCCCATTGCGAGATTGAGCGAAGTAGTGGTTTTGCCTTCCCCGCCCTTTTGATTTGCAACTGCAATCGTGATCATTGATACTCTACATCCTTCTCTTTTGGTATGGTTTCTTCAGAAAATGTTACTAGCAATTGAATTTTCATTCTTATGAAAAAAAAGAAATTTCATCTCTACCTGATCATTGTCGGACATCCGACATACCAAAAATTAGTAAAAAGTATCTGTTGGAAATATGTCGGACATCCGACATACAAGAAGGTACGTACTTGACAAAGTGATTAAATTTAAACAGTTTCATAGCATGCCTGCGACTGGTGGCTCTCCGTTGTATTCCCTTGAATTTGGAAAGGATTGGATCGAAAATGTCCTCCCTCCTGCCTGGGAAGAGCTATGTACGGGATTCGGCGCGCGCGCCGGAGTTGTTGTCTTGAAGTCTTGGGATGACGATTCCTTCTACGAAAGTGCCTCTTTTGGCTATGGAGAGGACGGATTTTATTATTCCTTTTTGGCGCGAGGAGAACCTGGTTGGAACCGGATTAAAAATCAAAAAAAACCGATTCGATTTTCTGGGAAAGATGTTCCTTTATTTTGTGAGTCTGGAGTTGCTTCGGTGCTTGCGATCCGAACGGAAAATGGCAAAGATTTTGTTGGTTTTCTTTTGGTCGAATGGGAAGAGGAGGAGGTAGATGGTTTTGATACCTACCTCTACTTATTCGCAGAGAAAATTGGACGAGAAAGGGAAGTCCCTCAGAAAAGAAGCAGAAATGAATCTACTCCACGCGAGTCGATCTCGGGAAACCAACTTGCTCCTGTGGTAGCCCGATTTGTACCCAGTTTGGAAAAGAAAATAGAGTTGCTCCGCCAAGAAAAAGTTCTGAGTATCTTGGGTCCGCCTGGTAGTGGGAAAAAGACTCTTGCCAAGTGGATTCATAGACAGACAGCCTTCGACAAACCGTGCCTATTTTTGTCCGCAATTCCAGATCATCTGGGCAAATTGGAAAAAGCCTTATTGACTTGGGCGGAGGAAATCGGTTCGGGAACACTTGTGTTTTTGGGACCCAAAAGATGGTCTCTTGGTCAACAAAAGATCATTATGGACTGGATCCAATCTTCGGAGAAAGGCTGCCAAATTCTTTTCGTAGATGGTCTGGAGGACTCGCCGGAAATGCTTCCCGGTTTTGACAAACTTCTGAGGAAAAACTCGGTTCCCATCCCCGGATTTTCCTTTCTCGAAAAGGCAGGAATCGAAGAAATCATACTTGAATTATTCCGCGAGCTATCGAGAGAACAAAATCGGAATGGGCTGCAACTTGATTCTTCTGCCTTACAATTTCTTCTCGAGCGAAATTACCCCAATCACTATGCGGATCTTAAAAATATTTTACTCTCCGGGATATTGAAAGCAAAAGGCAATCTGGTGAGAGAATCGGAGCTAGAAGGTGATATTTCTCGGCTCAATCTGGGAGCTCCTGATGCAGAAGATTTAGACTTGCGGAGTGGGATTCAAGCCCTAGAAAGGCAGAAGATCCTAAATGCGATGCGGATTTTTTCTGGGAACCAAATTCGAATGGCCAAAGCATTGGGAATCTCTCGCGGGGCATTGCAGAACAAAATGAAGCAACTAGGGCTACTCTAATCGTATGGAAGATACAGTTTATGAAGAACTGAGGACGGCAGGCGGTTTTTTAGTCAAAGTACGCCTTTCGAAAATGACATACGTTGTTTTCACAGAAGCCGGTCCGGAAGTTCCAAGGGGAGCAAAAAACAATTCGATTGTTGCGATTGTACCAAAAGTTGGATTTTTCGGGGAAGATTTTGACCTTTCTCATTTCCATCTGGGAGAGTTGTCATTTGTGAATGTAAAGGCAGGGAAAATGGTCATTCCTTACCAGCATGGCTTTTCCAATGAAATCAAGACAATCTATCTGGGAACAGGGAGCCAAAGTGACGCACTTCCCGTTGTCATTCAGCATTTTAAAAACAAAGAGGAATTGATGCGATCCTGGGAAAAGGGGGACCAAGTGCAATATTTGGTCGTGGATGAGGAAATTCCCCGCTCCGAGATGGTGACTTTCAAAATCCGATACCCGAGTTTAAATATTCTTGTGATCAAAAAGAGAATCAATACCTCTGCGGAATCCCAAGCGCAAAAAGTTGATTCGAAGGCTGCCGATGCTGCCAAGGGAATTGTGGACTACGACAAAGTCCGTGCGACAGATGTTGCCAGAAATTCCAACCTCAACATGCACAGCGAAAATCCGGTCTTTTTGGCTCGGATCCATCTCAGGAATATGGAGCTCGATAAGGTCAAGCAGCTCCTACTCGATTTTAAACTTGAGGCACAGGACGTTACCTTCATTCGAACATTCTTAGAAGTAATGATCAAAAATGAGTATGCAAAGCCAGAATTAGAGACGGCCAAACCAAGACTGATCGCCTTGAACGAAGCTTTTCGACTTTCCGTAATGATTTTAGAATTCCGAATCGAAGACTTTGAAAAAGAATTGGCCAAGGGATTTTCTTCGGAAATTTCAAGTATGATTTACGCGGTTTTAGCAAAAGAGCAAGAGTCTGCGACCGAGATAGAGTCCGAAATTGTCCTTTGGGAGTGGAAGCTCCGCACGCGGGCAATGATGTACAAACGATAAGAAAATCCGGAAAAAAACAAAAAAAGCTTCCATTTTAAGCGAAAAACCCTAAATTTGAGGAAAGTAGCGATGAAATTCCTTCAAATTAGACATAAATTGGCACACATATTGCTAGGGAACTTGTTTCTCTCGGCTGCCCTTGTCTTCTTTTCTTTGACTTCCCTTTCTGCAAATGAAGTCGAAGAACCCACAGTCCTTCCTGCCATCGAATTAGTCGCACCCGTTCAGTTGGTAAACGGAATCGTTTCGGAAGTAATCGTTCTCGAAAACAAAAACCAGTTCGCTTTCGGCGATCAGAGTTTATCTTTCGTCAAGACAGGCAAGGAGAAGTGGAGAGTCCAAATTCAGTTTCAAAACCTCCTAGGAAATCGTCTAGTGACAGAATCTAGCTGCGCCCTGTCTGCGAATCAGGATTTCCTTCCTGTTGCCAAGGACGCCTTTCGAATGGATCATTTTCTAAAAAAGTGCAATGATGGGGAAGCCGTCGCCTTAAAATCGGTTGCCAATCCAGGTCTGCTTGCTTTTTTTGAAATATGTCTCAGCCAAAGCGAGTTGCCTTCCAGAAATTTATCAACGCCATGCGTAAACTCTCTGTCGAAGTCAATGATACCGAGATCTGCAAACGATTGGAGATCCTCATGGCCACAAGCAAAGACGACCTCCCTCTGGCACAAGTCAATCTCCTCCTGGCAGATCCCAAGAGTTTCGATCCAAGGGCGATCGCTGAGCCGTTCACGCAGTATGTCCGACACTTCATCTATATGGTTAAGCGCAATGGACGCGTACCCGCCGATCTCGGTGGAAATGACGCTAGCGGATCCCATAGCAGCGGTCTCTCAGATGTGGCAGGCACCCACAAGCTCGCTACTTCCAAAAAACGTACGATAGCTTCAAAGAAAAAACCAATCTCAAAAAAGTCCCTCAAATCCTAGTTTTTTGACCTTCTCCTCCCGTCCTGTGCTGCGCACGGGGAAGGATTCCTAGTTCTGGCCTAGACAAGCCCAAAGCGTCCGTGACGTACTGAAACTCCCCGCCGACTCATAAACTGCTTAATTTCCGGCAATTAATTGCTAAAATGGTTACATCTCTTCTTTGTCCTTTCTGTGATTGAAACTCCCCGCTCAAATATAGGCAGTTATTAGAAAACTGGTCAATTGCTCTAGTCTGCCGCCTGATGGTCCATCCCGATCGGCAAATACTTCCGAGCGACAGAAACTAGGCACCGAGGAAAGCGGAACCGATTGCTGGAAGGCACAAACCACCTGTGGCTTCCCAAAGACGAATCGACTCCCTCTGGTCAGTTCTGTTCCCTTGTTTTTCTCGGAAGAGCCGCAATGGAAATTTGTTTCTTGGGTGAGTTGGGGCCAACGACAAAAGATGGCCAGATCCCGACAGATACGCACCTGACCAAAAATGGTCGATCCCTTTCTAAAAACTTAAAAAAAGTCCCAAAATTCGACTATTTTCGGTATTTCTCTAAGTTTTCGTCTCGAACCTCTTTAGGGTCGTCCACGGAAAAACAAAAAAATAAAGGCCTCCGAAGTGCTTTCGCTCGAGCGGCTTCTGCCCTCCCTAGGTCAGATCTCCGCCCAAGGACTCCCGGAACGTTTGCTTGTAGCGATTCCAGAAAGGGAGAAAGGAATGGAAAGAAAAACGCTGATGATTCTGCCAATTTGTCATGTGTAGGGAGATTTCCTGCTCATGTAAATTTGGCATGGTATGGAATATTGCTTTACGGTCGAATCTGCCCCCAGGTATCCTCGCCGCATGGCAGAAACGATCCGATTGCGTGTAAAGTGTCACGCTTGTTCGAATTTAATTGAAGGTTCCGCAAAGTACGGCTCTGGGCACTTTGTTCCAGAAGGCATCGTCTTTGATTTTGTGGCCGTTGGCAAAGTAGAGGGCGCACAAGGACGCCGCGTGAAAGCGGAGGTCACTTGTACTTGCCCGAATTGCGGAGTAAAATGCAAATACAATGTTTAATTGCCTGAATATGAGCAGAAATCGAGAAACAAATCAAATTTATCTGCAAATAAATGCTTGTAAATGGGCAACAAAATGCATAGATGGCAGAGTTTAAATGGTTTTTACTAGTCCTTTATACGTTCAGTTTCTGGTCATAATACTGCTTGTATATGGTCTTTTAAATGCTTTTCTTCACTTAATGTGCGTCAGGAATCAGGTATTTGTTCAGTTTCGAGTCATTTATCTGCTTATTATTAGTCTTTTATTCTATGCAGCGTGGAATCCTCGCTATTTACTTCTTCTTGTTTGGGTATCTGTTGTAGATTTTTCGGTCGCACAACTGATTCCGAATGCCCGGTCGATCCGAGGGCGAAAAAGGTATCTCCTTTTTTCATTGGGGAACAGTCTGGGGGTGTTGTGGATCTTCAAGTACTTTGGCTTTTTCCAGGAGAATCTTTTAGAATTGATGGAGATTTTCGGTTGGAACGCTCATTTCGAAATTCTTCGCTTGGTTTTGCCCGTTGGTATCTCTTTTTACATTTTCCAGTCGATTTCGTATGTTTTTGACGTGTATCGTGGCATTCTGGCGCCCGAGAAGAGATACTTTCACTATTTGTTTTATTTATCCTTTTTTCCCCAGCTTGTGGCAGGGCCGATTGTTCAGGCGAAAGATTTTTTGCCACAAATTCCGAATCCTATTCCCTTCTCCAAGGTCGAGGTCCGATTTGCTCTCTTCCTACTCCTTCTGGGGGCCTTTAAAAAATCTGTACTTGCCGACCATCTGGCCATGACTTCTGATTTTTCCTTTTCCCATATCGGTGACGTCGATCGGGAATTCCTTTGGCTCGGACTGTTTTCTTATAGTGGTCAAATCTACTGCGATTTTTCTGGATACACGGACATTGCCCAAGGATCGGCACTTCTTTTCGGGTTTCATTTACCGGAAAATTTTCGAATGCCGTACCTTGCCCGAGGGTTTTCCGAATTTTGGAAAAGATGGCACATGTCTCTCTCGAGTTGGTTAAGAAATTATTTGTACATTCCGCTTGGAGGAAACCGAGAAGGAACGTTGAGAACTTATCGCAATCTAATGGCAGTGATGTTTCTGGGTGGGCTTTGGCACGGGGCCAGTTGGAATTTTATATTTTGGGGTTTAGGCCACGGTATGTTTCTCAGTATAGAAAGGTTTATAAAATCAATTGTTTCGAAATTGGAGTGGGAGAAATGGCTAAGGCCAACAAATTTCCTAAAAATGGCATCTGGGTATTGTTATATGGGCATCACTTTGATTTCTGTGTCTTTTCTCTGGATTTTCTTTCGGAGTCCTAAATTTGGGGATTCCCTGTCGTATCTACAGGGACTTTTTGTTAAAAATGGTCAGATTTCTATACCCTATACACAAGGAATGATTACTTACTTTTGTCTCGCTGCGATTGTTTTTGGTCATATTTGGGGGAGCAGGTATTTTAGAGATAACGAAGAAATGCGGCAAAAATTCGCAAAAAAGCCGACAAATTTTGGTTTGGTGGTTTCCGGAGCCTTATTTTCATTGGGTTTTATTGCAGTTGTTTTGATGTCTGGTAATAGTTTGCCATTTGTATATTTTGTATTTTAATGAAAAAGAATAAGACACAAATAATCATTGTTCTTTCTTTTGTGCTCAGTTTTTTTCTTTTTGATTGGGCCTTTTTTCGTTACGGTCAATTCCTCTTGCCGAACGAATCTCCTTGGAATACGAATCATTTTTTCAATTTTTTATACGAATATAAACGCATAGCCAGAGCTCCTAAATTTAAACCTAGAATTCTTGTGCTCGGCAGTTCTATCGCCTATTATTCTATTTCAGCAGAACTGCTTGCAAAGGAACTGAAACAAAAGACGGGAAAAGATTTTGAAATCATTTATTTAGCTTATGCTGGCAATAGCCCATTGTACGT
>Ga0075156_10000082_pt1 | contig 43153 bp, 38 predicted proteins | sample JI81AbrownDNA_FD_70966 | JGI IMG/M metagenome (GOLD analysis project Ga0075156, IMG submission 70966) | Wastewater effluent complex algal communities from Wisconsin, to seasonally profile nutrient transformation and Carbon sequestration -... | ecosystem: Engineered > WWTP > Effluent > Algae...
GTTGCCGTCGATCCGGTTGTTGCGGATCGTCTTGGTGCCGGACTTGTTCGAGAAGATCTGGACGTCGCCCTCGACCTTGTTGGCGGAAACCGTCAGGCCGCCACCCTGCTTGAGCTGGATGGAGCCGCCCACGCGGGTGTTGTTGACGACGACGAGTCGGTGCCCTTCGCTTTGGATGTTGCCGTTGACGACCGCGCCATTGGCCCGGAGAGTGGCCTTGCTGTTGACGACGATATTGCCCTTGACACGGGTGCCCTTCAGGGTGCAGGTGGCGCCGGAGGGGACCTTGACATTGTCGAGGGTGACGGCGCCGATCGTCCCGCGGCAGATGCGCTCTTCGGCACTCGCGGGCGTGGCCACGAGCAGGCTGGCTCCGAGAATGACGCTTGCGGTGGCCACGGTGGTCGAGAGGGTCTTCATTGGTGAACTCCTTGATGTCAGGGTGGACGGGTCGATTCCCGCTACCCATGACCCTGACTGCTGCCCATGAGCGGTCCATGAGGCGTGGATGAGCGAACTCTCATCGCCCATGAGAGGACTCTCATGCCCGTTCACTCGCCACCCGTGCGCTCCCGGGGGAGCATCGAGGACATGGTCCATCGCGCAATCGCCCTCGTCGCAGCGGGTATGGCCGCGTTGACGAGTTTCGCGGTCGTCGTCGCGCTGGTGACCGGAAAGGGGCCCTCCAGAGGGGATCTGGGCCCCGCGATCGACCTCGACCGCGGCCGGAGCGCGGCCGAGTCCACCACCACCTCTCGCGCCTCCGAGGACCGGCCGACATCTATTGTTGTGCCCCGGGCCCCGCTGGTGACAGTGCCCGCCACCACCTCGCATACAGGCGACGACGATGACGACACGACCCCCGGACACAGCCCGCACGACGACGCCGATTCCGACGAGGAGTCCGACGCAGACGACGAGGACGACGGCGGAGACGACGAGGACGACGGCGGAGACGACTGACCGTGCACGCCTGCTGCGGTCACCTTGGCCGGTCTCCTCGCTGCGGGGTCGGGTCATCGGATCGATCGCCATACTCGCCGCCTTGGGGTTGTTCAGTGCCGGCTTTGCTGCGTGGTTCGTCGTGAATCGTCAGGTGGAGGTGCGGATCCAGAATTCGCTGGCCCAGGAGATCGAGGAATTCGCGCGGCTGGCCCGTGATGGCGTCGATCCAGAGACGGGCGAACCATTCAGGGACGCTGCCGCGCTGGTCACCTTGTCGATGCAGCGCAATGTCCGCGACGAGCACGAGACCCATCTCGCGTTCCTGCCGGACACCACGATCGTCCCGGTCGATGGCGAGGGTGTATTACACCAGGATCCCGCGTTTCGCACGGTCGCGACCCGACATCTCGAACCGGGGTTCGGGAACTATCTCTCCCCTGACCACGGCCTCGTCCGCTATGCCGTCATGCCGGTCACGCAGCCCGGCGGGCGCAGTCACTTCGTCGTCGGCTATTTCGCCGACCGAGAGTACGCTGAGGTGGCAAGCACGGTCCGCGCCTATGCCCTTGCCGGCACCTCGGCCTGGACGGTGCTCGTCCTGGCGACCTGGGCGCTGACCCGGCGGATCCTGCGACCCGTGGAGAACCTGCGGGCGACCGCCGAGTCGATCACCGAATCAGACTTGACGACGCGAATCCCCGTGCGCGGCAAGGACGAACTGGCCGAACTCGGCGTCACGGTCAACCGGATGTTGGACCGGCTCCAGGATGCCCTGGACTCCCAGCGGCGCATGCTCGATGACGCGGGTCACGAGCTGCGCACCCCGATCACCGTGATCCGCGGCCACCTCGAACTCATGGACCCCGGCGACCCGGGCGAGACCAACGCCACGCGGGACCTCGCCATCGAAGAACTAGATCGCATGGGCGACCTGGTCGGCGACCTGATCTTGCTCGCGAAGTCGAGGCGCCACGACTTCCTCCGGCTCGACCAGCTCGACCTTGCGGACGTGCTCCGACGGGCTCTGGAGAAAGCTACCGCTCTCGCCCCTCGGGCCTGGGTGCTCGATCACACGACCTCGTTGCCGGCCGTGGCGGACGCGGGGCGGGTCACGCAAGCGCTGCTGCAGCTCGCGGACAACGCGGTCGCCGTGACCCACGAGGCGGACACCATCGCCTTCGGGTGCGCCCGCGTGCCCGGGGGGAATCGATTGTGGGTCGCCGACAGTGGCCCGGGAGTCCCGGAGGCCGCACGCGAGGAGATCTTCGAACGATTCGTCTCGGCCCACGAGGGCACAGGACACCGCGGGTCCGGGCTGGGGCTGGCGATCGTCCTCGCCATTGCCCAAGCGCACGGCGGGCACGCGTGGGTGACCCGGAGCGCGCAGCACGGCGGCGCGATGTTCGTCCTCGATCTCCCGACCGGCCCACCCACTGCATACCACCCTGGAGAGCCCGTATGACGCGCATCCTCATCATCGAGGACGAGGCGCGCATCGCCTCCTTCATCAGCAAAGGGCTCTCCGCGAGCGGATTGGTGCCCCACGTCGTCGAGGACGGCGCGAGCGGCCTGGCGGTGGCTCTCTCCGGCGAATTCGACCTCGTCGTCCTCGATGTCGGGTTGCCCGGCATGGGCGGCTTCGAGGTGTTGCGCCGACTGCGGGAGTCGGGCGACGTCACGCCGGTGATCATCCTCACCGCCCGGGATTCGGCGTCGGACGTCATCGCTGGTCTGGAGGGCGGGGCCGACGACTACATGCCCAAGCCCTTCAGTTTCGGTGAGTTGCTCGCCCGGATCCGGCTGCGGCTTCGGGATGTGCCGACGCCGGGCGAGGACGTGACCCAATTGCGCGCCGGCGGGATCGTCCTCGACCTGCGCAGCCGCAGGGTCACCGCCGGCGATCGCACCACCGATCTGAGTTCCCGCGAGTTCCTCCTCCTGGAGTCCTTCTTGCGCCACCCCGGCCAGGTGCTCAGTCGCGAGCAGTTGCTCTCCCAGGTGTGGGGCTACGACTTCGACCCGGGTTCGAATATCGTCGACGTCTACGTGCGCTACCTGCGACGCAAGATCGGCGCCGCCGCGATCGAGACCGTCCGGGGCATGGGCTATCGCCTGCGCGGCTGATCCGGGATCGGGGCGCTGTGGCAGGAGGTGGACCTGCCTGCGCTGGGCTGACCGAAGCGGCCCCCCGTCGAAAGGACACTCCGACCCCGTCGAAAGGACACTCCGACCCCGTCGAAAGGGCACTCCGACCCCGTCGAAAGGGCAGCCTCGGGTCGTGTGGGCCCCGCGCGCAGCGCGGGAACGAACACATCAGCTTCGCCTGGGTTCTGCGGTGGTTGCCCGAATAGACCAGGACTCGACCCGTGACGATACGGGCATCCAGGGAGTTGGGGTGAGAAACCCCACCGGTCCCGGGGGACGGTGGGGAGCCTAGGCCACCAGTCTCCCACGGCGCCCCACGTCGCAACCCGCTACCACCATCGACCCCAAGAAATGGCCCCGGCCCTATCGTCGCCCGCGCTGCGTGCAGGACCCAGACGACCCCAAAGTGCCCTCTCGACGACCCCAGAGTGCCCTTTCGACGGGGTCAGAGTGCCCTTTCGACGGGGTCAGAGTGCCCTTTCGACGGGGAGGGGGCGGGGGCGGCGGCGCCAGCGGGTCAGCCGGTCGGCATACCACTCCAAGGGCACACAAGGCCAGCAGCGCACTACTCCGGCGTCGCCGGATCCGCGAAGGTGTGGTGTTTGTGCGGGAAGGCCGTTTGCGCAGGGCGCTCAAGGTCCGCGCGGTGACGCCGGATCAGGTCGAGATTGCGATCGCGCAGGTGGTCGAAGGCCTGGCCGATATTGGACCCGGGCGTCAGGGAGGCCAACGCCTCGGCGGGGTCCAGGCGGGCGCTGACCCAGCCTTCATGGGTGGCGGCCTTGGCGACGATGTGCGCGATCGGCGTGACGATGTGGGAGTTGCCGAAATAGAGCACGCCGGCCGGATCGATGCCCACGGCATTGGCGCCGATCACATAGACGTGATTGTCATAGGCCCGGGCGCGCGAGGTCAGCTCCCAGATGTCGGCCGAACGCAGCAGCGCCGACGGCCGGCAGATGATCTCGGCCCCCTGCACCGCTTGGATCCGCGAGAGCTCGGGGTAGTCCCCGTCGAAACAGATGATCATGCCGATCCGGCCGATGTCGGTCTCGCACACGGTGACCGTGTCCCCCGGCGTCACCCAACCGCCGCCGGTGACGATCTCGGAGCAGAACGGATGGGTCTTGCGATAGACGCCGAGCACCTCGCCGGTGCGGTCGATCAGGACAGCGGAGTTGTAGACCACGCCGCGCGCCGGTCCGCGCTCATAGGTGCCGACACACACGATGACCCCGAGCTCGCGGGCTACGTCCTGGATCGGCGCAATCAACCCGCCCGGCAGATCGGTGATCAGATCCCACAGCTCCTCGGTGCTGCAGTCGGGGGTGAAGCCGGTGGTCGCGGACTCGGGCAGGACGACCAGGTCGGCGCCCGTGGCGGCGACGCACCGCCTGGTGAAGTCCACGCATTTAGCCACGTTCGCGGCGATGGACTGCGCGGTCAACGCTCCCGCCACCGGGGCGATCTGGACCGCAGCAACCGTGCAGGCCTTCATCGGCCAAGCCCGCGGATCGCGGCGCCGAGGGCCACGCCGGCGAGCGCCACCAGACCCCCCACCGCGACGCCGAGCGCAAAGCCGTTGTCGCCCAACGGATTCGCGGCAACACTCCCCGCTCCGCGGCCAGCGTATGTCGTGACGCCCGCCCCACTGTCGGCTCCCGTCAGCGTGCCCCCGGCCGTCGCCGCACCACCGTTGGCACCACCGGAGACGGTGGGCAAGACCGGACGCACCCCGGTGATATCGGCATCGACGGCCTTGAAGAACTCCCCGGCCATCTTCTTGGTCACGCCAGTCAGCATCCGCTGCCCGACGCCCCCGATCATCCCGCCGACGATGGCGTCCGCGTCATATGTCAGCTCGGTGCCACCACTCGCCGAGGGCGCAAGGCGCACCGCGACATCGGCCGCGACCGTCCCGGGACCACCGGCGCCCTGGGCGCGCATCGTGAATGAGCTCGGTTCGACCTTGTCAGAGATCGCGACCGTGCCCTCATAGGTGCCCTTCACAGCGGCGACCCCGGCGGTGACGCGCATGGCATAAGCGTCCGGGCCGGTCTCGGTCAGGCTCTCGCAGCCCGGCAGCGTGCGCGCCAGCACGGCAGGGTCGAGAAAGGCGGCCCACACCTGATCGATCGGCGCGTTCAGGGTGTGCGTTCCGGAGATCTTCATGGTTGCTCCCTAAGCAGGGTCACGGTGGGCGCGGCGCAGCGCGGGCAGTTCCCCACGCTCATGCTGTTGACGCAGCTCCCACAGGTCGACGGGCGAGATGGGCATGGCGGTGATGGGGAAGCCCTCGGCATCCTCGATGGCCGAAGCGATCACGGCACTGACTGGAATACAGCCCGCCTCGCCGGCTCCCTTGATGCCCAAGGGATTCAGCGGTGAGGGAGTCTCCAGATGGTCGGCCTCGACGTGGGGGACCTCACTGGCATACGGCATGAGGAAGTCCATGAAGGAGGCGTTGAGCAACTGGCCGTACTCGTCATAAACCATGCGCTCATACAGCGCGCCGCCCACGCCCTGAGCGACGCCACCGTGGACCTGGCCTTCGACGATCATCGGGTTGATCATCGTGCCGCAGTCGTGGATCACGCAGTAGCGCAGGATCGTGATCTCCGCCGTCACCGGATCGGTCTCAACGATCGCCGCGTGCATGCCATTGGCGAAGGTCGCCTGCGTGCAGCTATAGAAGTCCTTGCCCTCCAAGCCCGGCTCCTCGTCATCGCCGATTGGTGGCTTGTCCGCATCGAAGGTGCCGGCGAACTGCGTGGCCGCCTTGGCCGCCTCGTCGAAGGCATAGCGCAGCGGATTGGACAGCACCGCGGTGGTGCCGATCGGCATACTGGCCTCGGCCATCCCTTTGACGGAAATGATTCCGTCCTCGATCTGCAGATCGTCCTCGGAAACCTCCAGTGCGTCGGCGGCGATTTTGAGCGCTTTCGCTTTCGCCGCGCGTGCCGCGAGCGCGATGGCGTTGCCCGACATGACGGCGGCGCGGGAGGCGAATGTGCCGACGGCATAAGGCATTCGGCGCGTATCACCCGTGGTGACGTGGACAGTCTCGATCGGCACGCCAAGCTCGTCGGCGACGATCTGCGCGAAGGCCGTCTGGTGACCCTGACCCTGAGTGGTCAACCCCGTGGCGACATTGACCCGCCCGCTGGTCTCGATGACGATGTGGGCGCCTTCGTAGGGGCCGACACCGGTGCCCTCGACATAGCAGCCGATCCCCAGCCCGACCTTGCGACCCTCGGCGCGTGCCTGCTCCCGGTATGCCGTGAACTCGTCCCAGCCGATTAGTTCCTTGAGCTTGGCGAGCGAGGCGGGGAAGTCCCCGCTGTCGTATTTCAGCGGCCGGCCATCCTGGAACATCAGGCCGTGGTCATAGGGCATTTCCTCGGGGAGGATGAAGTTGCGGCTGCGGATCTCGGCGCGGTCGACCCCGAGATAGTCCGCGATGCCGTCCATCGTCCGCTCCATCGCGAAACAGCCCTGCGGGCGCCCGGCGCCCCGATAAGGCGTCACGAGAACGGTATTGGTGAACATGGACCAAAACTCGACGCGATAGCTGCCGGGCTTGTAGGGCCCGAGAAGCTGGGTAGCGGTGATGATCGGGACGATGATCCCGTATGGCGTGTAGGCCCCGTTGTCGTGCCAGAACTTCACGTCGAGCGCCAGGATCCGCCCCTCATCGTCGAACCCGACCTCGACCTGCTGCAACTGGCCTCGCTCGTGGGCGGAGGAGACGAAGTGCTCACGCCGATCTTCGGTCCACTTCACGGGATGCTCGAGAAGCCTTGCGGCCCATGGGATTAGCACTTCCTCGGGCCAGGGGTGCATGATCTTGACGCCGAAGCCGCCGCCGACATCGGGCGTGATGCAATCGACCTTGGCCAAGGGCAGGCCCAGCCGCGCCGCCACGGCCGCGCGCACTCCGGTGGAGGTCTGCGTCGAGGACCACAGCGTCAGATGCTCGGCATCGCGATCCCAGCTCGCATAGACACCCTTGCCCTCCATCGGCATACACGCGCTGCGTTCGATGCTGAGGTCGAAGGTGAGCCGGTGCGGAGCGCCGGCCAGCGCCGCCGTGACATCCCCGACCTCTTGGCGCAGATGGGCGGACACATTGCCCGGTGCCTCCTCATGCACCAGATGTGTTGCAGCACGGGCACTTTCGAGTCCGACGACCACCGGGAGGAAGTCATAGTCGATGCGGATCTTGGCGGCGGCGTCCTCGGCGGCATAGCGGTCACGCGCCACGACGAGGACGATCGCTTCGCCGACATGATTGACCTCATCCTTGGCCAGGGCATAGCCCGTGCGGGGCGCGGTCAGCGCCGGATGCGGGATGAGCAAGGGCAGGTTCTGCCCCACCGGTCCGGCGAGGTCCTCGTGGGTCCAGATCCCGATCAGACCGGGAGTCTCCAGCGCCTCGGTGACGTCGATGTCTACGATCCGCGCGTGGGCGTGCGGGCTACGCACGAAGGCCGCCTCGTATGCCGTGTGCCCCAGGTCGTCGAGATAGTGCCCGCCGCCGGTGACCAGGCGCGGGTCCTCGCGGCGTTGGATCGGCGCCCCGAACATCTTGGTCGTCATCGCTCCTGGCCCCCTTGCTCCGCCATGATTTCGGCTGCCCGCAGGACCGATTTCACGATGTTCTGATAGCCCGTGCACCGACACAGATTGCCGGAGATCGCCTCGCGTGCTTCGGGCGCCCTCGGCGCCGGGTTCTCGCGCAGAAAGGCCGTGATCGTCGTGATGAAACCCGGTGTGCAGAAACCACATTGGAGACCGTGGCATTCTGCGAAGGCTTGCTGAACGGGCCCCATGGCCTCGATCGTGCCGCAGCCTTCGACCGTGGTGATCTCGTGGCCGGTGGCCTGGACCGCAAACATCAGGCAGGAACGCACCGGCTCCCCATCGAGCAGGATCGTGCACGCGCCGCAGACGCCGTGCTCGCAGCCGACGTGGGTGCCCGTCAGGCGCAGATCGTGGCGCAGGAAGTCCGAGAGCAGGCGTCGGGCCGGGACCGAGGCGCCGTGCCGGACGCCATTGATCTGCACCTGCACGGGGAGCATTTCCTCGGCATCGGGAAGGGTGAATTGCGTGCTCATGCGGACATCACCTCGGCAACGAGTCGGCGGGTCAGTTCGGCCGCGAGCATGCGGCGATAGTCGGCGCTGGCGTGGATATCGGCCTCGGGGGCGACGTGCTCGCGCACCGCCGTCACAAGGTCGTCGGCGCGCGCGGCGAGGTCCGAGGCGTTGGCACCGGCCAGGACCGGGGAGAGGTCGAGGACATCGGGCACGTCGGTGACTGAGACGAAAGACGCCCGGGCCGCGATCACGGCATCGTCCGCGCCGTGGATGGCCACCCCCACCCCCGCTAACGCATAATCCCCACTGCGACGGGCAGATTCGACGAATCCAGTGACCGTGCCGGCAGGGAAACGTCCGAACCGGACCGCGATCACCAATTCGTCGGCGGCCAGCGCCGTCTCCAAGGGCCCGGTGAAGAACTCGTGCGCGGGGATCTCCCGAGCGACCCCGGGGCCGCGCACTTCGATGACAGCGTCGGTGAGCACGGCGATCGAGGGCATCTCCCCGGCCGCATCGGCGTGCGCGATCGAGCCGACCGTGGTGCCCCGATTGCGGATCGCCGGGTGGGCGACCTTGACCAGAGCTTGGCGCAGGAGGGGCAGCACGGCATACGCGTGCTCGGAGCGCTCCAGCGCCCGGTGCCGAACTGTCGCGCCGACCCGGACCGCGTCCGGGGTGACCTCGATGGTGTCCAGACCGGCGACGCCATTGATGTCGATCAGATGCGCGGGCGCCGCAAGGCGCATCGAAAGCATGGGTATGAGGCTCTGGCCGCCGGCAAGCACCTTGCCGTCATGACCGACCTCGCCGAGCACGGCGACGGCCTCATCGAGGCTGCGCGGAGCGTGGTGGGCGAAGGGTGCGGGCTTCATCGCTCGATCCTGCCTCTCAGAGAGCGTGGAGGGAAGGGGGAAAGGGCGCAGCCCCGGGGTGCATGGCCCCCGGGGCTGCGACTGAGCAGAGATCAGCGCTTGGGGCGGCGCCCGTAGAAGTCCTCTGGGTTGTCCTCTTGCAGCAGGTCGTCGATGCCATCGCTGTCGCCATAGGTGTAGTCCCCGACGGCAATGGCGGTGCCTCCGGCGCGGTCGCGCAACTCTTGCGGCGCAACGGCTTTGGCGAGGTGGTAGCCCGCGATGGCGACAATCGTGCCGAGCGAGATGCCGCCGAGGGTGAAGTTGTCGGTGAACTTGAGCTGGACGTCTCCGATGCCGATGATGATGCCGGCCGCAACCGGGACGAGGTTGATCGGATTGCCGAAGTCGACACCATTCTCTTTCCAGATCTTCGCGCCGAGCAGGCCGATCATGCCGTAGAGGACGACGGTGATGCCGCCGAGCACACCGCCGGGCACGGAGGCGACCAGTGCGCCGAACTTCGGCGAGAGACCGAAGAGGATGGCGACGCCGGCGGCGACCCAATAGGCCGCGGTGGAATAGACACGAGTGGCGGCCATGACACCGATGTTCTCGGCATAGGTCGTCGTCGGGGACCCACCGACAAAGGAGGCGACGGAGGTGCCGACGCCATCGGCCATGATGGCCCGCCCCATCATCGGGTCGAGGTCGGTCTTGGTCATTTCCGCGACCGCCTTGACGTGTCCGGTGTTCTCGGCGATGAGGGCGATGACGGCAGGCAGGACCAACAAGATCGCGGCCATCGAGAAGGTCGGCATGTGCCAGCCGACAGCTTCCTTGCCGTCGGGCAGCAGCATCGTTTTGGACGGGAAGCCGAACCAGCTTGCATTGCTGACCGAGTCGAAGTTGGTGCGGAAGTGCTCGGTCACCTTGCCGGCGCCCGCGTCATACGAGGTGATCTTGCCGAAGACCTTGTCGAAGATCCACGAGATGAGATAGCCGAACACCAGGGCGAGGAAGATCGCGACGCGGCCGATGAAGCCGCTGAAGCCCACTGTCACCAAGATGGTGAAGAGCATGACGAGCAGGCCGACCCACTGATCTTGGGGCCAATAGATGCCGGCGACGACGGGCGCGAGGTTGAAGCCGATGAGCATGACCACGGCGCCGGTGACAACTGGCGGCAGGACGCGATGCAGCACACCGGAACCGAGGAAATGGATCGCCAGACCCACCAGGGCCAAGACGATGCCGGCCACCATGATGGCGCCGGTGACGCGAGCCGATGTCGCGCCCTCCTGTGCACGGATCGCCGCGACGCCGCCGACGAAGGCGGCCGAGGTGCCCAGATAGGAGGGCACCTTGCCGTTGACGATGAGCAGGAAGAGAATCGTGGCAACGCCGCTCATCATGATCGCGAGCTGCGGGTTCAACCCCATGATCAGGGGGAAGACGAAGGTGGCACCGAACATCGCGACGACATGCTGCGCGCCCAGACCGATGGTCTTGCCCCAGCCGAGGCGCTCATCGGGGGCAACGACATCATCAGGGCCGGAGAGGCTGCCGTCTCCGTGCAATTTCCAACCAAAGGCCGACATCGGACAACTCCACCTTCTCTGAGCGTCTTGCGACGCGCGGTTACCCACGACCGGGGTTGCTGGAACGCTAGTGCGCGGCCCCGGTGGCTGAACCGAGCGATAGCTGACATGGGCGCAGCGGCATCGTTGTCAGGACTTGCCCGCGTGTCGGCACCCGGACCGGGGGCCTTCAATCCTCAGTCGCGCGGTCCGGACCTGCGACTTTGTGTCAATCCGCGCATCTCGAGCACCTTCAGCGCGAGGGCGAGGGTCAAGCGCAATTGCGGATCGGTGGTGAAGGGACCAAGCAGCCGCTCCAGCTTCGCGATCCGATAGCGCAAGGTGTTGTAGTGGAAGAAGAGCAGCCGCGAGGCTTCGGCGACATTGAGATTGGTGTCGATGAGCACCGAGAGCGTGGTCCGCAGCCCGGCATTTTCCGGGTTGTCATCGGTGGCCAATTCCCCGAGCGCATCGGTGACGAACTGCCGCAATTCTTCCGAGTCCGGGACCAGCGAGAGCAATCGATAAATGCCGAGTTCGTCGAAGTGGGTGATCGCCCCCGACCCGTGCTTCTGGCGGCCGACGGCCGCCGCACGCAAGGCCTCGGCATACGCCGTGGGCAGGCCTGCGATATCGGTGACGGGACGAGAGACCCCGGTGGAAAAGGTGCGCCGGCCGCCGCCGCCGTCCCCGCGCACCACCCGGGCCAAGTCGGCGACGACCGCCATGATCCGTTCAGTCGGCGTGTCCGGGGCCAGGGGCAAGAGGGCAACGACCTCCTGACTGAAGCCCATCACCGGGGCGCGCCGCTCGCGGATCCCCACGGCCCGCACCCATGCGCGCGCGAAGCGTTGCTGCAGCGCCCGCACCTCCTCACCATCGCGCTGGGTGAGGGTGTCGTCCTCGTCGGTCTCCGCGACGACCACGACCATCTTGTCGGTCAGGGTCCACCCGAGACTGTCGGCATGCGCGATCGCCTCGGCGCTGCTGCCGGCCCGACCGGCGAGGGCATCGCGCAGGAACTCTGCCCGATACTTGCTCTCCACGGCCGTGACCGCCTGTTCGCGGGCTATGGCCAGGGCCGCGACCGTCGCCGCCCGCTCGAGCAGGTGTATGTCGTTGCGAGACAAAGCCCGTTCGCGCGCGAACGCGACAATGCGGCCCTCGACGCCGCTACCGCCGACGATCCGCACCGTGGCTCGCCGCACCCAGTCCGGCTCGCCGGTGCGTTCGCCGACCAATTCACGCTCGACGAGGAATCGGCCCGTGGGGTCGAAGGCTGGGCTCGCCGAAGCCTCGTCGATCTCGTCCTGCGCCCCGGCCTCGGCAATGACACGGCCGTCCGTCGTCGTGATCATCACGACCGTCTCCATCAGGCCCGCCAGCGCCTGACACAGGTCCGCCAGCGAACCCCCGGCAACCACGGTAGACAGCAACGACCGATGCACCTCGTCCTCTCGGCACAAGGCGGCCGCGAGTTGCCCGGCGAGTTCGCGCAAGGCCCCATGGTCGAGGTTGTCGGGAATCTCCAGCGGGATCGGAAGGTCACCCGCGGCGAGCGCTGCCCCTGGCAAGTCGATGCCTGTTCCGGCCAGATCGTTGGCAACATTCTCCACGCGGCGATCGTAGCCATCTCGCTAGCGTCAAGGGATGCTGCTTGCCGCCCGCTCGCCTCTCGCGCCCGCGTTGACGCCGACCGATCAGGCAGTCGCGGCGCCGCGGCGCTGGCACGTGCTCGCCGCCTTCCCGACAGCCCTCTATGCCCGCCATGCCGGAGCGGGGGTGCTCGCGGTCGTCACGTCCGACGGGCTCGCCCTGCCGACGGCCTGGCGCCTGCCGATCCCCTCCTCGACCGTCCGGTGGGGAGTCGTCGCCGGCGACCAGATCGTCACCACGCCAGACCAGATTCACTTGCCGCACAGCACGATTCGTGCGGTGCGCGCGTGGCGGCCGGCACGCGTGCGCCGGGCCGGCGAGGCACGGGTCGCCTTGCCGTCGAGGTGGTATGCCGATCGCATCGGTCGTGGCAGCGGCCTGACCCCGCAGGGTGATGACGAAATCTGTGGGGCGCTGCTCGTTGCTGCTGCCCTGGGGGATCCCCAGCCGCGCACGCTCGCCGAGCGCCTTCTCTCCCGCACCACCTCGCTCTCTGCGGCCCTGGTGACCGCCGCCGCGTCGGGCTATGCCGTGCCCGCCGTGGTCAGCTATGTCGACGCCGTACTGGGCGGCACCGCCGAGGACGCGGATCGACTCCGCCCGGACGTGGCCGCGATCGGGCATACCTCCGGCGCGGGCCTGCTGCGCGGGATCGACCTCGCTCTCGCGGCCCGCGATACGCCGGGGCCGAGCGAGGGGCGGGACCACACGGCATACGACCATGACCACCCCTTCTCCCCTAAGGAGCCAGTCCGTGCCTGAACTCATCGACGTCCGCCGCGGTGCCTACTACGACTCGGTGACCCTGATGCAGGTGTCCAAGCGGGTCGCCGGCACACCGGGGATCACGGCCGCGCAAGTGGCCATGGGCACCGACCTGAACCGGGAGGTGCTGGGGACGATGGGCTTCACGCTGCCCGATGGCATCGGCGTCAATGATGTGATCATGGCCTTGCAGGGGTCGTCATCGGAGGCATTGGACGCCGCAGTTGCGGCGGTCGATGACGCACTGGCCGAGTTGCGATCGCGATCGCAGAACTCGATTGGCTTCGGGTCCGCTCCGGAGCCGGTCACGCTCGGGGGCGCGATCGCTGCCGCAGAGGCGAATTTGGCATTGATCTCGGTGCCGGGCGAGCACGCCAGCGCGGAGGCGATGGACGCGATCGACGCAGGCATCAGCGTGATGATGTTCAGCGACAATGTCGCGGTCGAGGACGAGATCGCCTTGAAGGATGCGGCGGCAGCGCGCGGGGTGCTCGTCATGGGTCCGGACTGCGGGACTGCCGTGGTCAGCGGCGTCGCGCTGGGGTTCGCCAATGTCGTGGCGCCGGGCTCTGTTGGGCTCGTCGCTGCCTCCGGCACGGGCGCCCAACAGGTCATGTGTCTGCTCGATGCCGCGGGCGTCGGGGTCAGCCATGTGCTCGGTGTCGGCGGGCGCGACCTGTCCGCCGCCGTGGGCGGTCGCTCGACGCGCCAGGCGCTGGCGATGCTCGCGGCGGACGCGACGACCGAGTCGATCATCGTCGTCTCGAAGCCGCCGGCCGATGACGTGCTCGCGGAGTTGGAGGCATATGCCGCGACCCTCGGGAAGCCGGTGCACTGGGCAATTCTCGGCACCGGCCGCCCGGACCTGACCGCCTCGGTGGAAGCATCCCTGGCAGCGAATGGCTCGAAAACCCCTGCCGCATGGCCGAATTGGGGTTCGCCAACTTCCGCACCTGCATCCTCCGGAAGCCTGCGGGGCCTCTTCTGCGGGGGGACGCTGGCCGACGAGGCGATGATCATTGCCGGCCAGCAGCTCGGCCCGATTCGGTCCAATATCCCCTTCACCCCTGACCTTGCCCTCGATTCCGCGATGAACGCCGACGGCGCCCATGTCGTCATCGACTTTGGTGACGACGGGCTGACGCGCGGGCGGGCGCACCCGATGATCGACCCGTCCCTGCGCCAGGAGCGCATCCTCGCCGAGGGCGCCGATCCCACCTGTGGGGTGCTTTTGCTCGATCTCGTGCTCGGGTATGGCGCCCACCCCGACCCCGCCGGTGACCTCGCCGACGCGATCCGCACCGCGCGCGCCAGCGCCGCCGGGGACGGCAGGTCGCTCCCAGTCGTTGTGGCACTGATCGGCACTGCGGGCGATCCGCAGGGGCTGGAGGCGTGCGCCGGGACGCTCGCCGCCGCCGAGGCGGAGGTCCATCTCTCGAATGCGGAGGCGACCCGCGCGGCCATTGCTCACGTGGCATCCGCCGATGGCGACAACTCGGTTGGCCTTGCGCCGGCCGCCATCGTGCCGTCCGGGGTCCCGAGCGCGCGCGCCACCGTGGGCGTGTCGGCGCTCGCCCTACCCGCTGAGCCCGTGGTGGCGACGGTCGGCGTCGGACTGTTCACGCAGGCCTTGACCGATCAGGCCGTGACCGTGATCGAGACGCAATGGCAGCCGCCGATGGCGGGGGTCGATGCCGCCGAGCTGCGCCGGGTGCTCTTGGATTCGCGCCGCGAGGCAGCGAACCGGCTCGCTTTGGAGCGGCTGGCGAGCGCGGGTGCCGATCTCGTGGACGTGCGCCCGGCGCACGAGGCCCTCGGTCTGGAACGCGGCACGTTCTTGCATGCTGGGCCGCCGGTGGAGTGGGAGCGCGCGAGCGGGCCGCTGCAGGGCGCCCTCATCGGGGCCATGCTCTTTGAGGGCATGGCCTCGACACCCGAAGAGGCCGAGGCCAAACTCGCTGCGGGAGAAGGCATTACGCTCGAACCCTGTCATCACCGCGATGCCGTCGGGCCCATGGCCGGCGTCATCAGCCCGAGCATGTGGGTCTATGAGTTGCATGATCCGGTTCACGGCAACCGCTCGTGGTGCTCCCTCAACGAGGGCCTCGGCAAGGTCTTGCGCTATGGCGCCTATGGCCCCGAGGTCATCGACCGGCTGCACTGGATGAACTCGGTCCTCGGGCCGCTGCTGCAGCAGGCCGCGCGCAAGGCCGGGCGGATCGACATCAAGGCGATCATCGCCCAGATGCTCCAGATGGGCGACGAGGGACACAATCGCAACCGCGCCGGCTCCCTCATGCTCCTGCGCGAGCTGCTCCCCCACCTCATCACCGCAGACGGCACGCCGTCGGATATCGCTGAGGCCGTGCGCTTTTCGGGCGCGAACGAGCACTTCTTCCTCAACCTTGGCATGCCGGCGTGCAAGCTTGCGACGCTGGCGGCGCACGGCATACCCGGCTCGAGCATCGTGACGACGATGGCCCGCAATGGCACGGATTTCGGCATCCGGGTCTCCGGGACCGGTGACGCGTGGTTCACCGGGCCGGCCAACACCCCGCAGGGGCTCTTCCTCGGGTCGTACGGCCCCGAGGACGCCAATCCCGACATAGGGGACTCGGCGATCACCGAGACGGGCGGGATCGGCGGGGTCGCCATGGCCGCTGCGCCCGCGATCGTGAAATTCGTCGGCGGCGATGTCCCCTTCGCCCTTCAGGCGACCCAGCGGATGTATGCGATCACCCAAGGCGAGCACCCGACATACCAAATCCCCATCCTCGAATTCCGAGGCACCCCAACGGGAATCGACGTCTCCAAGGTAGTCCGCACGGGCATACTCCCGCAGATCAACACCGGTATGGCGGGCCGCGTCGCCGGCGTCGGCCAGGTCGGCGCCGGCCTGGTCACCCCGCCGGCCGAGTGCTTCACCGCCGCCCTCGCGGCCCTCGCCGCCCACACCCCCCACGCCCCCCTCCCCGTCGAAAGGACACTCTGACCCCGTCGAAAGGACACTCTGGCCCCGTCGAGAGGGCATATCGGTGCTAGTCGGCGCGGCGCCGTACGAGGTCCGAAGCCGGCGGCGGATGACGAAACCGCCGCTCACCTGATCAGGTGGGCGGCGGTTCGTTCGAAAAGCCGGGTATGTGGAGCCCTGCGGCCTCGCTCAACCGGTCAGAGTCAGCGGATGACCCGGATGTTGGAGGCCTGCGGACCCTTGGGGCCCTGAGTGGTCTCGTACTCGACCTTGTCGTTCTCGTCGAGCGAGCGGTAGCCGCTGCTGTCGATCGCCGAGTAGTGGGCGAAGACGTCGGCCGAGCCGTCGGACGGGGCGATGAAGCCGAAGCCCTTTTCGGCGTTGAACCACTTCACGGTGCCAGTTGCCATGGAAATTCTTCCTCTCGTTGGAGCGCCCGACTTTCGGGCAGTCCGCGTCGATGTGCCTTTGAATCCTCTGCACAGCTGAGGGGACCCGAATGGGATCTCAAGGCACTGCAACAACGGAAAGCTCAACAACGTGACTAGTCTACCGGGTCCGGACCATACCGACTGACACTGGCCGCCGGCCATCCCGCATCGGCCGGCGAATTGTCCTCTCGACGGGGCCAGAGTGCCCTTTCGGCGGGGCCAGAGTGCCCTTTCGACGGGGTCGGAGTGCCCTTTCGACGGGGTCGGAGTGCCCTCTCGACGGGGTCAGAGTGCCCTTTCGACGGGGCGGGCGGTGCCCCCGAGACGATTCGAACGTCCGACACCCGCTTTAGGAGAGCGGTGCTCTATCCCCTGAGCTACGAGGGCGGGGGCCGGCAAGGCCAGCGACGTCAGTTTAGGCGCTGCCGGCAGCCAACCCGGCAGCGTCACAACAACGCATACGCCCGATCGAGCAGCACCGCCATAGGGGCGTCATACGCGCCGACGAGGTGCATCCTGATGGCCGCACGGACGGCACCGAGAGCAGAGTGCGCCGCCACGGCGATCGCGAACTCGTCGTCCGCCGATAGCGATCCCCCGGCGGCGACGCGGGCCCGTTCGACCAGGGCATCGACCAGGACGCGGTCGGCGCGGGCATACACCCCGAGGAAGCGCAGGCCGATCGCCGGCTCCCTCAAGGTCAGTTCGCGGCGCATCTTCCAGCTCTGTGGATCGCGCTCCAGCGCGGCCATCCGCACCAAGGCCACCGCTCGGACGATCTCGCGGACCGACTCCCCCGCCGGCCGCCCCGCCACCAGGTCGGCCAAGGCGTCGAGGTCGCCGCTGCCGATGATGGCGTCGTCCTTGGTCGGGAAGTAGTTGAAGAAGGTGCGCTGCGAGACCCCAGCCCGCTCGGCGATCGCGTCCACCGTCAACGCATCCACGCCACCCTCGTGCGCCAGCTCGAGCGCCGCCCGATGGATGCTCTCGCGCGTCTCCCGCTTCTTGCGTTCTCGCAGACCACCTTCCGCGCAATCCACCACCTCAGGGGAGGCAGCAACGGGGCCGGCAAAGGTCGAGATCATGCCTCACAGCATACTGCAGCATCTGCAAACTTGCAGACTCTGCAAGTTTCTCCTACGCTGGTCGGGTGAGTACAACCGCCTCCCCCGCCGTCGAGGATTTCCGCCTCGACACTGCCGGTCGCCGCATCTTCATCGGGCTCATGCTCGGAATGTTCGTCGCGTCGATCAGCCAAACCATCGTCGGCCCGGCAATGCCGCGCATCGTCGCCGAGCTCGGCGGCATGGATCACTACTCCTGGGTCGCCACCGCCGCGATGCTCGTCTCCGCGATCGTCGTGCCGATCGTCGGCAAGTTCTCCGACCTCTATGGCCGCCGCGGCTTCTATCTCGCCGGGCTCGCCGTCTTCATGCTCGGCTCCCTGGTCTGCGGGCTGGCGCCGAACTTCTGGACTCTGGTCGCCGGCCGCGCCATTCAGGGCCTCGGCATGGGCACCGTGATGCCACTCGCCCAAACGATCATCGGCGACATCATTCCCCCCCGTCATCGCGGCCGCTACCAGGGCATCATGGGCGCCGTCTTCGGCGTCACCTCGGTCGCGGGCCCGCTCGCCGGCGGGTGGATCACCGACAACCTCGGCTGGCGCTGGCTGTTTTGGGCCTCGATCCCCTTCGGCATCGCCGCCACCGCCGTCGTCTTCCGCTTCTTGCACATCCCGCATCAGCGCCGCGACGCCGCGATCGATGTCGCCGGAATCGCCACCCTGACCCCCGGTCTCGTGGCCATCCTGCTCGCCACGTCGTGGGGCGGCACCACCTATGCCTGGACCTCCGGTGTCATCCTCGGGCTGTATGCCGTGGGCGCGGCCCTGCTCGTCGCCTTTGTGTATGCCGAGTCCCGCGCCGCTGAGCCCATCCTCCCCCTGCGGCTCTTCCGCAACTCGATCTTCACCCTCTCGAATGTCGCCGCCTTCGGCGTCGCGATGGTGATGTTCGGCTCGATCATCTACATCCCCGTCTTCGCTCAGGGCGTCATCGGCGTCAACGCGACCAACTCGGGCCTGATCCTGCTGCCGCTGATGCTCGGCCTGATCGTCTGCGGCATCCTGGCGGGGCAGTTCATCACGCGCACCGGCCGTTACAAGGAGATCATGCTGGCCGGCGTGGCGATCATGGCGCTGGGGCTCTGGCTGCTAACCCGCCTGACCCACACGGCGACGTCCGGCCAGCTCACCTTGGCCATGGTCGTCCTCGGCATCGGCCTCGGATTGTGTATGCAGCAATACACCTTGCTGGTCCAAAACGCCTCTGCCCGTACTGATCTCGGCGTCGCCACCGCGTCGACGCAGTTCTTCCGCAATGTCGGCTCCACGGTCGGCATCGCGATCTTCGGCACCGTGATGACCAGCGGTCTGCATGCGGCGATCCTCAGCCATCTGACGCCCGCCGCCGCCGAGGCCGCCGCATCCGGTCAGGAGATCGGCGTCGGCTCGGTGCTGGACCCGGCCGCGATGTCCGCGCTGCCCCCGGCGGTCGCCGAGGCCGTGCGAGCTGGCTTGGCCGAGCGCCTGCACGAGGTTTTCGTGCTCGGCTTGCCGGTCCTGGCGATCGTCTTCCTCGCCACTGCCTTGATCCGCTCGGTGCCGCTGCGCACCACGAACGACGCACCCGTCGCCGAAGGTGCCGGCCAAGAGTTGCTCGACGCCATGGCCTCCACCGCCCCCGCGGAACCGGCCGCCGCCGAGCCGGCGGCCGCCGACCGCCGCGCGGCATACGCCCGCTCCTAGGCGGGAGGGGATGGTCCGCGGAGGCGACGGCGGATGACCTGCCGCTGCGGTCGCGTCGAGGCTAGGGGCGCTTTGCGAACTTCTCGAACTCGGGGCGCCGCTTGGCCTTGTAGGCCTCGCGGCCCTCCTGCGCCTCCTCGGTGGCATAGAAGAGCAGGTTGGCATCGTGGGCGAGTTGCTGGATGCCGGACAGCCCGTCCTCGGCCGCGTTGAAGGAGGCCTTCATCAGCCGCAACGCAAAGGGTGACATCGTCAGCATCCGCCGCGCCCACGCGACGGTCTCGGCCTCGAGTTCGGCGAGGGGCACGACCTTGTTGACCATCCCCATCTCCTGCGCCTCCTGCGCGGAGTACTGCTCGCACAGGAACCACACCTCCTTGGCCTTCTTCACCCCGATCATCTGGGCGAGCAAGCCCGCGCCGAAGCCGCCATCGAAGGAGCCAACCTTGGGCCCGACCTGCCCGAAGCGGCCGTTGTCGGCGGCGACCGTCAGGTCGCACACGAGGTGCAGCACGTGCCCACCACCGATCGCATAGCCCGCCACCATCGCGATGATCGGCTTGGGCAGCCGGCGCATCTGGATATGCAGATCGGTCACGTGGAAACGCCCGACGGCGCCTTCCCTGCCCGGCTCCGTGAGATATCCGGAGTCGCCGCGCACCCGCTGATCCCCGCCGGAGCAAAAGGCCTTCGTGCCCTCGCCGGTCAAGATGATGACGCCGACGGAGGTGTCCTCCCGCGCGAGATCGAGCGCGTGGGAGATCTCGATCAGGGTCTGCGGACGAAAGGCATTGTGCACCTCCGGCCGGTTGATCGTGATCTTGGCGATCCCGTCCCCCGAGAGTTCATAGCGGATGTCGTCATACTCACCGACAGCGGACCAGGAGACAGGCTGCTCAGACATGCGCCCCACAGTAGGACGCCTGGGCGACGGCCACCGAATCGAGCCGGTATGCCGCTCGCCTCACCCGTGCACCACATAGTGCAGGATCACGTCATGCGTGTGCTTCGCCTTCTCCGAGCCGCGCAGGAGGATCTCGTAGGTCCCATGGGAGGTGTGGATCGCGACGGTCGTCTCCTCCGTGAACCGGCCGAAGACCGAGGCATTTGAGGCATACGAGATCGCGACGATCTTGCTATAGGGGATCGATGTCACCGCAACGCGACCACCGGCAAAGCTGTTGTCCTGCAGGATCACTCGCCGATCTGTCAGCCCGATGAAGCCGGTCCCGACGTCCTTGCCGTCATAGACCGCGAAGACGGTCTCATCGGGCAGCAGACTGTTCTGGACGATCTGCAGTTGGTCCTTCTTGTCGTAGTAGATCTCCTCCGGCACGATCCTCGCGTCCTTTCCGTATGCCGTTGGGCCCGCCCGCCAGATCCGGCGAGGGCGCATCGGTCCCCCAGCCTGCCATGCGGCATACCGTGGGAGCCATGGGTCGGATCGAGATCATCGAAGGCGATATCACCAAGGAGAAGGTCGACGTCATCGTGAACGCCGCGAACTCCGCTCTGCTCGGCGGCGGTGGGGTCGACGGCGCCATCCACCGGGCGGCCGGTCCAGGCTTGCTGGCCGAGTGCCAGGACCTTCGGGCATCCACCTTGGCGGACGGACTGCCACCCGGTGATGCGATCGCGACCCGCGCCCATGACCTGAAGAAGGTCCGGTGGATCATCCACACAGTGGGGCCGAATCGTCATGTGGGACAAACGGATCCAGAGACTCTGCGGCGCTGCTTCACCAACAGCATGAACCTGGCGCGCAGCCTGCGCTCTCGCAGCATCGCCTTCCCAGCCATCGGCGCCGGTGCCTTCGGCTGGGAGATGGCCGAGGTGGCTCGCATCGCCCTGGAAGAGGCGCACAAGCAGCAGCGCAGTGGCTTCGACAAGATTCGCTTCGTCGTCACCGACAGCGCGACGAAGGATGTCTGGGGACAGGTCTGGGCGACCCTGCCGCCGTGAGCCCGCGGCATACCTGGGATGGAAATAGTGAAGCGGGCGCACGTCACATGACGTGCGCCCGCTCGGTGCGGATTCGTCAGGGGCGACCGTAGGTCACGCTGGAGGACCAGATCGCGCGCAGGCCGGAGGACAGGCCGGTGCGCGGGCTGTCATACATCATGCCGTTGCCGGCATAAATGCCCATGTGGTAGGCCGGGTAGCCGAAGAAGACCAGGTCACCGGGCTGCGGGTTGCTGACCGGCGTCGCGGCGGCCTGCTGTGCGGCCGCGGTGCGGGGCAGCGAGACGCCGACCTTGGCGAAGATGTACATCGTGAAGCCGGAGCAGTCGAAGCCGGCCGGCGTGGAGCCGCCGTAGACATACGGAATGCCGGAGAGCGCCGCGGCGATCGAGAGGACACCGCCATTGGCGGGCACCGTTGGCTCGGGGTTGCTGGGCGCCGGCGCGTTGGTGGTCGCGGGAGCGCTCGACCGCGTGGTGGTCGTGCGGGAGGCGGCAGCCGGAGCGGTGCGGGACGCGGTGAGCGCGCTCACGGCGGCGGTGACGACGGGCTTCGGCTTCGGCTTCGGCTTGGCGACTGCCTTGACGCCGATCACGCCATAGGACGCCTTGACCGGGCCGAGCGCGGCGGGCGAGACCAGGGCTGCGGGGGCGACCTTCTTGGCGGCGGGGACGCTGACCACCGGAGCGATGGGGGCGGCCTGTGCAGCAGGCAGACCGAACGCGGTCACCATGCCGCCCGCGGCGGCCAGGACAGCGCCGGAGCGGACGACGGCATCGGTCTTGCGGCGCGCGGCAGCGCGAGGGGGGCTGTTGAGCACGAGATGACCTCTCGACGCCTACGAGGTGAGCTGTCGGGTTCGGGCGAGAGTCGCTGCCCGGCCAGGACCCGAAGGTCTCGGCTTCACCCCAAGGACGCGGCGAGTGCTGCGCCCAGAGTTGGGTCCCCCGCTCCTACCAGGCGGTGTTCGAGTGGTCCGGCGCGGCCCGGGGGTAGGACTCGGCGACCCGGGCTGCCGGTGCCCACGAACACGTGGGCACGCGTTGAAGGTAGCGAAGTTCCCGCAAAAAGTCACATTCCGATCACGGCCAGGCCACAACTTCGACCGGAGGAGGCCGCTTTCAGGCCCCCGGCGCCACCAGGACAAAGACGTGATCGGCGATCTCCGGAGGCAGGGACACCCCATCGCTCGCGGGTCGGCCAGCGCCGACGGCGATGACGCGTCCATCGGCAAGGTGCACGTCGGCCTGGGAGCCGGGCACGACCCCGGACTCGGTGAGCAATTGTAGGGCTTCATGGTCGACTTGGACCGGCTCGCCGATCCGGCGCACCGTGACCTGCCGCGGAGCGCTACCGGCCGCTTCGGAGAGGGTCACGAGCCCGGCACGGAAGTTCTCGGCGACGTCGGCGGTCCCGAGCAGGTCCGCCAGGCCAGGGATCGGGTTGCCATAGGGCGAGGTGTGATCGTCGCCGAGCAGCGCGACGATCCGTCGCTCGACGCGTTCAGACATCACATGCTCCCAACGGCAGGCCTCGTCGTGGACGTATTCCCATTCGAGGCCGATGACATCGACGAGAAGCCGCTCGGCGAGCCGGTGCTTGCGCATCACCCGCATCGCCCGCAACCGGCCCTCGTCGGTGAACTCCAGGTGCCGGTCCCCGGCCAGCGAGACCAGCCCGTCGCGTTCCATCCGGGCGATCGTCTGGGAGACCGTCGGCCCGGAATGCCCCAGGCGTTCGGCGATGCGGGCACGCAGCGGAGTGATGTCCTCTTCCTCGAGTTCGAAAATCGTCTTGAGGTACATCTCCGTGGTGTCGATCAAGTCACTCACGTCGGCATCCTCTCATTTCCCCGGCGCGAGCGATCCAGGCTCGCGACCCACCACCCGACCCAGCCGGCAGCGAGCATCCCCACCGTCCCGAGGCTGACGACGGCGGCGGAGAGTCCGGCAAGCGCGACCAAGCCGCTGAGCGCCAGCGGGCCACCCGACCCGCCCAGATCGCCGACAAGGCGCCAGCCCCCGAGATATTTCGCCCGGTGCACCCGGGGCGCGGTGTCGGCGCCCAGCGTCATGACGATGCCCGAGCCCAAACCATTGCCGATGGCCATCAGCGCGGTCACGGCCAGCAGCGCATCAAAGGTCCGCGCGAGCGGCAATAGCGCCAAACCCGCCCCGAGCAGCAGCGCCGTGGGCACAGCCACCCAGACCCGGCCCCGGCGATCCATGACCCACCCCGCCGGATAGAAGATCGCGATCTCGACCAGCGAACTGATCGCAAAGAGGAGCGAGACCTGGGCCGGCGCCAAGCCGATGTGGTCGGCCCACAGCGGCACGACGCTGATCCGCAGCGCACGCAGTCCGTTGATCGCCGTCACCCCCAGGCCGAGGGTGGCGAGCGTATGCCGATGCGCCCTCAGCACCGTCCACACGCTTGCCGGGTCGGCGCGCCCTTCGGCCCGCGCATCACCGCCGAGATCGGGCACCCCCAGGATGAGCAGGAGGGCGAGCCCGGACAGGATGGCGCTGAGCACGAGGGTGGAGCGCACGCCATACGCAAGGATGAGCGGGGCCGCGAGGATCGGGCCCAGGAACAACCCGATCCGATGGCTTCCCCCCAGCGTGGAGAGCGCCCGGGCGCGCAGGTGCGGAGGCACGGCGTCGATCATGAAGCCCTGCCGCGAGAGCAGGAAGACGCTCCACGTCATGCCCATGACAAAGATCGCCACCCCGAGGGCCATCAGGTTGGGTGCGGCCGCCGCGGCAAGCGCGACGACCACGCCGATCGCCGATGCCGTCACCATGGCGGCCCGCTCGCCCACCCGGGCGATGAGCGTGCCTGCGGGCACGGAACACACCAATTGCCCAAGCCCGAGCAGGGCGACGATGAAGGCTGCGAGTTGCACGCTCGCCCCGAGTTGCCGCGCCAGCAACGGCACGATCGGGATCGACGCGCCATATCCCATCGCCTCCAGGACCGTCGGTCCATAAGCGCTCAGGGCGACCGAGCGCAGCCGGAAGTCCGCCCCGTCCCCCGCGCCCGTATGCTGCCTGCTCGCCCCCGCAGCACCCCTCTCGTGGTCGTCACTCGTCTTGTCGTCATTCACGGCTGTCGTCGGCTCACCTCCCATGTCTCGGGGTCATCGAGGGTGCCGGGGCCCACGCGGGTGAAGACCAGCCGGTCGTGCAGCCGGGAGCGCCGCCCGGCCCAGAACTCGACCTCGTCCGGCACGATCAGCCAGCCACCCCAACTCGGCGGGACCGGCACATCGTCGGGCGAGCCGGTGTCGGGATAGGTGGCGGCGATCTCGTCATACCTCGCCTCCAACTCGGCTCGCCCCGCAATCGGAGCGGACTGCTCGGACGCCCAGGCCGAGATCCGAGAGCCCCACGGACGCGTGCCGAAATACTTCGCGATCTGGCCATCGTCGATCCGGCTCGCGGCGCCGCGGACCCGGATGGCCCGGAAGATCGCCGGCCAGGTGAGGGCGGCGGCGACCCGCGGCTGCGCCGCGATCTGGCGGCTCTTGGCGGAGGTGAGCGAGGTGACGAACCCCAGCCCCTTGGGGGAGAAGAAGCGCAGCAAGACCGTGCGGACATCGGCGGCGCCGGCGGCATCGACCGTGGCGAGCGAGAGCGCCAGCGGCTCGGGCACATCCGCCGAAGCGCCCTGGCGGCGCACGGCGTCCTCGATCCACGCCTGCGCCTGCTGGAAGGGCGTCGCGGCGAGGTCGGTCTCGGCCAGCCCCTCCCCGGTGTAGTCGACGCGCGGAGCCAGTGGTTCGGTCATAGCTGGCACCCTAGGCGCTGGCTCCGACAAGCTCCCCCGCGCGCGCTCGCCCCGCAGGCCTCCCGCGCACGGCAAAGCCCCCGACCTGTTTTAGGCTGTGGCCGAAGATGTCGGCACTGGGGCCCGCAACAGCGCCCGCCAGGCCGGCACCACCGCGAACTCGTGTCAACAGACACGCCAGGGCAGGAATGGGGCAGATCCATGAGTGACAGCGAAGTCAAGCACGGCCTCGAAGGCGTCATCGCCTTCGAATCGGAGATCGCCGAACCCGACAAGGAGGGCGGCGCGCTGCGTTATCGCGGCGTCGATATCAAGGAACTCGTCGGGCGGGTCAGCTTCGGTCAGGTGTGGGGCCTCCTGGTGGACAACGAGATGGATCCCGGCCTCCCGCCGGCCGAGCCCTTCCCGTTGCCGGTGCACACCGGCGATATCCGCGTCGATGCCCAGTCCGCGCTGGCCCAGCTCGCCCCGGTCTGGGGCTTCAAGCCGCTGCTCGATATCGACCCGGCGCAGGCGCGGGACAATCTCGCGCGCGCCTCGGTGATGACCTTGTCATTTATTGCGCAGTCCGCGCACGGCCAGGGCTCACCGATGGTGCCGCAGCAGCGCGTCGATGAGGGCAAGACGATCGTCGAACGCTTCATGATCCGCTGGCGCGGCGAGCCGGACCCCAAGCATGTCGAGGCCATCGATGCCTACTTCATCTCCGCGGCCGAGCACGGCATGAACGCCTCCACCTTCACCGCCCGGGTCATCGCGTCCACCGGAGCCGACGTCGCGGCCTGCCTTTCGGGCGCCATCGGTGCGCTGTCGGGCCCGCTGCACGGCGGGGCTCCCTCGCGTGCCCAGCACATGATCGAAGGCGTCGAGAAGACCGGCAATGCCGAGAAGTATGTCCAGGATGTCCTCGACCGCGGCGAGCGACTGATGGGCTTCGGGCACCGGGTCTATCGGGCATACGACCCGCGGGCCGCGGTCTTGCGCGACACGTGCAAGCGGCTCGGCGCCCCGCGGTATGAAGTGGCCGCCGCCCTCGAGGCCGCCGCCATCGCCGCGCTCGCCGAGCGCTATCCCGAGCGCAAGATGGAGACCAATGTCGACTACTGGGCGGCCGTGCTGCTCGACTTCGCCGATGTCCCCGGCGAGATGATGACCCCGCTCTTCGTCTCCGCCCGGACCGCCGGCTGGGCCGCGCACATCCTGGAGCAGAAAAAGACCGGGCGTCTGATCCGGCCCTCCTCGAAGTATGTCGGTCCCGGCCCGCGCCCGCTTGAGGACGTCAAGGGCTTCCGCACCGAAGTCTGACCGGCCCCCAATGCTGGACACCCCGCCCACCCGCGGGGTGTCTTTGCTTGGATGGAGTGCGTGACTGCTACCCCGATCACCGAACTCCGCCTCCCCGACGACCTGCGCCCCAGCGATGGCCGCTTCGGCTGCGGCCCCTCCAAGGTCCGCCCCGAGCAGGTCGCCGCCCTGAACGACATCGCCGCGACGGTGCTGGGCACCTCCCACCGCCAGGCCCCGGTCAAGAATCTGGTCAAGGCCGTCCGGGAGGGGTTGAGCGAACTCTTCACCCTTCCCGAGGGGTATGAAGTCATCCTCGGCAATGGCGGATCGACGGCCTTTTGGGATATCGCGGCCTTCGGCTTGGTCCGCGACCGCGCCCAGCACCTGGCCTTCGGTGAGTTCTCCAGCAAGTTCGCCAGCGTCACCAAGGGCGCCCCCTTCCTCGGGGAGCCGACGGTGGTCACGGCGGCCCCGGGGACCCGGAGCACGGCATACGCAGAGGCGGGCGTGGACGTCTATGCCTGGCCGCACAACGAGACCTCGACCGGCGTGATGGCCGAGATCGCGCGCGTCGACGGGGCGGATGCGGATGCGCTGGTGCTCATCGACGCGACCTCCGGCGCCGGCGGGCTGCCGGTGGATATCGCCCAGACCGATGTCTACTACTTCGCCCCACAGAAGTGTTTCGCCTCCGACGGCGGGCTGTGGTTGGCGCTCTTCTCCCCTGCCGCCCTGGCCCGCGTCGAGGAGATCACGGCGAGCGGCCGGTGGGTCCCCGACTTTTATTCGCTACCGACCGCGATCGACAACTCGCGCAAGGACCAGACCTACAACACCCCGGCCGTCGCGACGCTGGCCATGATGGCCGAGCAGGTGCGCTGGATGAACGAGAACGGCGGCATGTCGTTCACCACGGCCCGCACCGCCGACTCCAGCGCCCGTCTGTATGACTGGGCCGAGCGCAGCGCCGTGGCCACGCCCTTCGTCACCGACCCCGCCGCCCGGTCGCAGGTCGTCGCCACGATCGATTTCGAGGACGCGGTGGACGCGGCAACCATTGCGAAGGTGTTGCGCGCCAACGGAATCGTCGACACCGAGCCCTATCGCAAGCTCGGCCGCAATCAGTTGCGGATCGCGATGTTCCCGGCCGTCGAGCCCGACGACATCTCTCGCCTCACCGGCGCGATCGACTACATCCTCGACCGCCTCTGACCGCTCTCACAGGAGGGCGGCCAGCACGACCCAGGCGATCATGATGACAAGCACGAAGATGGTCGCATAGCGGCGGAACCGGGGCGTCATCGGGCGGCCTCGGGGACCACGACATCGGCACCGGTCGTGATACGCAGGGCGGGCCAGGGACGGCGATCGAGACTCACGCGGACATTCTCGCGCCGGATCACGGCTATGGCGACCACGACCAGCGTCAGGCCCACCGCGATCGGTCCGATGGCGATGGTCCAGCGAGCACCGAAGTGGTCCCCGATCCAGCCGATCAGCGGGCTCCCAAAGGGCGTGCCGCCCATGAAGATCGCCATATAGAGCGCCATGACCCGCCCGCGCATCACCGGTGAGGTGCGCAATTGGACCATCGCGTTGGCCGTGGTCAAGGCCGACAGGGCGGCCAGCCCGACCGGGATCAGCGCCAGCGCAAAGATGGGGTATGTCGGGGCCACCGCCGCCAGCGTCGCGCTCACCGTGAAGGCGATCAAGGCCACGAGCAGGTGCCGTAGCCGGGGGTTGGCGCGGCGGGCCGACCACAGGGCCGCCGACAACGACCCGATCGCCATGATCGAGCCGAGCAGGCCGAATTCGCCCGGCCCCTTGGCGAAGACCTTCGTGGCCATCAGCGCCATCGTGATCTGGAAGTTCATGCCGAAGGTGCCGAGCACAAAGACGAGCAGCATCACCAATTGCAGGTCTGGGCGCCCGCGGACATAGGTCAATCCCTCCCGGATCGATCCGCGACCCCCGGCCCGGGGCGCCGGCGTCAGCCGGGTGCGGTCCAGGGTCGCCAGCGAGGTCAGCACGGCCGCGAAGGTCGCGGCATTGAGCAAGAGCGCCGGCCCGGTCCCCCACAGCGCGATCACCAGCCCAGCGATGCCGGGCCCGATGAGCCGGCCGGCATTAAAGGACGCGGAGTTCAGCGCGACCGCATTCGCGAGCCGGTCGTTCGGCACCATCTCCGAGACGAAGGCCTGCCGGGCGGGATTGTCGAATGCGGTCGTGATGCCTTGCAGCAAGGCCAACACATAGATCTGCCAGAGCTGGGCCACATCCAGCACCACGAGCGCGCCAGTGGTCAACGAGACCAGGCCGAGGGCCGTCTGGGTGATCATCAGCAGCGAGCGCTTGGGGAAGCGATCGGCAACCGCGCCCGCCCAGGGCGCCAGCAGCAGGAAGGGCAGGAACTGCAAGCCGGTGACCACGCCGAGCGCGGAGGCCGAGTGGTCGGTCAGTTCCGTGAGCACCAGCCAGTCCTGCGCGACGCGGGCCATCCACGTGCCGATATTGGAGACCAGCGCACCGAAGAACCAGATGCGATAGTTGCGCACCGACAAGGAGGCGAAGGTCGGACTCACTGTTCGGCGACCTTCGCCAGGATCTGCACCGCCTCGCGCAGGACATCGCGTTCGGCACGGCTCAGTGTGGCCACCCGCGAGGACATCCACCCGTCCCGGGCCGCCCGGGTCTGCGCCAGCAGCGCCTCCCCCTGGGCGGTCAACGAAAGGATGACGCAGCGCCCGTCCTCAGGATCCGGGGCTCGATCGATCAGCCCGCGCTCGACCAGTGCGGTCGTCGTCCGCGTCATACTCGGCGCTGAGACCCGCTCGATGTCGGCAAGTTCGCGCGGCGTGCGCGGCTGCTCACCGAGCCGGGCAAGGACCGAAAAAGCGTGCGGCGCAAGCACATTGGCGCTTTCGAAACGCACGCGACGAGAAATCCGCATGCAGGCGAGACGCAGGTCGGAGGCGAGGTTGGCTAGGTCAGCATCGGTTGGCATCGATCCTTAGCTTAACTCATTACCTTGGCTAAGCAAAGACGCCACCGCGGCCTCGATCAGACGCCGAGCACCGACTTGACCGGGTCGATCGCGAAATAGAGGACGAACAGGGCGGCCGTGATCCACATCAGCGGGTGCACGGCCGACGCCTTGCCCTTGATGACCTTGATCAGCACATAGACCACGAACCCGGCGCCGATGCCGACGGCGATCGAATAGGTGAACGGCATCAAGATGATCGTCAAGAAGGCCGGCAAGGCGATCTCGATGTCATCCCAGTCGATGTCCTTGACCTGCTGCATCATCAAGAAGCCCACGACGACCAGCGCGGGGGTCGCCGCCTCATACGGCACGATCTCGACGAGCGGGGCGAGGAAGGTCGCGACGAGGAAGAGCACCCCGGTGACCACCGAGGCCAGGCCGGTGCGCGCGCCCTCCCCGACGCCGGAGGCCGATTCGATGTATGAGGTGTTGGACGAGACCGAGGCCGCACCGCCGGCCATCGCCCCGACCGAGTCCACGAGCAGGATTCGTTCGGCGTGCGGCGGGGTGCCCTCGGCATCGTTCAGGCCGGCCTCGGCCCCGATGGCAACCATCGTGCCCATCGTGTCGAAGAAGTCCGCCAGCAGCAGGGTGAAGACGAGCAGCAGAGCAGAGACCAACCCGATCGCTTTGAAGGAGCCGAGCAGATTGAAGTCACCGAGCAACGAGAAGTCGGGCGTGCGAGCGATGGCGTCCGGCAGCTTGGGGACATTCAGGCCCCACCCTGTCGGATTGACCCGCTCACCGGCCGCATTGGTCTGGCCGCCGATCTTGCCGATCGCCTCGACGATGATCGCGAGCGCGGTGGCGGAGAGAATGCCATAAAGAATGGCGCCACGGACGTTGCGCACGAGCAGCGCGACCGTGATGAAGAGACCGATGACGAAAACAAGCAGCGGCCAGCCGGCAAGGAAACCGCCGACCCCGAGTTCCCCAAGAGGCCCCCCGGCCGACTTGCGCACGAAGCCCGCGTCCACGAAGCCGATGATCGCGATAAAGAGACCGATCCCGACGGAGATTGCCGTCTTCAGTTGCGCGGGCACGGCGTGGAAGACCGCCGTCCGAAAGCCGGTCAACACCAAGATCGTGATGATGATGCCCTCGAGGACCACCAGCCCCATGGCATCCGCCCAGGTCATCTCGGGCAGCTTGGCCACCCCGAAGGTGACGAAGGCGTTGAGCCCAAGCCCGGTGGCCATCGCGAGGGGGAAGTTTGCGACGACACCCATCAGGATCGTCATCACGCCCGCCACCAGGGCCGTCGTCGCGGCCACCATGGGCAGGTTTGGAGCAGAACCGCCGCCGAGGAAGGCCCCGCTGGAGTCGGTCTGGGTGCCGATGATCAGCGGGTTCAGCACGACGATATAGGCCATCGTGAAGAAGGTCGCGAGACCCCCGCGGATCTCTCGCGGGATGGTTGAGCCGCGGGCCGTGATCGAGAAGAATCCGTCGAGCCCGGAGGCCTTCGGCGAGGGGGTGGTCCGGGTGGTCGCCCGGGAGCTGTTGGCCATGGCCGAAACCCTAGGTGAGGGGCGGGGGCCAGCGGCAAGTTAGGCTCGTCACGTGAGCACCCTGCGCCGCGACAACGGCATACCAGCCCCGCGCGCGCCCGAGCCCATTGCCTTCCGCATGGACCGGATCGTGCTCGTCGGGATGGGTGTGTGGGCCCTTGGGCTCATCGTGACCCTGCTCATCCCCGCCCTGCACCGGGGCGAGCGCGACTGGTGGCCGTGGGCCTGCGTCGCGGGCCTCGCGCTCGGCCTCATCGGCTTCCTCTATGTCCGTCGGGGCCGGGGAAATGCCGCCGACGCGCATCCCCCGGCCGACCCGCAAGCCCACTACTGAGCCGGCGATGCCCGATCCAGCGCTGATCATCAGCCCGTATGCCGAGGCTGACCTCCCCGACTTCGCTCCCGTTTTCCGAGCGATCGTCGAGGCCGGCGAGACCTACGCCTATCCCACCGGCCTGACCGATGCCGAGATCCAGGACTTGTGGTGGGAGGCCCCACCCGGGCACACGGTCGTGGCTCGAGACGCCGCCGGCAGCTTCCTCGGGAGCGCGAAGATGGGCCCGAACCGGCCTGCCCGCGGCGCGCACATCGGGACGGCCAGCTTCATGGTTGCCGAGGCGGCCCGGGGGCTCGGGGTTGGGCGCACCCTGCTGGACTATGTGATCGACTGGCATCGCCGCGGCGGCTATGCCGGGATCCAGTTCAATGCCGTCGTCGAGACCAATCACGCCGCGGTCCGACTTTGGCAGGGCGCCGGTTTCGAGATCATCGGCACCGTGCCCGGCGCCTTCGAATCAACGGCTCATGGCCGCGTCGGCCTGCACGTGATGTACCTGCCGGCTAACCGCTTCCTTGGGTAGCCTCCCGTACCCCCGACGACACAAAGTCCCGTCCCCCACCCCCTCCCCCCGTGTGACGCCGAGGCGGCAAGCGACTTTATGTCGTCGGGGGTACGCCAGGTCATACCACCACTGACCCGAGGCACCTCACGGGTTCAGCACGGCCCGCTGGATCAGGGCCGTGTATGCCGTGATCCCCGCCGTGGTCATGTGGACGCCGTCCGCTCCCACATAGTCCGGGTGACCCTCCGAAGCCCTCGCCCAGTCGACCAGCGCCACCCCCGGCCGCTGCTTGGCCGCCGCCCGAATCGTCGCCACATTGGGCCCCATCCACGGCCGGGGCACGCGAGGGGTCACAAGCACGGGGGTCGCGCTCGCAGGCACAGCGTCGAGCGCCTCAAGCAAGAGGGCGGGCAGGAGGCGTCGGGCCCGGGCCTGCCAGAAGCGGGCCAGATTGACCCGGCCGTGGAACGAGCGGGCCCAGAGCTGGGAGGTGATGAGGTAGCCGCTGATGACGAAGAAGACGTCGACCCCGAGGAAACCACCGGCGGCCCAGGCCAGGTCCAGATGGAAGAGGATGACGGCGATGACCGCGACCGCGCGCAACCCGTCCAGGCCCCCGACGTGGGGCAGGCGAGGACGCATCGGAACCGGCGGGGCGGCGAGCGTGGGCGCAGCCTTGATTACGGGTTGCCTCTCTCGCGCGTGCTGAACCCGTCAACTATGTCGTGCGGGCCGTCCCGATCCGGGGAGCCACGCCGGGTCCGCACCGACAAATGCGCACGTCAGGGGGCAGCGGGGTGACGTCACCCCCGCACGCGACCTCAGAGGGTGTCGAGGAGGAAATCGTCGACGACGGGGTCGGGGACGCGGTCCGGCTCGCCGGCCTCGATGTCGACCTCGCTGTGGGCACCGCAACCGTGATCGATGCTGACCACCGCGCCATCGGAGGGTGACCATTCGTTGGTGCAGATGCCGAAGAGCGGGCGCAGGGCACCGGCGAGGGGCACGAAGAAGCCGCAGGTCGAGCACGGCGCCGGAGCCTTCTGCGCCACGGCCGCGGTGGGGCCGTGCTCCCCGTCATACCAGCGCTGGGCGGCCGCCGCCCGGCCCTCGGCCGACAGGACGCGCACGCGGCCCAGGCCGAGTTCCCACAGGGCAACCCGGTCGACGTCCTCATCCCCGGTCGCCTCGAAGCCCGCCACCAGCAGCGGGTCGTCCTCGACGAAGGGCGTGACATCCCCGGGGCCGACGTCGCCGGGGGCGAGGCGCTCGGCATAGGGGAGCCAGGGCGGGGCGAGCAGTGCTGCCTCGGTCGGCAGCAATGCCGTCTCGCAGACGGTCGCGGTCTTGCTCCGCGGCGCGCGCGCCAGCGAGACCCTCCAGACCCAGCCCGGATAGGCGGGGGCGGTGCAGGCGAAGGTATGCAGAGCCAACCGTTCGCCCAGCATGCTCACCTCGAGGTGGGCACCGACGCTGTCCGGTTCGGCACTCTCGGCGAGGGCAGCCCGCGCGAGGTCCACAGCCCCGGTGAGAGTCGCGTCCGCCTTGACCGCCGCCGCCATCAGGGCTCGAGATCCGCGGCGACGCCGCGCAGCACCTGGGCGACCTTCGTCGCGAAGGCCTTGTCCGGGAAGTGACCCTTGCGCAGCGAGGTGGAGACATTGTCGAGCAATTTGATGACGTCCTCGACGATGACGACCATGTCCTCGGTGGGCTTGCGGTCGCGCTCGCGGCGGTTGGCCTGGACGCTGGGCGGCGGTTCGAGGATCGTGACATTCATCGCCTGGACTCCGCGCCGGCCCTGGGCCATGCCGTATTCGACGCGCGTGCCATTCTTGATGGTCGCCGAACCTGCCGGCAGGGCACCGGCGTGCAAGAAGACGTCCTCGCCTTCGTCCGCGTCGATGAAGCCGAATCCCTTATCGGCGTCATACCACTTGACCTTGCCAGTCGGCACAGTGCACCTCGTTAAGCGTTTGCGTTCGAAACGGGCACGCCCCAAGCGTGCCCGCTGGCTATAAGGCTAACCCGTGCCTGGCCCTGGCGGGCGCCAATATCGCCCGATCAGGCCCGCGACATCCCCCATTGGGCGCGCCAGGTCTCACCCGGCGCGATTCGCACGAGGTCGATGCCGGAGTTGAAGGCATCGGCGGGGCAGGACATCGGCTCGACGGCGATGCCTGGCGGATAGGTCCCGGCCTGCGGCAACGCGACCTTTTCGCTGAAGACCTGCACCCACTCCAGGCCGGGGCCGCCCCAGACCGCAACCCGGTCCGCGCCGGCGCCCACGAGGACCCGCCAGCGCTCCCCCGCTCGCGCCAGACCCGTGTATGCCGTGTCCAGCAGCCCTGCCTGCTCTAGGCTGCGTTCTTCGCGGAAGTCGTATGCCGTGCCCGCCACCGGCTCGATGCCGGTGGGCAGCAGCCGTTCCGGGTCGACCGTCATCAGGCGCTCAGCCGGGATCTGGAGCGTCACCTGATCGGCCGGGGTGCCGTGGGTCGCGACATAGGGATGCGCGGCGAATCCGAAGGGCGCGGGGGTGGTGGAGAGATTGGTCGCGCTCACCGTGACGCTCAGGCCGTCATCGCCGAGGTGATAGCGCTGGCGCAGGTCCAGGTGCCAGGACCAGCCGGGTTGGGGATGCAGGCGATAACGCACCTCGAGATGGTCGCTCTCGTGGTGCACGAGTTCCCAGAGCGCCCAGCGCACCAGGCCGTGGCTCGCGTTGTGCCGTGCCACCTCGGTGATCGGCAGTTGCTGCGGCGTGCCGCCCCGCAGATAAACGCCATCGCGCAGGCGGTTCGGCCACGGCATCAAGACCTGGCCGCGTCCGTGGGCGCAGAGGTCGGCCGCGGAATAGCCGGCCGCGATATCGCGCCCGCCCGCGGCATACTCTCGCAGTCCGCCGCCGACCTCGACGACGCACGCGCGCTGATCGCCGTGCGAGATGAGCCATTGGGCGCCGGAGGGGCTGGGATTCGACATACGAGCGATCGTGCCAGGTGAGCGGCTCTTCGTCATCAGGGCGCACCCGCACGGCATACAGGAAACTCCCAGGGTGGGCGACCACTCTGGGGGGTATGACCGTGACGGACCCCGAGGCCAGGCTGCTCATCGTCGAGGACGAACCGAATATCCGCGAGCTGCTCGCCACCTCCTTGCAGTTCGCCGGGTTCGATGTCGTGACCGCGGGCGATGGACATGCGGCGATCGCCGCGGCGACCCAGCACAATCCGGATCTCGTGGTCTTGGACGTGATGCTGCCCGACATGGACGGCTTCGAGGTGACCCGCCGGCTGCGCGAGAGCGGCCGACGCGCCCCCATCGTTTTTGTCACCGCCCGGGACTCCGTCGACGACAAGATCAAGGGTCTGACGGTCGGCGGCGATGACTATGTGACCAAGCCATTCAGCCTCGAGGAGGTCGTGGCTCGGATCCGGGCCGTGCTGCGCCGGACCAAGGGCGAGATCGACGATACCGCCGTCTTGCGCTTCGAGGACTTGGAGATGGATGAGGACAGCCACGACGTGCGCCGCGCCGGCCGGGTCATCGACACCTCGCCGACCGAGTTCAAGCTCTTGCGGTATTTGATGCTCAACCCCAACCGGGTGCTGTCCAAAGCCCAGATCCTCGATCACGTGTGGGACTACGACTTCCGGGGTGAGTCCGGGATCGTGGAGTCCTATATCTCCTATTTGCGACGCAAGATCGACACCGACGGCCTGCCGCCGCTGATCCACACCAAACGAGGCGTCGGATACGTGCTGCGCAAGCCCCCGCAGTGACCTCCCCGACGGCGCTGCGCTCCGACCTCGGCGCCCGCCTGCACCGGCTGCCCCTGCGCTTGCGCTTGATCGCGATCTTGCTGGCGCTGCTGCTCGTGGCCTTGACCCTTACCTCCGCCGCGACCGCCCTGCTCATGCGCCGGGAGCTGATCGGCCGGCTCGATGACAATCTCCACAAGAGCGCGGAGACCGTTGCCGTGCGCGCGCTGAAGGTGGTCTATGGCGATGACTCCAGCCGCCTGCCGACGGGCTACTCCGTTGTCGTCTTCCCCACCGACGGCTCCACCCCGAGCGCCATTCCTGCCACCGATATCGACGCCATCCCCGATATCAAGACATTGCCCATCGATGACCCCCGCGTGCGCTCCGGCGAGCCCTTCACCCTGGGCACCGCCGATTCCACGATGAAGTGGCGAGCGGTCGCCGGGCGTGATGTCGCCGACCGGGTCACCTTCGTCGTCGCGCAACCCCTGACCGATGTCGATCGCACGGTGGGGCGCCTGCTGCTGCTCGCGACCCTGACCGGCCTGGCCCTGATCAGTGCCTGCGCGCTGCTCGGGTGGTTCGCCGTGGGCCGCGCCTTCCGTCCCCTGACCAAGATCGAGGACACCGCGGCGGCCATCGCGGCGGGCGATCTGTCGCGGCGGGCCCCCGTCACCGACTCCCCCGCCGAGGTCGCCTCCCTCTCCCGATCGTTCAACACGATGCTCGGGCAGGTCGAGGAGTCTTTCGCCGTGCGCGCCGCCTCTCAGGAACGGATGCGCCAGTTCGTCGCCGATGCCTCGCACGAGTTGCGCACGCCCTTGGCGACCGTGCGGGGGTATGCCGAGCTCTATCGCCAAGGTGCCGTGCCGCAGGCCCAGGTGCCGGCGACGATGACCCGCATCGAGACCGAAGCCTCCCGCATGAGCAAGCTCGTCGACGATCTGTTGCTGCTGGCCCGCCTTGATGAGGAAAGGTCCACCGAACGCACCCCGATCGACCTGACCGTCGTCCTGGCTGAGCAGGTGCAGACGGCCCGCGTGCGCGACCCCGAGCGGCGAATCACCTTGCAGGGCAGGGTTTCCGGCGGATTGACACCCACCGTGGTGGATGGCGAGGAGCCGGCCATGCACCAAGTCTTCGGCAATCTGCTGACCAATGCCATTCGGCATACTCCCGCCGGGACACCCATCGAGGTGATCGTTGCGACGGATGCCGAGACGGCGATCATTGAGGTGCGCGATCACGGCGCCGGGATCGATGAGGAGACGAAGACCCGCGTCTTCGAGCGCTTCTTCCGCGAGGACAAGGCGCGTTCCCGGGCCAGCGGCGGGACCGGGCTGGGGCTGGCGATCGTCGCCGCCATCGTCGCCCGTCACAACGGGAGGGTCGGGATCAAACGCACCCCTGGTGGCGGTGCGACTTTTGTCGTCGAACTACCCCTGGGCGCGGATGCGGCCGCCACGGCGACCCATTGACAGTCAATTCTCAGCATCGTCTCAGGACCAGTGCAGGTAGCTGTCGTTCACTGGTTACACCACGCCGAAAGGAGCACTCCAGATGAACCAGCCGGAGAACTCGACGGGCCCCTCCCCCTCCAGCCCCTCGAGCCCATGGGCCGCCCCTGAGCGCCCGGACACCGATGCCACGGCCCCGCTGTGGTTCGGCGACCGAGCGAGCGGACCTGCCGCCGGATCATCTCCCGCTCCCCAATCGTGGTCCGCGTCCGCGCCCGCGTCGACGCTGCCTGCGGCTCCTCCCTCCCCGCCGCAGCGGCCCCGACGCACCTGGCCGGGCCTGGTGGCTGTGTCCCTGCTGTCAGCATCGCTGGCCAGTGGTGGGACCTATGCCGCCGTGCGGGCGGCGGACGAGCCTGCGGCCACCCCTGCCGCCTCGTCCGCCGCCCAGCAGAGCTCCGGCTCTGCCACCTCCGCAGCTCAAGAGATCCGCCAGGTCAACCCGAATGCCCCCGACTGGACCGCGACGGCCGCGAGCGTGACGCCAAGCGTCGTCGCGATCACCGTCCAGGTCCAAGGCGGTGGCGCCCAGGGTTCCGGGGTCGTCATCGATGATGCCGGCCACATCCTGACCAACAATCACGTCGTCGACGGCGCGCAAGAGGGCACCCTGAAGGTCACCCTGTCCGACGGGCGCACCTATGCCGCGACGATCGCCGGAACCGACCCCTCCACCGACCTCGCGGTCGTGACGATCACGGACCCGCCCGCCGACCTCAAGCCGATCGCCATCGGTGACTCCGGCGCGCTGAAGGTCGGCGACCCGGTGATGGCCGTCGGCAACCCGCTCGGCCTCGCGAGCACGGTGACGACGGGCATCGTCAGCGCCCTGAACCGGCCAGTGACCACCGGCGATGAGCAGTCGCAGTTCGGTGGCTCCGCCGCCGAGCCGGTCTATACCAATGCCGTGCAAACCTCCGCCGCGATCAACCCGGGCAACTCCGGTGGCGCGCTCGTGAACGCCGATGGCCAACTGATCGGCATCAACTCCTCCATCGCCAGCACCGGCTCCAATGGCGGCAATATCGGGATCGGCTTCGCCATCCCCGTCAACGAAGCCAAGATCGTCGCCGATCAACTGATCGCCTCCGGCAAGGCCGAGCACGCCTTCCTCGGAGTCAACCTGCGCGATGGTGAGGGCAAGGACGGCACCGCAACGCGCGCCGGCGCCCTGATCGCCTCCGTCTCCCCCGCCACTCCGGCCGCGAAAGCCGGTCTGCAAGAGGGCGATATCGTCATCGGCATCAAGGGCGTGACCGTGGAGTCGATGGATTCCTTGATCGCCCACATCCGCGCCGAGAAGGTCGGCAGCGAAGTCACCCTGACGGTGCTGCGAGATGGCGCCAAGCAGGAGATCCCCGTGATCTTGGCGGCCCGGCCCCAGAGCTGAGTTCCGCGGAGCTGAGTTCCGCGGAGCTGAGTTCGCCGCATACCGCGCTTCCTTATCCGCACCAGATCCCCGCGCCCCTGGTCAGGGGCGCGGGGATCTGGCAAGGTAGATCCTTGTGCCCGAACCAGAACTGATCCACGAGCGGGCTCACTTGCAGGCGGCCCGGGCTGCCCTGACCCGGATGCGGGAACGCACCGAAGCCCTTGATGTCAATGCTGCCGACCCCATCGCGGCGGCCTATCTCGCGCGAACGTTGTATTACCGCGTCGAGTCCCTGCGCGACGACCCCGGGACCGCGCTCTTCTTCGGCCGACTGACGATGACCGATGGCGCCACCTGGCACATCGGGCGCCGGCACGTCAGCGACACCTCCGGTGATCCCCTCGTCATCGACTGGCGTGCCGAGATCTCCGGAGCCTTCTATCGCGCGACCCGGACCGAGCCCATGGGCGTCATGCTGCGCCGCCGGTTCGGCATCTCCGGGGGCGAGATCACGGCATACGAGGACGAACACCTCACGGACACAAGGGAATCGGCGGCCAAGAGCTCGATTCTCGCCGCCGAGATCGAGCGCCCCCGCGTCGGGCCAATGCGGGATATCGTCGCGACGATCCAGCCCGAGCAGGACGAGATCGTGCGCGCCGATGCCGAGACGACCGTTTGCGTGCAAGGCGCACCCGGCACCGGCAAAACCGCCGTCGGCCTGCACCGGGCCGCGTGGTTGCTCTATGCCCACCGCGACCGGCTCTCCCGGCAAGGCGTCCTGGTCATCGGCCCCAACCGGGCCTTCCTCGATCACATCGGCTCGGTCCTGCCGGCGCTCGGGGAGGTCCGCGTCGGGCATACGACGGTGGCGGAGATGTTCGCGACCCGGCCCTTGCGGGGCACGGACTCCTCGGCCGTCGCCACCCTCAAGGGCGACGCCCGGATGGCAGAGGTGCTGCGCCGGGTGGTCTGGTCGCACGTGCGCACGCCGACGGAATCCCTTGTCGTGCCCCGTGGTTCGCGCAAGTGGCGGGTGCCCGCCTATGAGGTCGCCAACCTGATCGCGGAACTGCGCGGGCGAGGCGCGCGCTATCACGCGGCGGCGGCAATGCTTCCGCACCGACTCGCCCATGCGGTCTTGCTGCAGATGGAGCGCGCCGGCGACAGCCCCGATGACCGCGTGCATGACGCGGTCGCTCGCAGCGCCCCCGTCAAGGCGTATGCCGCGGCGCACTGGCCGGCGCTCGATCCGGCCAAGCTGTTGCACGGCCTGCTCAGCGATGGCGACGAGTTGGCGCGGCACGCCGAGGGGCTGCTGGGCGTGGACGAGCAGGCGGCGCTGCTATGGGCCAAACCCCCGAAGAGCGCCGGCGTGGCGAAGTGGTCGGTCGCCGACCTCGTGCTGCTCGACGAACTCACCGATCTGCTGGATCGGACCCCGAGCCTGGGGCATGTGATTCTCGATGAGGCACAAGACCTTTCGCCGATGCAATTGCGCGCCGTGGGCCGGCGTTGCTCGACCGGCTCCGCGACCGTCCTTGGCGATATCGCGCAGGGCACCACCCCCTGGGCGACCGACTCATGGGCCGAGGCGCTCGATCACCTCGGCAAGGGCGGCGCCCATGTCGAAGTCCTCGATCGTGGCTTCCGCGTGCCCGCCTCGGTCATCACCTATGCCGCGCGCCTGCTGCCCAAGATCGCCCCTGGGCTCGGCGCGCCGCAATCGGTGCGTGACAACCCCGGCCGGCTCGATGTCCATGCGAGCAGCTCGTCGACAACGGCGAATGATGTTGTCACCCTTGTCTTTTCGACATCGCGGGCGCCAGGGTCGGTTGGTGTCATCGTGCCCGATGCGCGGGTCGCCGAGATCAGCGAGGCGCTCACCGCGGCCGGCCTCGACCACGGCGTCCTCGGAGTCGATCACGGCGACATCGACCACCAGGTCGATGTGATCCCGGCATCGGTGGCCAAGGGCCTTGAGTTCGACCGGGTCATCGTGCTGGAACCAGCGCAGATCGTGGCCGCCGAACCCGACGAACGCACCGGTCTGCGCCGGCTTTATGTCGTGCTCACGCGGGCCGTCTCCGAGCTCGACATCGTGCACGCCGAACCGCTGCCAACGGCCTTGCAGCAGGCATAGGGTCACATCCGTGCGGGCCTTGCAGTATGACGAGTTCGGCGGCCGGATCCGGGTCGTCGAGCGACCGGACCCGGTCGCGCCACCCGGCGGCGCGGTCCTACGGATCGCGCGGACCGGACTGTGCCGCAGCGATTTTCACGGCTGGCGTGGGCACGACAGCGACACGGTGCTGCCGTGCGTGCCCGGGCATGAGTTCACTGGCACGGTCATCGAGGCACCGGAGGATCCCGCGCTCCTTGGGCGCCGGGTGATCGTGCCCTTTGTCCTGGCGTGCGGCACCTGCTCCGAATGCACCGGCGGCGCCGCCCAGGTATGCCGTGCCCAACGTCAGCCGGGCTTCACCGATCCCGGCTCCTTCGCCGAAGCCCTGGCCATCCCGCAGGCCCGCGTCAACACCATTCCGTTGCCCGATGCCATCGACGACGACACAGCAGCGGCACTCGGTTGCCGCGTCGCCACGTCGTGGCGCGCACTGATCGGCGTCGGCGCGCTGCTGCCGGGCGAGCGGGTCCTCATCCTCGGGGCCGGAGGTGTCGGGCTGGCCGCGGTGCAGATCGCCCTTGGTATCGGCGCCCAGCCGATCGCCGCGGATATCTCGCGTGCTGCCCTCGGTCTCGCGGAAAGCCTTGGCGCCCAACCCCTTAACCTTTCGGGAGATGAGAGCGCGGAGGAGATCGCTGCGCGTGTGCGCGAGATCTGGAGGGATGGCGCCGATCTGTCCATGGATGCCTTGGGCGCTCCGGCCCTGGCCGCCGGCGGCGTCCTCGCCCTGCGTCGCGGCGGCCGCCATGTCCAGGTCGGCCTGCTCGACCAGCCACGGACGGAGTTGCCGCTGGCTCGGATCATCGCCCACGAGTTGCGGGTGCTCGGATCGCACGGCATGGCCGCTGCCGACTATCCGGCGCTGCTGACGGCCATCGCCGAAGGACGCCTCGACCCGGGCGCCCTCGTGAGCGACGTGCTCGGCCTGGCCGCCGGAGCCGATGCCCTGATGTCGATGGGCGATGCCGGGACCGCCCGGGGCATCCGGCTGATCGACCCCGCCCGCTGAGGGTTCGGCGCCTCGGACATCTGGCATCCGCGTGAGATTGAGTAGCGCGACTCAGGCGCCCAGCATTGCCGCACAGCACAGTTGAGGCATGGCCGCAGAAACGCTGGATGCCGTTCGCAAGCTCGAGGATGAGTTCGCCGAGGCGATGACCCGGATGTATGCCGTGGGCAATGGCCTGGCGGCGCTGCGTCAAGGACTTCTTCTCGACGCCGGCCAGCGGCCGGTTGCGGTCGCCGTCGCGCAGGGGGCGACGACGACCGCAACCGGCCCGACCAGCGTCGCGCGTCCCGACCCAGTCGCGGCTCCCGTCCCGCCTGCCACACCGGCCCCGCAGCCGCGGATCCGGCAGCCTTGGTGGCAGCGCGAGGGCATGATCGTCAAGCTGCTCGGCATCGCCGGCGCCGGTGTCCTGCTCATCGGTGTGGCGCTGCTGTTGGCCTATGCGATCCAGCATGGCTATCTCGGCCCCCAGGCGCGGGTGGCCGGCGCGGCGGCGCTGGCTGCCGGCCTCGTCGCCGCGGCGCACCGGATCCATCGCGATCCCCAACGTGCCACCGGCGCCCTGGCCATCGCTTCGGCGGGCTATGCCACGGCATACCTCGATGTCATCGCACTCACCCGAATCTATGAGTGGCTCCCCGCCCCCGCGGGCTTGGCCCTCGCGGGGGTCATCGGCGCCAGTGGCGTGATCCTGGCACGGATGTGGGACAGCCAATTCCTCGCCACGCTCACCATCGTGGGTGTGGCTGCCCTCGCGCCCGCTATCAGCAGTCCTCGCGAGATCGTCACGGCCGGTTTCCTCGTGGTGCTGGCCATCGCGAGCTATCCGGCGCACCTCGGGCCCGCCTGGCCGGCGGTGCATCTCGCGCGCACCGGCCCCGCTGCCCTCGCTGTCCTCCATCTCGCATCAACCACAACCGAGCCCGACCAGGTCCTCGCGCTCGCAACGGTCCTGGCCGGCTTCGAACTCGGGACGGCATTGATCAGCGCCCGCCGCGCGAGCGCGACCCTGCTCCTCACCCCCGTGCTCGTCCTGACCGCCCTGCCGCTCCTGGTGGCCGCAGAGGCGGCCCGCCCCGCCCGCTGGCTCACCTGCGGCATCGCCGCCCTGCTCTATCTCGCGGCGGCCTATCTCGCTCGCCGCGAGCAGCGCACGGACGCCCTGCGCCTGGCCCCCTGGGCCGCGGTGATCGGCACCGCCTTCGCCGTCGCGGCGCTGACCATCGACACCGGCGCCACCTGGCGGACCACTGCCTTGTGCGCTCTCGCCCTTGCCTATGCCGCCTCCACCCGCGTCCTCGGCGACCGCGCACCCCGCTGGCAAGTTGCCCTGAGCACCGTCCTGACCGGGGCTGCCGTGCTCGCCGCCGTCCCGGCGATCGGGAAGCTCACCTCGGCCCACAGCGCAGGGTTGGGCACGCACCTACCGGAAATGCTGACCCTTCTCGCCGCGACGGCCGCCGTCATCGCGATGATCGCGCCCCTTCGCCGGTATGCCGAGACCGCCGCCCCCAGCACCGCCCCCGCCATCGTTCCGGCCGGCGCTGCCGTGGCCCTGCTGACCGGCGGCTCGGCCCTCGTCGCCACGAGCGTCCTCATCGGCCGCCGCCT
>Ga0075156_10000084_pt1 | contig 42938 bp, 38 predicted proteins | sample JI81AbrownDNA_FD_70966 | JGI IMG/M metagenome (GOLD analysis project Ga0075156, IMG submission 70966) | Wastewater effluent complex algal communities from Wisconsin, to seasonally profile nutrient transformation and Carbon sequestration -... | ecosystem: Engineered > WWTP > Effluent > Algae...
GCTGCCACCGAAGCCCCCGCTGCTGAACAAGTAACAATTACCATTGAAAGCTGGCGCAATGATGATCTGTCCATTTGGGAAGATCAGATCATTCCCGCTTTTGAAGCTCAGAATCCGAACATCCATGTAGTCTTTGCTCCCAGCGCCCCTGCTGAATATAACGGTGTGTTGAACACCAAACTCGAAGGTGGCACCGCTGGCGATTTGATCACCTGCCGTCCATTTGACGCCTCTTTGAGCCTCTATGACAAGGGCTATCTGGCTTCCTTGAATGACCTTCCGGGTATGGAAAACTTCGGTGATGTTGCCAAGTCTGCTTGGATTACTGACGATGGCTCGAATGTTTTCTGTGTGCCAATGGCTTCTGTTATCCATGGCTTTTTCTATAACAAGGACATCTTCGATAAGTATGGCATTGCAGAACCCACCACACGTGATGAGTTCTTTGCCGCTTTGGAGACCCTCAAGAGCAATGGCGAAACAGCCCTCGTAATGGGAACCGCAGACCAATGGGAATCCGCTACCATGGGCTTCCAGAACATTGGACCTGTCTATTGGAAGGGTGAAGAAGGCCGCAAGGCTCTCATTGACGGAACCGGCAAGTACACCGATGCAGCTTATGTCCAGACCTGGACTGACCTGAAAGATTGGGCTCCTTACCTGCCCGAAGGTTATCAGGCTGTGAAGTATCCGGATTCTCAGAGCCTCTTCACGTTGGGCAAGGGTGCCATCTATCCGACTGGTTCATGGGAAATCAGCCAGTTCGAGAAGGATGCTACCTTCAACCTCGGCATCTTCCCGCCCTATGTTGAGAACGCTGGCGATACCTGCTACATCAGCGATCACACTGACATCGCCATTGGTTTGAATGCTGGCAGCGCCCACCCTGAAGAAGCCAAAACCTTCCTTAGCTGGGTTGCCTCCGACGAATTCGCCAAGTTATATGCCAATGCCCTGCCCGGCTTCTTCCCGCTGAGCAACGCCCAGGTTACCTTGGATGACCCGCTAGCCAATGAGTTCCTCAGCTGGCGCCAGTCCTGCGAATCCACAATCCGTGATTCGTATCAGATCCTTTCCCGCGGTGAACCTAACCTCGAGAACGAACTCTGGCGCGTCAGCGCGGCTGTGATGAACGAATCATTGACCCCCGAACAGGCTGCTCAGGAAATTCAAGACGGCCTCGACAAGTGGTACCAGCCGTAATTTACTAATTTAGTGTTAACATGTGGTGGATCGCAGTGAAAACTGCGATCCACCACACTCTCTTTTTAATGAATTGGAGGAATTTATGTACGAGCGCAAATCCTTCCCCTATTACATTTACATATTTCTTGCTCCCGCAGTTATCATCTACACCATTTTTATGGTCTATCCTTTGCTTAATTCGCTTCGAATGAGCTTTTATACGGTTACAGCCGATAATCAGGAAGTTTTTGCCGGGTTGGATAACTACGTTAAGTTATTTACCAACTCCAATTTTGCCCCGCGCTTTTTTGGAGCTATAAAAAATAATTTTACTTTTTTTGCAATCCACATGGTGGTACAGAACTCCATCGCATTGATGCTGGCTGCGCTGATCTCCAATGAAAGACGCCGTGGTGCCAACTTCTATCGTACCATTTATTTCATGCCGACCGTTCTATCTGTAGTGATTATCGGTTTTATTTGGAACTTGATCTTGAATCCTCTGTGGGGAGTTAGTAAAAGTATTTTGGAAGTTTTTAATCTCGGCTCTCTATTTCAACCCTGGCTGGGACTTCCGAATACGGCTCTGCCTACCGTTGCGTTGATCTCGGTTTGGCAATTCATCGGCATCCCAATGATTCTGTTTTACGCAGCGCTGATTGCCATCCCAGAAGAATTGATGGAGGCTGCTACAGTGGATGGAGCAACTGCCTGGGGTGTTTTCTGGCAGATCAAATTTCCGCTCATTATGCCCACGGTTGGAATCGTTTCTATCTTAACTTTTGTGGGAAATTTCAACGCGTTTGACTTAATCTACACGATGAAAGGCGCCAACGCTGGCCCTGATTTTGCTACAGATATTATGGGCACCTTCTTTTATCGGACATTTTTTGGGCAGCAGCTTCAATTGGGTGACCCATCCATGGGCTCCACGGTTGCCGCCATGATGTTCCTGATTATCCTGACTGGCGTTTTGCTCTACACCTTTGTGTGGCAGCGCCGAGTCCAGAACATCGAAATGTGAGGTTGTGATGATGAAGACTGACTCGATTGGTTACAAAATCCGCAGGTTTCTTGAATCAGCGATTCCCCAGCTTATTTTAATGGTTTACACGGTCATCGCCCTGTTTCCCATTTTCATGATCGTGATGAATTCATTCAAGGCTAAAAAATATATTTTCGGCTCGCCGTTTGCATTTCCAACACCGACCACTTTTGATCTGATCGGTTACAAGACAGTGATCGAACGCTCAAATTTTGGATCATACTTTACGAACAGCCTGATCGTGACCATCACAGCTTTGCTGTTAACCCTTCTCATTGGCGCGATGGCTGCCTTCGCGCTTTCGGAATATAACTTCAAAGGCAATACGATACTTGCGCTTTATTTGTCGCTGGGAATTATGATTCCCATTCGTTTGGGAACAGTGGGTATTCTAAAACTAATGGTAGGCTTAAATTTAGTCAATACACTGCTTGGCTTAATTCTGGTCTACATCGCCCAATCTCTGCCGATGACTATTTTTATTCTCAGTTCATTCATGCGTCAGGTTCCAAAGGAACTCAAAGATGCCGCTCGCATTGATGGAGCGAGCGAATATCGCATTTTTGGCTTGGTGATTCCGTTGGTGCGGCCTGCCATCGGAGCCATTGGCATCTTTACCATGATCCCCATTTGGAATGATCTTTGGTTCCCGCTAATTTTGGCTCCCAGCCAAAAGACAGCTACCGTCACTTTGGGTGTACAGCAATTTCTCGGTCAGTTTGTGAGTGACTGGAATGCAGTTCTTGCTTCGCTCACCCTGGCGATGATTCCCATTTTGATTATTTATCTGATTTTCTCCAAACAGATGATCCGTAGTATCACTGCCGGTGCGCTCAAATAAAATAATCTCCAAATTAAAGGAGGCTGGAATGAAAGTTGGACTAGTTGGTGCAGGTTTTATGGGAGTAACCCACGCAGCAGGTTGGGCGGAAACGGAAGCCGAATTTGTTGGCATTGTTGCTGAAACAACTGTCGAGGCTACTGCCCTTGCAAAGCAATACAACCTCAAAATCTATCCTGATCTGGCATCCATGCTGCCCGATGTTGATGTGGTGGATATCTGCACGCCCACACATCTGCATCACGAAATGACATTGCAAGCCGCCGCTGCAAAGAAAGATATCATTTGCGAAAAACCATTGGGGCGTACCACTGCTCAATCGCGCGAAATGATTGAAGTCTGTCGCAAGGCAGGTGTCAAACTACTCGTTGCACACGTCGTTCGCTTTTTCACCGAGTACGCGCTGGCAAAAGCTAGTGTAACTCGCGGTGACATTGGCAAGCCGGGTGTTATCCGTTTGAATCGCGGCAGCTTTCGCCCGAAGAAACCAGCCGGTAATTGGTTTCTTGATGAGACGAAATCCGGCGGCATCCTGATGGATATGATGATCCACGATTTCGATTTTGCGCGTTGGATTGCCGGAGATGTGGAAAGCGTCTTCGCCAAAAAAGTTACCACAGCCAATCCCAATGCACCCGTTGATTACGGGCTGGCCATTCTCAAACATCGCAGCGGAGCGATCTCGCATATCACTGGAGCTTGGGCTTACCCGCCGCCTACATTCCGCACCCATTTGGAGATAGCAGGCGACGGCGGCTTGATCGAATTTGATTCCGCCGATTCATCCCCAATCTTGAACTTGGTTGCAAAAACTAGCATCAACTCTCCCGATGTGGGATTACCCTCCAGTCCTGTATCCGAAAGTCCCTACACCACGCAAATCAAAGAATTTTATTCCGTGCTGCTTGGCGAAAAGCAGCCTCGTATTAATGCCGAAGACGGAATGGCGGCAGTTCAAATTGCTGAAGCTGCCATTCAATCTGCTGCAACGGGAAGAGCCATCGTACTCGAACAACTTGCCGAGGTGCTGTCATGAAAATTGGTATCATGAGTTTTGCCCATCATCATGCTGAGGCTTATATTGCAAATTTGCGAGCCATTCCTCATGTAGAGTTATGTGGTGTCGCAGATGAAGACCCCATTCGCGGACAACGCTTTGCGGAGATGTACGGTGCGCCATTCTATCCCACCTATGAAGCCTTACTCGAAAGCAAACCTGATGGTGTAATCATCTGCACTGAAAATTCCAAGCACTTGCCGCTTGTTGAAATGGCAGCCGCATCCAAGGTTAATGTTTTATGTGAAAAACCAATTGCCACAACAGTAGCGGATGCAAAAAATATCGTGGATGTTTGTGCTCGAGCAGGTGTTCTGTTGATGACGGCTTTTCCCATGCGCTTCAGCACTCCGCTGATGGAAGTTAAGTCTCGATTGGATTCCGGTGAACTGGGTCAGGTCTATTGTTTCAATGGCACCAATCAAGGCGAACTGCCGACAAAGCACCGTCCCTGGTTTGTTGATCCTGTTCTTGCAGGCGGTGGTGCAATCATAGATCATACCGTCCATCTGGTGGATATCATGCGTTGGTATCTTGGCAGCGAAGCCATGGAAGTTTATGCTCAAACCAATAAAATTATTCACGCCAGCGATGTGGAAGTGGAGACTGGTGGGTTGGAGATGGTTACTTTCCAAAATGGCGTATTTGCCTCTATTGACACATCCTGGTGCCGCCCACAGTATTGGCCCACTTGGGGCGGGCTAACTTTTGAAATGGTCACGGAGCGAGGCGCGGTGTTCGTGGATGGATTTAAACAAAATATCACAGTTTATAGCCATGCTAATCAACGCCCTGTTTGGCAATACTGGGGTTCGGATATGAATCAGGCAATGGTCAGTGAATTTGTTTCCGCGATCCGCGAGGGGCGTGAACCTAGTGTCACTGGAGTGGATGGCTTACGTGCTGTAGAAGTCGTTTCTGCTGCATATGATTCAGCACAAATTGGTCAGCCAGTTAAAGTTCAGCAAATGTAAGAAGGATAAATGTCTCTAAATTCTGAAATTATCGAACAGCCCGAACGTATCAAATCCTTACTCTCGTCGCAAAAAAAAACAGTCGAGCAGATCGCTGCTACCATTCAAAAACGCGATATCCAATATGTATTTCTCGCCGCGCGCGGGACTTCTGACAATGCTGGGCGGTATGCCAATTATCTGCTGGGCGCATTAAATGGACTCCCGCTTGCATTGGCAACGCCTTCACTGTTTACATATTACAAGCAGCCGCCGACATTAAAGAATGCGCTTGTCATTGGCATTTCACAATCAGGTCAATCTCCGGATATTGTCAGCGTGCTTGAAGAAGGAAAAAAACAGAACTGCCTGACGTTGGCGATTACGAACGAAGCGAAATCACCACTTGCAAGAGCCGCAGATTTCCTGCTGGATATTCAAGCCGGAAAAGAGAAAGCGGTTGCGGCGACAAAAACATACACCACTGAATTGATGTCGATTGCGATGCTCTCGGCTGCATTACATGGAAATAAATCTCGCTGGAGCGAGTTAGCTGAAGTTCCCCGTTGGATGAAGGCCGTTTTAAAGCACGATGCGTTGATCTCACAAACTGCTGAGCGATACCGCTATATGGATCAGACTGTTGTGCTGGGGCGCGGATTCAACTATGCCACTGCGTTTGAGTGGGCATTGAAATTGAAAGAACTGGCTTATGTAAAAGCCGAACCATATTCCTCGGCAGATTTTCAACATGGACCCATTGCCATGCTCGAAAGCGGATTCCCTGTAATGGCGGTTGCGCCGAAAGGTAAAGTATTTGAATCCATGCTGGAGATGTTGAAGCGGCTGCGTAAGGAACTTTTGGCTGAGTTGGTTGTGATCTCAAATGATAAAAAGGCGCTTTCGTATGCGAGCCTGCCATTGTCAATTCCTGCGGATGTGCCTGAATGGCTTTCGCCATTGATTTGTATTCTTCCGGCGCAGATGTTCGCCTATCATCTGACACAGGCAAAGGGATACAACACAGAGCAACCGCGCAGTATCCATAAAGTGACGGAAACAACTTAAACAAAAAAGAGCAATGATGAATTGCTCTTTTTTGTTTAAGCATTGTGTGGATGCTGATTTTATATGATAATGTCGCAAACGAAAAAAGAGGTGAACTGATGCGCGTTTGTGTTCTTTCTGATGAAATGATTGCTGATTTTGACCCATCTTCCTTTTTACATGAGTATGAGTGGGAGATGGTTACGTTGACCGCACCTGTGATGGATAAAATCCGTGCGCTCACTGAAAGTAATAAGTTTGATGTATTTCTGAATGTCTGTGAAGGCTATGAGTTTGAAGATGAAGAAGATGATTTACTTGGCTATCAGGCATTGGAAGTAGTGGAAGCGCTGGAGAAATTCAAGCTTCCCTTCACTGGTGCGGGGTCAGATTGCTTTGACCCTACACGCGAAGAAATGCAGGAAGTTGCAGACGCAAATGGTGTCGGCTTCGCCAAGGGCTATCAAGTCAAAAGTGTGGAGGAAGCGGAGAAGTTGGTGAAGAATCTACGCTTTCCGATTATGGTCAAGCACCCGAAAAGCTACGGCAGCATGGGCATGATCAAGGAATCACGGGCTGAGACTTTAGAGCATGTACTCATTCAGGTGGAACGTATTTGTTCTGAATTCGGCGCAGCTCGTATGGAGGAATTTATTGTCGGCAAAGAGTTCAATGTGTTGGTGGTTGAAAATGCTGATGATCCAACTAAGCCGTTTGCTTATCCACCAGCCGAGTTGATTTTCCCTCCAAACGAAGAATTTTGGCATACTGACATCAAATGGAATTACGATGTGCCATTTGACTTCAAAGAAGTAACCGACCCTGAACTGGCTGCCCGCCTTCAAGATACTGGCAGGCGTATGTTCCTTGCGATGGGTATTTCTGGCTACGGGCGCTGTGATATCCGCATGAATGAAAAGGGTGAGTTGTTCATTTTAGAGATCAACCCCAACCCGGCTATTATGCTTCAACCCAAAGAATACGGCCCGGCAGACTATATGATTCTGTATGACAAGGATGGATATAAAGGCTTCTTTGAAAGAATATTCCGTGCTGCTTTTCACAGGCAAAAATAAGAATGGGTAGTTAATAAAAAGAAGTCCGCAATCACTGCGGACTTCTTTTTATTTGGACGATATGATTTTGTTATGGCTGGGTTACTACCAGATTGTCAAAGTGAATTTCAGCTGTCTTTTCAGCATCTTCAAACGAAATTGCAGAGAAGGCCAATGCGCCGAAAGTTGAACCGCCGTCGATTGCGTTTGTAGAAGCAATCAATTGACCATTCACTTCAAGTTTCAATTCAGTTCCGCTACAAGTGGCTCGAATGTGATTGAGTGAATTGCCCTGATTCACTGCATCTGAATAAGACCAGTCTACGAGCGGGCTCATGTTGCTGGCTGTCACGCTGCGGATGGTGTAATAGCCATCACCGCTGATAGCAAGCATGTATCCATCCACTGAGGTATCATCGCGTTCTGCGAGGCGGCAAACCACACCGAAGCCTGCATTGTTGTTTGCAGGGCCGCTAATCATGGTTACATCAAACTCGGCCACGGTATTGTCGAACTCCGATGTGCTTTTACCCCAGTGCCAAAGGTCGCTGATCGCGCGGACAACATATACACCGTCCTTTGTTTCAACTGTGCCATTTTCGTCTGTGTACGTCTCGAATTCGGGGCTTGTCACGCTAAAGTCGTCGGTGAACAGCACGTTGGAAGGTACTACTGCAGCGGTTGTGGCTGTGGGGATGGGTGGGATGGTGGGAATGACGGGCGGGTTTGTTGGGAGCGCTGTTGGTTCTTGGTTTAGGAGCGGCAGGCTGCTGGCTGGGCAGGCACATGCCAGCAAAAACACGGCGACGATCAATCCAAAGGTAAAGCGGTTTCTTTTGTTCATTAATTATTCTCCTTATGATGTTTCAGATTGTAGCAGAGTGCGATTATTTTTTTAAGAACCCTTTGGTACTAAATCCCGTGCGCGCCAATTTGGCTTCTTTGCTGTACCAGCGGAGAAAATGTTTGCTAAAACAGAAGCAGGCAGCGGTAGGGGAAAGATGCGCTTATTTCTTTTGTCAACAGGGACTAGAGTGAATTCAAATATTCAACAATCGCTTTTGAATCTTCGCTGCCGACTTCTGCATGATCGAGCAGTGGAATGCCATGCGGGCCAGGAATATCAATTGCATCTGGGTAGGCTGTTAGAGCGGCTTTGACAATATCCAATTTTCCAAGCATGGCTGCGGCAAAGATATCAATGCGTGCGCCGTTTTCCAGTAGAAAATTTGCGATGGCTTTATTTCCCATGTGAGAAGCCGCGCCGAGTGCGGTTTCAAAATCGCCGCCGCCCCAATCCCAGGTGGCGTTGATGAGGGCAGGTTCCTGCGTTAGCAATTCTTTTACGCGTTCAAAATTCCCATGTGAAACACCGACAAATTCTTCAACAAGTTTAGAATCTAAAGCGGGTTTTGCATCCATTATTTTCTCCTTTATATATAAAGATCATTAAAGTAATTTACCAGAAACATATTGCACAATTCATCAGGCAGAGCATCCATGACTTCATTGATGAAAGCCAGCTCGCTTGGGAGTTCGGAACCTGTTAACCCAGCGCTCGCTGCAAGTTGATTAAAAGCCGCCTCAGGGTCTGGACTTTGAAGCGCTCCACCAATCAGGGCTTTGATCGCATCTGAATCGATTTGCGCCATCCCTTTGACAACTTCCATGCTTTCGCGCAAGTCTTTGAGCAGAGCTTCTGCGTTCGGCGCTGTTCCGTATGTGACAGAGATATGCAGGTTGCGCGGAGTCAACGGCGTGGAGAATTGGCCCTGAATATACCACCCGCGTTTTGACATTTCATCCGCAAGTTGATAAACATTGATCGAGTCAGATGCAAACGAGAACATGCACATGGCTGGGCTGCCGAGTACACGTAACCCATCGATGGAGTTGATGCCATCGATCAATTTCTTTGTCGCATCCTGCACGGTTTGAATGATGCGCTTGTATCCTTCTTCGCCGAGGAAATTCAACACCGCCCAGGCGCCTGCCATTGGCCCGCCGCTCTTGGAACTCAATACAGTTGGGTTGATGAGCGTATAACCTGTTGTTTCAGTACAGGCAAATATCTGGAACTTGCGAATATCCTTGTTGCGGTACATGATGACAGAACAGCCTTTTGCGGCATATCCGTATTTATGCAGATCCGTTGAAATGGACGTGACACCCGGCACAGAGAAATCAAAATCTTGAACTTCATATCCCAATTTTCTCATGAACGAGAGATGAAGCCCGCCCACGCAGGCGTCCACATGAAACAATAGATTCTTTTCCTGCGCAATTTCTCCGATTTCAGCAATTGGATCGATCACTCCTTGTGAGTAACTCGGCGAAGATGCGACCAATAAGATAGTGTTCTCAGTAATTGCACTGCGCACGTCTTCCACGCGGACTTTAAATGTCTGCGGGTCGATATCTACAATAACGGGTTTCACACTCAAATAGTGTGCTGCTTTATGAAAGGCAGCGTGCGCTGTTTTAGGTAGCACCATCTCAGGCTCTTTGATGTGCGGTTTCTCGGCGCGAGCCTTATCTCGCGCCGTTTTTACTGCCAGCATAATGCTTTCCGTTCCTCCAGTTGTCAGGTGCCCAACTGCGTTTGCATCTCCGTGCAGCAAGTTGATCGTTGCCCGAACCACATCCGTTTCCAACTTGAGCAGGGATGGGAAGACAGTTGGATCAAGTCCATTTTCGGATAGGTAGGAAAGATAAGCTTCCCGTGTTACTTCGCCAGGGTCTTCCCCGGGATTGTACACGTAGCACCACACCCGACCCGACTTCCAATCCACATCACGGGATTTGAATGTTTGCAGCGTGTTAAGAATTTCCTCTTTTGATAAACCTTGTTCCGGGATATGCATGATTTTCTCCAGTTTTATGAGTTGGAAAAATAAAATCAGTTTTGCAATGCAAGTTTACTTGTTACGCAGCCAATGAACAAGTTTGGCACGTTGTTTTTTAGAACATTTTCCGCATTAAAAACAAACTCGCCCCGAATTCAACTTTCGCAAGCGAGTTTGTTTTTCTTGGCTAGCTTTAACTCATCTTTTGCATATTTATTTTGCGGGGAGTAAAGAACATTAGCCAGTTCTTCAAGGCTGCCATGCTGGTTACCTTTTTCGTGGTCTCATCCAACGCCCGCCGAGAAAAAGAGATGCGAGCACAAATACGATTGCCACCCAACTGAAAGTGGTGTTGTCGGTTGCGATTCCTATCGTGAGAAAGGTCATACCCAATATCAAAAGCGCACCTGAGGCTTTACGTTTATTTAGTTTTTTCATTTTCGTATTTTCACTTCCTGATAAGTTGAAAAAGCGCCATCAAATAATTGTGAAGGCTTGTTATTCAATGTCATTTCAAAAAAGTCCAGCAAATATGAGTTTACGATTTTTATAACAACCTTTCCGTTTAATGGGCCTTTTAGCCCAAGCTGCGGAGCAATAGGCGAAAGCAAAGGTAGATCACTAAAATCATAATGCTTGGTTCCATCAATGCTAATTGCCCCGCGGCTATCTGAAGCGTTTGGGTAGAACTGGTTGAAGAGCTGGTTATTTTTGCTGTCAGTCAAATCTGCCCAACCCTGGCTGAACATAAAAAAGGAAGGCTGCGACACTCCATTTTCGATAACCTCTGCCGAGACGGGGCGCATGAATGGATCCATGCCAAGCACTGCTTTGCAGCGGGAATCTACGCCGCAGAATTGGATGGCTGCGCCGCCGCCCGTGGAGTGACCATAGACTCCGACGCGCTCCAAATCCAATTTTTCAGCAAAAGGATTGCCCGCCTCTTTTTCCCAAACTGACAATTGATCCATCACGAAGGACATATCCCCAGCCCATTCATTTACCAAAACGCGAGCGACGACTTCATAGTTGGGGTCTTCGGCATCCTCGGGCAGAGCCTTCGGGTTGTTTGGTGCAATTGTCCCATCAGGGAAAACAGTAATGACCGCGCCGTATGTATGTTGAATGCCAACGACAACATACCCGTGGCTTGCCAATTCCAAAGCCTGACCTGTGTTCTGCGCATTGAATCCATTCCAGCCATGAGAAAAAAGGATGACCGGGAAACCACCATCACTTGTTGCAACTTTGGCGTCGATGTATGCGGGAATCTCAACCAACGCAAGATGATTCAGAAAATAAGAAGGAAGGTTTATGTAGGTTGCAATCGCAGGAGCATAAATCGATGCATTAGACATCCACGGAGCGCGGATGTCTGCATCCTTCACCTCAGCCGGATACCAGACCTGTATCATGAATCGGCGCGGCTCATCTTTGCCGGAATAAATTTCCTGGCGGGAGGTGTCTGTCATCTCGAAGATGGAGGTGCCGATCTGGTACGGTCCGCTGGGGGTAGGGATCTTGGGAACAGGCAACAGAATAGGTACTGCCGTTGAAAGCGCAAGCAGGATCAGGCTTAGGATTGAGGCGAGGGGTTTGATGTCAACTCTAAATAAAGAAAGAGCCGCAAAAATTATGGTCAACGCGTACAATGGAATCATCTGCCAGCGGTAGCCCTCCAGTGTAAAATGAAGAATTGTGAGAACTAACACCGTCACAGGCAGGGCTCGAATGATGAATGGGCGCGGGCGGGGCCAAAGAAAATAGGTGGCAAGCAATATCGAAATAAAAAGTTCAAGCAGGCGCATAAGATTTCCTTGTGAAATAAGTAGATGGAATTGTAAGTGATTTTATAAAAACTGAGTGGAGGTTCGATGTTGTTTTTTGCCTTGAGTATTTTTCTTTCTGCTTTTTTGTTGTTTCAGATCCAGCCGATGATCGGTAAATTTATTTTGCCGTGGTTTGGCGGTACGCCTGCTGTGTGGTCTACGGCTATGCTATTTTTCCAGGTGTTGTTAACCGGCGGTTATGCCTATGCTTACTGGTTGGTCAAACGCCCTAGACAAGGATTGATTCACATTGCGTTGTTGGGGGTGATGATTGTGCTTCTGACCACGCTTGGGCTTGTGTGGCCGACTCCGATCACACCTGCTGCGGATATGCGTCCCGCAGTTGCAAATTTTCCCGTATTCAATATTTTTCTGCTGCTGACAATTTCTGTGGGACTGCCGTACTTCGTCCTCGCCTCTAATGGACCTTTGATGCAGGCATGGTTCAGTCGCATCTTCCCTGAAATGTCTTACGCACGATTGTATGCATTATCCAATATCGGTTCGTTATTTGGTCTGTTAGCGTATCCTATATTAGTTGAACCTTCGTTGACCTTATTGCAGCAAGGTTGGGCCTGGGCAGGTGGGTTGGTTCTCTTCGCATTGGTGGCGGGGATTTTAAGTTACCGCGCCCGAAACGAAGCCGGAGTGTTGGGGCACACTTCAACAAATGAAAAACCATCTGGCGCATTGCGTATCTTGTGGATCATTCTAAGCGGCACTGCTTCGTTGTTTTTATTATCCGTTACAAATCAAGTTTCACAGGAGGTTGCGGTCATTCCATTTTTGTGGATCGTGCCGCTTGCTGTTTATTTGCTTTCATTTATTTTTGCTTTTTCAGACTCCCGTTGGTATGACAGGCGTGTGTATGCACTGCTGTTTGGTATTACATCCATTGCCATGCTTTGGACCATGACTCGAGCAGGCTCATTGAATGTCATCATCCAGATCGCAATTTATAACCTGCTGCTGTTCTTGGCCTGTATGATCTGCCATGGTGAGTTATATCGCCTGCGCCCCCATGCCGATCATTTGACCAGCTTCTATTTGATGGTCTCACTTGGTGGCGCAGCCGGCGGCATTTTTGTGAATCTGATCGCACCATTTATCTTCACCGGCTATTGGGAGTTTTATTTGGGATGGGTCACCATCATGGCTATCTTGGTTATTATGTTGATCCCGCGTCTTCTGGCAAAGACCAATTTACAGGCATTTACTTTGGGCGTCATATTCCTGGTTTGTATTGTGCTTCTATCTGTGAACTTTAATAATAAGATGGAAAATGCCCAATTTGTCGAGCGGAATTTTTACGGTGTAATCCGCGTGCGTGCTTCAAATGGAAACGTCAATACCATGATCCATGGCGTGACGGTACATGGCATCCAATTTTTAGATGACCGCACACGCCCTACAACATATTATGTGGAAGACAGCGGCGTCGGTTTGTTATTGCTCAATCATCCCAAGTATGGGGAAAATATGCGTGTAGGGGTATTGGGTCTTGGCGCTGGGACGTTAGCCACCTATGCTCAGACCGGCGATGTATATCGTTATTATGAGATCAATCCCGTCGTTGTGCGATTGGCTGAAGGGGAGGGAGGCTACTTTAGCTTCCTGAAAGATAGCAAGGCGGAAACCACCGTTGTGACCGGAGACGCACGTATATCATTGGAACAGGAGTTATCCCAGGGGCAAGCGCAGAATTTTGATGTGCTTGTTTTGGATACGTTTAGCAGCGACTCGATCCCCGTACATTTGGTGACAAGGGAAGCCTTTGCTTTGTATCTTGAGCACCTTGCCGCAGATGGAGTAATCGCTGCGCATATTTCAAACCGCCATTTGGATTTGCGTCCCATCCTTTGGCAGTTGGCACAAGAATTTGATTTGGAAATGGTGCAGGTGAATAGATCTTCTTCCCCCGGTGATAGCGGCTTTCCATCGGAATGGATATTGCTGGCGCGAGACCCTGCAATTCTGGGCATCCCTGCAATCAAATCTCACGCAATATCCTTTTCTGGTTACAACACTCCTGTAAAGCTATGGACTGACGATTATAGTAATTTATTCCAGATATTGAAGTAAAACAGCCTGCATTGAGAAAATATTAAGTGGGCTGATGACCGCAGACGTCTGAGGTTATCAGCCCACTTTAGCATTTAGACTGGGAATTTTTTATTGGGCAGCTATTGGAGCGTCGATCGCGGCTTGCGCTAGTTTCTCTTTACCAACCTTGTACGCCTGTGCCACAGTGACGTACATAACGAGTGTGATGTAGATCGTCATGGCAGGGATGAGGATGAACCCAAGGCAGGCGAGGATGATCGTGACAAAAAGTAATTGCATGACAATGGCAAAAAGCATTGAGACTGCATAATAGATGCCGAACGCAACAATGAAACCGCCGAGGTTTGCGCGGAGGATCAGCCACCATTCCTTGAAGCGAAAAGCTGCTGCAAAATCGTCTTTGTCTACATTGTGCATTTCTGCGGCAGGGATAATGACAACCAGCGGTATGGATAGGGGAATAATAATGCACATGGTTCCCAGCATAACGAGGGTGTATATTGCCAGAAATGTGTCTGTACTTCCGCTGTCCATGCCTTCTGCAATAAATGGCATTGCAATTCCGCCAAGCATCAGGGGGATGGAAAAAATAATTATGGGAAGAGCGAAAATCAAACGAACGCCAAACAATTTAGCGCCGTCTTTGAACATGCCGTTCCAATCTTCCCACGGAACCATGTGCGGAGACTCGCCGTTCAACACCTGCCTTACAATGATGACGGCGTATCCGTATAAAATAAAATACGGAAGGATGGGAATGAAAAAGGCGGCAATCGAAATTAAACCTCCGATGAGAAGGTATTTGCGAGAGTCTGCATCTTTGAATGGGAAGGTGACAATTTCCTTGAGATCATAACCGAAGAACATTTTGAAACTCCCTGAATTTATTTTTGAGTCCGCAAGGTTTGCTTGCGGACTCAATGTTGCAAATTTTAGAGCGCCACTCCCAGCACGGCCACAAAATGAGCCGCAGCAGCGAGCAGAACAAAGATGTGCCAGACTTCATGAAAGCCAAACACGCCGGGTTTGAAGTTGAATATCTTAGTGGAGTAGACCACTGCGCCAAGCGTGTACACCACGCCGCCGATGATAAGCCAGACAAATACCCAGGTGGGGAGTGCGGCAAGCAATTGCCCGCTGGCAGTGACACAGAGCCAGCCCATGAAAACGTAAATGCCGGCATTCAACCAGCGCGGCGCGCCAATATAGAAAACCTTCACCACGATCCCGATGATCGCCAGCGACCAGATAATGCTCAACATACCCCACTTCCAAAAGCCGGTGAAGGCGTTCACGCAGAACGGGGTGTAGGTGCCTGCGATCAAAAGGAAAATGGCAGCGTGGTCAATTTTGCGGAAGATTTCCAGCACTTTATCTTTTGCGCGCACCATGTGATAAGTGGCGCTGGCAGAGAACATGGCGATCAGGCTGAGACCGTAAATGGTCAATGAAATAACTTTGGCGGGTGTGCTCCAACCGACAATGAGAAGAGCCACCAAGCCAACGAGACCAAGGATTGCTCCCACCCAATGGGTGAGACTGTTAACGGGTTCACGTAATTTTTTTAGCATTTTATTTTCCTTTTATTTTTTCACGGCGACGACAATCAATAACCTGCTCGATTTTACTTCAACTATTTCAACTTCTGCGCGAAAACCTGCTTCAATAAATGGCTGCTGGATTTTCTTTTTGATGGATTCTGTCAAATCGGCTGGACTCTCGCCTGTGATTTTGTACAGCCATTTGAGGAATCCACTCTTTGGGAACGCCGCAGGCAAAACGATAAGCCTGCCTCCGTCCGAAAGGCATCTTTTCACCTCTGAGAGAGTCTGCTCTTGAAAAATATAGTCTGTTGGAAATGTGGAGACGATAGTATCGAAGGATTTATTTGCGAATGGAATATGTTGTGCGAGGGCGCGTGTCAGTTTTTGCGAACTGCCGAGGCGGCGTTTGGCGATCCTGCCCATTTGTGTGGATTCGTCTATCGCAACAGCAACCAGCCCACGGTCACGAAGGAGGCGCTGCAAATGCCCGGGGCCATGTCCCAACTCTAAGAGGCGAGTCCCATTAATAAAGGGGAGAATGCTATAGACCCAGTTTTTCCAATCTCCAAATGAAACAGTTGCGGCTACGAGGTCATAGGTGAATGCAAAGGGGTGATAGAGCAGGTGAAAAAAGAAGCGCATGAAGCGCTGGATGAGGTTCATAAATAAAACAAGGGTTTGACTTTGAAGTCAAACCCTTGCCCTGTGTTTTTTTGGGGATTACACGGGAGTGGCTTCGCCACCGTCTTTTTTGGTTTTGCGCACGGCTTCAATTGCGCCTTTGCCGCGTTCGCGAACTTCACTGGCTAATTCTGTTGCGCGTTGTTTTGCTTCTTTTGTGAGTTCTTCAGCACGGGTGCGGGCTTCGGCTGCGGCAGCTTCGGCGCGGGCGAGAACTTCTTCGGCTGATTGAGAGGCGCGGTCACGCAGTTCGATTGATTTATCCTTGATCAATGCGCGTGTTTCTTCGCCGGATTGGGGTGCAAAGAGCAATGCTACAACAGCGCCGGTGAGGCCGCCGACTACAAATCCTACAAGAAAGGCTCCAAATTCATCACGGTCAGACATGGTATTTCTCCTTTGATTTTTGATGGTTGATTGAGGTGAATATCACCATTTATTTACTTTGGCTTGATACCCAACAATTCTAACATACGCTTTAGACCAGCCAAATACCCATTAAGTTTGATGACTGGCTCCACAACATTTTCACCCAGGAATTCAGCTGTGCCGCGCAGGCTATTGACTGTTTCGTTGGTGGCGTTCAGGATGGGGCGGACTTCATTTTGCAGCAGATTGATCAGACTGGCGAGTTGCACGATGAGTACGATCAATGCCACGCCGATTACCAGCGATTCGAGTGCGACGACGATGATGAACACGTCGCGTATCTTGTCTGTTGGGGCGGTGGGTTGCATCAAAAAGTAAATTGCGACAACCAGAAGGACGAGAATTAATACTACGCCCGCAGTGATACTTGCGACAAGAGTTTTTTGCTTGCGTTCCTGTTCGCGTAACTCGGCAATCTGTTCAGGGGTGAGTTGCGGAGGTGGTGGAGGGGGAGTTTGTTGTTCGGGTTGTGGGAGTGCCATATTTTTATTATACAAGGAAATGTGTGAATTTGGGCTTGTTGTTCAAGTGGAAACGAGGTTGTTTAAGGGGTGAATGGTTTTATCACGCCGATATCGGAGGGAGCACCGCCGAAGAGGCTAATATCTCTGCAGGATTGTTTGTCCAACCGTAAAAGAGTGATTTCGTTGGAAGTTAAATCGATCTGAATGATGGTATCCACTTTATATTGGGAGTCAACTGTCAATTTTAGGCTTACCTGCTGCTGGGATGGAAGGTTGGTGACACAGATTTTTTTGTCTGGGTGTTCCCGGTCCTCATCAATGGCGCGGAGGATGGCGCAGGTATTGGGGAGGTCAATTGTGCCGTTGTTTATTACGGTTACAAAGGCATTGGTCACTTCGCCCATGCCGTGTGTTATGTCTATGCTGGTATTGCAGCCCAGAATGGCAAGGTTCACAGATTGTATTGGAGACGGTGTAAATGTCTCTGTGGGCGGGATAGGTGTAAAAGTAGTCGTAGGGGTTGGTGTAAATGTGATTTCTGCTGTAACAGGTGAGATCACTGTCACATTTGATGATGGAGTTTCGGTATTTACGAAAACTGGTGGGGGGATGATAAAAGGTGTCGGTGTAATAATACCGGGGGTGAATGAGGGGATGGGTGTCCATACAGGGAAGGCTTGAGGTGCAACACCCCAAACATCACATGAATTGATTAATATAGTTAAGAAAAGAAAATAAAAAAACTTCTTCATTCACTTATTATACACCTGCAAAAAAAGTGAGAAAAAAATTGTTTTAAATGTTTCATTCCGATATACCATATACCGGAATGAAACATTTGATTTTTATTTTGAAAGAGCGCTATTTGCTATTACTTCTCGAAGTTCTTCCCAACCAGGCTCTACAAGTATGGTTCCATTTGGGAATATGATGGTTGGAACGCTTCGGTTCCCTTTATTTATATTCATTACGAACTCGGTTGCCTCTTCGTTACCTTCCAGCCCGACGCGCAAGTATTCAACCTGATTGGCTTCAAAGAAGGCTTTTGCGCGATGACAGTCAGGGCAGTATTCGGTTGCGTACATTACGATCTGTGATGGATTTGTGATGTATAGGTCGCTCAAGGTAGTTCTCCTAATTTATAGTATATATTTGTGAGTTTTTCTCGTCCACGGTTATAGCCTTGATAGCATTTCTGCAGAGGTTCTTACACACATAGGGAACCTTTTAGCGTAATTTGAGCAACTAATTTTTTGGCAATGACCTTGCTAGCCCTTCGAATCCCTTATTTCCCGCTCTTTTTTACACTTTAAATACAACCTACTTGTAAAAAGAGTGAAACTGTCGCTTTCGTGTTAAAATTGTACTATCATTAAAATTAATTCCTTTAAGCAAAATATATGCTATAAAACATGGTTATAGTGAATTTATCAGGTTTTATTCTTTGCAGGCGGTGCTTTTTATGAGTGACTTAAAATTATCTATCACTATATTAATTTCATATGTCATTGGCGTTTTGGGTATCGCCAATATTGATTCCTTTCAGTCAAGCGTCATTGATTTTAATCCGGCGTTTTTTATATTAATTGCAATAATTGTGTTTTCTGAGCTTATGATCACTGGAAACCTTATTCGGAAAGGAGTAAAAATTTCTTATTACACGGTGATTCTTTTTTGGGTAATCGTGTACATTGTTTGGGTGTTTTATTCAAAGGATACCAGACCTGTTCAAGTACAAGCTATTCAACTTTTGCTGGTTGTCATCTCTGCTGGACTTACTTACGATGTGGGGAAAAGGATTGGACAGTTGGATGCGACATTGGATGGATTATCATCTAGCGCTTATCCAAATCGAGCGCGAGATATTCAGGATGCGCGCGATCTGATTTCATCTGAAATTACTCGGAGCCGCCGGTATCATCATCCGCTGTCAATTTTGACCATTCGTTTGAATAAACAAAAAAACAAGATGGTTTTAAAAGACTATAAATCTCTTGAAAGTGATATGGTTGAAAGGTTTGCTGTTGCTAAAATCAGCCATATATTGAGTGATCTTGCTAGAAATACCGATTTAGTCCTTCGTGACAGAGACGGACAGTTTGTTATATTATGTCCGGAGACAGACTCTAATAATATGCCCGTTCTGGCTGAGAGAATTGCTGCCGCTGTAGATGAAAGCCTTAATACTGATATCGATTGGGGTTGTGCCGCGTTTCCAGATGAGGCGCTTACATTTGATGACTTGTTACAAACCGCACAAAAACGCTTAGGTCAGTCAGTTTCTAAAAAGATAGCAGCTAGCAACGATAATCAGGTAGGTTAATATGGCAACTAGTATAGATTCAGGTCGAAATGTCCCGGAAGGTTGGGTCAGGAAGTTTGTTCCAGAGAAAAGGGTTCTTACTGGTAGTGCTTATTTGTTTACCAAACGTTTTTTTGACTTAACGCTTACTATTCTAACTTCACCATTTTGGCTTTTCTTAATGGTTGTAATTGCTTTGATTATTCGAATAACGTCTCCTGGTGCTCCTGCTATATTTACACAGCTTCGTACCGGAAGGGGCGGAAAACGTTTTCGCATGTATAAATTCCGCTCTATGGTACCGAATGCCGAGGAATTGAAAAAGACGTATATGCATTTAAACGAATTGCAATGGCCGGATTTTAAGATTACAAATGATCCGCGGATTACAAAAATTGGAAAGATATTACGAAAAACCAGTCTCGATGAAATACCTCAGCTAATCAATGTTCTTAAAGGTGAGATGAGCTTGGTTGGTCCGCGTCCAACGTCTTTCGGTTCAGAGACTTATAAGTTATGGCATACCGAGCGATTGGATGTTACACCCGGTTTGACGGGGTTGTGGCAGATATTAGGCAGGGCGCAGCTTGAGTTTGATGATCGTTTGCGTCTAGATATTACTTATATTGAGCGGGCTGGACTTTGGTTTGATATCTGCATCCTATTTATGACAGTCCTCGCTGTTTTTAAACAGCGTGGGGCTCATTAACTTTTTGGCGGAATAATGGTTGATAAAATATTTAAATCCCCCCTTTTCTATATCTTAACTGGAATATATATAGTTGCTGGATATCAGGTACTTGCATTTGGAAATCAAGCAGGCGCTTTTTTCCTTTCGGAAGATCACTATTTTGAAAATGTTGGGGCTATTACTTTTTTTCTAGCCTCCGTAATATATTTTTATGGGTTTTGGAAAATACGTTTGTTGAGATCTGAAGATAGATTGTTTTTTGTAAAAAAACTCGCACTTCTGGCTTTGGCGTTTTTATTTTTTTTCGCTGCGGGTGAAGAAATCAGTTGGGGGCAAAGAATATTTCATGTTCAGACCCCTGAGCCATTGCGTGAGGTTAATAATCAGGGAGAGATAACGCTACATAATATCCCTATAGCTGGTCATGAGATACCGTTTGAAACTATGTTTGATTTACTTTGGCTGTTTTTAACGGTTATTGTCCCATTTGTTTCAATGTATAAACCAGCACGCCGAATGATAAACCGATTGTTGCCTATTACACATTGGGGTGTTGGAGCGCTTTTTTTCTTAAACTATATTTGGGCAAAGGTTGCTAAGTTGTTATATGTAGACAAATATGTGTTCGATTTGGTATTTTTACCTTTTGTACAGGCAGTACAAGAAGTAAAAGAAAGTAACTATAGCCTTCTTTTTGCTTTTGCAGCCCTTTTTTCAGTCTTTAGCATGCTTTACTCTAAGTCAGACAGCCAGTAATAGCCACTTCCCTGTTCGTTATTTTGAAAAAACCGGCGGATTCTTGAATCATACTAATCAAATTAAGTTTATTTCTTTTGACCCTTTCCGGGAGATTTCTCTTGTGGAAAAACATTGGAAGGTGATGCTTAAAAAGAGTAACCAACATTATTTCCTTTCATGGGGATGGATTTCAACATGGCTTGAGAGTCTTAAAGGTAAAGTTGATGTTCGTTTTATTGTTGGCTTTCAGCAGGATGAACCAATAGTTTCCTTTTTTATTGGTGTGGTTGCCAAGAAAAAGTTTGGCATATTTTCTTCTAATACCATATCTTTAAATTCGACAGGTTCGCCTTATTTTGACGAATTGTATCTGGAATATAATGATGTTCTTCATGACCCGACTGTTCATATTTCTTTAGATGATTTGTTGTTGGCTGTTGAAAATATACCCTGGGATGAATTTTTGCTGCCAGGATTGGCGTTCTCCTTCGTTAAGGATACAAGCGTATTGGCGGCATCAAGGAAAAAATTGGCATGGGTTCTGGTGGATGAAGAATCCCCTGCCTGTTATGTTGATCTTGGGCAAGTTAGAGCGTCTGACATGGATTATCTGCGTTTGATTAGCTCCAATAAACGCAGCCAAATACGACGATCTATTAAAGAGTACGAGAAGAGCGGAAAGATTGAAATCATTGAGGCAGAAAGTTTGCAACAAGCGCAAGCTTTTTTTTCAGAAATGGTTATCTTGCATCAAAAAGAGTGGGAAAGCAGGGGCAGGGCTGGTGCATTTTCAAATGAATATCTTCTTCAATTTCACAAGGACCTGATCTCCTCACGTTTTAATTTTGGGGAAATTCAGATGTTGAAAATTTTCAATTCAAATATGGTGATTGGAATTTTATATAGTTTTATCTACGATGGCAGAATATATTTTTATCAAAGTGGATTAAACTATCTTCCTGGTAATATTTACAGGCCCGGTATGGTGGCTCATTATCTTTCTATTCTTCATAATGCCAAAAATGGACTAATATATTATGATTTTTTGGCAGGTGATGCTTCCTACAAGACCAGCCTTGCTACCGATTCCCAACCTGTATATTGGCTTCGATTATTCCACAGCCCATTGAAGTATTATTTTGAATTAGGAGTACGACGTGTAAAGTTAGGAATTAAGTCTGTTCCAGCCATTGCGACATGGCTGAGGAAATTGAAAGTTTTGCTGCGTCGTACTCCTCCACAACCCGAAGGTGGTGTTGGGTTCGAGTGACTTACTGCGAATTCTTTGGCTGCTTCTTGCTTTTGTGCAGAACTAAGATTCAATCCCCCAGTCTTTTTGCTTCATAAATATAATAAATAAAAGATAGATTTTTTTAATCGTTGATAAGGAATAAAGATGGTATTAAGAAGAGATTACCCCTATATTTTTCTTGCCGTGTTACTATCAGCGCTTGCGGCAACAGCAGTTGCAGATCCTGGAGAATCGGTTGGAACCTTTGCTCTGTTGGGGTTGATGGGAGTTGCCATGGTAATGGCTATTCTTATTAATCCTGGCCTTGGAGCAAACATACTATTAATTGCTGTTTTTTCTAATATTTCACGTTCGTTTACTGACAATGGACTTCCTGGAATTATTAAGCCGCTTGTTGCGGTTGTTTTTGTTGCTATTCTTGTTAGGAATTATTATGTGGGACAAATTCCTCTACACCGACCAAAGACTTTGCGTGTTGAAATTTTTCTATTTGTTTACCTTTTTGCTGTTGTTGCAAGTATTTTAGTTGCTTCAGATCGAGATCTTGCTATAGAGCGCATTGTTGATCTTGCAAAAGATATTGCGATAATTTATTGTATTTTATTTTGTCTTAGACGACCCAAAGAATGGAAAGCAGCAATTCTGATTGTTATAATGGTAACAACTGCCTTGAGTTTATTAGGGATCATTCAGCTTACCAGTGGAAATTATAGTCAGACATTTTTTGATCTTGCTAGAATTGATACAGATAATCGTGTTGCAGGGCCTATTAACGAGCCTAATATGTGGGGGCAGGTCTTGGTGGCAGTTATACCTTTTGTGATTTTTGGGATTTTACGTGAATCTTCTAGAGAAAAGCTGCTTTATCTTGGCGCATTGGTCATTCTTTTGATTGAATTACTTAACACATTTAGCAGGGGTGGATATTTAGCTTTTTTAGTTGTGTTATTTTTAATTGTATTCTTTTTTACACGATTTAATCCCCTAGCTATTTTTTCTATTGTTGCGGTGATCATACTGGCTTTGCCTTTGTTACCAGCGCAGTACGTGGAGCGTTTTCAGACGATTACAGCGCTTTCCTCCAATAATCAGGGTGCTGTATATGAAGAAGCTTCGTTTCGAGGGAGGACTAGCGAAGTATTGACTGGGTTTACTATGTTCGCAGATCACCCTCTGTTGGGAGTCGGCGCAGCCAATTATCCAGTTAATTACCAAAAATATGCTCAAATTATTGGTCTGGAGGTACGAACAGAGCAACGTGAGGCGCACTCCTTATATGTCGAAATTCTTTCTGAGACAGGACTCATTGGCTTTTTGTCATTTATGGGGATAGTATTTTTTCTCTTCTTAATGCTTTCCAGAATGAAAACTGAGTTACAAAGGACAAAATATTTTGATGAGTGGTCCTCCCATATTTCTGCTATGCAGGTTTCGTTGATCGGATATCTCGTTGCAGCCATTTTTCTGCATGGTGCCTATATTCGCTTTCTATGGATGATAATTGCTTTAGCCCTTTCTCTTGTCCAAGTTTTATATGAATATATTGATAATCAACATCATTCCGCTCGTCAGGAGCTATCAGCTTGACTAACAACTTAACAGATGCTACACCAGATAGTGAGGGAGAAAGTGTAACGCGCAAAGCTGGGCGTGGAATAGTTTGGAACTTTCTAACTTATGGGCTAGGTAAAGGCGGTACTTTAGTTACCACAGCTATTCTTGCCCGGTTGTTGACCAAGGATGATTTTGGTCTGGTTTCAGTTGCCGTTATCGCAATTAATTATCTCTCAGTTTTTAAGGACCTTGGGCTTGGAGTTGCTCTAATTCAGCGAAGAAATGATGTTGACCGTGCGGCAAACACCGTATTTACCATTAACATCATTCTTGGCTTTTTTCTCTCGATAGTCACTTATTTGTGCTCTCCGTGGGTTTCGCAGTATTTTAATGATCCATTAGTTACACCAGTACTTCGCTGGTTGGGATTATCTTTCGCTATAAATTCTTTTGGGGCTGTCCATGTAATTTGGCTGATGCGCGAGTTGGACTACCGCCGAAAATTTATCCCAGATATGGGAAATACTTTGGTAAAGAGTATTGCTTCGATTGGATTTGCTGTTGCCGGATTTGGAGTATGGGCGCTTGTTTTTGGGCAATTGCTAGGCACTTTTGTTTCAGTCGTTTTGGCCTGGGTGGTCGTGTCATGGCGTCCAAAGTTAATGATTGATAGGGAGGTGGCTGGTTCTTTGATGAAATTTGGCTCCTCCGTAGTCGCTGGCGATATATTAAGTGTTTTTAGCGATAATATTGACTACACCATTGCAGGAAAGTTATTTGGGCTTGCCCAGTTAAGTATCTATACACTGGCTTTTCGGTTACCGGAAATGCTTTTAGTTGGGAATTTATGGGTGATGGGTGGGGTGATTTTTCCTGCTTTTTCATCTATTCAGGATAAGCCTGAAGAGATGCGCCGTGGCTTTCTGACATCGGTTCGGATTATTCAGATAATTGCAGTGCCAATTTCTTTAGGCTTATTTGTAGCTGCCGATCCAATTGTTCGCGTTGTTTTTGGAGAACAATGGCTGGATGTAATTCCTCTGTTGCAAGTGCTGGCAATTTATTCATGGGTATATTCTATTGGTTATCATATTGGAGATATCTATAAGGCTGTTGGCCGTCCCGATATTTTGTTTAAACTTACGGTCTTAAATTTAATTGTTGTTGTTCCTACACTTTTGATAGGTTCTCGCTTTGGATTAATCGGCATTGCTTGGGGGCAGCTGATTGCGGTTCTGGTTCGCCGAACAATAAGTTTGACAGTGGCTACAAGATTTATTAATATTTCTATTTTTACAATATTAAAGGAGCTTAAGTCATCTGTAGCTGGTGGATTGGTAATGATGGTGTCTGCATTACTTGCTTTATCGTTAACTGCAAATGTTGCTCCATTTGTTCAATTGATGGTTGTTGTATTAGCAGGAGCCTTAGGCTACTTCGTTGTTTTATGGTATTTAGAACGAGAAAATTTATCTAATCTTTTACGAAAGATTGGAGTTCCGCTATAAAAAGTGGCTTTTATTATGCAAAATTCCCCCGTTGCTTTCCCTGATAATAGTCTTGACTGGAGATTTTTATTACCAATTACAGCTGCAAGTAAAATACTTATTGTTGGGCATGAGTGTGGGCACATCCAACAATATTTTATGAAACTAGGATTTTCAGATGTTTATTACTGCACTGACAAACCTTCGCAAGTAACTAATTCCAGTAATAATAAAACTCAGCAAAATATAATAGCCTATTCAGATTTGGAAATGAGATCTGAATTGTTTTCTTTTTTTGATGCAGTGCTTTATCCGCATGGTTTTTTTAAAGCTGAACTCTCAAGTAGTGAAGCTGAATCGTATAGCTATATAAAAAAGTTTGTACGTTCAGGAGGTATTCTTTTTATTGGTTTTACGAATGGCTTTTTCTCAAAAAAAGATAAATTTTATTACTCATACCTATGGAAAATTAAAAAAGCACTCAAAAAGTCTGGTTATACCTTGACCGGTGCCTATGGCGCTACTCCAGATCAATTTAGCCCAGAGTATGTTTTTCCATTAACCCCGCAGGCAATTAGTTTTATCATAAGGCACCGATACGTTTATAAAGTGTCAAGCATCCTTTTGCGTTTACTGGCATCCCCTTTTGCTGCAAGGTTGCTTATGTATCTTTTTCCTGCATATTTTGTAACGGCAACTGCTGACGCCATGTAACGAATGGTATTTGAGGCAATGAGTTTGTATCAACCACCACATGGTTGGCCGATTGTTCCCTTCAAAAGGTTTACTATACTATGATGACTTTTATTGATAGCCTCACATCGCATGTGTCTTCTATTTTGATGGAAGATCAAGAATCCGCACCCCATAACTACTTCTGGGTAATGCTTTCAAATGGGATTGCCGATGTTCATGAGTGCGTAATATTCTTTGGATTTAAGAATGGCGAGGTAACTCCCTCACTAGTGGCAAAGATTCCTCGCTTGCCGGAAGATGCGTGGGTAATTCGTGTTGAATATGAACGTTTGGCGGAGGTATATGACTTGGTTGGACTGCCCGATGCAATGCAGCATCTGCCGCAACCTATTTCATATGAATTGTTACATGGTCAACCCGTTATGGTTACGACCTATGTTCGCGGCGAAAACTTGCTTCGTGCTTCAGGGGAAATGATTTGGAAAAAGCAGGAGTTGGTACGCGTACTTGCAATAGATGTTGCAAAATCTTTGCGCCATATTATGGATCGGACGGTAAAGCCGTTGATTGATAATGATCGTCCCTCTCCTAATTTTCAGAAAAAAGCGGAAAAATTTAGGCAAATGCACTCTCTAACAGAGGATGAATTATGCTTTGTTGACAACCTTATAAAAGAGATTGCTGACAACGAGTTGAGGGCTACTCATAAGATTTTGTTGCAAGGCGATTTCTGGCATGGGAATATGATTCGTGGTGAAGTGTATGGAAAATTAGTTTTTATAGATTGGCAATATGCCCACTGGTCAACCGATGCTAGTTTGGACGTATATTTATTCCTGCTTGCTGCCTCTCTTGCTACTGTGCCGCAAGAAAGATCCCTAATGGAGCGCGTGCAAGGGGCTGTCGAAACTTTGAACGCATGGCAAGAGAATTTAATTCCTTCATACCTATCTGCATTTGGAGAGATAGATCATTATTCCTTATTGTCTCCTCGTTCTGGAATGTTAATGTGTTGCATTGAGAAGGCCGTCCGAGCAAGCTTGGACCTTGGTGTTGACCAGGAGAATGACCTGGTTTGGCGGTTTTTATTTGCTGAATTAATTAAATTACAGGAATAGGTGATCATGTATGGAAGACGAAATTATCAATACCTCTAAGGTCAGAAAATTTAATATTATATTCTTGATTGATGGATTGGGCTGGGGCGGAGCGGAACGGCTGATGGTTCCTATTTTGGCAAACATTGACCGGCGTTTATTCTCTGTACGAGTTGTCGTTTTTCAAGTTAGGAGTGGAAACCCAATAGCAGATGATTTAAAGGCGCTTGGAATTCCTGTTGATTTAATTCCTGTTCCCTACATGAGAGACTTAACCGCTATTCCTCGCATTGCGGCTTATTTGAAAGACATGAAAGCAGATTTGATTCATGCGCAACTCGAATTAGGGGATATCCTTGGCGGGTTAACCGCTTTTTATATGAGATTACCCAGCGTGTCCACTCTTCATACTATGCCTTCGCAAGATATGGGACTCAAATCGAAAATGCATCAAGAGGTTGAATATTTTTGCCTCAGGCAATTTTATAATATGATTATTTCTGTTTCTGATGAAGCTCGCCAATTTCATAAGGATGTTGGGAAATTGCCTGATCGAAAAACATGCACCATATATAACGGGATAGATCTTTCCCACTTTCCCGCCTCGCCTCATGCGGACCGTGAGGCTGTTTTGCGCGAATTTAATATTCCTGCCTCTGCGAGAGTGTTGATTACAGTTGCCGTTTTACGCGAACTTAAAGGAATTCAATATATGATCCGTGCCCTTCCTGAAATCCTATCCGCTAACCCCGACTTGTATTACTTAGTGGCTGGTAGTGGCGATTTTCAGGAGGCATTAATAGAAGAAGCGTCCCGAGCCGGGGTAAGTCAAAGGGTTGTTTTTGCAGGTGCAAGAAAAGATGTGCCTGCACTTATGTCGGCAAGCGATATTTTTGTTCTCCCTACTCTTACAGAAGCTCTTCCTACTGTTTTAGCAGAAGCCATGGCTTCATACTTGCCTATTCTTGCGTGTCGCGTTGGTGGCGTTCCAGAGATGGTGGAAGATGGTGTAAATGGAAGATTGGTTGCGCCTTCTAATTCAGAACAATTGGCAACTACCTGTATTGATATGCTTCAAGACTCTGTAATTCTTTCTAAAATGGGGCGAGCTGGCAGGCAAATAGTTGAAGAAAAATTCAACGTTCTCGTGCAAGTTGAAAAGTTACAAAATCTATACCAAAATCTGATTACTTCTCATGAAAGATAAAATGCGCATTGTTATTGTTCAGCCGATGAATGGCGGTGGTTTGGTTCATTTTGATTATCAGTTGTGTAATGCGTTGGCTAATGCCGGTGCAGATGTAACACTGATTACGGGGACTGAGTATGAGCTGGCTTCAATGCCGCATAGTTTCACGGTTTTAAAAATGCTTAAGCTATGGAAGAGTTTTGACGATCACCCAGCCAGCGCAGATTTGAATTTGATCAGGCGAAGTTTTGGTAAATTGTTCAGAAACATGCGTCGGGTGGTACGAGGCGTTCGTGTATTTTCCGCGTGGATATCTTTAACACTGTATTTATTTCGATCCAAGCCCGATTGGATTCAATTTACCCGCCTGGAATATCCGTTTGAGTCTTTCTTTATTTTATTGTTAAAGCGTAGCGCCTCTGTAGGTTTGAGCCAGATATGTCATGAGTTTGAGGGCCGGGAGCAGATAGGCTTTTTTTCCAGCTTTCTATATCAATTGGATGTTCGTGCTTATCGTTCTTTTTCAAAAATATTTTTTCTTTCAGAAGACAGCCGGACTCGTTTTTTATCACTTTTTAATTCTGTGAATGAGAGGAGTGCAATATCCATCCCGCACGGTAATTCAGGATGGTTGACGGGAATTCAATCCCCTGTTCAGGAAGTAAATTTGCATTCTCGTTATGGAGTATTGGAACATGAACGGGTGCTTTTATTTTTTGGTTTGCTTGCGCCTAGTAAAGGTGTGGAGGATTTAATTGAAGCGTTTTCTTTGGCGCTTCAATCCTGCGAAGCGAGGTTGGTGATTGCAGGATACCCTACCAAGTTTATTAATGCGGGTCGCATTAAGCACCTTTTAGATACCTTTGGGATTGCTGATAAAGTAATATTAGATTTGCGCTATATCCCCTTGGATGAAATTGGTGCTTTGATGGATCTTGCAACAGCAGTGGTATATCCGTATCGCAGCAGTACGCAAAGTGGTTCGTTGCAAGTTGCTTATACCTTTGGCAAGCCTGTAATTGCAACTGCAGTTGGCGGGTTACCTGAAGTAGTTGAAGATGGGAAGAGTGGTTTTTTGGTTCACCCAAATTCAGCTATGGATTTGGCCGAGAAAATATCAGTAATTATGAATAATCCTTTGCTTGCAGAAAAAATGGGGAAGTATGCGCATCATTTGTCCGTCACCCGTTTTAATTGGGACGCAATTGCTGAGCAGATGCTTAATCAATATAAGGATCTGCGAAGTTAGGATGGGCGAAGCCGATTGATAGGACTGATAAGAGTAGAGAATTGGGGGAGGCTATGTTTGTGTGAGATGAAACTTCTGCGAATGGAGTAAGGCGTGTTTTTTACTTCATTTGATGTGGTTGGGCCATTGAGCAGTGTGAATGCCGTTGCGAATCCGCTCTCTTTTGTTAATTGAATTACCGTATCATTAAAGTCGGCTTTCATACCGTTTGGATAGGCAAGGCTGGTAACGGGTCTGCCCAGTTCTTGTTCTATTTTTTTCTTTGAATCTGAAATTTCTGTACGAACTTGCTCGGGGGAGATGCGGGTAAGAATTGGGTGGGTGACCGTGTGGGCGCCAAAATCTATGTTGGCCGCGCTCATTTCGCGAATCTGCTCCCAGTTCATCATCAAATTCTTGAAATAATTGTCAGGAATAGATACATTTAAGTTTTCTGGAATGCGTGATATCCAATTTTGTTTTTGATCTTCATTTAAGACTTTCATGGATTCGATCCATTGTTTTGAAATTTGATTCTTTTCATCAATCGATTCCCATCCCCTTTCGACCCCGTCTGGAAAGAGGATTTTGTTTCTTTCAGTGTGGTAAAAACAATAGGCGACCAAATCCCAGTAAAAGGGGCGATTTGAGCCGATGTGACCGCTTGTAAGGTAAATAACAGCTGGAAAATTATATTTTTTCAAGATCGGAAACGCGTTTGTGTAGTTATCAAGATAGCCATCATCAAAAGTAATTAATGCTGCGTACCGTGGAAGCGGTTTATTCTGCAATATCCAGTTCGTTACATCTTGTAGTGAGACTACTGTGAACCAGCGTGAAAGGTAAGACATTTGTTGGTCGAAGCTTGTTGGAGTTGCGCTGATATTTGGCTGAAAGTTATCGAGATTATTTTGTAATTCATCTATGCGATGATAATTTAGTACTGTGAGAGAATTTGCGAAAAATTGGCGACCTAATCGAATTAGACCAGTGTTGTAAGCTAGAGAAATAAGTTTTTTTGTAATTGATGAACGTTGAGTAGGATTTTCGTGTTGTTCGGATAAATACATATTCGCCTCTGTGTTAGTTACTGAGAAGTTTGGTGTTTCACGCCATGTGTGTATGGATCGCCAGTGCTTTGTGATATGCACTCCATGTAAGCTCAAACTGCCTTTCCATATTGAATTTTTCTTTAATTCTTTCAACCGTGTTGATGCTTAATGCCTCTGCTAGTTTTCTGTCATTAATAATACGTGTGATTGCCTGAGCAAGAGATAGCGGATCATTTGGCGGAATGAGCAGTGCGTGGGATTGATCTTGAACTAATTCTGGTATCCCCCCCACATTCGATGCGATAATCGGAATACCAAGCGAGCCTGCTTCCAGCAGAGCAATAGGAGTGCCTTCATAGCGGGATGGCATAATAAATATGTCACTGGATTTTACAAGAGATAGTACTGTTTCGCGATCTTGATAACCAGTAAAAGTAACACTTTTATTTACTCCGAGCGTATTCACTTGGTTTAAGAGCTTTTCTTTAGATTCGCCATCTCCAACTATTAGAAAATGTACTTTTTCCGAAGCTTTCTCAAGTAAGTGAGCTGTTTGTATGAGTATGTCAAACCCTTTGATTTCTACGAGTCTTCCAACTGCAATGCAAATAATGGAGCTTTGCGATATCGAAAATTGTCTGCGAAGCTGACCTGCATTGCGGGTTACATTTTGTGGGTTTGTGTTTACAGCGTTGTATATAAGTTCAATTTTTTCGCTTGGGATGTTTGATTGCAGGAGAGATTGGCGATCGTTTTCTGAGACGGTAATGTAAAGAGCTAAATTGGAATTTGTGGCAAGCTCTAGTGCGGTGTAAATTTTCCCTTTTATTGAAACTTTACCATGCTCGTTAGCATACCAACTATTAATAGTAGATACTAATGCAACGTTTCTTCGTTGCGCGGCGATGCTCCCCCAGAATTTGGATTGAATGTTTTGTGTGTCAAGAACTTGATACCCTTCATTATCTATTAGGGATACAAGATGCCTGCCGATGCTGAGGTCAGTTTTACTTTGACCTACAATATGTGTTGGGATTTTTAGTTTTGAAGCTTCTTGACTAATAAAACTGGATTTAAGTGCAGCTAATCCTATTGTTTCAGGATCTGCGCGACTCATAAGCGAAAGGATGCGGGAAGTAGCGCCACCGTATTTTAAGGACAAATCCACAATTAATACTTTCGTCTTTTTTTGCAATTCCATGCTTCTCTCGTAAGTCGTTTTTAAGATTAATGCCTGCTGGCTTGTTGCCATAGTACGGTGCGCTTACCAGATAGATACCAGAATAAGCCCAGAATGCTAGCAAAATTTGTTGCGCACAAGAAGTAAGGAATGCTCCACATTTTTATCAACTTTGATTTTTTATTAATCTTTTTTGAAAGGTACCATCCAGTTAGGGCCATAAAATAAAAGAGCATTTGTAGAAATAGCGTAAAAATTGTTACTTGTTGTGCTATTGTCACTGTCTGCGGTGTAGATGATCTGAATGCAATATATAAAAGTATATTGGATATCAGTGCGAGAATCATAAAATGAGGGATTGCGAGCCTGAGAAATTTATGAGAGATTACTTGAAGTTTTAGCAGTACTGGAAGTTTCGATAAATATTTTTTCCACATAAAAAGAATTTGATAACGACCAGCTGTCATCCGGCGGCGGCGATTTACCTCATCTTCCATGGAGGTGGTCGGTCGTTCCCATATGGTTGCTTTCGGTTCAGAGATAACCCGGAGGCCTTGTTGCATTGTCTCTGTAGCCAAATAGAAATCGTCAAGTATGATATCTTGAGGAATAGGGCGAAGGATACTTTTGCGGATCCCCATAAAATGCCCGGTAGCTGCCACTGTAGAGTGGAGATGACTTTCACTTTGACGAATTAGGGATTCGTATTTCCAGTATAATCCTCCAGATTCGTTACTTTTATTATCAGCCGTTAACATACGAGTCTGTGCAATTACACACCCAACTTCTTTATCGGAAAAATTTATAACTAACTCTTGCAATGTGTTAGGGTTTGCTAATGTGTCTGCATCAGATATGACAAAAATTTCCCCAGTGGCTAACAAAAGCGCTCGATTAAGACCACCAATTTTTCCTACTCTGGAGGCACTTTCACTTAAAATAACCCCTTCTGGGGCAAATGAGCTTATGATTTCCTTGGTTTGATCGTTGGAGAAATCATCACATACAATAATTTGTAAATTTTCTTTTGGATAGTTAAGGTTGAGGGTATTTATAATTTTCTCTTTAATTACGCTCTCTTCATTGAACGCTGGAATTACTAGGGTGACATTTGGGAGGAGAATATTTTTTTCGACACTTTTCCCGAACAATTTTGAAAGACAAAATATGATCGCTGGATAGCCAATGAAGATATATGCAAGGAAACTGAAACTTATTAATAATAGTATGGATGTGATAATAATAACGGCGTCTGATGAAATCATTGGTAGCCCTTTTTGGGTCATGAATGTTGACAATAAGATAGGTATAATTCGTCAGTTTTGTTTGGTATTTCAATGCTTCAAGAATGGTATACTTCTACCCGATATTAATTTAAAATTATAACACCTAGTTTGATAGTTTGAAGGGAGCAGTGAAGTTATGGAGATTCGTTTTTATCTAAAAATAATCCAGAAAGGGTGGTGGCTAATATTAATATCTACCTTGGTAGCAGTTAACTCATCGCTTGTGTATTCATTTTACTTTGCCACACCTGAATATGAGGCTGTTGCTCGTTTTATTGTCAGTCCAAATTTGCAGAATACGGATAACAGGGATGTGGTAAATAGCTTGGAGGCGTTAGATAAGCGTTCTATTATTGCCACGTACGCAGAGGTCTTGAATAGTTATCAGATTACTGAAGGGGCATTGCAATTGCTACGTAAGAACCCTGATGATTTTTCCGGATATACTACATCCGCAACTTTGCTGCCCGATGCTAATATTATTCGTTATAGCGTAAAGGGACCTAACCCTGAAGTTGCTTCGATGCTAGCAAATAGCATTGGACAATATGCCATTGATTACGTCGGCAAGTTATATATGGTGTATAAGTTTGACTTTTTAGATAAAGCTGCGGTGCCATCAGAACCGAGCAAGCCTCGCCCATTGCAAGATGCAATTCTTGCTTTGTTGATCGGATTAGTTATTGGTGTGGGCTTGGCGATTTTCCGCGATCAGGTCTCAAGTACGTTAAATCGTTTTAGTCAGCGTAATACAGTTGATTACGAATCGTTAGCTTTTACTCGTGTTTATTTTGAGAGACGCGTACGAGAGGAAATTGCCAAACAGCCAGATGCAGTGATTACACTCGGAGTTATTCATCTTAACGGCCTTCAAGAAATCTACGAATCTTTACCACAAGTTTACATTAACCAAATTTTCCGTAGGGTAACTGAAACGCTGAAATACCAGCTTCGTGGAAACGACATTGTTGGCAGATGGTCCAAACTTCAGATTGGCGTATTGTTGCTTGCAACAGATGGTGCGTCTGCAATGAGTAGGCTTGAACGCATACAGGAAATTTTGGACCAACCTGTTATGCTCGAAGCTGGTGGCGAACTCAATGTAAACCTAGATGTTCATATAGGCTTTGCTGATCGTCAGGGTGGTGAGTCTGTAAATGTGTTAGTTAACCAGGTAGAAAATGCGTTGGAGGTTTCATTGGAGTCTGGTACTAAGGTTTATATGTATAAAGTTCGCCCATTTGGTTAAGATATTTTTCTTTTGAAGATTTGTTGCTGGAGTATCTCTTATGAAGATTAAGGCTATATTATTTATTGTATTGATTGGCATTCTTTTAACTACCCCTATTCATGCATTCGCTCAATCTGCATTGTCTGATGATTTCTCGGATTTATTGCCTGAGATGCAAATTACTGATAATAGGGCAGTTTTTTCTTTTGCCGATTTAGGGCTGGCTGAAAAAAGTCTCTTTAGTCCTTTTGGGGTTTCGCGGATTTTGTTTAGTGTTCCACCAAATTGGAAACTTACTTCTGGTGGAACTGTCACAATTAATTTTGAAGCGGTACTAAATGGCGCAAATTTCAATAGTCTATCAGATGGCGGCTCGGTTGGCGCTAATTTTCTTGTACGATTCAATGAAGTTGTAGTTGGTACTGTACCTGTAAATGCCACTGGAAGTTACTCTGTTCAACTTTCTATTCCGGATGAGGCTCTTGTTTCAAAAAGGGAAGACGGGAGACACATTTTATCTATTGTGTTTGATGCGCAGTTAAGCTGTACTTATAATTTGAATGCTGTAATTACACTGAAATCGTCATCAAGTTTTGATTTGTTATACGAATCAACTAGCCCCGAATTATCACTTTCCCGTTTACCCGCGCCATTTTATCTTGAGAATTCACTTGTCCCTGACAGCACATTGGTAGTTCTTCCTGATTCCCCTGCTCCCGAGGAACTTCAGGCTGCAATGAATGTGATTGCAGGGTTGGGTTCAATGATTAGTAATGACTATAATGTGCGGTTGGCCAGCGCTGGAGAGGTAACTGATAGCGATTTGAGCGTTAACCATTTAATTTTTGTTGGCTTGCCAGAAAAGCTTAGTATTCTTTCCGGTATAAAATTTACGCACCCTATAGAGAATGGTGGGTTTGTTGGAGTTCCGGCTGCGTCTGCCGATGATGGTATTTTGCAGATGGCGCTATCGCCTTGGAATCCAACAAAGGCAGTTTTGTTGGTTAGTGGAAATTCCACAGATGCTTTGTTGAAGGCAGCTCAAGCAGCTAGTTCTAGCGGCATATTTGTTTACGAAGATCCAACTATTGCATATGTATCCAATGTGCAAAGCCTGCCAGATGCTTTGCCTTTTGTTGAGAACTTTTCACTTGAAGACCTTGGGTACAGCACTAAAACCTCCGGTCTATTAACTGGCACTGGGTCTACTTCAACCACTTTTTCATTTTATGTAACACGTGATCAGGTATTTACAACAGAAGGTTTCGTTGATTTGGCCTATTACCATTCCGGTTTGTTGGATTATGGTTCATCTTCTTTCTCTCTCTATTTAAATGATCAGGTATTTTTTACCAATGTATTTAAAGAAGAATCTGAAAAGCTAACCAATTTGCAAATCCCGATACCGCCAGGTATTTTACGTTATGGAGAAAACAAGTTGGAGGTCAGGGCCAGTATGCTTGAATTGCCCTCCTGTGATAGCACAGTGATTTCGGACCCCTGGTTTACGATCTCGGATCAAACTCGAATTAATTTACCCATTGCGCAGTCTCGCAATCCGAGTCAATCCATTTTGCGGGATCTTAAGTTTTTCCCCGAGCTATATACCACTACTAGTGACCTTGGAGATGTCGCATTTGTTGTTTCTTCAGACCCCTCAACTTGGAAGACTGCGGGCTTGCTCGCATATACGCTTGGTTCTACTGTTCAACCAGCAATGTCTAATTTGAAAGTCTATTATGGTGATAACATTCCGGATGAAGTTCGCGCAGATCGCTCAATGATAGTGGTTGGCAAGGCTAGTGACTTGCCCTTCGTGTCTGAGCTTAACGATCAATTGCCTGCACCATTTGACCTTGCCACGAACACTGCCAGTGAACGCCAGTTGCAGATTTCATATCGCATCCCCGAGGGGCAGAATGTCGGTTATTTAGAGTTGTTGCCGTCTCCCTTTAATGCTGAGCGGACTATACTTCTTGTTTCAGGCAATTCGGATGTTGGTGTTGGCATTTCTGGTACAGTATTGACTCTATCAGATCTTCAGGATCGCTTAGCTGGAATATTTGCGGTTACCAATGGCGAATTTATAGCAACCGGTAATGCAAGTTCTGTATTTTCGATTGTTGGAGAAGGGGTACCTGGTGCAGAGCAGGTGATTACAACGCCCATTCCTGCTCCATCTCAGGCAGCTAGCGTTCCAATACCAGTTTGGCTTGTACCATTTATGATAATTTCACTACTTTTGGTCACTACAATTGTCGTGTATATTGTTTTTTCTTTTATCAAAAAGGAACGATTAAGACGCGTACATGAGAAGATTGTGAGTGAAGAGGCAGAGAAGATTGAGTGAGTGTAATGCTCAATATTGTTTTCCAGCGTTTGAAAACAAACTTTCAGTTCGTGAAATTTATTTGTAATACTTGATTTGTCACTTTAAAAAGAGCCTGATTTATCAGGCTCTTTTTAAATCTGCAAAATCTAACGTTTGTACTGCCTCTGAAAGTGAGGCGAAGACCTATGATGCTGAAAGGAGACGTTTTCAACTTTTGCTGTAGCGGGGATACATTATATAAGAATCGACTCAATATAACTTAAGCGTCAACCAAGATAATTAATATCTTTCCGAATATATGACTTATTTCTTGACTTTTGTATGGCGGAGTAGTAAACTTTTCCTACCTACCGTTCGGTAGGGAAGGAGAGCTTGATGACCAGAGACGATATTCTCGATGCCGCCGCGCAGGTGTTTCGCCAAAAGGGATTTCATGGCGCTTCCATGTCTGCCATTGCCGAAGCCGTTAACCTGCAAAAGGCCAGTCTGTATCACCATGTCTCGTCGAAGCAGGAGATTTTGCTTGCGCTTCTCGACCGCGCCCTCGGCATGTTGACCGACCATATATCTGGCATTGCCGCTCAATCCATCCCTGCCGACCAAAAACTTAGGCAAATGATCCGCGCTTATTTGTCTGCGCTTGCCGAAAACGGTGATCTGACAGCCGTCCTTCTCTTTGAACATCGCTCGCTCGATAAAAAAAGCCACGCCCGCCATGTCCCTCAACGAGATAAGTTTGAAGAATTATGGCGGGATGTTCTTAATGAAGGCATTCAAAGTGGAGTTTTTGAATTGACCGATTCAGGCCTTGCCGCCCGCGCATTGATGGGTGTCATGAACTGGACCCTCACCTGGTACAGCCCTCAGGGCAGCAAGAACATTGAGCAGATCGCAGATGAGTATTCCGATTTTGTGTTGAAAGGCATGTTGAAGTAAATACGATCACCTTGCGTGGTCTATCGTCCATCGTCCAAAAAGGAGAGCAGAAAAATGTATTCGTTTGAACCAAATGAAGAGCAGCAAATGTTGGTGGATGCGGTGGGGAAGTACGCAGCGAATGACTTACGCCCCGCAGCGCACGACGCCGAAGAAGGTCACGAGCTGCCCAGGAAACTCGTTAGTAAAGGTTGGGAACTTGGATTGTTGCAAGCCTCTGTTCCCGAATCCTATGGCGGCTTTGGTGATCGTTCCGCTGTCACCGGCGCGCTGGCTGTTGAAGAGATGGCCTTTGGCGATCTCGCGGGTGCGTTGGCTGTAATGACCCCGTCACTTTTTGCCACACCTGTTTTGTTGTGCGGCAGCGAAGAACAAAAGCAGGAATACCTCCCGAAGATCATTGCTGGTGATTGGGCTCCTTACACCGCCGCGCTCATCGAATTCAGTTTTGATTTCGACCCGAATGCACTCAAGACCACAGCCCAAGCCAATGGCGCTGACTACGTTTTGAACGGCGAAAAAGTTTTTGTCCCTTTTGCAAAAGACGCCGAAGCAATCATCGTTTACGCCAACCTTGATGGCGAAACGCAGGGCTTCATCGTTTCCAAAAATGCGGCTGGATTACAAATTTCAGAAGAACGTGAAAAAATAATGGGATTGAACGCACTGTCCATGTACCGACTTAAATTGGAGAATGTGACCGCCAGCCGGCTTGGCGGCGCTTCAGGACATAACTTTGAGTTGATTCTGTCTTCGATGCGCATTGCCTCCGCTGCGGCTGCTGTTGGAGTTGCCAAGTCATCTTTTGAATATGCAAAGAATTACGCAAAAGAACGTGATGCTTTCGGCGTGAAGATCGCCCAGAAACAAGCCATTGCCTTCTTCCTCGCGGAAATGGCAACCGAAATGGAAGGCATTCGCCTGCTGACCTGGGAAGCGGCGTGGAAGTTGGATAACAATAAAGAAGATGCCGACGTCTCTGCCTATCTCGCTCACACCGGCGCTGCGGACATGGCGCTCATGGTTACTGACCGCGGCGTGCAAATCTACGGCGGGCACGGTTACATCCGCGAGAACCCCGTTGAATTGCTCCTCCGCAATGGCCGCGGCTTTGCGATGCTTTTAGGATTGGCAATTGTCTAAGTTCTTTCCTCTTTCTTCTTTCTAAAGTTTTCACAAAAAATAAAAGAAGAAAGAATGAATGACCTCAAGGAGATAAAACTATGACCATTGATTTTGAAACCCCCAAACCAATTGCACAGATGCAAACCATGCTGCAATCTGTTGCTGAAAATATGATGCGCAGCACCTCGCGTGAATTTGATGAAAACGAACACGCCATCCCGTGGGACTATGTGGAATTCATGCACACTGCCATGCGCTCCATGGGCGGCGGTGGCGGCCTGACCGTGACCGAAGACAAGCCCAAAGAAGGCGCAGAGAAACGCCCTCCAATCGGTTATCAAAAATTAGCCGCACAGATCGAAATGCTTTCATGGGGCGATGTAGGTTACTACCTCATCACCCCGGGCGGCGGACTTGGCGCAGCTGCAGTCCAAGCGGCTGGCTCCCCCGAACAGAAAGCCAAATTCCTCGCCCGCTTCAATGACGACAAGCCCACCTACGCCGCGATGTGTATGACCGAACCCGGTGCAGGCTCGGATACCTCTGCCATTCGTACCCGCGCTGTATTGGACGAAGCCACAAAAGAGTGGATCATCAACGGCGAGAAGATCTTCGTCACAGGTGGAGATAAATCATTCGTCGAGTACGAAAAACTCGGCAAAGGCTTTATCGTCGTCTGGGCAAGCATTGACCCGACCGCTGGCCGCTCTGGTATGCGTGCTTTTGTTGTTGAGAGTGGAACACCTGGTGTGAAGATCACCAAGCTCGAACACAAGCTCGGCATTCGCGCAAGTGACACGGCTGCGATCTCTCTTGTAGATGCTCGTGTTCCATACGAAAATGTATTAGGCAGCCCGACAGTAGAGAAGACCACGACAGGCTTCAAGGGTGCGATGGCTACCTTCGATGCGACCCGGCCCCTCGTAGCAGCATCAGGTATCGGCGTGGCAAGAGCCGCGCTCGAATTCCTCAAAGAGAAATTGAAGGAGAACGGCGTCGAAATCCGCTACGGATTGCCGCGTCAGAAATTATCCAACATCGAGCGCGAAGTGATCGACATGGATATCATGCTCAAGTCTGCATGGCTGATGGTGTTGAAAGCGGTTTGGATGGCAGATAATAAAAAGCCAAACGCACTTGAGTCTTCGATGAGCAAGGTACGTGCGGGAGATGTAGGCACGAAGATCACGCAGAAGGCCGTGGAAATTTTAGGCCCGCTTGGTTATAGCCGCGAGTTTCTGCTCGAAAAATGGTTCCGTGATGCAAAGATCACCGACATCTACGAAGGCACTGGACAGATCAATCGTCTCGTTGTGGCTCGCCAGATTTTGGGTTACACGGGCGCGGAGTTGAGGTAATCATGAAATATCACATCCACAAAGCTGTTGTCATCGGCTCAGGTACCATGGGCGCGGCCATTGCGGCTCACCTTGCGAACATTGGCGTACCTGTGACCTTGCTTGATATTGTTGCAAAAGACTCACCTGATAAAAATAAGATCGTCAAAGAAGGCTGGGATCGCTGTATCAAAGCCAAGCCCGCTAATTTGATGGGCGCGGATTTGAAAACTCTCGTGACGCTTGGAAATCTTGAAGATGATTTCGGCGCAGTGGCTGAAGCAGATTGGGTCTGCGAAGCCATCGTTGAGAACCTCAAGATCAAGCAGGATTTGATGACGCGCATTGATGAAGTCCGCAAGCCGAATGCGATTGTTTCCACGAACACTTCGGGCATTCCCGTCAAGGCGATTGCTGAAGGCCGTTCGAAGGGCTTTAAGCAGCATTTTCTCGGCACACACTTTTTCAATCCGCCGCGCTATCTCAAGCTGTTGGAGATCATCCCAACTGCGGATACATCCAAGGATGTCACTGAATTCTTCATGCACTTCGGTGAATTTGATTTGGGCAAGGGTGTGGTGCTTTGCAAAGATACACCGAACTTCATCGGGAATCGCGTTGCTTTTGGAACGGGCGCCTTCGCAATGGACTTCATCCTCAACAATGAATATACCGTTGACGAAGTGGACGCTCTTACTGGACCGTTAATGGGTCGGCCCAAAACGGCAATGTTCAGGCTGATAGATTTGGTCGGTGTGGACGTGTGGGATCACGTGGGCAAGAACCTTGCGCCCTTGATCGCGCACGACAAGCTCGGGCAGAAATATCTCGCTGCTGAAAAGCCGCGCAAACTTATGGATACATTGTTGGAGCGCAAATGGCTCGGCAATAAAACCAAAGTTGGTTTTTACAAAGAAGTACGAGATGCCGAAGGCAAGAAGCAATTCTATTCGCTCGATCTGAACACAATGGAACACACCCCCGCAGGCAAGCCGCGCTTTGACTCTGTAAAGGCGGCGAAAGATGTCGAGGGTTTGGGTGACAGGCTCAAGGTCATGTTAGAGGCGGATGATAAAGCGGCGAAACTGGTCAAAGCGTTGACTTATCAAAGTTTCCAGTACGTCTCTACTCTCATCCCCGAAGTTGCAGATACCGCCAAACCAATTGATGATGCAGTCCGCTGGGGATTCATGCACGATGCGGGTCCCTTTGAAATTTGGGACATGCTCGGCGTGAAAGAGACCGTGAAGCGCATGAAGGCCGAAGGCTACCCCGCCGCGAAGTGGGTGGATGAGATGTTGAAGAACGGCGTTGAGACTTTCTATCAGTACAAGGGCGATAATAAAGTCGGCGCGTACGATGTGTCCAAAAAGAAGTATGTGAAGTTCAAGGCGAGCGAAGGCTTTGTGTTCTTGAAGGATTTGCGCGGCACGAAGAAAGAGATCAGCAAGAATGCGGGTGCGTCGCTGTTTGACATTGGCGATGGCGTTGCGCTGGTTGAATTCCACACCAAGATGAATGCGCTCGATGATGATATTTTTGCGGTCGCTTCTGAAGCGTTGGACAGACTTGAAAATGATTTTGATGGTCTGGTCATCGGCAGCGAAGCGGATAACTTCAGCGCAGGCGCGAATTTGTTCATGGTCGTTGTTGCGGCGCAGCAAGGCATGTGGGATCAATTGGATGGTGCGATCCGCAGATTGCAAGGCTTGAACATGCGTATGCGATATTCTCCGAAACCAGTGGTCGTTGCTCCAGCGGGACTCGCGCTCGGTGGCGGTTGTGAAATTACCATGCACGCTTCGCGAGTTGTTGCGGCGGCTGAAACCTATATCGGTTTGGTGGAACTTGGCGCGGGCGTTATCCCTGCGGGCGCGGGCACAAAAGAATATATGCGCCGCATTATTAATCCCGCGGCAAGAGTTGAAAGCGCTGAAACTTTCCCATTCATTCAAAAGGCGTTTTTGCAAATCGGACAGGCGAAAGTTGCCGTGTCTGCTGAAGAAGCGCGTGGCATGGGAATTTTAGGCCCGCAAGATCGGGTAGTGGTCAATCGTGACCATTTGCTGACCGAAGCCAAGAAAGAAGCCCTGCACATGGCCGCGTCTGGATATCGTCCACCCGCGCCAGAGTTGATCTACGCGCCTGGCCGCGATATGTACGGCGCAATGAAGATCGGCGCATGGGCATTCAAGGAAGGCAACTACATCACCGAGTACGACTCGCATATTGCTTCCAAACTTGCCTACGTGATGGCTGGCGGCGAACTGTCCAAGCCGACATGGGTGAGCGAGCAATATATTCTGGATCTGGAAAGAGAAGCATTTTTATCTCTGTGCGGCGAGGAAAAGACACAGGCCAGAATGTGGAGCATTTTGCAAACGGGTAAACCTTTAAGGAACTAGTATGTACTTGTGTACCTGTCTACGTGTATACATGTAAACAAGTACACGGGTAAGGAGATAAACCATGAGAGAAGCCGTTATAGTTAGCGCAGTACGAACCCCTATTGGAAAAGCAAAACGCGGTGGGCTTGCAACAGTCCGTCCTGATGAAATGGGTTCAGCCGTAATCAAAGAGTTGTTAAACCGCACGCCGAACCTTGACCCTGCTCAAATTGAAGACGTGGTCTTTGGCTGTGCCTTCCCCGAAGGTGAGCAAGGCATGAACGTGGCGCGTACAATTTCCATCCGTGCAGGGCTGCCTGATACTGTGCCTGCTGAGACCATCAATCGTTATTGCTCATCGGGTGTGCAGTCCATTGCGCATGTGGCAAATGCAATTCAAGCGGGACAAATTGAGATCGGCATTGGCGCGGGCGTCGAGTCTATGTCTATGGTGCCGATGATGGGTTACAAGTTTTCGCCCAATCCACACTTCGCGCAAGACCTGCCGCAGTATTACACGAACATGGGTCTCACCGCCGAAAATGTTTCGTTCAAGTACGGCATTACCCGCGAACAGCAGGATGAATTCGCGCTCAAGAGCAATCAGAAAGCCGCCAACGCTGTTGACTCTGGACGCTTTGACCCCGAACTTATTCCCATCGATGTGGAAGTTGTGGAATACGCGGATGGTAAAGCCGTAAAGCGTGCCTTCACCGTGAAACGGGATGAAGGTCCGCGCGGCGATTCAACGCTCGACGGTCTTTCCAAGCTGCGGCCTGCTTTCAAAGAAGGAGGCAT